>Ga0315902_10012266_pt1 | contig 11174 bp, 8 predicted proteins | sample LakEriMetagenome_9_FD_203523 | JGI IMG/M metagenome (GOLD analysis project Ga0315902, IMG submission 203523) | Freshwater fungal communities from buoy surface, Lake Erie, Ohio, United States - Buoy 12 MA117 | ecosystem: Environmental > Aquatic > Freshwater > Lake > Lake biofilm | place: USA...
GGCCCGCTTTAGCTTGACGCGAGCATGGGTCTGAATCAGGTGCTCGCGTTCGGCCAGCCAAGCCGCTGTGACAATGTCTGCCGGTGAGTGCTCTGTGTCTGGTTCGAGCCCCAGCGAATCTTTTGGAAATCGATCGAGCAACAGATCTACGGCAACAGTGTTTGCAAGTTCATCGATGAGACAGATCGCATCCAACAATTCCGCAGGTACTTCATGATCTGCATGAGTTATCTCGCGTATGACCGCTTGGCAATCGATCGAATCTGGCGACTCGATAGGTATAGAACGATTTGCAAAGAAACCGGCGTAGGGTTGGAGAAGAGCGAACAATCGCTTTGGGGAAATGGACTCGAGCACACCGGGGCGTGACAATCGTGGCAATCGAACAGCGGTCATGATGCAAACCTTGAAATCAATACTACATACCAATCCTTTTGTGGGAAAAGCGTCAAGCAATCCAAACGACTGACGCACAAAAAGCGATTGGCGGTGGGCAAGCCAACGAATCCAGAAGTCACGAATGCGCAATACTGCCTTTCAAACTTCCAACTTCATCCTTCAAACTTCCTTCGATTCCATCCCGACTCAGCCACCGCCAATCGCGAGAGCCATCATTCACCCCCTTGGGACACGTTTGGTCAGTGCAATTAGAGAGAACAAAAAGTATATTCGCGGGTAACCTCGCTCGAATACACTTCATGGCGTCTCTGAGAATGCTTCCTATGGATGCAGACAAACCGCAAGAAATCAGCTTGGCGTGCAAGCTTGGCTCTCCGAGCGAGCCACCTTGGTAACGGTTCATCCCGGGGAATAAAGCTCATGGTACTGCTGACATGTATCGATGGGCTTAAACAGTTAGCTGAGCAGTATTGGTACAATAAATACCAATTAAGCGAGTTGAGAAAGGACAAAGAGAATACGTATGCAACCCGGACTTTACGACCATTTACTGACGAAGGCTATTGAAGCGGAGATTGCTCGGTTGGGCGATCCGCGGCTAGTAGCGCTCGCACAGGTGGATGCTGAGGAGTCGCATTCTGTTCTGGCTCAGTATCTGGAACGATTGATCGCTTCAAGCTTGGCTTTGCATCGCGGTTCAGATGCTTCGGAGAAACAGCGGCTCATAGTTGAACGGATCGTTGCAACGCTCTCGGAAACGCTAAGTGAGGATGAATCTAATAGTGTCTCTATTGCCACTCCATTGCAGCGATTGCTGGCAATCCATCGAACTGCAGACGCTACTGCAAATGATCGACCTGACAGTCGGCTCTCTCGCTCATCGCTGTTCACCGGAACCAGGTTGGATGCAAGCCTCGGGAGCCAACTCCGAAAAGAGATCGCAACGTGCGATCGTTTCGATATTCTGTGCTCATTCATCAAATGGAGCGGCTTGCGAGTTTTGCTCGATAATCTGCGTGAGCTGACGGAACGCTCCAGTGGCAACGGACCAGTGATTCGCGTGATAACAACTAGCTACATGGGAGCGACTGATCCGAAAGCTGTAGAAGCAATTCGTGATTTGCCCAAAACCGAAGTTCGCGTTAGCTATGATACCAAACGAACGCGACTGCATGCGAAGGCTTATCTGTTTCATAGAAACACGGGCTTCAGCAGCGCCTACGTTGGTTCAGCGAACTTGTCGAACGCGGCGCTCTCGGAAGGACTCGAATGGACTACGAAAATCAGCCAGTACGAACTCCCATATCTCTGGGATAAAGTCACCGGGACATTTGAAACTTATTGGCAAGACGATGAGTTCCAAGCTTTCGATGAACAAGCTGTTCCAAGACTGCGTCAGGCGATTCAAAGGGAACGCTACGTTGAAACCGATGTGGGCACTGCGATCAACTTCGATCTGCGTCCGTTTCCATTCCAAGAGGAGATTCTCGACGTCATCGCTGCTGAACGCGAGGTCCAGAACAAGCATCGCCACCTCGTGGTCGCTGCAACGGGCACCGGCAAAACGATGATCGCTGCATTTGATTACGCTCGAGTGGCGCAAAGACTTGGTCGCAAACCTCGTTTGTTGTTCATCGCTCACCGCAAAGAAATCCTCAACCAAGCCTTGGCGTCGTTTCGATGCGTAGTGCGGGACCAAAACTTTGGGGATCTATTTGTTGATGGTAACGATCCTAAACAGCGCGATCATTTGTTCTGCTCGATCCAAAGCTACAACTCGCGGAGCCTGATAGATGAAGAGGCGGATCGATACGAGTACATCGTGGTGGACGAGTTCCATCACGCGGCAGCGCCGAGCTATAAAGCACTGCTTGGTCACGTTCAGCCGACGATCTTGCTTGGTCTGACTGCAACGCCCGAACGATCCGATCAACTCGACGTATTGAGGTGGTTCGGTGGACGAGCCAGCGCGGAGATCCGGTTGCCCGATGCGATCAATCGTCGTTTGCTCTGTCCTTTTCAGTACTTTGGCGTCGCTGATTCGGTCGACCTCACTGGTCTAGCTTGGCAGCGAGGAGGTTATCGTGTCGATGATTTGGATCGGCTTTATACCGGTAACGATATCCGAGCAAAGCTAGTACTTGAAAAGCTCTGTGATACGGTTCTCAATCTTGCCGACGTTCGTGGTTTGGCCTTTTGTGTAAGCGTTGCCCACGCCGAGTTCATGGCAAGGTTCTTCAACGACAACGGAGTGCAGTCGATTGCCCTTTCGGCCCAGTCAAATGATGAGGAACGGAACTCAGCGCAGCAGCGACTGCGGGATCGCACTATTAACTTTATCTTCGTTGTCGATCTCTACAACGAAGGTATCGACATTCCCGAAGTTGATACAGTGTTGTTTCTGCGACCGACGGAAAGCCTCACAGTATTCCTGCAACAGTTTGGTCGTGGACTTCGGTTGCATAGCGAGAAAGATTGCCTGACGGTACTCGACTTCATTGGCGCGCAACGTAAAGAGTTTCGTTTCGCCAGCCGGTTCCGGGCCCTGAGTGGCAAGCCGACCACCAAGCTCGACGACGAAATAGAAGCTGAGTTTCCGCACTTGCCCAGCGGTTGCGTGATCAAGCTCGAGCGAGTGGCTCAACAGCGAGTGCTTGATAACGTACGCGAATCGATTAGGTTGGTACGCCCACGCATGTTGGCCTCGTTGCGAGACCTGAAGCAGTACCTTGGGCGAACGCCGACGCTCGAAGACGCAATCGACTACTTTGACGCGACTTTAGATGAATTGCTGAAGCGAGGCTTGTGGTCTCGTCTGTTGGCCGACGCGGGGATTGGCGAATCGATCGATGCGCCTGACGAACAGCAACTTGCAAAGGGACTTTGCCGACTCAGCCACATCAATTGTCCCCAGCAGATCGTTACTTTAATTGAGTACATTCAGTCGGCCAGTCCAGAAGTAGCAGCCAATTCACCCGCACTCATTGAAATGTTACACACCACGCTGTGGGGAACACTGCATTCGGAGTTGTCGCTCGAAGTTGCCGATCAACGATTGCGATCAAATCCGTCAGCGATCGCCGATCTCCGCGCCGTCCTGGAATACCGACTTAAGCATTCGCCCCTGATAGCGTCGTCTAGTTCATCTGCTTACGAGACACTAGCGATCCACGCGGCCTACACCCGTGACGAGATTCTGGTTGCGCTCGGCCACTGGAGTTTCAACAACCGGCCGAGCCAGCGCGAAGGCGTCTTGCATCTGAAGGACCGCAAGATCGATGTTTTCTTTGTGACGCTTCAAAAGTCCGAAGACGAATACTCGCCGACCACGATGTACGAGGATTACCTCATCTCGCACGATCTATTTCATTGGCAATCGCAAAGCAACACGTCCGAGCAATCGACAACGGGACAGCGATACATTCGACACAGCGAGTTGGGCTATACACCACTGCTGTTCGTACGGGAGACCAAGAGTTTGCCCTCGGGCCTGTCCGCACCGTATCACTTCCTCGGCCCATGCAAGTACGTCAATCACACAGGCAGCCGACCGATTAGTATCACTTGGAAACTGCTTCACTCAGTTCCAACTCGCTTGCTCCGGACGATGGCTCGCCAAGTCGCCGTGTAAGCGTTTGTCTATGCGCAGAACTTGTGCTCGCGGTGCCAAGCGACGTGCTGGGGATCGGGCCACAGATTTGTGCTTGAAAGTAATGCGATTTTCACGCCGTGGAAATCTCGCAATGACTTCTGGTCACGCGTGTCTTCGTCGAAGGCCGAGTGAGCGACGATAACACGGTAGTTATCATCTATAGACTCGGATTCAAATTCGAGTTCAACGGTCGTATGCTCCATTTTCCGGCTTTAAGTTCGAACAATACCGTGTAATCCGTGCCTGGTAGTCCAGCATTCTCTCCAAACCAATTCTTTAGCAAATTGCTGAGTTCGTTAGTATTCCCACCTGCAGGACCGGCCACGTTGCAGGCCACTTTGACGAATTTGAATTCCCACTCGCTTTCATCGGGTAGCGTTACTTTGAGTAAGCCGACAGGCCGGTCCGGTACCTTTGTTACTTCAGGCAAGAAGAGGATTGCTCGATCACCTGAATGTGACACTTTGGCCACAAAGGATAATTCGGCATCGGGCGAGTGATTGAGTCGATGCGATTTCGAGTACGCTGCGAGTCGCCAGTCTACTAGCTCCTCGGTCATCGATTCGCACGCACTGTGGAGAGATTCCGGGCAGTCCAGTTTGAATTTGAGCATGTCCCCCGTCAGTTCGAACCAACGCTCACCGTTTTGAAGATCAAGCCAACGATCAATCGGCCATTTCCTCCACCACTTCGCCCACTGGTCATCTGTTGCCTCCTGGTGGTCGATCGCGTGGTTCCCCCCAAGAAGATCTCGTCGAAGCACAGGATGCTGAAGCATCATCCGGCGACAATGTTGCGAAAATGAATTCAAGTCAATGGGCGCAAATAAGCTACCATGGTCCAGCAACACTCGAAGCACTACCATTTTGTAGGACTTGTTGAGGTCAGTGGTTTCTACCGTGACTAGCCATGCCTTAAAACGTCTCAAAACCTCCGCTTCAAAGGAACTTAGGTCACCTTCGGATTCGACAAACTGAAACCAACTCCCTGCCCCCTGGCTCACCATTCTCGGCAAAATACCGTTGGCAAATAGTTCCGATGCAAGAGGCCGTCTCCCAAGTTCGTCTCGTAGCCCCCTATACATTTCGATGCCAGCTTGAGCACCCGTTGGGAGGAACTGAGCGATAATGTCACGTGCCTCGAGGCTCACATCCAGCAAGCAGCCTGCTGGGAGTTCCGGTGGTTCACCTTGCAACCATTTTCGCAACTCGATCCATCCTGCATCGTTTCCGCTAAGGGAAAGAAGATGCAACATGCGCTGTGCGAAAATGCGATGGTTACCAACAAAGTCAATTACCAGCAACCGAGTTTTGCCCACGGACGCACGAAGTCCGCGTCCTAGCTGCTGGAGGAAAATTACTTTTGATTCCGTGGGACGCAGCATGACGATGCGATCGACAGCGGGAATATCCAGCCCTTCATTGAACATGTCCACCACACAGAGTGCTTCCAACTGGCCTGTGCGGAGCGCCTCGAGAGACTCAATCTGACTGTCGCTACCATCGCCTGAGAATACCGCGGCCGACGATACTCCGTTGGCTCGAAGCCAATCCCGCGTAAAAAGTGCGTGCCTACGAGAGCAACAGAAAACAATGGTTCGATCCCCTCGATGCTCTTGCATCGCTTTCCAGAGGCGTTGCATACGCTCGCTTTGTTCAACTCGCTTTTCTAATTCATCAAGGTCGAACCTGCCGTTGCGCCATGGAATTTGCTGGAAGTCGACTGTGTCACGAATTCCTACATAGTGGAATGGAACAAGTGCTTCCTCCTCGATACCATCGCCAATGGTGGCTTGATGTGCGAGGTTGTCATCAAAGATGCTAGCCACGTCAACGCCGTCACCACGCTCTGGAGTTGCGGTGAGACCAAGTACAAAGGTGGCGTTAAGCTGAGCCATCACTCGCCGATAGGTCGGCGCGTGCGCATGGTGAACTTCATCGATCACAACATAGTCGAACTGCTCGGTGACTAATCCCGCGAGTCCCTCGGGTCTGGCTAGCTTTTGCACCGAAGCGATCACCAAGGAGCCACTCAAGTCACTACGCTGACCGATGTACCAAGAAGTCGCTCCGTCTCCGAATGCGCTATCCAGTATTGTTGATAAAGCCGACTCGGCCTGAACCAGGATGTGAGAGCGATGCGCAATTACCAAGACGCGAGGCCTGCGCTGAAGTTGCTCACCAACCTGCCTAGCATCAAAAGCTGCCAGCCACGTTTTACCCATGCCGGTTGCAACAGCAACGAGAGCCTTGCGATAGCCTGCTTTGCGGAATTCCTGAAGCGATTTTAGTGCCTGTAATTGCCACGGTCGTGGCTGGGGTACAAATCGTGTGTCTTGGCTCTCCGCTTCAAAGTGTTGTTTTCGATACTCGTTCGCTTTCGATGCATAGGCGTTTGCAACGTCCAATGTCAATGGAGTTGCAGCATTCCAAAGTTGGTTGAACGCGGACTCAAAGGCATCGTGAGCGGCATGAGTCTTGGATGTACTTGAAAGCAGGTTCCATTCGATGCCTGTTACCAAGGCTGGCCTGGAAATGTTGCTGCTTCCTACGGCAATAAAGCTCTGATTGCTATCGATGATACGCCAAGACTTTGGATGGAACGATTGAGGTTGACTCGGAAGCTTGTCCATTTCCACCAATCGAACGAAAAGGGAGCCCTTATATTCATCATCGTTAGAAACTAGGTCTTGCCAGTCACACAATCGCTTCAGGGCTGCTGGGTCGCTGATCGACAGATAATCACTTACTAGGATCCGAACGGTGGAAGGCACCTGCAGTAATTGGAAAAGGCGATATTCAATTACGTCTAGTCCTGAGTTTTGGACGAAAGACGCAAGTACATCCACCAGTTTTGCCCCGATCAATCGACTCGAAAGCTGGTCCCAAAGACGTGATTGCGGATGCCCCGTCACAAGCTGAAGGTTCGTGGAAGCATTGGATGCCAGGGGGGAATCCATGGGCGAGGCCAAATAGTTTCCCTTGCTTGGGATCACATGGCGAACACCACCCCGTGGATCTGGCATATCCCCGGTGTAACGAGGAATTACGTGAACGTGTACGTGCATCACGGTTTGACCAGCTGCCTCACCAGCGTTGAATCCGACGTTGTAACCTGCTGGTTTCGGCTGGAGCGTTGAGTCGAGATGTTGCTTCACATCGTTGACAAGCGACATGAGAGCCTGCTGTTCATCAGGGGAGGCATCAAACCAAGTTGGCACCAATCGTTTAGTGAGCACGAGAACGTGGCCGACACTCACAGGAAAGCCATCGAACACAGCGAAAGCAAGTTCATTCGAGAGCAACCATTTCTCCGGCGGTATATTGAGAAATGGAGAGTTTGACATTGGCGTGTTTCGGGCAAGTCTCGGTTTGGGGTATTTGAGCAGGTACCATTTTAGCGAATCCGTGGTGAATATGTATGGCAATAGTACGTTCCTCTACCGTCTGTACTTATCAGCCTCTAGCTGCAACTTACATATTTCTGATCCGTTTTACGCGAAGGCGCGAAGGAGAGTCGTGGATCTTGATAAAGATCCCGGCTACCATGCAGTTCCCGCGACGCCATCAACGTGATATTGAACGATTGTCTTAATCGTTTTTGGCTCCTGGGCGAGAGCAGTTGAGGACAACTGCTCTACATTTTGGCCCAAAAAGCATGACAGTCTCTGTCGTGATCCTGCGTGATCATCCCCACGCGAAAAACACAACTTTCTAAGCTGCCCCCTTCGTCCAATGGCCCACTTTGCGTGTAACCCTACCAATAGGGACCCACAGCATCAACGGGAACTGGGCCGCATCGGATCGCTCTGATTCGAACCCATTCTGAATCGACCATTTACGGTTTTCGATGTCACTCATTTGCATCCTAATCCTCCAAAAATGGGCTGGACTTTGCGCTCCAATTGATCCATCTGTGAGTCCCGTGATGGACGGGCTTTTCGTAGCCGAAAACCAAGAAAAACACAGAGAAAGGACCAGAAATCCATGCATGAACATGCGCTTGATGATGAACCTTGTTTGATGACCAGCAAACAAGCGGCAGCACACCTAAACATTTCGCCACGCAAACTGTGGACTCTCACCAATTCCAACAAGCTCCCCGCCATTCGAATTGGAAGGTGCATCCGGTACGACGCAAAGGACCTTCGAGTATTCATCGATAGAAACCGAGCAAAGGTGAGGTCCTAAATCATGGCGAGCATCTTCAAGAGAACTGGAAGCAAGAACTACTTCATCGCATGGCACGATCACCAGGGAAAACGATGCATCCGAAGTAGCGGTACCGCTGACAAAACAGCCGCAAAACTCATCGCAAACAAGCTTGAGACGGACGCAGCGCTACGTCGCACCGGTGTCATCGATCCACGACTGGAAGAGCTTGCGGTTGCATCCAAGCAAACCATTAAGGCGGCGTTCTACGACTACCGCACCGCGCTACGTGCCAAGGGGACCGGGGCGACCCACATCGATAATACGGAGGCGAAAGTCCTTGCCATCATCAAAGCCACAAATTTTCATGTGATCGCTGACATCAGCGCTGACAAAGTGAATCGGTTCATCGCTCAATTGAAGGACGAAGGCCGCTCGCCTCGAACGATAGGGACGTACCTCCAAGCGATCAAGGGGTTTACTCGCTGGCTGACCAGGCATGGCAAACTATCCTTTGATCCCCTGATCACACTGTCGAAGCCATCGGCGGAAACAGATCGACGGATTGTGCGTCGGTACTTGAGCCATGAGGAATGGCAATGGCTGGATGCTGTGACGAGGCAACGACGCATCCGATTCGGTATGTCGGGAACCGAACGAGCGATCCTTTACAGTCTCGCGATCCAGACGGGTTTGCGATCGGGTGAGATTCGGTCTCTGACCCGCGGCAAGCTGCATTTAACGACCAACCCTCCTTTTGTGATGGCTGATGCTGGCTCGACCAAGAACAAGCGTACCGCTCGACAATACATCCAACCGGAACTCGCCTGTGAACTTGAAGTGCTTGTCGGGAAGAAGCTCAAAGGGGCGCTCGTGTTCAATCTACCCCATGCATGCACGATGGCGGACATGCTCCGGGAAGATCTCGAAGCGGCTCGACAAGCTTGGCTCGATACCAAGAAGAATCCCCAGGCTCGTATGGAAGCCGACGAGTGCGATTTTCTGAAGTCAGTCGACAGCGACGACGAACGGATCGATTTTCACTCACTCCGCCATACGTGTGCAACATGGCTGATCCACGCTGGGGCCGATGTAAAAACGATCCAGTCGGTGATGAGGCACGCGGATATCAAATTAACGCTAGACAAATACGGCCACTTGTTCCCCGGCTCCGAGGCTGACGCAGTGGCTAAATTGCGCTTCGCGTTCCACACCAACGCGGCAATTTTGGCCACTGGAAATGAGGATTTCAGATCACACACCTACAGCAGAAGCGCCCGCGGTTAGAGTGGTTTTTCGTACCAACGCGGGTAAGGAGATACTAGGGGGACATGCGACGGCGGAGCGTCGTGCCACTATGTACTCCGATCAACCTCACGCGAAGGCGCGAAGACGCGAAGGAGAGTAGTGGATCTTGCGAAAGATCCTGGCCACACTTCTTTTCGAGCCTAACGCGTTCGCAGGGACGCTGTGACCAAGCAATGGGAGCTGAGATTCCTGTTGGCTTTTCCGAAATGAACCCCAACGCCGGAGTGACAGGGCTCTAGACTACCAGAGAAAAAAACAGAAATTCTTCGCCCACATCATAGGCCGTTTAAGCCATCTAAAAATTAGCGGCAATCGGCACCTGGCTTGCTCCAACCATGTTGGACTCTTCGTCCTCGGAAACCGCTTTTATGATTGCAATCGATCGACTTTAAACCGGGATGATTCTCATGGAAAACCCCCTACAATCCAACGCAGATAGTATAGCAATTGAACTGATTCCTCGCGATTTCGTTCGGCGAAACAAAGAGAACCGTAAACCAACCAAGGATAGACGAGACACGTCGATCTTGAAACGATTAACCTGTAGACGGTTGGTGTGATTGGCACCGCGGCATCGATCAATAAATTGCATGCGAAGCCATGCTGTGTCACCACTCGATATTCGATGACTCTTGAGGGCCTTACCGGTGGATGAACTACCTATTGTCTTATTCGTATGGATTTTGTTGACGGCGATTTTAGTGCCGGTGTTTTTAAGCCAGAGACCAGGGAGTAAATCGAGGATGAAGGAGTTGGCAGGACTAGTCGAACCTTTGGGATTTGATGTTAGGAGCGATTTCGACAATGAGTCTGCCGACTATTTCTATCAGCATAACCCGACGTTTGGGTGGAGATTTAATATCACCTCCGTTTGTGTTGCGGATTATGATTCCATCCGCATCGTCGTCATGGAGTATCGCGTTGGTGAAGGGATTAGGAAACAGTATTTTCTCGGGATAAATTCCTCGATTTCGGCCCCGCCGTTCGAGATCAAAATTCGGGACACTGAAACCATATGGAACAAGGATCTGTTTGCTACAGATCCAGTCAGATTCGAAGAAGATCCAGAGTTTGACGGAAATTTTGTCGTCCGAGGTGATCCCGAGCGGGTTCGTACTTTTCTAAATCCCGATCGCCGGAAGGCGTTGTGCAAGACTTTTGATTTACCGAACTCGGTTTCAGTATGTGGCGATTCCGTATTAATTGAATACACAAATCATATTAAAGCTGCCACATTTGAAGGCAACGTCAGGCAATGCCTTGCTGTGACAAAACTCATGATGGGTGGCGCGGTGCAACGTGATGGGGATTTGCAAAAGCCGCACAATCTCTGATTTCACTTTTCAGAGTGTAAAGCTATTAGTTCGGAAATTTCGGGGGCTGTCGCTGCAAGACTTTCTGGAAAAACGCGCTCGAGAACTCGGCTGGCCTGTTAACGCTATGGTCAACATGATGCGACTGATTAACTGCAGAAACTTCGCCCTGCCGCTTCGTCCAGCCTCACGCGAAGACGCGAAGGGAAAGCCGTGGATCCAAGTGGTAGAACGATTGTCTCAATCGTTTTTGGCTCCTGGCGATGAGCAGTTGAGGACAACGGCTCTACAGTGTGGACCCATCGTGGCACGACAGTCCCTGTCGTGAAGGGGTGTGCGATCGCGGGTCTT
>Ga0315902_10012272_pt1 | contig 11169 bp, 6 predicted proteins | sample LakEriMetagenome_9_FD_203523 | JGI IMG/M metagenome (GOLD analysis project Ga0315902, IMG submission 203523) | Freshwater fungal communities from buoy surface, Lake Erie, Ohio, United States - Buoy 12 MA117 | ecosystem: Environmental > Aquatic > Freshwater > Lake > Lake biofilm | place: USA...
CGCTGCTCTTGGTCTTCATCTTGGGCATGACTGCTCCTGTTGTTGGACACCTTTGCAGGCGACCGCATTTCGGCGGTACTTGTGGTGCCTGCATCGGCTTGTAGGTGGCTCCCGTGCGGGCTTTCACCCACCGGGAACCTTCATCAGCCAGCCCCTGTTGCCAAGAACTGACTGTTTCAACCGCCTGCCGGAAAACCCAGCAAGCGAATGATCTAGAAAAAATTGACCTCTGGTTCAGCCCTTTGCACCGACTGGCGCCAAGGGCCTGACCAACCTCACTTGCGCTTGGGCGCCAGCACCATGATCATCTGCCGCCCTTCAAGCTTGGGCATGTGCTCCACCACCGCCACGTCGGCCAGCTCGTCGCGGATGCGCTCCAGCAAGCGCATGCCGATGTCCTGGTGCGTGATCTCGCGGCCGCGGAACCGCAGCGTGACCTTGCCCTTGTCGCCGTCGTCGGCAATGAAGCGGCGCAGGTTGCGCATCTTGATCTGGTAGTCGCCTTCGTCCGTGCCCGGACGGAACTTGACTTCCTTGATCTCGATGACCTTTTGCTTGGACTTGGCCTCGGCGGCCTTCTTCTGCTCCTGGTACTTGAACTTGCCGTAGTCCATCAACCGGCAGACCGGGGGATCTGCCACCGCCGCGATCTCGACCAGATCCACGTCGAGTTCACCTGCCATTCGAAGCGCGTCCATCAAGCTGACGATGCCGAGCGGCTCATTCTCGACACCGTTGAGGCGAACCTGCGGCGCCATGATTTCGCGATTCAGCCTATGCTTGCGCTCCGCGTTCGGCACGCGGCGGTCCATGAAGGTAGCGATGGTTCAAACCCCTCTGTGCAACCCCGAGGCAATGCGGGGCCGCCTTCAAAATGAATCGGGCGCGACGAAGACTTCAGGCCTTCTGGGCAATGTCACCCAGCAGCTTCGAGGAGAAGTCTTCCAGGGGCATCACGCCAAGGTCCACGGACCCACGTGCGCGCACCGCTACGGCCCCGCTTGCCTTCTCCTTGTCGCCCACGACGAGGATGTACGGAACCTTTTGCAATGAATGCTCGCGGATTTTATAGTTGATTTTCTCGTTACGAGCATCAACCGAGACTCTAACTCCTTGTTTTTGCAGCGTTTTCGCCACTTCTCTTGCGTATTCGTGCTGTTGATCGGTGATCGGGCACACCACCGCCTGCTCCGGCGCCAGCCATGCGGGCAGCGCCCCGGCGTGCTGCTCGATCAGGATGCCGATGAAACGCTCCAGGCTGCCGACGATGGCGCGGTGCAGCATCACGGGATGGCGGCGTGAGCCGTCATCGGCCACGTACTCGGCGTCCAGGCGCTCGGCCATGGAGAAGTCCACCTGGATGGTGCCGCACTGCCACTGCCGGCCGATGGCGTCCTTGAGCGTGTACTCCACCTTCGGGCCGTAGAAGGCGCCGTCGCCTTCGGCGATGACGAACTCCACACCCGAGCGGCGCAGGCTCTCCATCAGCGCGTGCTCGGCCTTGTCCCACACCTCGTCGGAGCCGATGCGCGCGGCCGGCCGCGTGGCCACCTTGTAGAGGATGTCCGTGAAGCCAAAGTCAGCATAGACCTTCTGCAGCAGCGCCGTGTAGGCCACGCACTCCTCCAGGATCATGTCCTCGGTGCAGAAGATGTGACCGTCGTCCTGCGTGAAGCCGCGCACACGCATGATGCCGTGCAGCCCGCCCGTGGGCTCGTTGCGGTGGCACTGGCCGAACTCGCCGTAGCGCAGCGGCAGGTCGCGGTAGCTCTTGATGCCCTGCTTGAAGATGAGGATGTGGCCGGGGCAGTTCATCGGCTTGAGCGCGTAGTCGCGCTTCTCGCTCTCGGTGACGAACATGTTGTCGCGGTACTTGTCCCAGTGGCCTGTCTTCTCCCACAGCGCCTTGTCCAGGATCTGCGGGCCCTTGACCTCCAGGTAGCCGTTGTCTCGGTAGACCTGCCGCATGGTCTGCTCGACCTGCTGCCACACCGTCCAGCCCTTGGGGTGCCAGAACACCACGCCCGGCGCGTGATCGTCGATGTGGAACAGGTCCAGCTCGCGGCCGAGCTTGCGGTGGTCGCGCTTCTCGGCCTCCTCCAGCATGGTCAGGTACTTCTGCAGATCGTCCTTGCTGGCCCAGGCCGTGCCGTAGATGCGCTGCAGCATCTCGTTGCGGTGGTCGCCGCGCCAGTAGGCGCCGGCCACCTTCATCAGCTTGAAGTGCTTGAGCTTGCCGGTGCTGGGCACGTGCGGGCCGCGGCACAGGTCCTCGAAGCCACCTTCGCGGTACAGCGAGACGTCCTGCCCCTCGGGGATGCTGGCGATGATCTCGGCCTTGTAATGCTCGCCCAGGCCCTTGAAGTAGGCCACGGCCTCGTCGCGCGGCAGCACGCGGCGCTCGACCTTCTCGTCCTTGCGCGCGAGTTCGGTCATGCGCGTCTCGATGGCGGTCAGGTCATCGGGCGTGAAGGGGCGCTTGTAGGAAAAGTCGTAATAGAAGCCGTGCTCGATGACCGGGCCAATGGTCACTTGCGCCTCGGGGAAGAGATCCTTCACCGCATAGGCCAGCAGGTGGGCGGTGGAGTGGCGGATCATCTCCAGGCCGTCGGCGTCGCGGTCGGTCACGATGGCCAGGCGGGCGTCGGTCTCGATGCGGTGGCTCAGGTCCACGGGCTGGCCGTCGACCTTGCCGCCCAGCGCGGCCTTGGCCAGGCCGGCGCCGATGGACGCGGCCACCTCGCCCACCGTGACCGGCGCGGGGAATTCACGGCGGGAACCGTCGGGCAGCGTGATGTTCAACATGGGAGTCTCCAGGCAACAAAAAAGCGCGGTGGGGGCCGCGCTTCGTGGGTCTTGGGAACAGGACGTGACGACGCGGCCGGGGTCAGACCTCGGTGAGGGAGGAGGACGTAGTCCGCGGTGTCATAACCCGTCGTGCCTTTCCCGTTCTTGCCATCGTGAATGGAGAAGGCATTGTAGTCAGGGCAACGGCAGCGCATCGATGGAGTTGCCTTCGGTCAGCCGCGCAAATTCGTCGGCCAGTCGCTGGCTTTCCGCGACGGCGCGCCGCCACACCCGCTGACGGCCCGCCTCGTCTTCGGCGTAGGTCTTGAAGTCGCTACGGTCGGGCAGCTTGCCGCCAGGCAGCGAGGCCACCCACTCGGGGCTGGGGCACAGCAGCACCAGGTTGTCCAGGGCGGGAGTGGCGCGGTGGCGCGACTTCCAGGCCTTGTCCAGCCAACCGGGCACCACCGTGGGCTGGAAGTGGGGGTACAGCACCAGGCCATCGTCCATCGCAGCGTAGGGCCAGTGCAGGTGGTAGTCGGTGATGCCGCCGTCCCAGTAGGCACCCGGCGGACCGCCGGGGATGTCGTGGACCGCCTTCAGCCAGAAGGGGATGGAACAGCTGGCCAAAACCGCCGGGGACAGGTTGGCGGCGGTCAGCGCGACCTGCCGGCCGGGAAAGTCGTCCAGCGGCAGCGGCAGCGCGTCGCGCGGGTCGCTGAAGACCACCCGCTCGAGCCAGCCGCCCAGGGCGCGCCGGCTGATGGCGTTGGCAAAGAAGGCGCCCGCGTAGCCCGCCGGCGTGCGCCAGCGCCCTTCCCTGCCCAGCAGGTGACGTCCATGGCTGGCCACCACGTGCAGGCGGCGGGTGGGGTGCGACAGCACCTGTGCGGCCCGCGCGCCCAGCCTCAGGTCGATCATCTCGCCGAAGGCCTGGCTCACCACCGCCGCGGTGGGCGCTCTGCCAGGCTCGTGGTCGTAGCGCTGGGTGACGTAGTCCTCTGCCAACTGGGCCAGGGCCGCCTCGGCGTCAGGCAGGCAGGCGCAGGCCATGCGCCAGGCGCCGATGGAGGCGCCCACCAGGTGCAGCACCTGCGGGGCATCGGCCAGCCAGTGGCCGAAGAGGAACCGGTCCAGAGGGTTGAGCACGAGCCCCTTGGGCCCTCCAGCAGCGGCGGGTATGACGCGCACATCCTGCGGACGCAGGCCGCGCTCGCGCAGCCGGGCCCTTGCCCGGGGCCCCGCAAGGATCTGCAGCGCCTGACCGGCCACGCTCCCGCTCCGCCCTGCCCTGGCCTACCGCAGTTGCTGGGGAGCTTGCGCCAGCCAGCGGCGGGCCAGCCGCGCCCAGTAGCGCGCGCCCACGGGGATCAGGGCGTCGTTGAAGTCGTAGCTCGGGTTGTGCAGCATGCACGGGCCTTCGCCGTGGCCCATTTCGCGGTGCAGGCCATCGCCGTTGCCGATGAAGCCGTAGGCCCCAGGCCGTGCCATCAGCATGAAGGAGAAGTCCTCCGAAGGCATCACCGGCTCCTGCTCGATGGCCAGCTCGGCGCCCACCACCTCGCGTGCCACCTCGGCGGCGAACAGCGCCTCGCGGGCATGGTTGGTGGTCGCGGGCACGCGGCGGTTGAACTCGAAGTCGCACTCGGCGCCGAAGGCGGCGCAGGTGTGACGGGTGATGGCCTCCATGCGCTGGGCCACCAGGTCCATCACCTCGGCGGTGAAGGTGCGCACCGTGCCCTCCAGGGTGCAACTGGCCGGGATCACGTTGATGGCTTCGCCGGCCTGCATCAGGGTGACCGAAAGCACGGCCGTGTCCACCGGCTTCTTGTTGCGGCTGACGATGGTCTGGAAGGCGTGGATGAGCTGGGCGGCGATGACCACCGGGTCCACCCCCCGGTGAGGCATGGCGGCGTGCGCACCCACACCGCGCACCGTGATCTTGAAGGTGCTGCCACCGGCCATCACCGGCCCGGGGCTGAAGGCGATGGCGCCGGCCGGCAGCCCAGGCCAGTTGTGCAGACCGAACACGGCCTCCACGGGGAAGCGGTCGAACAAGCCCTCCTGCACCATCGTCATCGCCCCGCCGCGCCCTTCCTCGGCGGGCTGGAAGATCAGCACCACGGTGCCGTCGAAGTCGCGGTGCTGCGCCAGGTGCCGCGCCGCCGCCAGCAGCATGGCGGTGTGGCCGTCGTGGCCGCAGGCGTGCATGGTGCCGGGGTGGCGGCTGGCGTGAGCGAAGGTGTTGTGCTCCTGCATGGGCAGGGCGTCCATGTCGGCGCGCAGGCCCACTGTGCGCCCGCTGGCGCCACCGTCGCGGCCGTGCACCAGCCCCACCACGCCGGTGCGGGCGATGCCGCGGTGCACCTCGATGCCCCAGGCAGTCAACTGCTCGGCCACGAGGTCGGACGTGAGGGTCTCCTCGAAGCCCAGCTCCGGGTGGGCGTGGATGCGGCGCCGCAGCGCCGCCATCGAAGGGGCTTCGAGCTCGATGTCGTCGACGGGGGTCATGTCGGGTCTCCGTGGGCGAGGTGGAAGGTCAAGGGGTATCCGGAAGGGGCAGCGGCAGAGCGGCAGGTCAGGGGCAGTCGGGAGGATCAGCGGTGCGCTTTCTCCAGGGCCTGCTCGAGGTCGGCGATCAGGTCGCCCGGGTCCTCCAGACCCACCGACAGCCGCAGCAGGTCGGGCGGGGCCGGCGTTCCAGCGCCTTCCACGCTGGCGCGGTGCTCGATCAGGCTCTCCACCCCACCCAGCGAGGTGGCCCGCTTCCACAGGCCGACATGGGCAGCGGTAGCTATCGCCGCAGCCTCGCCGCCGCAGGCCCGCAGGGACAGCATGCCGCCGAAGCCGCCTTGCATCTGCTGCGCCGCCACGGCGCGGCCCGGGGCGCTGGGCAGTCCGGGGTAGAGCACGGCCTCCACGCGCGGATGGGTGTGGAAGTGTTCGGCGATGCGCAGGGCCGCGGCGCTGGCGTGGCGCACCCGCAGGTACAGCGTGCGCATGCCGCGCACCAGCAGCCAGGCCTCGAAGGAGCCCAGCGTGCCGCCGACCTGAGCCCGCACGGCCTTGATCGCACGCCAGTGCTCGTCGTCCTGCCGGGTGACCAGCACGCCGGCCACCACGTCGGAGTGGCCGTTGAGGTACTTGGTCGCCGCGTGCATCACCAGATCGGCGCCGAGCGTCAGCGGCCGCGTCAGCACCGGGGTGGCCACGGTGGAGTCCACTGCCACGCGGGCGCCGGCGGCGTGGGCCGCCTCGACGGTGGCGGCGATGTCGGTGACGGTCCACAGCGGGTTGGCCGGGGTCTCGATCCAGACCAGGCGCGTCTTGCCCGGGCGCAGCGCCGCGCGCACGGCAGCGGGGTCTGTCATGTCGATGAGCTCGACCTGCAGGCCCCAGCGCGTGGCGAAGTTCATCAGCCAGTTGCGCAGCGACCAGTACATGACCTTGGGCGCGAGCACGTGGTCGCCAGGCGACAGGGCCTGGAACACCGCCGTAGCCGCCGCCATGCCCGAGGCGAACAGGGCCGCGTGGCTGCCCTGCTCGAGCTCGGCGAGCAGGGCTTCAGCCTGGTCGTAGGCCGGGTTGTCGGCGCGGGCATAGATGCGGCCCGAGCGGTACTGGTTGTCGGGGTCGCGCAGGTAGGTGGTGGCCACATGCAGCGGCGGGGCGATGGCGCGCGTGCGCTCGTCCACCCAGCCCAGGGCCTGGGCGGCGATGCTCTCGGGCTTGACATGACGGGGGTCCATGGCGATCTCCTGCGGATCAGAACTTGAGGGTGAGGCCCAGGTTGAAGGAAGGTCGCACCCGCCGGGAGTTGCGGGTCACCTGCTCGAGGCCGGCACTGTCGACGAGCGAGGTGCGGTTCACCTCCTCGACCGGCGCCACGTTGTTGCCGGCCAGGCGCAGCGTAGCCTGTCGGCTGAAAACCCACATGAGGTAGGCATCCAGCGTGCGGGCCCGGCCTTGGGCCAGGCGCTGCGCCACCGTCTGTTGCACCTCGTAATCCGGGGTCATGGCAAGGCTCATGCCCCAGGTGAGGGGCGTGCCGGTGATGGCGTGGTCGAAACCGGCAGTCAGCGAGACCGGCTGCTGCCCCTCCAGCCGGTTGTCGGGGCCGGGGATGTCGTCCACCTGAGAGCGGTAGGCGCTGAGCGAGGCACGCAGGCTCAGGCCCTCCCAGCCCTTGCCCAGGCCCGGGGCCAGTTCGGTGGCCTTGCCCTTGACCTCGAGCTCCACACCGGTGCTGCTGGCGCGCGACAGGTTCACCGGCCGCGACACCCAGCGCGGTACCGCGGCCCAGGCCACGGGCTGCAGGGCCACGGTGTTGCGGATCAGCCCCTGGATGCGGCGATGGAACAGGCCGACGCTGAGCACCCCTCCGCCCGAGAGGTACTTCTCGAAGGCCACATCCAGGCCGGTGGACAGCTCGGGCCGCAGCGCCGCGTTGCCCACGCGGTCAGGCGCGATTTCGGTGTTGGGCCCGCTGGCCGGATAGGCGGTGTTGATCGAGGGCCGAGCCATCAGGGCGTTGAGGTCGGGGGCGCGGTAGCTGCGAGTGAGGCTGGCGCGGACCAGGTCTCGGCCCTTGGGGTCGAGCTTGTAGTTCAGGTGCCACAGCGGCGTGGTCACCTGGCTGGTGCTGCGCAAGCCGCCCCCCAGGCCGCGGCTGGTGGTCTGGATGCGTTCGCTGCGCAGACCGAGGTAGGTGGACCACTGCGGGCCGATCTCCCACTCGTCCTGCACGTACAAGGCCTGCCGCGCGATGCGCGCCGAGAAGGGCTCGCCCTCGAAGCCCGACAGCAGCGGCAGGCCGTTCTCGATGATCCGCCGCTCCTCTCGGCGGCGGCGGCTTTCCAGTTCCCACCCGGCCGTCAGGCCGTGGCCCTCGAAGAGGGGCGTGTAGGCTTTGCCGCTGGCGGTGGAGCTCTGCTCGGAACTGCTGCCATCGGCCTCGCGCACCAGTGTGCGCAGGCCGGTGGCGTCAAAGCCATCCACGTCGGTGCGAAAGCGGCTGTCGGAATGCTGCGCGCCGATGCGCGCTTCCCATCGCGTGCCCTCGGGCGTACGCCGGGTCACCTGCAAGGAGGTGCGCAGGGTCTGCCAGTGCCCGCCGTTGCGCGACTGGTCAAGCACGCTGGCGGGCACGCTGCCGTCCAGGACATCGGTGTCGGTGCGGCTGCGCGAGCGCCACTCGTTGCGCTGCGCCCAGGCCTGCGCGTCGACGGTCCAGGCGGCGTCAGGCTTCCAGTTCAGGCGCGGCCCGAAGGTGGCCCCGCCACCCCGCCAACGGTCACGGGCCTGCACCAGCAGGTGCTGCGGCAACAGCGCCGCATCGCGGCCTATGCGGTCGCTCTCGCGCTCGGTGGTGCCGCGCCACTGGTAGCCCGAGACCGGCAATGTGTAGCTCACGGCACCGAGTCGATCGCCCACGCTCGCGTTGAACGAGGGCACCGGCGCCTCGGCGGTGTAGCCCAGCGCCACCCGCAGTTCACGCTGGCGCTGGCGGGCGGCCGCGCGCAGGATGACGTTGATGGTGCCGGCCACGGCCTGCGCGCTGTACTCGGCCGTGGGGCCTTTGGTGACCTCGATGCGCTCCACCTGCGAGGGCGGCAGGTTCTCCAGCGAGAAGCCCGGCGGGGCCGGTTCGCCGTTGACCAGGATGAGCGTGTAGCCCGCGCCCAGCCCCCTCAGCCGCGGGTTGCCGCCGGACAGGGTGATGCCCGGCAGGCGCTTGAGCACCTCGCTGACGCTGGTGTCGCCGTACCTGTCGAGTTCCTCGCGGCCGAAGATCTGCCGGGCCACCGGGTCACGGCGGCGCTGCTCGGTGTCGCTGGCCTCCTGGCCGCGGATCTCGATGCGCTGCGGCTCGGGCTCAGGAGCCGGTGCGGTCTGGGCAGAGCTCTGCGCGAAGGCGCCCGTCACGAGGGCGGCCGAGCCCAGCGTCAAGGCGCCCCTCATCGACGGCCCTGCAGCCGCGCAAAGGCTGCCGCCATGGCACTTGGCGCCTGCGCCCCCTCTGTGGCCTGCCCGCTGCGGGCCCCGGGCCTCTCGCCACGGCCTGCGGGGCGGAACCGGTTGTCGCCCTCCCCTGCCGCGCCGCGCGGCGTCGCTTGAGCATCCAGCTTCATCGTCAGCGAGATGCGCTTGCGGGCCAGGTCCACCTCCAGCACCTTGACCTTGACCACCTGCCCCGTCTTGACCACCTCGCGCGCATCGTTGACGAACTTGTGGCTCAACTGGCTGACGTGGATCAGGCCGTCCTGGTGGACCCCGAGGTCCACGAAGGCGCCGAACTGCGCCACGTTGCTGACCGTGCCCTCCAGCAGCATGCCGGGCTGAAGGTCCTTCAACTCGGACACGCTGTCATTGAAGCGGGCCACCTGGAAGTCCGGACGCGGGTCGCGGCCGGGCTTCTCCAGCTCGGTGAGGATGTCCTTGACCGTGATGGCACCAAAGCGTTCGTCGGCAAAGGCCTCGGGCTTGAGCGTGCGCAGCACATCGGCCTGGCCCATCAGCGAGCGCACCGCCTTGCCCGTGCGCTCCAGCATCTTCTGCACCACCGGATAGGTCTCGGGGTGCACGCCCGTCATGTCCAGCGGGTTGTCACCATCGCGGATACGCAGAAAGCCGGCGGCCTGCTCGAAGGTGCGCGGCCCGAGGCCCGCCACGTCCAGCAGCTGTTGACGGCTGCGGAAGGCGCCGTGTGCATCGCGCCAACGCACGATGCTGCCGGCCACCGAGGCCGACAGGCCCGAAACGCGCGACAGCAGCGGCACGGAGGCGGTGTTCAGGTCCACCCCCACGGCGTTGACGCAGTCCTCCACCACGGCGTCCAGCGTGCGCGCCAGGGCGCTGGGATTGACGTCGTGCTGGTACTGGCCCACGCCGATGCTCTTCGGGTCGATCTTGACGAGTTCGGCCAGCGGGTCTTGCAGGCGGCGGGCGATGCTGACGGCGCCGCGCAGGCTGACGTCGAGCTCCGGCAACTCCTTGCTGGCGTACTCGCTGGCCGAGTAGACAGAGGCGCCGGCCTCGCTGACCACCACCTTGTCCAGCCGCATCTCGGGGGCCAGCTTGCGGATACGCTGGATGAGCTCGGCCGCCAGCTTGTCGGTCTCGCGACTGGCCGTGCCGTTGCCGATGGCGATCAGGTTCACGCTGTGGGTGGCCACCAGCCGCCCCAGGGCGTGCAGCGCACCCTCCCAATCGTTGCGCGGCTCGTGCGGGTAGACGGTGGCCGTGTCCAGCACCTTGCCGGTGTCGCTGACCACCGCCACCTTCACGCCCGTGCGGATGCCGGGGTCCAGCCCCATGACCACCCGCTTGCCGGCCGGCGCGGCCAGCAGCAGGTCGCGCACGTTGTCGGCGAACACCTTGATGGCCACGGCCTCGGCCTCCTCCCGCAGGCGCGCGAAGAGGTCGCGCTCCAGGCTGAGGGAGAGCTTGACCTTCCAGGTCCAAGCGACGGTCTTGCGGATCAGATCGTCGGCACGGCGGCCGGCGTGGCTCCAGCCCAGGTGGCGGGCGATACGGCCTTCGGCCAAGGAGATCGATGTGGGTGCGTTTCGCGATCCACTGGGCCGAGGCACCGCGGCCGGTGGGCCGCTGGCAGGGGTCGCAGCGGTCAGTGTGGTCGCAGTGGGCTCATCCAGCACCAGCCTCGCGTCCAGCCACTCCTGCGTGCGGCCCCTGAAGACCGCCAGCGCGCGGTGGCTGGGGACGGTGCGGATGGGCTCGGCGTAGTCGAAGTAGTCACGGAACTTGGCCGCGTCGGCGTGCATGCCATCCTTCCCGTCCGCCAGATGGCTCTTGAACAGGCCCTCGGCCCACAGCCATTCCCGCAGCAGGCCCACCAGCGCCGCGTCTTCGGCCCAGCGCTCCGACAGCAGGTCGCGCACACCATCCAGCACCGCGAAGGCATCGGCAAAGCCAGCTTCGGCCAAGGCAGCCGCACCGCTGGGATAGGCGGCCACGAAGGCGGCCGCCTCGGCAGCCGGGTCCAGCGTCGGGTCGGCAAACAGGCGGTCGGCCAGAGGCTCGATGCCTGCCTCACGGGCGATCATGCCCTTGGTACGGCGGCGGGGCTTGTAGGGCAGATAGAGGTCTTCCAGCTCCTGCTTGGTGGGAGCCGCCTCGACAGCGGCGCGCAACTCGGGCGTGAGCTTGCCCTGCTCGTCGATGCTCCTGAGCACCGCGGCCCGGCGGTCCTCCAGTTCGCGCAGGTAGGCCAGACGGGCTTCCAGTTCGCGCAGTTGGATGTCATCCAGCCCGTCGGTGGCCTCTTTCCGGTAACGGGCGATGAAGGGCACCGTGGCCCCGCCGTCGAGCAGTTCGACGGCCGCATTCACTTGCGCCGGCCGAACCTTCAGCTCGGCGGCG
>Ga0315902_10012274_pt1 | contig 11165 bp, 11 predicted proteins | sample LakEriMetagenome_9_FD_203523 | JGI IMG/M metagenome (GOLD analysis project Ga0315902, IMG submission 203523) | Freshwater fungal communities from buoy surface, Lake Erie, Ohio, United States - Buoy 12 MA117 | ecosystem: Environmental > Aquatic > Freshwater > Lake > Lake biofilm | place: USA...
AGACAAAGTCGGGATTCTCCACGCGGAAGAAGTCCACGGCCTGAAGACCGTCGGCGGCGGCGACGACTTGGTAGCCTTCCATGGTCAGCACTTCGCGCAGGGCCTCGCGCGTATGTTCGTCGTCTTCGGCGATGAGTATCTTGGTCATGATGGTGTTTGGGTTGGTTGAAGGGGTAACGTAAGAATGAACCGAGAGCCTTCGCGATACTGCGGGCAGACGCTGAGCGTGCCGCCGTGCAACTGTGCCAGTTCGCGTGCAATGGTCAATCCAATGCCGGTGCCGCTGACGCCCTCGGTCAAATCGCTGCGCAGACGCTCAAAGGGCTCGAACACGGACTTTCGCTTGCTGGCAGGGATGCCGGGGCCGCGGTCTTCGACGAGCACCTTGGCCTTGCCGCCTTCCACCGTCGTGCGGATGGCGATGTAGAGGCCGGTGACGGCGTATTTTTCGACGTTGGAGATGAGATTGCCGACGATCTGCGTGACGGCGTCCTCATCGGCGTGCATGAGCGGCGGGCCGTTGAGTTCGCAAATGACTTCAAAGCCACGCTTCACGAGCTGCGGCCGCCAAAAGTCCACGGTGCGCGAAACGATCTCGTCGAGCACGATTTCCTTCGGCGAGATGGTGAGCTTGTCACGCTGCTGGCGCGCGAGGCTGAGCACGTTTTGGATGAGGCGGTCGAGGCGGGAGCTTTCGTTGGTGATGACGGCGAGATGCTTCTGAATGGCGGTGTCCGCCTGCGCCTCCGCGCGATGCGCGGCCATTTCTGCGTAGAGACGGATGTTCGTGAGCGGGGTCTTCAGCTCATGCGAGATCTGATTCACGAAGGTGACGCGCTGCTGCGCCGTGCTGATCTCCAGGGTGCTCTCGTGGAAGTACAACCAGCCCACCGCGACCACCAGCAGCACGCCGGAGCCCATGCCGAGCAGGATGGGGAAGAGGTAGGGCTTTGGGAACTCCTCCTCTGCCGGTGTGTAAGCGAGCTCCCACTGCGCCAGCGGCCCGGAGCAGGCGCGATGCGAGGAGGGCAGCAGTTCGGAACCGGGAAGACGCCGGCCCCATTGATGCAACAGGCCATGACGCGTGGCGAGGATCATGCGCCCAGGCGGCATTTCCAGCCCCGGATGAGGCAGGCGCGGAAATAGAGCCTGCATGAGGAAGTGGCGGTTTAGCAGGGCGCAAACCACCTGCCCATCGACCGAGCGCTGCCAGTAAATGAAGCTCATCTCATTCACATGCCAGCCGCTGAGCATCTGGCTCTCCGCCGAGCTGGCGAGGTAGTCTTTGAGATGATAGCCGGGCATTTTGAGAAAGGTCTGCCAGCTTTCTGGCCCGCGAGGCGATGCGGTATTGACCACCCGCTGAAAGGGCGGGCCTCCCCGCGTCTGCTGGGAGGCAGCCTCCCGCAGCCCCCCGATCTCCGAACTGATGCGCTGCACTGCCCGGGCCTCCTGGAGGAGGTCGATCTTCATGAAGGGCTCGTAGGGCAGCGGGCCGTCTTTTTCGACGACGCGGTCTTCCGCACCCACAGACCAGGCTTTGGCCACCCAGGGGTGCTGGGCGATCAAATGCCGAAGATCGTCGCCGCCAGCCGCGCGGGCAGCTGCGGAGTCGAGCTGATCCGTCAGGTGACGCAAATCATCGACGAGCTGGTGGTCCGCGGCTGAGATCCGGTCTGCCAGCGTGGCTTGCATGGAGGCCTCCGTCCGCTTCGCGGCATCGCGCATCAAATACGTGCCCAGCCAGATCAGCAGAGCGATCGGTAGGACAACGAGGATGATGAAGAGGGCGGTGGAACGGCGGCGATGCATCGCAAAGGCTGCATTTTAGGCCCTGCTGGCTATTTGTTCACCTGAAATTTATAATTTCCACAATTTAGACCTTCTCGACACGCCTCTGCGACAAATCCGCTGCTCGGGCTACTCGTTCGCCACCGTTTCCTGCTCGTCCCTCCTCCCATGGCCGCCAAACCCACCCGCATCCTCCTCGCTGACGACCATGGTGTCGTCCGGGGAGGCTTCCGTGCTCTCCTCGCCGCGCAGTGGGACATGGAGGTCGTGGGCGAGGCATCGAATGGACGTGAGGCCGTCGAGATGGCGGAAAAGCTCACGCCGGATGTGGTGGTGATGGATGTGACGATGCCGGAGCTCAATGGCATCGAAGCCGCACGGCAGATCACGAAGGCGCAGCCGAAGATCCGCATCCTCGCCCTGAGCATGCAAAAGGACGGCGTGTATGTCCGCGAGATGCTGCGAGCCGGAGCGAAGGGCTATTTGCTCAAAGATTGCGATGAAAAGGACTTCCTTGCTGCCGTGCGTGCCGTCGCCGTGGGCAAAGGCTGGCTCAGTCCTGAGGTGAGCGACGCGGTGCTCGACGACTACCGGAAACACGTCACCAATCCCATCGACCTGCTCTCGCCGCGTGAGCGTGAGGTGCTGCAACTGATCGCCGAGAGCAAAACGAACAAAGAGATCGCCACCGCGCTGAATTTGAGCGTGTACACCGTCGAGGCGCATCGCGGCCGCATCATGGAGAAGCTCAATTTGCACTCCATCGGCGAGTTGGTGCGCTTTGCCATCCGCAACGGCCTCATCGACTGATGTTCCCTTTCTTCCGCATCACTGAAAGCAATGTGCTCCGCGTGCTGGCGCTCGGATTCCTGCTCGTGATGACACTGCTCGGCGCGGCGGGACTCATCGCCGTGCGGCAGAGCCAGCGCATCCGCAGCAGCGTGGCGCAGCTCGCGCGTGACCAGCTCCTCATCGCACGTCTCGTACATGATGTGCAGATGGAGGAAAATGCGATGACGGAGGTGCTGCATCAGGTGGCAGAATTTCATCCCACCGCGCCAGAGCACGCGAAGCTGCTGCGTGACTTGGAACAAAGCGATGCCGCGCTCTCCCGCCTCGCCGATGAGGCCCGTGTGATCGCGGGGGACCAAGTTTGGCAAGCTCTCGAATCGAGCGTGAAGGCCTTCACGGCTGAGGCACGCAAGGTGCTTGGCACGAATGCTCCTGTGCCGCGAAGTGACTTGGAATCGCTTTTTCGGCATCACGACCATGTCGTGGGTCTCGTGAACGATCTCATCCAAAGCAGCTCCGAACGCCTCGCGGCCACGGAACGTGAAATCGAGGCCCAATCACAGGAACTCGGCGATGACGCCGCGCTGCTGCTCGGCGCGAGTTTTCTGCTCGCCGCCGTCTGCGCGGCTTTGACGGTCTTTTTTGCCCGCAAAAGCATCCAGCGCATCCGCTGGCAGTCCGACGAGCTGAATCGCGTCTCCTGGCACATGCTGCAAACGCAGGAAGAGGCCGCGCGGCGCTTTTCGCATGAGCTTCATGACGAACTCGGCCAGTCGCTCGCCGCCGTGCGCTCCAATTTGACCAAAGGAGCCACGCGTGACCTCGATTCGCTCCGCGCCGACTGTCTCGGCCTCGTCGATGAATCCATCGCCAACGTGCGCGAGCTCTCGCAACTGCTGCGTCCCGTCATCCTCGACGATTTCGGCCTCGAAGCCGGTCTGCGCTGGTTGACGGAAAAGTTTGCCCAACGCACGCGGATCAAAGTGGACTGCGATTCGACCTGCCCCGGCCGTTTTGCCGATGAAACCGAGACCCACCTCTTCCGCATCGCGCAGGAGGCGCTGACGAACATCGCCCGGCATGCCGAGGCCACACGCGTCGTCATCCAGCTCGCCCTCGAAGACAAAAACATCCGCCTGAGCATCATCGACGACGGCAAGGGCCTCCCCGAAGACGACTCCGAGTCCGAGACATCGCCCAGCCTCGGCATGGTCGGCATGCGAGCCAGAGCCCGGCAATGCGGCGGCGAACTCAGCGTGAATCCCGCCCAACCCCACGGCCTCCGCGTCGAGGCGGTGGTGCCGGTGAGGCGGTGAGCTCAATCCATCGTGAACATGCGGTCAACGGGCGGCGGTTTCGCGGCGAGCATCTTCTCAAGCTGTCCGTTCTGCTGCAGCACCTTCATGTTGAACTCAACGAACTCCAGATAGCGCCTGGAGTCGATTCGAGGCTCCGGCTGCGGGGCAGAGGAGTCGAAGGGCAAATCGAGTTCGGGCGGAGGAGTCATAGAAACGCCGAAAGCTTCTCGGCGAGAGCGGGCGTGCCGTATTGATCGCAGATGCCCTGCAGCTCCGCAGCCGATATTTTACCCGGATTCCCCCGCAGCAGCGCCAACACGTCCCCGAGATCTTTTTCGACGCGATGCTCATTTTGGGCCGCGTGGATTTTCAGGGCCAAAAGATGCTTCAGAGCGGGAATCCGCATCGGAATGCCGTCCATGTCGTAATCTTCGCAGGCGGCCCACATTTTCTCAAACGTGACTGCATTTACTCGCATGACATCGAGGATCAGAAACGGCTGCAAACGATGCCGGAAACGCCGAAACGACGGCTTTTCCTCGAAACACTCGAATCCAGCCTTGGTCAGCTCCTCGGCCATCACCGGGTCATTCTCTATGGCGATGAGGCAGTCCACATCGAGCGTATTCCGCGCGTAGCCATGCGCCTGCACCGCCCAGCCGCCAATCAGGAGCAACGGCAGTTGGCGGCGCTTTTGAATCCGCATGAGAAGATCGAAGACGATGCGCATACGCCAAAATCATGCCGCAGCACGATTCGATGCTCAAGACGTGAGTTTCGCCGCCTCAGTTGCGAATGAAGCGCCAGCAAAGTGGCCATCTTGCTCCGCAAGATGAGCAAAGCGCTCTCGCACGCTGTTCGCCGCTCCTGCATTCGATGCGCCCGGCTCCTCTCGCGGAGCGAGAGGGCTACTTTGCTTCGCCAATTCGGTGCGTGGTCACTGCTTCCCGCCGAAGGGCCACTTCGACATGAGCCACACCGCCGCGGTGTGATTGTTTTCCCATACCACGCCGCCGCGACGCTGGACGGTCTGCTCCATGAAGCCGATCTCGAGTTTCGTCGTCGGGCTGAGCTGGCGACCGAGGCCGATGAAGGCGCGGTTTTGGTCGAGGTAGTTCATCGACACATTCGAGCCAAAGTTGAAGAAGACTTCGTCCCAGAGAGCGAGATACCATTTCTTGTCATCGCTGAGCGGGATGGTGGTGCGCAGCATGTAGCGGAGGCGGTTTTCGTAGCGCCAGTTGGTGACGTCGCCGGTGGCGGGGGCGACTTCGCCGATGCGGCGCTGCTCAAGGCGGAGGCGGTGGGTCCAGTCGAGGCCGAGGGCTTTATGCGTGTAGGTGGCCTGCTCCCAAAGCCGATGCTCTGGGAAATCCGCCGCCACCGGGATGTCGCCATACGGATGCGTCTCGACCCAGGCGTAACCCGCCGTGAGCGTCAAAGCGGGGCTGAGGGTGTAATTGATGCCGGGGCGCAGCAGGAGCTGCTGCCAGTGCTCGCCCATGTCAGCACGGCGGAACTGCGATTCGAGATGCAGGCCCCATTTGCTGCCGAAGAGCGGATGATCGCCGACGTAGTTGAGCCAGAGGTTGTCGTTCGACTCGGTGTGATCGGCAGCGCTGAGGCTGCCGACGAACGCGAGGAGGATAAAGAGGGCACGTTTCATGAAAGGGCGGCCCCGTATTACGCGGCGAGGTGGGCGGATCAATGCGCGGCGTTCGCGGCGGCGACCGTGCGCTGGTCGAGCGTTTTGAGCGCCTGCATCTGCTTGATGGTGCGCTCCATGCCTTCGTTGGAGCCGTCGAAGAACATGACGTTGCCTTTGCCGTGCTCGGCGACGTACTTCATGCCGTCGAGCCACATGGTGAAGAGCATGAAGCCAGGAGGCACGTCGCCGGCCTGCATGGTTTTGCCGGCGTTGGCGAGACCTTCGGCGACTTGCTCGCGGAAGCGGGCGTTGCCGGCACCTTTGAGCTCGGAGGCTTCTTTTTCGGCTTCGGCTTTGACGCGGATGGCGCGGGCTTCGGCTTCGGCGGCGCGGGTTTTGATGAGGTATTGGGCCTGGGCTTCGTTTTCGGCGGCCATCTTCATGTTGTTGCTGGAAACGACCTGCGACATGGAGCGCATGATGGCTTCGTCGAAGGAGATGTCGTTGATCTGAAGGTCGAGAAGGTGGTAGCCCCAGCTGTTGAGCGCTTCTTCGAGGTGATCCTTCACGGCGCCGATGATTTCAGAGCGGAGGACGAGGATTTCGGCCTGCTTTTTGTTCGCCACATAGGAGCGGATGCTGCCTTCGACGCTGCGGACGAGGGTTTGCATGAAGCTCTTTTCGTCGATGAAGCGGAAGGCGATCTTCTTGATGGTCTCTTCACCGGCGTCCTGCGCGGAGTACACGATGAGCGATTTGAAGTTCACATAGGCCTGGTCGAGCGAGATGGCTTCGAATTCGAGCTCGATGGACTGGTTCTGCGTGGAGATGCTTTTATAAACACCCTCCAGCAGCGGCAGCTTGAAGTTGAGGCCCGGCAGCATGAGGCGCTGGTATTTGCCGAAGCGGGTGACGACTCCCACATGGCCCTGTTTGATGACAGAGGCGCTGAGGATGATGAGAACGATGAGGATGACGGCGGCGGGGATCATGGGACTTGGTTTTGTTGGATGTTTTTTGGAAAGGCGATGGGTGGTGATGAAATCAGGCAGGGAATTCGGAGGAGTGGTGCTCGAGGATGAACCAACCGGTCTTTTCCTTTTTGCACACGAAGGAATAGCGGGCGGGCACGCTGATGAGCTCCTTCTTGCGCTTGAAGGTGAAGACGTATTTGCCGGACTGGATGTAGATGTCCTTGTATTGCCGCACCTCGCCGCTCTCGAACTTCACATGTACGTCCTCCAGCTCGAAGAGGTGCTCGAAATAGCCTTTGATCTTGTGGTGGCCCTCACGCAGCTCCTTGGCGAAGGTGCCCCAGAGCAGGCCATTGATGTCGTAGCAGCCGACGACGGCGCTCATACTGTGGTTGTTGATGCCAAAGGCCCAGTCGTTGATGAAGTCGGTCAGATTTTTCTTCTCCGCTGCATTGTGGCTGATGGTGCTGAAACGCAGGCCGCCGACCTCGTGGTCACGATGCACGAGCATGGTGTCCGTGCTGCGAGGATCAATGTCTTCGCCAAATTTATGAGCAAACTTCTTCAGGATGTCGATCAGCGGGATGTGGTCGTGGCGGAAGATGACGAAGTTGATGAAGAGGTGCACTACGAGCACGATGATCAATGCTTCCATGATGCCCTCGGTGTAGGTCAGGATGCCGCAAAACAAGGCCAGCAGCAGCGCATACATCCCGTGGGACGCGACATGCACCAACCCAGCGATCATCCTCCAACCGGTGAAAACCATCAGCACGGCTAGTGCGAAGTAGGGCAGGTGAGTCAGCAAGTTCGGAGAGATCAGGAAGATCGAAAGCACCAACGCGGTGAACAGGTTCGAGACCTTGGTGACGGCACCAGCCAAGGCATTCGTGGCGGAGGCCTGAAGGCCGTCGAGGTTCGTCATGCCGCCGAAGAAGCTGGAACCGAGATTGGCGAGCCAGATCGTGAAAAGGCTGTTGTTGGAGTTTGCCGGGCGACCGAGTGGATCAAGTTTTTCGATGGCGGCATTGCTCATCACCTGCTCGATCACATCGATCAAGCAAAGCATGAACGCATAGGCGATGATCTCGACCAGCATCTTGGGAGGCAGAACATTGAAGTCTGGAATCGGCATCGCCAGCTTGATGGCTGAAAGCTCAATGTGGAGCATCGGCACCTCCATGTAGATGCCGCAGATGACGCCCAAGGTGATCACTGCGACATACGGAACAGCAGGGAATTTAGCCTTATACTTCCCGAACAGATGCAGGAAGAGAATGAGCGTGGCGAGCGAGAGCCCCATCATTTTGATCCGCTCCATGCTCATCCACTCGTGACCCTCGCCCAGAATGCCGTAGGTGTAAGGCAAGAACTTGAGCGCCGTCTTGAGTCCGATACCCGCGAGCAGGCCTTCGACCAAATAGACCGGAATCACCTTCATCACGAATCGCTGAAGATTGTACTTCCACGCCACGGCCTGCATCACGGAGGTGCAGAAGATAAGGAAGGGCATGTTTTCCATGCCGAATTTGTGGACGCAAAACGCCAGCACGGGTGCCAGGCCCGCTGCGACGCCTGGCGTGCCGACGTAGTTGCCAGGTTTGAACAGAAAGGTGACGAAACCGATCACGCAGGCGAAAACCACGGTGAGCAAGCCAGTCTGAATCGGATACTCCGACATCAAACAGATACCGACCGTGAGCGGCACCGCGACCAGACCGGTGACAGTGCCGGCGAGTGCATCGCGACGCAGATTCTCGAGCGTGAAGATCGCGGGTTTCTTGGCCTTCTCCGCGATGAGGAGATCACTCGCCAGCGGCTTTTTGCGCTTCGGCGGATGCGGATGGTAGTCCACCACCGAGGCTGTTGTCGGATGAACGAGGGCGGGTTCGGCAGGGTGAGACATTACTTTGGGAGAGGCGTGAAGGACTTGCCCTCAATAACCACCTTCACCCCTCCAAAACCCATCCCCTTGAGAGGGGATAATGCACCCCCGTCAGGGGCTATGCTCCGCTCACGCTTTTACACCGGGCAGCGATTTGCCCTGACGCGGCGTGCCAGCTTGAGCAGGCTTGAACCATTCTTCGTGCGTCTCGTCGATATCGACATGGCCGCCGGTTTTCTCGTGGTTTTCACGCCAGCCATGCAGCGCCTCAAAGGCCGCGTGGTCGATGAAATCGACGGCGAGGTCGATGTCCACCGGATGCCCGGCGGGGATGGTGGAAAGCGCGGCATTCAGCCTGGGCACGGAGGCAAAGGTGAGCGTGCCGCCGATCTGCACATGCCATTTGCCCTCACGCTGCTCCATTTTCACATCGGTGTTCGAAAGTCGGCGCAACAGGAAGAAAACGCTCAGTCCCAGGCCGATGCCGACACCGGCCAGCAGGTTTACGCACGTCACGCCGAGCACGGTGGCCCAGTAGATGAGGATTTCGTTGTGCTTCGTGAGCTCTTTGATGTGGTGGAGGTTCACGAGATTGATGCCCACATGCACCAGCAGGCCCGCCAGCACGGCCAGCGGGATGCTTTCGATCAAGCCACCGAGAAACAGCGCGAAGAGCAGAATCCACACGCCATGAAAAATGGCCGACCAGCGGCTGGCACCACCCGCGATGATGTTGGCGGACGAACGCACGATCACACCGGTGATCGGCAGGCCGCCGAGCAGGCCGGAGACGAGATTGCCCGCGCCTTGCGCACGCAGTTCCTTGTCCAGATTCGAGCGCACACCGCTGTGCAATTTGTCTGTCGCCACGGCGCAAAGCAGAGACTCGATGCTGGCGATGATCGCCACCGTAAGCACCGCCGTGATAAACGGCCCCCAATGCTCCGGCGGAGCGAGTTTGGTCAGCTCAAACGTCTCCGGCATGTCCACACGCTTCACGTCCATTTTCATCACGATGGACACGATCGTGCCTGTGAGCACCGCCACCAGCGGTCCAGGGATGGCTTTGAGTGCAGGCGCTTTCAGCTTCTTCCAGACAATGAGGATGGCGATGGTCAGAAAGCCGAGAATCGCCGCCTGCATGTTCACGAGGCCGAGTTGCTTCGGAATGCCGAGCAGATTTACCACGGGCGAGCTTTGCGGCGAACCACCGAGCACCACATGAATCTGCGCCAGCGCGATGGAGATGCCGATGCCCGCGAGCATGCCGTGAACCACCGATGGCGCGATGATCAGCGCTCCGCGTGCCACTTTGAACCAGCCCATCAAAAGCTGCACCACGCCCGCACAGGCCGTGATCAGGCACATCGTCTCCCAGCCAAACTGATGCACCAAACCGGCCACCACGACCGTCAAACCCGCCGCTGGACCCGAAACCTGAAGCGGTGATCCCGCGAGCAGCCCCGTGACGATACCGCCCGCCACTGCCCCGATGAGTCCCGCGATGATCGGTGCCCCCGAAGCAAAAGCGATGCCCAGCGACAACGGCACAGCGACAAGAAAGACGACAAGAGAGGCTGGAAGATCGCGGCGTAGGTTCATGAGTGACGGGCATGACTGAAAGCGCAAAGGCGATGACATCGCCATCCCCTTCGCAGGCTATTTTGGCACCATGGAGGTGCCTTGAGGGTCGGTTTTGCGGCAATGCGCGCGCCAAGCCAGCAGAAAGCCGAGCACGCAGAGCGATTTCATCACGAACAGCCACCACGGCTCCCACCAGGCTCCGGTTTCGGACTCGATGAGATCGGAGATGCCAAACACGACGAAACACAGCGGCAGCAGCCAGCGCCAGCACGTGATGGCAAGCCGCAGCGGCGGTTTCAGACGCACCAGCACCACGATCGCGATGATGAACCAAAGCGCGGCCTCGCCGAGATTGAAGAGGCGGGCGAATTCGGTGTTTTCGGCTCCATCAGGCATTTTCGGCACGATTTTACTCCGCTGACGCGGCGAGCACCAGTTCCTCTGGGGTCATTTTTCGCCACTCTCCGGCCTTCAACGCCTCCGGCAGCCACAAGCGGCCAATCCTCACGCGATGGAGCGTCTCCACGCGGCAGCCGACACGGTGAAACATGCGTTTGATCTGATGATAGCGGCCTTCCTGCAGCGTGACGCGTGCGGTGTGCGTGCCGGTGATCTCTAGGCCTGCGGGGAGCGTGGTGATGTCCTCCGTGTGGAAGTAGAATCCGCGCGCAAAGGCGTCCACCGCGTCCGCCGGGATCGCCTCATGCGTGCGCACCTCGTAGAGCTTCGGCACTTTGCATTCGGCGTGCATGAGGCTCTTCGACCAATGGCCGTCATTGGTCAGCAGCACGAGCCCGGAGCTGGCGCGATCGAGCCTTCCAGCGAGATGCAGCGTGTGTTTGTCCGGATCATCGATCAAATCGACGACGGTGCGGTGCTCCGCGTCCTTCGTGGCGCTGAGGATGCCCGCTGGCTTGTGCATCATGAGGTAGAGCGCGCGTTCCGCGACCTGCACCGGCTGGTCATCGAGCGTTACCTCGTCAAAGCGGCTGGTTTCCGCGTGTCCGTCCGTGATCACGACGCCGCCAACGCGCACACGCTGTGCTGCGATGGCCCGCAGGGCGGCGGTGCGGCCCATGGAGCCGTGTTTAGCGATCAAGCGGTCGAGTTTCATGCGGATGGGTTCCGGGTTGAATGTTGAGCGTTCGATGTCCAATGTCACGCGTCATGCTTTCCCGACTGCTCCTTCTGAT
>Ga0315902_10012275_pt1 | contig 11165 bp, 1 predicted proteins | sample LakEriMetagenome_9_FD_203523 | JGI IMG/M metagenome (GOLD analysis project Ga0315902, IMG submission 203523) | Freshwater fungal communities from buoy surface, Lake Erie, Ohio, United States - Buoy 12 MA117 | ecosystem: Environmental > Aquatic > Freshwater > Lake > Lake biofilm | place: USA...
TGCCTAGCCATCACCATTGTGGTCGACAAAATGCCAGCCACACCAAGCGTCATTAGCGGACCGACAACCGGTCTATGCAACGCGCAAAATGTGACCTACTCTGTGACTCCGGTAAGCACTGTGCAGCAATACAACTGGACAGTACCACCCGGCATCACCATTGTGAGCGGACAAGGCACCGCATCGGTAACGGTGAACGTAAGCAACTTCATCAATACCAACCCAACAAACGGCAACCCGGCCATTTGTGTGACAGCTCAGAACAGCTGTGGCATCAGTCCTATCCGTTGCTTGAGTCTGACAACCTACCCTGCAACACCCGCCTCTATTAGCGGTACGGCAACACCCTGTATCAACACGGTGAATACCTATAGCTGTCCTGCGGTGTATGGTGCAACCTCTTACTCGTGGACCGTGCCTACCGGCTGGGTTATCCAAAGCGGACAAGGCACTTCGAGCATCAGCGTGCTGTGCAACGGAACCTCTGGCAATGTGCGCGTTCGCTCAATCAACGCCTGCGGCAACTCCACGTTCAAGTCTCTCGCCTGCGCGCCAAGAGCATGCGGCACAACCGCCATGCCTATGCAGCTCGAGCTGTGGCCTAACCCAACGAGCGACCGCGTGTTCTTGGCCCATGGCGATGCCATCCCTACCCACATACAGATCTACGACATGCTCGGCCGCGACATCTACAACGGCCCTTGGGTGCCCGAATATGATGTGTCGGGCCTTGCCGGCGGCATCTACTTCGTGCGCGCCACAGGCGGAGGTGAGAGTGTGGTGAAGAGGTTGGAGGTTGTTAGGTAAGTACTGATTACTAAGTACTAAGTACAAAAAGGCCGGTGTTGAGCAGTCAGCGCCGGCCTTTTTTTTAGGGGCGAGTGGCGAATGGCGAGTGGGCGCGGTGTAGGCATGGAAAAAGCAGAAAGGAGAATGGAGAACTGTGGCGAGTCACTTCTCCATTCTCTTTTTTGGGAAAGGAATGGAGCCAGCTTGCTTATGGGTTGATGCTGTTTTTCACAACTAGTTGATATCTCTTTCCATAACTCAACGAGCCGAATTATACATTCGTCGCACCTAATCACGGCTCGATGCCGTGGCTTGTTTTAATTAATTAACCTAATCGAAATACGATCATGCCTTTGTCCTTCTGCTTGCAGGCTTGGCTGCAGCGAGCACGCACTCGCTTCACAGCGAAATCAATCATTCCGATTAATTCCTTCCTCTCAAGTTCCTTTTCAAATCTTATTGCCATGAAAAAAATCAAAGCATTGTCTTTAACTAAACTGAGACACTTTTGCTTCGTGTTTGCAGCTCAAATTTTGAGCGTTGGATTATTTGCACAAGTAGGTCCGCCTAACTCAGGAACACCACTAGCGGGCACTACAGCCTATACGTTCGCACAATCCAGTGGTACGTACACGGCAATTACCGGTGGTACACAATACCAAGCTGGCGCAACGATGAACACGGATGCCGTTTCTGCTGCCGTCAACATCGGATTCGACTTTCGTTACAATAACCGCACGTATTCAACCGTGCGAATTTCGAACAACGGTTTTATTACGTTCGGTGCAAACGCTCCGTTGACAACAACCTACACAGGTTTGTCAACCAACGTGAACCCGGCGTGCGAAGGTGCAATTGCGGGTTTTGCGGCCAACCTGCGTGCAAGCGCTGTAGCAGGGGCAACGCCTGAAATTCGCTACGAGACGCTGGGAGCTTCTCCCAACCGTACGTTCGTGGTGCAATTCCAGGATGTGGGTGTTTCTACAACAGCCACAACCCAGCGCCTCAACTTTCAGATTCGCATTTCTGAAACCACCAACGTGGTGCAGATCGTGTATGGAACAACTGCATGGGCAACTTCAACTACAACAGGCCAAGTGGGTTTGAAAGGTGGTGAAAGTTCCGATCTAAGCAACCGTACAGGAACCAACTGGACTGCTCTAACCGGTGGAACAGGTTCTAACAGCACTTGTACATTGGGTACAACCGGCGGTACTACCGTTCCTGCGTCAGGTTTGACATTCACTTGGACACCTGGTTCAACTTGGAGCGCAGCATCGTTTGCGACGCTTCCTTTCCTCCAAGACTTTACTACTTGGACCAACGCATTGAATACAGGCGACAGCCCAGGTTCAAACGCACGCATCTGGCCAAGCCGCGGTGACGTGAGCTGGCGCTCAAGTGCAAACCTTATTTCCGGCTTCACCTCGACGATTGGTTGGGGCGGTACAAATGGACAAGTGTCGACCTTCAGCGGTGCTGCCATTGCTCCGGGGGCTCGCTTCCACTCTTTTGACTGTTCTGCCGGTTCGTTTGGCGACATGGACTTTTACCTTGATATGAGTTCAAGCCCAATCGGCGTCTACAACGTTCAGTTTTTGTACAACAATCCAACGGGTACCGATGTAATACAAGTATTTTATTCAGGAGACGCTGGTACTACATTTACTCAAGTAGGTTCGAACATCACTGCTGGAGGTAACGTTTGGAACACATTCTCGAGGAACATCGCTGGCTCAGCGACTGCTGTAATTCGCATTCGTGCCATCGGTGACTTCGGTAACGACGATATCAACATCGATAACTTCCGTGTTACGGCATTGACATGTGCGTCTCCTTCTGCGTTGGCTTACATTCCATCAAGTGCTACAGGTGGTACGTTGAGCTGGACCAACCCGGCTTCGGGTACTCCAACCAACTACGAATACGAAATTCGTACTTCAGGTGCAGCGGGTTCAGGAGCAACAGGTCTGGTAACTTCAGGTTCTGTGGCTCACCCTGCTAGCTCTGCTGCAATTTCTGCAGGAACACTTTCTGCAAACACTGCATACAGCGTATACATCCGCACCGATTGCGGTGGTGGTGACCTCAGCAGCTGGTCTACAGCTACTGCTTTCACAACTCCTTGCACGCCTTCTATTGCTCCGTTCTCACAAACTTTTGCTACAGCTTACTCGTTGGCTCCAACCGGAAACCCAACATGCTGGCGTGAAGCGACAGGTGTTATCAACCTGTCGGGTAACTCTACGGTTACTACCGGTGCCAACAACTGGGGTTCTAGCAACTTTGCGAACGTAGCCGGTAACACCGGTTTCAAGATTAACTTATATGGAACCAACAATGCGTGGGTTATAACAGAGCCAATCACCTTGGGTGCAGGCAACTGGTCATTGGCCTACAGCATGGCGGTTACAGGCTTCAACAACACTAACTCTGTTGCAGATTTGGGAACACACGCTGTGCGCGTAATTGTTTCTACAGACTTCGGTACTACCTGGAGCAGTGCAAACATCATCAAGACATACACCGGCGCAGCTGCTTACAGCAATACAGGTGCAACTGAGTATGTGAGTTTGAACGCGTATGCAGGACAAACCATTCAAATTGGTTTTGTTGCAACTACCTCTGTTACCACTCCAGACATCGACTTCCACCTCGACAACATCTCGGTGATCGTTCCTTGCTCTGGCACTCCTGTAATTGGTGAATCTGCCTCAGCCTCTCCAACTACCTTAGGGTGCACCGGTTCAGTGGTTAATCTCACGATGGATGTCAGCGCACCGGATCTCCCCGGTGTTAGCTACCAGTGGCAATCATCTATAGATGGAACAACTTTCACGAACATTGCCGGTGCCACTTTTTCAAACTACAGCACACCTTCAGCTGTTATCAGCAGCACCTACTATCGTGGCATAGCAACTTGCTCATTCTCAGGATCGAGCAACACTACAGCGGATTATTTCGTTGAGGCTATTTTCCCGACTCCTACCATTTCAATGTTTCCACCACAGTTTTGCGGTGAGGGAGGCACTTCGGCAGTGACCGCAACCATCTCTGGTACTAACCCTTATAATGCTTTTTTCTGGTTCAGCCCTGAAACAGGTATTTTGACAAATCAGACCAATTTCACTGCTGACTTCACCGTTAATCAGACAGCGGCATTAACTTATACTGCGATTGATACAACATCCGGTTGTGCAAAGACTGTAAGTCAAGCACTAAATGTTTTAAATGGTGTTATACCCGAGATGACGGCTACACCCGATGTTATATGTTCCGGTGGCACAACCACGTTAAACTCGGGTTTGAGTTCGGTAAATTTCGCATCTTTATCCATATCTCACAATCCTATAACCGCGAATTCAATTTTAGTGAACGCGGGTCAACTGTTCTCACCTCTAACGTCTGGAAATTTAGATGACGGCGGCTGGGGAAACATTCCAATTGGTTTCTCCTTTAATTTCTTCGGAACCTTATATTCATCTTGTAACATTGGTACAAATGGCACTGTTACGTTCGGAGCTTATAATTCTAGTGCTCTAACAGATTATACTTTCAATACCTTACCAAGTATATCCGAGCCAAACCCAATGATTGCTATTTTGGCAATGGATCATAATCTTATTGGTTCGCTTGGAGGATCAGTAGGATACAGAACCGTTGGATATCCTGGAAATCGTGTTTTCGTTGTATCGTATCAGAATGTCAAGGAGTTCGGTGATACGAAATACAGCACCGCGACATTGCACTTATATGAGGCTACAGGGGAAATCGAAATACACGTTACCTCATCTACCAATGAAGATCGCGTAAAGCTGGTGGGTGTAAATGGTCCCGGAGGTACAATAGGCACCTTAGCTTATAATTCTGGGACCACTGCATCTGATGTAAACCCAATTGCGTCGCCCCTTGCATATCGATTCATTCCGCCACAGAACTACACTGCTGTTTGGACGCCATCTTTCAATATAAATGGTCCTGCGACTGGAACTAACCTGTTTTCAAGAGTGACAACCGAGCTAACCAATCCAGGCTTGAATTTATTTAACTTACAACTTACGAATCAACAAACGGGATGTTTCAGTTCCGCACAAGTAAGCGTGTTAGTCGTTCAGCCAGGAGATTCATGCGATGACAACGATCCTTGCACCGAGGTGGATCTAATACAGTTTGATTGTTCGTGTGCAGGAACATTCTCTGATGCAGATAATGATGGAACCTGCGATGCATTTGATGGTTGTTACGGACCTGAAGCAGGAACAACTTGCGATGACTTTGACCCTTGTACTTTGAATGATCTAATCCAAAATGATTGCTCATGCGAGGGAACATTTACCGATGGCGACAATGATGGCACTTGCGATGCGAACGACCTTTGTGCTGGCCCGGAAACAGGATCTGCATGCGACGACAATAATCCATGCACGGTAAACGATTTCATTCAGAGCGACTGCACATGCGTCGGAATATTTGTTGATACAGATAATGATGGAATTTGTGACGGCGAAGACTCTTGTAATGGCCCAGCAAATGCAATTTGTGGCTGCACAGACGGGACCGCATGTAATTATGACCCTAATGCTAATAATGATAATGGTAGCTGTGAATACATCACTTGCGAAGGTTGCACCGACATCAATGCATGCAACTATGATTCGAACGCTAAAATTAGTGCTCCAGTTGAATGCTGCTACGATAATTGCATAACACTCCTTATGTATGACACTTTCGGAGATGGTTGGAATGGAGCATCAGCATCCATCTTAGATCAGAGTGAAACCATAATTGCCACAATATCTCTAGAGTCAGGTTCATTCAGTTCATATTCATTGTGTCTAATGAATGGCTGTTTTACGATTATTGTTGGTGGTGGAGTTTTCGATAATGAAATTTCATGGACGTTAACGGGAGTTCAGGGAGGGAACCTTAATGGAGTAGCAAACGACCCTATTGGTCAAATTTTCCGAACATCAAATACCTCCTGCGACGACAACAATTCATGCACTGTCAACGACCTCATCCAAAGCGACTGCACATGTGCAGGCACATTCGCTGATGCCGACAATGATGGCACTTGCGATGCTAACGACTTGTGTTCCGGACCAGAAGCAGGAACAGCATGCGACGACAATAATCCATGCACGGTAAACGATTTCATCCAGAGCGATTGCACTTGTGCAGGAATATTCGCTGATGCCGACAACGACGGTACATGCGACGCAAATGATCTGTGCGCGGGTGCCGAACCAGGCACTTCCTGCGACGACAATAATCCATGCACGGTGAGCGATTTCATCCAAAGCGATTGCATTTGCGCTGGAACATTTGCTGATTCGGATAATGATGGTATTTGCGATGCGAATGACAATAGCAATATTTCGATTACTTGTCCCGATAATGTCACAGTTAATTGTGTTGAAGATCTAATTGATTTAAATCTTGTGGGAATAGTTAACATCCAGAATGCCGAAGGTTTTGAGTTGTCAGTTAACTTCTCAGATTCATTACTCGACCCGTCTGGTAATCCATGCTTGACAAGCTACAATCGAAACTATGTTGTGACTTTTCTTGGAATTGCAGGTGATGAATTCACATTGTCATGTACGCAATCAATTCAAGTATTTGATTTTGAACCTCCAGTGTTTATCAATGCACCGGCTAATTCAACCTACCAGTGTATCGAGGAAGTTCCTGCTTATGAGAACCTCCAAGCAATTAATGGTTGCGGCGGTGATGTAACGGTTGCGCAATTTCGCGAAGGACTTTCTACTGTAGAACTATTTGGTTCAGCATCATCGGTCGATGATACGTTGGTATGTAATCAAGTGACCACTCCTGCCGGTCCAGGCCAAGATTGGGCTGTTTGGATTAATGGTCTATACAGTGCGGGTCTTGCTACTACAGACTGGTACCGTTGGGTTGGCACACCTTCATTGGTGTTCAGCAATGACGGCGAAGCTCGTTTGGTTGGTGATGTTGTTGCGTTGAACAATCCTTCAAACGGTTGGCACGTAGACATGACCATGGCTGAGGGTGTTGATTGGGCAGCATGGAGCGCCGGCGGCGGTTTGTACATGGACAACCTCGGGTTGAACGGTGCAACTCATACTTCTTGGAGTTTCTACAAGCTTCTTACTACTATTTCTCGTTTGGAAGGATTTGGTGCTTTTGAAGGTGACCAACTCATCCTTTCACACCAGCCTTCTAACTATGCATATGGTTTCCAATTCGGTGCCGGCGCAAACAATCGCAACACCAACAACGGTGGTAGCGGATGGTTCTTCTATTCAGGAAATATCAGACGCCAAAGCGTAAGCGGCCATGGTGACGTTACACTCGATATGGGTTGTGAGTATCCAAATCTGCCGAATAGGCCAAACAGATCAATCCAAACTTGCTCTCAAACTATCGAGCGCCGTTGGGCTGCAACAGATGCTTGTGGCAATGTTGCATATCACACACAAATAATCTCTGTTAACGACACAACAGCTCCAACATTCATGAGCTGTCCGGCTAACATCGATTTGCAGTGTGCTGCTGACGTGCCAGCTCCTGTGAGTGCTTCTGACGTTAACGCTGCAGACAACTGCACTGGTTATGTTCTAGTTGAATATGCCGGTTCAGATACTGTTTACTACAACGGATCTTGTCATTTTGCAATTACTCATCGCTACACTGCCTCTGACACATGTGGCAATCGTGAGTCATGTGCTTATACAATTACTATAAACGACACTTCTGCTCCTGAACTTACAGTTCCAGCCGGTTACACAGTTGAGTGTAACGATGAAGTGACTTTTGGTCCTGCATCTGCTACCGATAACTGTTCTCCCTCTTTGAACATCATGGAATCGGTTGATACCACGGTGACAGGTTGCGTTATTACTTACACTCGTAGCTTCTCTGTAAGCGACGATTGCGGTAACATTTCTACCGGTTCTCAGACTATCAACGTTATCGATACTACTGCTCCGGTATTGAACATCCCTGCAAGTTACACTGTAGAGTGCAACACAGAAGTGGTGTTTGCTACTGATGCTGCTGCATTCGATAACTGTACTGATAACCTTTCGATTTTTGAGATAGTGGATACGGTAGCAGACGGCAACGACTGCACTTACACCTACACTCGCACATTTACCGTTTCTGACTTGTGTGGCAACACCACTTCAGAAACGCAAATCATCAACGTAATCGACACAGAATCTCCTGCTTTTGTAGACTTAGTTGGTCCATATTATGTTGAATGCTCTGATATTTACGATGAGCAGTGGGTTCGTCCTGCAGCTACCGACAACTGCGACAACGATTTGACTTACACCTACGAAGACTTCATGAGCTCCGGCGGTTGCTTGGGTGCTATCCACCGTACCATAACAATCGCTGACAACTGTGGTAATGCTACAACCAAAGCGTTTGTTATCTACATCCAAGACACAACAGCTCCTGTGTTTACTTCTATCCCTGCTGACCAAACAGTGGAGTGTTCGAATGTACCAACCATGCCAGGCGTTGATACAATTGGTACTTCAGACAACTGTGGTGATGCATCAGCTATCTTCGGAGTGCACGTTGAAGGTCACAATGCAGAAGTAACCGTAACCTTCGAGCAACAAATCATCGAAGGTAGCTGCGCAGGTAGCTACACCATCCTCTGGATTTGGACTGCAAAGGACTACTGCGATAACGTTTCAACTGCAACAACGACAATCACTGTTGTAGATACTACTGCTCCTGTATTTATCAGCAACCCTTCTAACATCACAATCGATTGTGGTGATGAAATTCCAGGTGCTGAAATTGTAGCTGCAGCCGATAATTGCACAGGCGATTTGATTATCGCTGTATCTTCTGATAACCTTGTAGGTGGAAGCTGCGCAGGTCAGTACTTGATTGAGCGTGTTTACACAGCTACCGATGCTTGTGGCAACGTAGCAACGTTCACACAGAATATCTTCGTAGAAGACACTACTGCTCCAATCTTCAATGCTGACAACGAAAGCACATTTGTTTACGAGTGTGACGAAGATGTTCAGGTTGTAACTCCTGTAGCAGTTGATGATTGCAGCGGCGTTTCTACACAGTACACAGATGAGGTGAACGCAGGTAACTGCGCATCTTACATCACCCGTACCTGGACTGCAACCGATGGTTGTGGCAACGAGTCTTCGTTCGTTCAGAACATTTCTATCTTGGATACTACTGCTCCGGTAATCGATTTCGTTGCTGAAATCAATCGTCCATGTGAAGATTACGCAGGCATCTATGCAACGGCAACTGACAACTGTGATTCTGATGTTGCAGTAGTTTGGGTAGGCGATGATTTGGCAAGCGGTGCTTGCGCAGGTCGCGTAGTTCGCACATACTCTGCTACCGATGATTGCGGTAACACTGTTTCAGTTCAGCAAATCATTACGTTGATTGATAACACAGAGCCTTTTGCTATCGACCAGCCGGAGAACATCACCGTTGAGTGTGGTTCACAGATTCCTTCATTCGATCCTTCTTGGGTTGACAACTGCACCAATGAGCTGACTCTAGACATGACTTCTACATCAGATTCTGATGGTTGTTCAACTGTAATTACAGAAACGTATACTGCTTCTGATGTTTGTGGTAACACAGGTTCTGTTACACGCACAGTTACTGTAATCGACACCACCAATCCTGTTATCGTTGGTCTTCCTGAAAACGTAACTATCGATTGTGGTGACGCACTTCCTGCTGTTGCTGAAGTAACTGCTATTGACAACTGTGATAACGATGTAACAATCTCTTCTGAAGATAACATCGTACCTGGCAACTGTGCCGGATCATACTTGGTTGAGCGTGTTTACACAGCTACCGATGCTTGTGGCAACGTAGCAACGTTCACACAGAATATCTTCGTAGAAGACACTACTGCTCCAATCTTCAATGCCGACAACGAAAGTGTGTTTTTTTACGAGTGTGACGAAGATGTGCAGGTTGTTACTCCTGTAGCAGTTGATGATTGCAGCGGCGTTTCTACTCAGTACACCGATCAGGTGAATGGCGGCAACTGCGCTACATACATAACACGAACATGGACTGCAACCGATGGTTGTGGCAACCAGTCTTCATTCGTTCAGAATATTACTATTCTTGATACTACCGCTCCGGTAATTGATTTCGTTGCTGAAATTGAACGACCATGTGATGACTATTCAGGTATCTACGCAATTGCAAATGACAACTGCGATACAGATGTTGAAATAGTTTGGGTGGGCGATGAAGTAGCTAGCGGTTCTTGCGCGGGACGTTTCGTTCGTACATACTCTGCCACTGACGATTGTGGCAATACTGTATCAGTTCAGCAAATCATTACACTAATCGATACCACCGCACCCATCTTCGAACCGCAAGCATCCATCGAACAGTTCAACTGTGCCAGCGAAATTCCTCTGCGCACGCCTACTGTGAGTGATAACTGCAGCTCATTCGACCTGCAGCATTCCGATGCCATTGTAACGGTCGATGATCTATTGCAGTTGCAACGCACCTGGATAGCCACCGATGTGTGTGGCAACCAATCCACCTGGGTAGAGATCTTCCTTCTTACCTTGGGTGAACCCGGCATGGCCTGCAACGACGGCAATCCCTGCACCATCAACGACACGGTCGATGAGAACTGTTCGTGTCAAGGTACACCGGCAGAAACAGCCGTGAGCGTGACAACCATCCACGCATGCGAACCTTATACTTGGAACGGACAGACCTACGCTGTATCAGGTAACTACACCTTCGCAACGCAAACGGCGCTTGGATGCGACAGCCTGGCTCGTCTTGCCTTGACAGTGGGCACGCCTACCTTCAGCAGCCAAACGGTGACCAACTGCGGCAGCTATACTTGGAATGGTACCAGCTACTCGCAATCGGGTACCTATACCTACGTGACCACCAACAACACCGGTTGCCCCAACACGGCAACACTCAACCTGACCGTCAACACCCTTAGCACTGCCGCTAGCTCGGTGGCAGCATCTGGCAACAACGTGAACGCAGGCACCTCGGTGACCCTCACCGTGCAAGGTGGTTCACTCGGCACGGGCGCTTCATGGAAGTGGTACCGTGGCTCGTGCGGTGGAACACTGGTGGGCACTGGAGCAAGCATAACGCTTACAGCCAACGTTACCGACACCTACTTTGTGCGCGCAGAGGGAACTTGCAACACCACCACGTGTGCAACAATTACTGTTACTGTCCTGAGTGGCCAGTGCGGTCCTGAGATTGTCAGCGCATCGTCTACCCGCATTTGTTCGGGCTCTTCCACTACCCTATCCGTTCTCGGTACACTCTACCCAGGTGCCATCTGGCGCTGGCGCAGAAACAGTTGCTCGGGAACCATCGTGGGAACG
>Ga0315902_10012277_pt1 | contig 11163 bp, 6 predicted proteins | sample LakEriMetagenome_9_FD_203523 | JGI IMG/M metagenome (GOLD analysis project Ga0315902, IMG submission 203523) | Freshwater fungal communities from buoy surface, Lake Erie, Ohio, United States - Buoy 12 MA117 | ecosystem: Environmental > Aquatic > Freshwater > Lake > Lake biofilm | place: USA...
GGCCAGGCACCAAAAACCCTGGGCGGCGTCGCCCGGCGGTCCGGGGGCCAGGTCCAGGATCGGTCCCACGGCCGGCTCGGTCCACAGCCGTCGGCCGGCGAGCGTGGCCGCCTGCACGCCACCGCTCGGGGCCTGGCCGGTGACGATCTCCGGCGCGCCGTCGCCGTCGAGGTCGAGCAGGGCGGCCGCGGACACGCCGCCGCCGTCGGCCGCGGCCGGCGGCCAGGCGGCCTGCAGCCTCCAGTCGGCGTCGAAGACGAACACCTGCCGGCCATCACGGGCGCCGCCGAGCCACCAGCGGCGGCCCGCGCCGTCCACCGCCGTCCGCAGGTATCGCACCGCCGCCCCCTCGGGAATCGCCAGCCGATGCCGGCCCAACTCCGCGCCGCGGGCGTCGAGTTCCACGACGTCCCGCCAGCCGTCGAGCACGACCACCCGTGGCTCGTCGGCGGCCCGGGACTCGTCGAGGCAAACGAGGTGGCCAGGCAGCGACACGCCGGAGGCCCGCCAGGCCCGCGCGAGCTTGAACCGCAGCGGCTGTCGCCGTGGCGGAATCACCGGCTCGGGCCGCGGCTCGGGGTCGCCGCCCCCCTTCCCGGCCGCCCGCGCCAGCCGGGCCGTGTATTCCCGCAGCCGCGTCGCCTGCCGGTCGCGGACCAGTCGGGTCGCGTCGCCGCCGTCGGCCAGCGTGGCCAGCGTGGCGGCCACGTCGGCGTCGATCCGCGCGTGCTCGCCTTCGATCACGTCGGCCACCGTGCCGTCGGCGGCGAGGATCACCGCCGCCGGGCACTCCCTCACGCCCAGCGTCTCGGCCGCCGCGCCTCGCGGGTCGCGGGCGAGGCCGCCCACGCCGCCGTATTCGGCGAGCTGCTTCCGCAGCGCGTCCACGCCCACGTCGGCATCGTCGAGGCTCACGGACAGGTGTCGGACTTCGATCGCCGGGCGATCCGCCGCCTGCCGGGCGGCACGGAAGCGGTCGATGCCGGCGGCCACCAGGGGCATGGTGCGGCCGGCGGCCTCGCAGCCGCTGAAGAAGAACTCGATCACCGCGGGACCGCCGGCCAGGGCGTCGCGATCGATCGGCCGGCCGTCGAGGCCCGTGACCGAGAACGCCTCCGCGCGGCGGCCCACGAGCGGGCTCAGGGGCCGGGGGGCCGGCAGCGGCTCGAGCCGCTGCACCTCGCGGGCCCCGGCGGGCACCTCGAAGGTGAAGGCCTCCGGCACCGGCGCCGCGAACGACGCGCCGACGAAGTCCACGACCACCGACACGCCCGTCGCCGCGCCCGCCTGGCGGGACAGCAATTCGGCGTAGGCGTCGGTGGGCACCTGCATCCGCCGCAGGAGCTTCGTGCGGCGGTCGATCCACAGTTCCAGCGTGCCGTCGGGCTTGGGGACGGCGATGCGGCCGCAGGCGTGGCCGTCGATCGTCTCGGTGCCGACGAGCCGTGGCGGCCCGGTGGCGTCGCCGAGGATCAGGTCGATGGTGTCGTCGGCCAAGAGCAGCGGCAGCTGCGTGGGGCAGCCGGCCTCGCCCTCGGTGAGCGCGGCTTGCAGCTCCCGGTCGGCGAACAGCTGATCGAGGGCCAGCGGGCTCTCCACGTCCGCGGCGAGCACCTGCCCCGGGATGCCGCCGACCGCGGCCCGCAGCCGGCGGCCGTCGGCCACGATCCGCGCGTCGTAGGCGTCGATGCGGAGCCTGTCGGGACGCTGGAAGGCGACGCGGAAGGGATGGGCCTCCTCGACGGTGCCGTCCCCGCGGGTGCGGACGACCCGCACCCGCGCGTCGTCGGCGTAGTGGTCGGCCGCGCGGTAGGCGCGGCCCATCGCATCGACCAGCGCCCGAGGATCGTCGCCGCAGCCGGCGAGCCCCGCGGCGGCGGCCGCGAGCCCGAGGAACAATGGCGCTACGGACGATGCGGGCGATGGGGCGCGGCGGCGGATCATCGCCGCATCTTGGCCGAAACGCGGCCGCCGAGACCAGAGCATTCTGGGGAGCGATCGACCCGGTACAATTCGCGGCTCCGGTCCGCCCCGCCCCGGGCTGCAGCTGCCGTGGCGGATCGCGGGCTGGCCGTCGGCCCGCGCGGCCTCCCGTCATCCTCGTCCTCCCATCCATCCGCCCGCTTGGCCACGATCACGCTCGCGTACGGCGCCGACGCGCCTTTGGTGCTGGAGACGCCGGAGGGGAGCCTGGTGCGGGAGTGCCATGGCCCGGCGGGCGCGACGGCCGCGGCCGCCGGCGGGTGCGTGGCCGCCGCGATCAACGCGCCGCCGCACGGGCCGCCGCTGGCGGCACACGTCGTGCCCGGCGATCGCGTCGCCGTCGCCGTCGCCGGCGACGTGCCGCAGGCCGACAGCGTGGTCGCCGCCGTCGTCGCCGGGCTGGCCGGTGCCGGCGTCGCCGCCGACTCGATCCACGTCCTGCATGCCGGCGGGGCCGCAGGTCCGCCGGGCTCGGTGGAGTTCGACGCCACCGTCGATGCCGCCACCTCCTACCTCGCGGCCGACGAGGCGGGCGAGCCGCTCTACCTCGCCCGTCAGCTCGTCGATGCCGACGTGGTGGTGGCCGTGGGCGGCTGGGGCTGGAACGCCGCGCTCGGCGGCCGGTCGCTGGCCGGCGAGCTGTGGCCGGCCTTCTCGCGGCGGCAGGCGGCCGACCGGCTGACGCTGGACCTGGCCCGCCGCGGCCGGCTGGCCCTGGCCGACTGGAAGGCACGGATGCACGACATCACGTGGCAGCTCGGCGTGTGCGCCAGCCTGCGGATCGTGGCCGGCAGCCACGGCAGCCTGCATGCGGCCACCTTCGGCCTGCCCGACGAGGCGAGCCGCCTGGCCCGGGCGGCGGCCCGGGCGTGGTGCCCTGCGATCGACGAGCCGGTGGAGTTGGCCGTGGTTTCGCTCTCGGACCCGCGCTCGTTCCCGGCGGTGACCGCCGCCGTGGCCGCGGCCGCCCGTGTCACCCAGCCGGCCGGCACGATCTGCGTCGCCTGCCGGGTGGCGGCGCCGCCGGGCATCGTCTTCCAACGCTGGCGGCAGGGCCTCGCGCTCGAGCGGCTCGTCCACGAGGCCGTCGGCACCCGCGACATGACGCTGGTGGCCGACGCCGTGCAGGCGAGGCTCTTCGCCCGGGCGCTCGGCGACCGCCGGCTGGTGCTGCTCTCCGACATCGAGGAGGCGGCCGTGGAGGATCTCGAGTTCGGGTTCGTCGCCGCGCCCGAGGCGATCGGCCGGCTCGTCGAGCGGGCCGACAGCGTGGCCGTGCTGCACGAGGCCGACCGGATGCTGCCGCAGGCCGGCGGCTGATCAGGGCGCCGCCGGGGTGACGCCCGCCACGCGGTGTCGCAGCGCGGCACGCGGCACCGGGCCCCAATGCCGCGAGTCGCGGCTCGCGGCGGGATGGTCGCCGAGGACGAACACGGCGTCGGAGCCGAGCGTCCAGGCAGCCACGCCGGTGGCGGCGGGCCGCCAGTGCGCGTCCCGCCACAACTCGACACGCTCGATCCGCCCGTTCGCCGCGGCGGCAGGCTCCACCACGAGTTCCAGCGGCGGCGACAGGCCGTCCGGTGGATCGTCCTCCGGCCACGGCACGGCGGCCGACCATTCGGCCGGCGGCCCTGGCGGCAGGCACGATCGGCCCCGCTCCGCCCACCCCTCGCTCCCGAGCCGCCAGGCCACGGCCACGACGTGGCCGTCGAGGCGGCCGGCCACGACCGCATGCCGCCCGGCCGCGAGCCGCCAGGCGATCGCCGTTTGGCCCACCCGCGCCCGGACGCGGAAGGCGGCGGCCGGCGATCCGTCGGCGACGATCTCGGCGGAAAAGCCCACGTCCCGCACAGGCAGGAGCACGACGGCGCGGCCCGGGTCGCGGGGGTCGTCGTCGAGGATCTCCCGCGGCGGCATCCGCCACGCGACCGCCGTGAGCGGTGGCGCGGCCAGCGGCATCCCGATCTCCGCCACCAGCGGCGGCGGCTTGAGCACCGGCCTGGCCCCGACGACGAGGTCGCCCGCCGCGATCGCCACCCGCTCGCCGGGCAGGCCGACGACCCGCTTGATCGCGGCGGCCCCGTCCGCGGTGGCGAGCACCCAGCGGTCGAACCGCCGCGGCGACCGCCAGCGGTCGGCGAGCGGAAACGGGCCGCTCGCGGCCAGGTCGCCCGGCAGCAGGCCCGGGGCCATCGACACGCCCTCCACCTCGTAGACGGCCGGCCGGGCGCATGCCGCGAGGGCCGCCGCGGCGAGACCCGCGACCAAGGCCGCCCGGCGCAGGTTCTTCGTCACGATACTGTGGCCCACCGGCGAGTCTCGGCGCTGGCGAGCACGGCGGCGCAGACCCGCTGCGTCTCCAGGGCGTCGCGGAACGTGGGCGGGCAGGGCCGCCCGTCGGCGAGGGCCTCGAGGAAGTCGGCCACCTGATGCACGAACGAATGCTCGTAGCCGATCGCCAGCCCCGGCACCCACCACCTGTCCATGTAGGGATGGTCGCCGTCGGTGACGTGCACGCTCTTCCAGCCCCGCATCGGCCCCGCGTCCTTGGAGTCGAAGACCTGGAGGCGGTGGAGATCGTGGAGGTCCCACTTCAGGCTCATGGTTTCGCCGTTGATCTCGAAGGTGTAGAGGGCCTTGTGGCCGCGGGCGTACCGCGTGCTCTCGAAGAGCCCCAGCGACCCGTTTTTGAAGTGGCAGAGGAACGAGCAGGCGTCGTCGATGCCGACCGGCTCCACCTTGCCGGTGAGCTGGTGCTTTCGCTGTTTGACGAACGTCTCGGTCATCGCCGTGACGTCGGCCACCCTGCCGTTGAGCCAGATGGCCGTGTCGATGCAGTGGGCGAGCAGGTCGCCCGTCACGCCACTGCCTGCGGCGGCGGCGTCGAGCCGCCACAGCGCCGCCCCGCCCTGCGGGAGATCGGCGTTGATCGTCCAGTCCTGGAGGAACTCGGCCCGGTAGTGAAACACCCGGCCCAGGGCCCCGGAATCGACGATCTGCTTTGCGAACGTCACCGCCGGAATGCGACGGTAGTTGTACCACACGGTGTTGGGCACACCGGCCTTTTCGACTGCCGCGCACATCATCTCGCCTTCGGCCACGTCCATCGACAGCGGCTTCTCGCAGAGGATCGCCTTGCCGTGCTCCGCCGCCGCGATGGCGATCTCGGCATGGAGATGGTTGGGCGTGCAGATGTCGATGGCGTCGATGTCGTCGGCTGCCACGAGCTTCCGCCAGTCGGTCTCGACCCGCGCGTATCCCCAGCGGTCGGCGAAACCGCGGGCCTTGTCGGCGTCGCGGGCGGCCACGGCCTGGAGCACCGGGCGGCATTCGAGATCGAAGAAGTCCGTGACGCGGTTGTAGGCGTTGGAATGGGCCCGGCCCATGAAGCCGTAGCCGATCATGCCGATGCGGAGCTGCTTTGCCATTCGTGTGTCCTCATTCCTGGTGGTTGAAAACCCCCTCACGGGTGGCTCCAAGAAGCCCGGAGCGGAAGCGACGGCGTCCCCGTGACGCTCCCATTCAAGGGTCAATGTGGGGGAGTGGTCGCGATGAAGTGTTGGAGTTGGTCCGGCTGCGGGGCGGCATGAGTTCGCTCGCTGACACGCTCGCGATCCTCACGCCGACCCCTGCGCCTCGTCTTCCATTGTTCGTTGTGCCCTGCGCCTCGTCGGCAGCGTTGCTCACTGCCAGCCGTGCGCATCGCGGACGGCGATCATGGTCTGCAGAATCGTGTTCCAGGTCCTCGGGTTCTCGAGCGTGGCATTGGGGAACATGCAGCCGTCCCAGCACATGTGGCGGATGCCGCGGTCGGCCGCACCCTCCAGCCACAGCCCCGCGCACCGCACGATGTCGAGCCGGCCGGCGGGATCGTCGGCCGGGCAGTGCTTTCCCGTCTTGTCGTGCGTGCCGGCGCCGAGCACCTTCCCGTCGGTCTGGGCGACGTGGAAATCGATCGTCCAGGGCCGCAGTTTCGCCACCATCGCCTCGTAGGCGGGCCAGAACTCGGCCGCGGTGTGGTCGGGCTCGAGCAGCGCATGCTCCGGCGCGTTGGAGCCGAGGAGGTAGTGATAGGTGTGGGCGAGATCGGCCTGGAAGCCGACGACCTCGGGCATGCCCACCTCCTCGAGCAGGTCGAGCACGTCCTTCCAGGAGTGCATCCCGGCCCAGCAGATCTCACCCTCCGCTGCCAGCCGCTGGCCGTGATCCTGCGCGATCCGCGCCGCTTCGCGGAACGTCGCGGCGATCCGCGTGGTGCTGGCCTCGGGGTTCTGCCGCCATCCGTTCACGCCGAACTCGGCCGAGTCGATGCGGATCACACCGTACTTCCGCACCCCGTGCCGCTCGAAGACCCGCGCCATCCGGCAGGCCAGCCGCACCGCCGCCAGGAACTTCTCGCGGGCGGCGGCGTCGCCCATCGCCGAGTCGCCCACGGTGCCCGGCCAGACCGGGGCCACGAGCGACCCGACCGTGAAGCCGTGGCCGGCGATCGTGTCGGCGATCGTCAGGAGTTCGTCGTCGGTCGCCGCGGGGCTCGTGTGGGGCAGGAAGAGGAAGCAGTCGATGCCGTCGAATCGCTGGCCGGCGACGTCGGCTGCCGCGGTCAGCTCGAGCATCCGCTCGAGGCCGATCGGCGGCTCCTGGCCCGGATCGGTTCCCTTGCCGACGAGGCCGGGCCACATGGCGTTGTGGAGCTTCGGGGCGGCGTGCTCGGTCACGGAAGTCTCTCCTGCGGCATGCGTCACCCGCGCGGGACCGGACGGATGGCGGGGATCATGGCCGCCTGCCGCTGAGGGGCAGGTCGTCGTGCACGTCCGGGCCGAAGTAGCGGAGGGAGACGAGCGGCCCGGGCCCGGTGTTCTCCACCACGTAGCCGGCCGCGGCGGCGTCGGCCGAGATGAACAGCTCGTCGGCCGTCATCTCGCCGAAGCGGATGAGCGTGGGCGTGGCCACGTCGTGCCCGCCCACGCGGCCCGCGCCCTGCACCGTGATCCAGCCGCTGGCGCCGGCATCCTGGACGGTGATCCGCGCCCCCGGCTCGAGCGTCAACTCCTTGGCGCTGAACAGCTGGCGGCCGTCGATGCGTCCGTAGACGACCCAGCGGTCGGTCGCCCCGGGTCCGCTCCGCCTCTCGTCCACGATCGGCTCGAGGTAGTTCGACTCCTTGAAGTGCGTATCGACGTTCTTCTCCCAGTCGAGCTGGCCGACGATGAAGTCGAGGTCGTGGTGCTTGTCCACCGGCATGTCCTTGACCAGCAGGCTCCACGGCACGGCCCGGCCCTCGACGAGCGATTGGAACATCGCGAACACGTCGCTGCCCCACTGGGGCTCGTAGGTCAAGAGCGAGCCGGGGGCGTGGAGCACGCCCGGCGGAATCAGCCAGCCGGTGCCCCGCTTGAGGCGATAGGCCCGGGCGAGGTCGAGGATGCCGTTGTCGCCCCGGTTCCAGTTCTCCAGGCACGTCCGCACGTGGTCCTTCGTGGTGCCCGGCTCGAGGCCCATGAAGGTGTAGGGGAAGAGATTGTCACAGTTGTTGTACTGTGGCGGGAAGTAGTAGCTCTCCGGCTTGCCCTCCTGGCCCACGAGCTTCGCGTCGGCGAACGACTGGTGCATGTGGTGCGGGATCGGGCCCATGTTGTCGAAGAACTTCGAGTACACGGGCCACTTGGCGTAGCGGTCCCAGATCGCCCGGCCGACGAGCCGGGCACCGCCCTCGGCGACCGCGTCGCGGAACAGGAACCGCTCACCCCCGAACACGCACCACGAGAGACCCTCGTCGGGCACGCGGCCCTCGTTGGCGGCCTCCGTGGTGCTGGCGAACCAGCGCTCGTCGATCCCGCCGCGGTCGAGCCCGTAGGCGTAGTAGTCGTCGGGATGCAGGCGAACCCGCTTGCCCGGATGGAGGAAACTGCGCGGCACCCAGGTGGGGGCGAGGCGGAGGATCCCCCGGCCGGCGTCCAGGGCCCGGTCGAGGGCCCGGTGCGGCTGCCGCGCCTCGGGCGGCAGGGCCGATCTGCCGGCGGCCGATGCCATGCAAAAAATCCGTGAATCCGAATTGATCCGGGATGCGAATACGTTTTACGGTCGCCGTCCCCCGGCCCGCAAGCGACCCCGCTGCATCCGGTCGGGCCGTGACGTAGACTCGATGGCGATCGTACTGGCCGTCTCGACCGCCCACCTCGTGCAGGAACGCGACGCATGAACCTTGGCATCCCGAGGCTCTTCGGACTACTCGCCTTGCCCATCGTCTTCGGCCTGGCGTCCGCCGTGGGTGGCGAACCTGCGGACATCCGGGGCGTCGCGGAACGGGCGCTGGCCTGCACCGTCGGCATCCGCTGCGAAGTCGAGCCGTTCGCCAACTACTCGGGCAGCGGGTTTTTGATCACCCCGAGCGGCCACATCCTCACGGCCACGAGCGTGGTGCCGCAGGGGGCGAAGAAGATCCGTGTCACGCTGCCCGACTTCGTCGTCCGCGACGCGGAGGTCGTGGCCGTGGACGAGTCGCTCGCCGTGGCCGTCGTCAAGATCGAGGGCGAAGGGCTGCCGTTCTTGCCGCTCGCCCGGGAGATTCCCGCCGTCGGCAGCACGGCCTACACGGCCGCCGACGTGACCAACGCCCTGCTCACCAACGGTCGGGCCTCGTTCAGCCGCGGGATCGTCAGCGGCGTCTACGAGGTGCAGCCCCATCCCGAGGCCGCCTATGCCGGCACCGCCATCGAGACGACGGCCGCGGTCAATTCGGGCTCGGACGGCGGGCCGCTCGTGGACGCCGCGGGCCGGGCGTGCGGCGTGATCACGCTGGCCACCCTGCCGCTCCGCTGGCAGGGCACGGCGGTGCCGACGAGCGCGCTTGTGGAGAAGTTCGCCGCGTTCACGGCGGGCAAGGTGTCGCTGCCGGCGGGCGGCACGCCGGAGCCGGGCGGCTTGTCGTCCGGGCAGGCGGCTCTCCGCACGGTGGCCGCCGAGGTCGCCAGCCACCTGGTGGGCATCGAGGTCGAGCGGCAGTTCGCCCCGGAGATCCTCCCCCGGCTGTCGTGGAAGGATTTTCAATCCGGCGTCGCCGACTACGCGTCCCTCGACGAGGCGAAGCGGGGTGCGAAGTTCGCCGAGTACGTCAACGTGCTGCGGGCCTTCGAGGTCAACCAGCTCCTGCGTCGTCCGCCGGGGGCCACGACCGGCCTGGTGATCTCGCCCGACGGGTTCGTGCTCACCAGCCTGTTCAACGTCGGCGGCGACACGGCCTTCATCCGCAAGGCCACCGGCAAGCCCCGGGCCTTCGATCCCCACGAGCCGGTCCAGAAGATGCTCGCCGAGTCGTCCGACGGCGTCGAGCAGCGGGCCAACGCCATCAAGAAGATCACGGTCGTGCTCGGCGACGGCAGCCGCCACGAGGCGAAGCTGGTCGCCAAGCACGAGCCGTTGGGCGTGGCCCTGCTGAAGATCGAAGCCGAGAACCTGCCCTGGTACGACGTGGCCGGCAACTCGATCTCGCCGCAGCTCGGCGACGCGGTGGGACTGATCGGCCACCTGCCCGGGGGCGGCCCGGCCCATACGCTCAACGTGGGCATCATCTCCGCCCCGTCGCGGAACCGCGGCTACCAATTCCAGACCGACGCCCTGCTCAACTACGGCAACTCCGGCGGCCCGCTCTTCGACCGGGGCGGCAACTTCCTCGGCATCGCCACGGCGCCGATCCAGCCCGACACGATCCTCGGCCGCCTCGTCGGCCCGCAGGACCTGATGCGCTGGACCCGGGCCCCGAACTCGGGCGTCGGCATGGCGGCCCGAGCGGACCGGATCCGCGACGTGCTCGACGCCCTCAAGTCGGGCAAGTCGTTCGACCGGATTCCGGGCCCGTTCGTGGGCGTGCAGGCCGACGAGTCGAAGGCCTTCGCCGACAACGTGACCATCGGCGGCGTCACCCCGGGCTCGCCGGCGGAGCAGGCCGGCCTGAAGCGGGGCGACGTGCTCGTGGAGATGGACGGCGCGGAGCTCAACGGCTGGAACGAGTTCACCGAGCGGGTCGCCGCCTGCAAGCCCGGGCAGGTCGTCGAGCTCCGCGTGCAGCGTAAGGGCGGCGGCGCGAGGCTCGTGATCGCCGGCCGCGAGGTGGAGACGGCCGACGACATCAAGCGGCTCAAGCAGTCGCTCAAGCCTGGGGAGCGGTTCGAGGGCGTGCTCTCCACCGACGACACGCGGACCATCCAGGTGACGCTCGGGGAGAACAAATGAACGCCCGGTTCTTGGCTTTCCTGACCCTGCTTCTCGCCCTGGCGGCGCCGGCCGTGGCCGCCGAGGCCACGGCCGACCTCGTGGACCTGTGCATCCGGGTGCGGCCGGCCTTCGTGTTCGTCGAGGGTGGCAGCGGCGTCGTCATCCGCCCCGACGGCCTCGTGCTCACCAACGACCACGTCATCGAGGGGAAGCGGTCGTACACCGTCCGGCTCGGCGACGGCCGGTCGTTCCGGGCGAAGCTCCTCGGCACGGACCCCTACGGCGACCTCGCCGCCCTCCAGCTCGAGCTCAAGGAGGGCGAGACCGTCCCGCATCTGGAGCTCGGCGATTCCACCGCGCTGGCCGTGGGTGACGAGACGCTGGCGGTCGGCAACCCGTTCGGCCTCGGTGTGCTCGACCAGTCCCCGACCTTCACGTCGGGGATCGTTTCCGCGGTCCGCCACACGCAGGGCACCTACACGGAGTGCATCGTCACCGACACCGAGGTCAATCCGGGCAACTCGGGCGGGCCGCTGATCGACATGTCCGGCCGCGTGGTCGGCATCAACGGCCAGATCAGCACCCGCTTCGGCCTGCGGAGCAACACGGGCCTGGGCTTCGCGATCAGCGCCAAGCAGATCAAGATGTGGCTGCCCCGCCTGGAGGCGGCCGGCGGCGGCGAGGTGAAGCACGGGCGGATCACGGGGCTCGGCTTCGATGGCGGCGAGCCGGAGCGGCCCGAGAGCGTGCAGGTGAAGGACGTGGCCGAGGGCTCGGCCGCGGCCGCGGCCGGGTTTCGGCCGGGCGACGTGATCCTGCGGGTGGACGACGCGCCGGTGGCGAACGTCCGCCGGCTGGTGTCGATCATCGGCATCTACCCCGAGGGCCGCGAGGTGCAGGTGGCGGTGCGGCGGGACGGCGGCGAGGCGGTGCTCGGCGCCACGCTGGTCGCCCCCAAGCGGTGCC
>Ga0315902_10012278_pt1 | contig 11163 bp, 9 predicted proteins | sample LakEriMetagenome_9_FD_203523 | JGI IMG/M metagenome (GOLD analysis project Ga0315902, IMG submission 203523) | Freshwater fungal communities from buoy surface, Lake Erie, Ohio, United States - Buoy 12 MA117 | ecosystem: Environmental > Aquatic > Freshwater > Lake > Lake biofilm | place: USA...
GCGGCCTGGCCGCTGTACTTCGTGCTCCAGGGAAAGGCGGGCGCGGAGGCGGTCGCCGCCAGCCGCAATATTTTTCTCGTCGCGGGAATCGCGTCGCTGGCGCTCGCCGCGTTCAGTCTGTTGCTGCCGCACACGCCGCCGAAGCGGGCGGCCGGCGGCGGCATCGCGGGCATCGCCTGGCTCAAGGCGGCGGGCTACCTCTCGTACCCCTACCTGCTCGTCCTGTTTCTCGTGACCTTCATCGACGCCGTGATCCACAACGGCTACTTCGTGCTGGCGGGGAACTTCCTCGGCAGCCCGACCGTGGGCATCAAGCCCGAGTGGATCATGCCGGTGATGAGCATCGGCCAGGTGGCCGAGATTCTCACCATGGCCGTCCTCGGCGGCGTGCTCGCCAAGCTTGGCTGGAAGACCACGATGATCCTCGGCATTCTCGGCCATGCGGCCCGGTTCGCCGTCTTCGCGCTCCTGCCCCAGAACCAGGCGCTGATCATCGCCGTGCAGGTGCTCCATGGCATCTGCTACGCCTTCTTCTTCGCCACGCTCTACATTTTCATCGACGCTGCCTTCCCCAGGGACGTGCGGGCAAGCGCCCAGAGCCTGTTCAACCTGCTGGTGCTGGGACTCGGCGACCTCGCCGCAAAATGGCTGTTCGTCCCGCTGCAGACGCGACTGACCGCCGCCGACGGCACGATCGACTACCGGCAGTTGTTCCTCGTACCGACCTTCATGGCCCTGGCTGCGGCGGCCGTGCTCCTGGTTTTTTTCTGGCCACCCCGCTGGCTGGCGACCGGCGCCCAGGTCGAGGACGACCGCGAGACCGAGCCGCAGATCGTGACTTGAACCGGCCTTGCGGCTCGTGCCGCCCCTCCCTATCCTCCCGCCCCCGCCCCACCTCGCGGGGCCGCCGTTCAGGGAGGCTTCACCGATGTCGATCGCGGTTCGTGACCTGGCCGCCGCCGTCGCCGGCGCGGTCGTCGGCGATGCCACGCGGCTCCTCGCGGGCGCCGCCACGCTCGAGACAGCCGGCACCGACGAGATCGCCCTCGTCGATGCCGCCGACAAACTCCACCTGCTCGCCCGGAGTCGGGCCGGGGCCGCGGTCGTGCCGCGCGGTACCGGTCCGCTCGATCGACCGACCATCGAGGTGGACGATGTCCACGCCGCCTTCGCCGCGGTGATCCTCCGGTTTCGGCCGGCACGGCCGCGGACGCGGTGCGGCGTCAGCCCGCAGGCCGTCGTCGATCCCTCCGCCCGCCTGGCGGCCGACGTCGAGGTCCACCCGCTGGCCGTGATCGGAGCCGACTGCGTCATCGGCCCCGGGAGCACGATCCACTCGGGCGCCCGGCTCGCGGCCGGCTGCACCGTCGGCGCCGGCAGCGAGATCTTTCCCAACGCCGTGCTCTATGAGAATACGCGGGTCGGGGAGCGGTGCATCATCCATGCCAACGCCGTGCTCGGAGCCTATGGCTTCGGCTACCGCGTGGCCGACGGCCGCTACGCCCTGTCGGCGCAGCTCGGCTGGGTGGAGCTCGACGACGACGTGGAGGTGGGCGCCGGCACGACGATCGACCGCGGCACCTACGGGCCGACCCGGATCGGCGCCGGCACGAAGCTCGACAACCTCGTGATGATCGCCCACAACTGCCGGCTCGGCCGCCACAACATGATCTGCTCGCAGGTGGGCGTGGCCGGGAGCACGAGCACCGGCGACTGGGTGGTGATGGCGGGGCAGGTCGGCGTCCGCGACCACGTGCACATCGGCGACCGGGCGGTGCTCGGCGCCCGGTCGGGCGTCTCCGGCGACATCGACGCGGGCCGGACCGTGCTCGGCGAGCCGGCGATCGACCTCCGCGACCGCAAGCTCCAGCTGGCGACGATCAGCAAGCTGCCCGAGATGCGCAAGGAACTGAAGCAGCTCGCGGCGCGGATCGAGGGCCTGGAGCGCGGCTCCCGGACCGAACCGCCGCCGGCGTCCGCGGAGGCGGCCTAGTCCGGGCTGGTTTCATGGCACGCCACGATCCCGAGCCGCCGGCGTCGCTCGCCGGCGAGACCGTGGGCATCCTCGCCGGCTGGGGCCGGTTTCCCGTCGCCGTCGCCGAGGCGATCCGCCGGCACCGCGGCCGGACGGCGATCCTCGCCATCCGCGATCACGCCGACGCGGCGCTGGGGCCGCTGGCCGACGCCTACGGCGAGGTCGGCGTCGCCGAGATCGGCGCGGCGATCGACTTCTTCCGCCGGCACGGCGGCCGGACGGCGATCCTCGCCATCCGCGATCACGCCGACGCGGCGCTGGGGCCGCTGGCCGACGCCTACGGCGAGGTCGGCGTCGCCGAGATCGGCGCGGCGATCGACTTCTTCCGCCGGCACGGCGTCCGCCGGGCAACGATGGCCGGCAAGATCCACAAGGCGAAACTCTTCGCCCGGCGGGCATGGCGGCAGCACCTGCCCGATTGGGTCGGCCTGCGGACGTTCTGGCCGCACTTCATCAGCCGGCGGCGGGACAACCGCGACGACTCGCTCCTCGGCGCGATCGCGACGGCCTTCGACGCCCGCGGCGTGCGGATCTGCCCGGCCACCGACTTCGCGCCGGAACTGCTCGCCACCGAGGGCCTGCTCGCCGGCCGGCCCCTCTCCGCCCGGCAGTGGGCCGACGTGGAGTTCGGCTGGACGTTGGCCAAGGAGATCGGCCGGCTCGACGTCGGGCAGACGGTGGTCGTCAAGAACCGGGCCCCGCTGGCGGTCGAGGCGATCGAGGGGACCGATGCCTGCATCCGCCGGGCGGGCGCGGTCTGCCCCGCCGGCGGCATGGTCGTCGTCAAGGTCGCCAAGCCGCAGCAGGACCTGCGGTTCGACATGCCCACGATCGGGGTCGGCACGCTCGAATCGCTGGCGGCGGCCGGGGCCACGGTGCTGGTGGTGGAGGCGGGCCGCACGATCCTCGTCGATCGCCAGGCCCTCGCCGCCTGCGCCCGCGACCGGGGGATCACGCTCGTGAGTTGCTGCGACGCGGCCGGCCGGCCGGCGCTGGCCGACGACCGCGCGGCCTGAACGCCGTGGTCCTCTCGTGGCCCTATACTGCCCGCATGCGCCCATCGGTCCTCCCGTTCTGGCTCGGCTGCCTGCTGCTCGCGCCGTGCGCGGTCGCCGAGCCGCCACCGGTCGCGGCGCCCCCGGCGGATGTCGAGCCGGGCGAACGCCGTCGGCCGCAGCCCTTGGCGATCGACACGGCCATCGACCGTGACGCTCCGATCCCCCCCGCGGCGACGCATCACATGGGCCGCGAGATCGCCCAGACGATGCACTTCGCCGGTGCCGCCTGGCTGGTTCGCGAAAGCCGGCAGCGGGAGGAGGACTGTCGGATGCTGCTCGAGGCGCTCGACGTCCGTCGCGGCCAGACGATCTGCGACATGGGCTGCGGCAACGGCTTTTATACGCTGGAACTGGCACGCCGCGTCGGGCCCACGGGCACCGTGTATGCCGTCGACATCCAGCCCGAGATGCTGCGGCTGCTCGCCGAACAGGCCGCCGCGGAAGGGCTCACCAACATCCGCCCGATGCTGGGGACGGCCACCGATCCGCGGCTGCCGAAGCGGACCGTGGACATGGTGCTGTGCGTGGACGTGTACCACGAGTTTTCCCATCCCGACCGGATGCTCGCGGCCATCCGCGAGAGCCTCGCCGCCGACGGCCGGCTCGTGCTGGCGGAGTTTCGCGGCGAGGATCCGGCCGTGCCGATCAAGCCGCTGCACAAGATGACGAAGGACCAAATCCGGGCGGAACTGGGGCCGGCCGGGTTCCAGGTGGCCCGGGAATTCGACCGGCTCCCCTGGCAGCACCTGCTCTTTTTTCGCCTTGGCGGCCCGGGCCTGGAACGGGAAAAATCGCCTTTCCCCCGAGAATGACGCAACTTTCGGGGTCGGCCAGCCCCCGGCGGGACGGCGGCCATTCAGGACGTTGCATTGGCGGGGCGGTCCGGGGATACTCGGAGGACACTTTCGCGGCCTCGGCCCGGTCCCGGGACCGAACCGGCCGCGCGAGGCGGGCCAACCGAACGGACTCCCCACCCATGGCAATCAGGCCAGCCAGTTTCCGATCCGCGGATTCGGCTTCGCGCGATCCGCGAGGTGGGGCCCTCGACCCGTCGCTGATCTGCAATCCGCTCGACTCCGACCAGTGCGTCGAGGAGAGTGCCGTCGGTGGCAACTGGGTGCTCGGCGGCAACGGGACGGTCAAGCGGATCGCCAAGTCGATCGAACGGGCTGCCCAGGTCGAGTGCACCGTGCTCATCTGCGGCGAGACAGGCACCGGCAAGGAACTCTGGGCCCGGCTGCTGCATCGCAGCGGGCCGCGCCGCAACAAGGCGTTCGTGCCCGTCAATTGCGCGGCCCTCACCGAAACGCTCGCCGAGAGCCAGCTGTTCGGTCACGAGAAGGGCGCGTTCACCGGCGCCAACGGCCGCTCGCTCGGCATCTTCCGGGCGGCCCAAGGGGGCGTCGTGTTTCTCGACGAGATCGGGGAGATGCCCGAGACGCTGCAGGCCAAGCTGCTGCGCGTGCTCCAGCAGCGGGAAGTGCTGCCGGTGGGCGCGACCGAGCCGGTGCCGATCGACGTGCAGGTCGTGGCGGCGACGAATCGGAACCTCGAGGATGAGGTGGAGAAGGGCCGGTTCCGCGAGGATCTCTACTATCGGCTCAACATGATCGAGCTGCGGATCCCGGCGCTGCGGGAGCGGACCGAAGACATTCCGCTGTTCATCGACTTCTTCGCCCGCCGGTTCGCCGACCGGTACCGGCTGCCGGAGTGGCGTCCCGAGCCGAATGTCCTGGCCGAGTTCTGCCGGTTCCCGTGGCCGGGCAACGTGCGGCAACTCGAGCACGTGATCGAGCAGGGCTACGTCCTCCAGACCGATCCGATGCTGCCGGTCCTGAAGCGGCCCGTCCCCGGTGGCAACGGCTCCGGCCGCCTCCCCTGCCTCGACCTCGCCAAACTCCGCGAGCAGGCGATCCGGGAAGCGTTGGAGACGACCCGCGGCCACAAGGCCAACGCCGCGAAGCTGCTCGGCGTGCACGCCAACACGATGACCCGGCTGCTCCGCGAGATCGACGGCGGCGCGGCGTCCGAGGAAGACGACGGCTGATCCGCGGCCGTCTTTCCGCCGAGTTCGCCGGCGGCCGCGATTTTCAAGCGTTGCCAAAGCGGCCATCCAACGAGTTGTGGCCTACGGCGAGATACAAGCTTCCGGGCAGCCGGGCTTCGCCCCGCCCCTTCGCTCGTCAAGCTGACTTGACCAGTGGCCGAAACTCGTCAAGAATTCTTGACTAGCGGATCCCGTGAGCAAAGGACGGTTGCCCAGCCATGCTGCGCACGACAGGGACCTACCGGGTTTCCAGGGCGGGGGTGCCTGGAGGGGAGGACGTCCGGGCGTTCGTGCCTGTGCCGCTCCCGCCCGCCGATCCGCCACTCGTGCTTGATGACCGGCTGACGGTCCTGCACGCCGAGGCGCTGACAGCCGTCGCCAAGCTCGGCGTCGCCGGCGCGACGGTGCCCAGCGCCCCCTGGTTCCTGTATGGCTTCGTGCGAAAGGAAGCCGTCGTGTCGTCGCAGATCGAGGGCACGCAGGCGACCCTTCAGGACGTGGTGACGTTCGAGGCTACTCGGCACGCCGAGCGCCCCCACGACGTGCAAGACGTCTGCAACTATGTCGATGCGTTGACCTTCGCCCGCCGGAAGATCGCCAGCCCCACGGGGCTGCCGCTCAGCACACGTCTGCTGTGCGAGGCGCACAAACGCCTGATGCGAGGGGGCCGCGGAGCCGACAAGCTGCCCGGCGAACTTCGCCGCTCACAGAACTGGATCGGTGGAACGCGCCCCGGCAACGCCCGGTTCGTTCCGCCTCCGCCGGAGGCCGTGCCCGAGCTCCTGGCCCGGCTGGAGAAGTGGATTCACTCAAAAGATCCGCTACCGCCGCTGGTCAAGGCGGGTCTGGCTCACGTGCAGTTCGAAACGATCCACCCGTTCCTGGATGGCAACGGCCGCATTGGACGTCTGCTCATCACCTTGCTTCTGGAACACTGGGCCTTGCTCAAGAGCCCCATGCTGTACCTCAGCCTGGCGTTCAGGAAGCGGCAGCAGCAGTACTACGCGCATCTGACGGCGGTGCGTGACAGCGGGGATTGGGAGGGCTGGACTGCGTTCTTCCTCGAGTGCGTCCGCGAGGCCGCCGACGACGGTGTCCGTGCAGCGGAGAGGCTTTTCGTGAGACTCGGCACGGACCGGGCCCGAGTGATCGCCCATGACGGGGTCACCATTCCTGCGGTTCGGCTGTTGGATCTGCTCCCGTCGCATCCCGTCGTGACCCTGCCTCTGGCGGTGACGCTGCTGGGCGTCAGCAAACCCACGGCGATCAAGGCCATCGAAACCCTCGAGGAGACCGAAATCCTGAAGGAGACCTCCGGCAAGCGCCGCGACCGTGTCTACACCTATCAGAAGTACCTCGAAGTGCTCGCCGGTGATGAAAAGGTGCTAGCCACCAAATCCGGGTAATCCGGGAAGTTGACCGGATGTGGCTGCGGCGCCTGGTTTCCGGAACCTGGGCCGCGTCAGTTCAGCCGGCAGGTGCCGTCGTCGCCGCAGCGGCCCGCGATCCCGTAGCGGCGGGCGGCGATCCAGGCGTAGAGCCGGCGCCACAACGGCAGCGTGCCCGGGACGTGCAGCGGGATGGCAAGCGGCCAGAGGAGCGGAAGGCGGCGCGACAGGAAGCGGACGGCCTCGGCGCCACCAAACACCCGCCCGGAACGATCGACGATGTGCATCCGGTCCATCAGGTCGGCGGTCGGGATCTCAGGAAAGTCACAGGCCACCGACGCGTCGTGCAGCGACGTGAACCGCAGACCGCCCCCAAGGTCGAGCCGGCGTAGCAGAGCGATCTGGCTGCGGCAGAATCGGCACTGGCCGTCGTAGAGGACGGTGTCGCGATCGGGATGACAGGCCGTGTGGGTCATGGAGCTTGGGGCTTGGTGTCTGCCGGTCCGCCGCTCGGCCCGGTCAGCCGCGGGGATCGGCGGCGGCGTGCCGGGCCATCGGGCCATCCTCGAAACCGCAGCCGCGGCCGGAGGATAACCGTCCCCGAGCCTGGACGCAGGCGTCAGTGAATCTGGCTGCGCCATCCCGGGGCCGTCGGCGGAGCCTGCTTCACCGGCAGCGTGCAGAAGTGCAGGATGGTCACCGCCCCGACGGAAAGCAGGGCCCACGGCGCCCAGTCGGGGGCCGTCACCGTCCGCGGCTGGCCCCCCTGCAGTGGCAGCACCGTCGCCGACTCGACGAGCAGCAGTTCCACGCCCAGGACGCAGGAGAAGATGCCCAGCGCCAGAAACACGCTCTTCCACATGGCCTGCTCGCCGCTGATCCCCTCGTCGGAACCCGGGGCCCGACCCCCGTCCTTCGGAGGTGAATCGGCCGTCGGCCGGGAAACACTGCAGCGGCCGGTCGGCCGGGACAGGGGTGACGATTGTCGGGGATCTGCCGCGGCCTCTCCCCCGAGCCAGGTCAGGTGGCGGCGACGCCCTGGCCGAGGTCGCCCCCCTCGGCGGCCGGCCGCGGTCCGGGCCGCCGCTCCAGGTCGGTGCCGGGCACCAGTTGCGGGGCGGCGGTCGTGGCCTCGACGATGCCGCGCAGTTCCTCACCGTCGATCACCTCGCACTCGATCAGTCGCCGCGTGATCGCCTCGAGCGCCGGCCGGCGGGTCTCGAGGATCCGGCGGACACTCTGCATCGCCGCATCGACGATCCGCCGCACCTCCTCGTCGATCTCCCGGGCCGTCTGCTCGCTGTGGCTGCGCGGGGCGGGAAGGTCCGCACCCGCCGCCGCCAGGAACGGCGACCGTTGGCTCTCCCGGTAGGTGACCCGGCCCAGCCGGCTCATGCCGTAGTCCATGACCATCGCCCGGGCGATGGCGCTGGCCCGCTCGAGGTCGTTCTGGGCCCCGGTCGAGACGTCGGCGTAGACCATCTCCTCGGCGATCGTGCCGGCGAGCAGCACCTGGATCCGGCTCTCCAGCTCGCTCTGCGTGAGCAGGTAGCGGTCGTCCTCGGGCCGCTGCATGGTGTAGCCGAGGGCGGCGAGGCCGCGCGGAATGATCGACACCTTGTGGACCGGATCGGTGTTCGGCAGCGAGTAGGCGACGAGAGCATGGGCCGCCTCGTGGTAGGCGACGCGGCGCTTCTCGTCCTCGTGGATCACCCGCTTCTTCTTTTCGAGGCCGGCGGTGACCCGCTCCACGCCCTCGTTGAACTCGTCCATCCCCACCGCCGACTTGTTCTTGCGGGCCGCGAGCAGGGCCGCCTCGTTGACGAGGTTGGCGAGGTCGGCGCCGACGAAGCCGGAAGTGATCCGGGCGATCTGCTCGAGGTTCACCGCCGGGTCGAGCTTGACGTTGGTAACGTGGACGCGGAGGATCGCCTCGCGGCCGCGGACGTCGGGCCGATCGACGAGCACGTGGCGGTCGAACCGGCCGGGGCGGAGCAGGGCCGGGTCGAGCGTCTCCGGCCGGTTGGTCGCGGCGAGCACGATCACGCCGCTGTTGCTCCCGAAGCCGTCCATCTCCACCAGCAGGGCGTTGAGCGTCTGCTCGCGCTCGTCGTGGCCGCCGACGACGCTCGTGCCCCGGGTCTTGCCCAGGGCGTCGAGCTCGTCGATGAAGATGATGCACGGCGCCTTGGCGGCCGCCTGCTGGAACATGTCGCGGACGCGGGCGGCACCGACGCCGACGAACATCTCGACGAAGTCGCTTCCCGACAGGCCGAAGAACGGCACGCCGGCCTCGCCGGCGATCGCCTTGGCGAGCAGCGTCTTGCCGGTGCCCGGCGGGCCGACGAGCAGCACCCCCTTGGGGATGTGGCCGCCGAGCACCTGGTATTTCTCGGGGCTGCGCAGGAACTCGACCACCTCGCGCAACTCCTCCACCGCCTCGTCTATGCCGGCCACGTCGTCGAACGTGATCCCCAAGTCCTCCTGGGCATACATCCGCCCCCGGCTGCGGCCGAACGTCATCGGGCTGCCGGCGCCGCCGAGCCGGCGCATCATCAGGTAGAACACCAGCCCGAACAGCCCGGTGAGCAGGAGCATCGGCAGCCAGTTCCGCCACGGGCTCGGCGGGCCCTCGTGGGAGAACGGGACGCCGTGCTCCCGCAGTCGCGCCTCGAGGGCGACGTCGGCCTGGCCGCTGGGGCTCTTCGCGGTCCGGAAGCGACGCGGGGTTCTCTGGCCGTCCGCGCCGGCCCGGGACCGTCCCGCGGCGGCGTCGGGGCCGGCATCCGCGGCGGGAAGTTCACGGACGGAGCCGGTGATCTGGTAGGTGCCGATCTTCACGTCGGCGAGATCGCCGTAGCGGACGGCCCGGGCCGGTTCGCCGACGGGACGGACGTCGATCCAGCGGCCGTCCTCCTCCTCCAGGTCGGCAGCGGCGACGAGCCGTTCGAAGTCGGTCAGGGACAGCTCCAGGTCCGGGGTCGCGACGAGCAGGTTCATCGCGAACAGGCCGGCGACGCCCGCGGCGACGAGCGACCAGACGAGACTGCTACCGCCGGGACGCCGTTCCGTCGATCGCCTGGGAACGTCTCGCTTCTTCGCCATGGGATTCCGGATGGGGATGCTGAAGTCACGCGGCGCGGCGGGGGCTGCGACCGTGACCCTGCATCGTATGCCGAATAAAACCGGCCGACAAACGGCGGCGGCGGCCGGGCGTCTGCCGGCGGCCGCCGGAGCCGTGCGGGGGACGCCGCGTGGCGATCCCGGTCGCCGTCCCGTAGACTGTCGGTTGGCTCGTGGGTCCGTGTCCCGTCAGATGCCGCTCATGTCGTCGTCCGCCAGTTGCCCCACCGCCGAGGGATCGTCGCACCGATCCGCGGATTCAGGGCTGGCCAGCGGCGGCCGGCCCCTCTCCGTGGCCGTGCTCGGCGCGACCGGCAGCATCGGCCGGAGCACGCTCGACGTCATCGCGGCGTCGCCGGGCGAGTTTTCGGCCCACCTGCTGGCCGCCCACACGAGCGTCGGCCACCTGCTGGAGCAGGCCCACCGGCTGCGGCCGAAATGGGTCGTCGTCGTCGATCCCGCCGCGGCCGCCGCCATCGGCGCCACCGCCCTGCCTCCGGGCACCCGGCTGGCCGTCGGCGCCGACGCCCTCGACGACCTCGTCCGGGACGCCGCGATCGACCGGGTGGTGTCGGCGATCGTCGGGGCCGCGGGGCTGCGGAGCACCTGGGCCGCGGTCGAGGAGGGGAAGACCGTGGCCCTGGCCAACAAGGAGACGCTGGTCATGGCCGGGCCACTGGTGATGCGGCTCGCCGCCCGCACCGGGGCCGTCATCCTCCCGGTGGACAGCGAGCATTCCGCCATCCAGCAGGCGCTCTGCTCGGGGAGCGGCACGGAGGTGCGCCGGATCGTGCTCACCGCCAGCGGCGGCCCGTTCCGCACCCGGCCGGCCGAGACGTTCGCCGCGGTGACGCCGGAGGAGGCGCTGCGGCACCCGACCTGGTCGATGGGACCGAAGATCACGATCGACTCGGCCACGATGATGAACAAGGCCCTGGAGCTGATCGAGGCCCGCTGGCTGTTCGGCCTGCCCGCCGAGAAGCTCGAGGTGCTCGTCCATCCGCAGTCGATCGTCCACTCGATGGTCGAGTTCGTCGACGGCTCGGTGATGGCGCAGCTCAGCCCCCCCGACATGCGGCTGCCGATCCAGTACGCGCTGTCTCATCCCCGCCGGCTGCCCGGCCCGGCCCGGCGGTTCGATTTCACGCGCGGCTTCGCCCTGGAGTTCGAGCCCCCGGATCCCGCCCGGTTCCCGGCCCTCCGGCTCGGTCACGAGGCCGCGGCCCGCGGGGGCACGGCGGGGGCCGTGCTCAACGCGGCCAATGAGGAGGCGGTCCGCGGGTTCCTCGCCGGCCGCCTCCGGTTCACCGACATCGCCGCGGCCTGCGGCCGGGTGCTCGACGCGCATCCCTTCCAGGCCGATCCCACGCTCGAGGACATCCGGCGGCTCGACGCCTGGGCCAGAGAGGAGATCGTCACGTGTTCGTCTGCCTGATCGCCGCGGAAACCTGGATCCAGTGGCTGCTCCAGCCGTCGAGCTGGTGGGTCATCCTGCTGGTCGCCGGCGGCCTG
>Ga0315902_10012279_pt1 | contig 11163 bp, 8 predicted proteins | sample LakEriMetagenome_9_FD_203523 | JGI IMG/M metagenome (GOLD analysis project Ga0315902, IMG submission 203523) | Freshwater fungal communities from buoy surface, Lake Erie, Ohio, United States - Buoy 12 MA117 | ecosystem: Environmental > Aquatic > Freshwater > Lake > Lake biofilm | place: USA...
GAAAATTCTATTATAATCGTTTTTGGGTCGGGTTTGCAAGGAAAACTGTACTTCGCTTCTTGAGCACAAGAGGAAAACCTTACTCGGGTATCGGATGCTTGAGGAGGGTATTCGTCATATCCGTCATCATCATCCAAATTATGAAAAGCAGCAAGAAAGTCCGAAGCAGAGATAGAACCTCCCAACTCGTCACCTTCAGTAAAATTTGATGTTTCACTTTGCTCTTCTTCCGATAGGTGGGGCTAGTACGGTAAAACTTTTCAAGCAATGGAGCTGGGGAAATGGATTGTTGAAGTCGAACATGTAGATAGACTCAGACACTTGGATACGGCCAAACTTGAGGCTACCTCTGGTATCGTGAAATAGTCCCTTCAGTCTTGTGGTCTTAAGCAACTTACAAAAGCAAAATGATTTCAACTCAAACTGTCAGCACTTCCTATAGTAACTTGGATAGAACACGTCCTAGAATCATTGAAGCATAAGTCCCAGAATCAAACCAACGTTTAATCGAACTCAATCACACGTACATTGATCATGGCTTGCTTCGCGCTGGTCAAAGTCTGACCTCTGCCTTCGAACCAGAGACACTTTCTCAATCAACTCATACTGTATTGTTCTCCATTAAATCACGTTTTCACAAATTTTTGGTGCATTTCCAATCACTTGTGTAATTTTCCTGGAATGAGTGTGTTGAGTGAGATCACTCGCAATGCTCTGACCGACTATGGGCCAGCAGCTCTCCTGCAGACCAACAAACATACTGTACTCAGACCTGAGCTTCTTAAGAAGGCTGAAGAACTTGCCTCGAAACGCTCTAAACTGAGAGGTCGTGCTCAGTTGTCCTGGGCAGTCTTTTCCGATAAAGCTACTACTACAGACGCTAACCGGGCTAGAATCACATTTAGCAAGTTCGTTTCTGCAATCTCAAAGCTTTTTGGTGACGATGAAGTCTTTGTTCGTCAAGCTGCTTGGGCAGTGTTTCAAGGAATCGTCAAGTCGTTTGTTGTTTCTGCTCCTTCTGATAAGAACAAAAAGAAGTCAAAAGCGAAGATTGAGGAAATTCTTGGGAAAATTGACTGTAAGGACTTTGAAGAGCTTGTACGACTTGTTTCTGAGCTTCAGAAATGGAGAATCGCATCATTGAAAGAACAAGATGTTCCTCTAGTGGCCTCTAAAGAAGTATCTGAAGGAAAGGCTCTTATGAACAGAGTCAGAACACCTCTCTTAGAATTCTTGGGAATTCAGGTTCATGCTCTTCGTGAGAAGCTACAATCTTGTGACACCAGAGTGCTTGTCGATACAATTCCTTCGTCAGGTATGGATTCGTCCAGTGGATTGTTGATAGAACCTTATTCTACTGAATGGCTTGTCAACAAATGTGGTACTGAGCAGATAGCTGCCGCTGTTCTTTCGGTTATACATGGCGCTGCATCTGATTCTTCAAAACAAGACCAACTTTTAGGAATTCTTGGAGAATCGCAGATTGAAGTTGTCTTTGACGTGTTTCAACACAAAGATATGATCGTTAGTAAGACTCAGGACTTCGTTGCAATTCCATACCAAGGTAAACAGTCTGACGAAGTTGACTTGTCTCGGATCCAGAACTTAATGGCTGTTCCTGGGGTAACAACTGGTATCACTATTCTTAGCGAACGCGAAAAAGAAGCTTTGAAAAAAATGAGAAAGTTAGAGAAAAAGTTACTGAAAAAGGGAATCAGAACCGATTCATCCCAAGTGAAGAAACCTGTAGAACCGAAATCAGATGATCTACTTGAAAGCACTTCTTTTTCCAAAAGTGTCCTTTCTGATGTCCCAACTCTACCATCGGGAACAACTCGATTTCGTGAGAAGGAATTCGAGATTGTTACAGTTCCTGCTCCAGTTAAAGCAGTGGAAGAAAAGAAGATTGATCAAGAGAGCCTTTTGGATGCGCAATCATGTATGAGTAATATTGGAAAGATTGTATTCAGGGGAATCGAAAAGTTTAATGTCCTTCAGTCAAAAGTCTTTCAGACAGCATACAATTCCAACGAGAACATGCTTGTATGTGCTCCTACTGGAGCTGGAAAGACGAATGTTGCCTTGTTGACGATTGTAAGTGAATTGAATCGTCATATTGAGAATGGAGTTCTGGAACTAGACAACATGAAGATTGTCTACGTTGCTCCAATGAAAGCTCTTGCTCAGGAAGTTGTTGAAAAGTTTCAAGAACGGCTGAAACCTCTTGGCACCATTGTCAAAGAACTCACTGGTGATGTGCAGCTTTCGAAGCAGGAGATAGAAAAATCTCATGTGATTGTTACGACCCCTGAGAAATGGGATGTAATCACGAGGAAAGCCAGTGGCAGCAGTAGTGGAGATGGTTCTCTAGTATCTTCTGTGAAGCTGCTTATTATTGATGAAGTTCATCTTTTGCATGAAGATCGCGGAGCGGTGATTGAAGTCATCATTGCTAGAACTATCAGACAAGTTGAAGCCTCTCAGTCCATGATTCGTATCGTTGGTCTTTCTGCTACCTTACCCAATTATGCTGACGTTGCTGAGTTTCTGCATGTAAACACAGCTACTGGCTTGTTTGTATTCGATGGTAGATATCGTCCTGTTCCGCTTGAACAGGTCTTCATTGGTGTCCATGAGACGAATTCAGTCAAGAGGAGTAATCAAATGAATGAAATTTGTGCTCGGAAAGTCACAGAGTCTATTTCTCAAGGGCACCAGGTCATGATTTTTGTGCATTCTCGACGAGAAACACTGCGAACAGCACAGAAGATGATTGAGAATATCTCTCAATCTTCTTTCCGAAGTGCGTTCTCAGCATTAGAAGAAGAATCTGCTGAAGGCACTGAAGAGATTCCCAGTCACAAAGATGCCAAGAAGCATTCGAAAGAATCTTCGTTCCGAAAACGTGGCATTGTCAGCGTGAAAAAAGAATTGGCAAAGCATTATGCTGAGGTACAGAAGTCTCAAAACAAGGATCTAAAGGAGATTTTCAACTATCGATTCGGAGTTCATCATGCAGGAATGGTTCGATCCGATAGATCTCTGGTCGAAAGAATGTTTTTGAATCGAACCATTCGAGTTTTAGTTTGTACTGCGACTTTGGCGTGGGGAGTCAATCTTCCAGCTCACACAGTCATCATCAAAGGTACCGAAATCTATGACTCTAAACGAGGTGGATTTGTTGACGTTGGAATCCTGGATGTTATGCAGATTTTTGGACGAGCAGGTCGTCCACAGTTTGATGATTCAGGACAAGGTATCATTATCACTAGTGGAGAGAAGTTGCCAATGTACTTGAATCTCTTGACCCAGCAGCTACCTATTGAATCTTCATTCATTCAGTCCCTTCCAGATAATCTGAATGCTGAAATAGTTTTGGGTACTGTCACTAATCTACGAGAAGCTTTAGCTTGGCTCAGTTATACTTATCTGTACATTCGAATGCTGAGGAATCCAACTGCTTATGGAATTCCTTATGAACAACAAATTGTTGATCCAACACTTTTGGGACATAGGAAGCATCTAATTTCAAATGCAGCGAAGGCTCTGATGGAATGTAGAATGGTTCGTTTTGATACTCGTTCTGGTAATTTCTTTCCTACAGATTTGGGAAGAGTCTCCAGCCATTTCTACATCCATCATGAAAGTGTCTTGAGATACAACGAATTGCTACATCCTCACATGAATGATGAAGAGATTCTTCATCTCATTTCGATATCGAAAGAATTTGATCAGATACAGATTCGTGATGACGAGCTGGCCGAGTTGGACGAGCTACAAAAACGATGCTGTTTAGTCCCAATCAAAGGTGGAGTCGAGTTCAATTTTGGAAAGACCAATGTCTTGATTCAAGCGTTCATTTCTCGCGCAAGATTCAATACCGCTTCTTTAATCTCCGACTCGCTATACATCTCTCAATCTGTTGGTCGCATATCTCGTGCATTGTTTCAGATGGCTGTGAAGAAAGGCTGGCCTGGATTAGCTCAGCTTCTCTTGGAATTCTGTAAGATGTTTGATCGACAACAGTGGTACTTTCAAACTCCACTTCGACAAATCCCAAGTATGAAAGCTGAATTGGCTTACAAGATTGATGAACGAAAGATTTCTCTTGAGACCATTTTAGACATGGCTCCCCATGAAGTTGGATCATTGATCAATCATGTCAACATGGGCGGAGTTGTACAGTCTTTGGCTCGTCGAATTCCAAAATTATCTGTTGAAGCAAATGTGAAACCAATCACACAATCTGTTCTTCTCATGAAACTGAAGCTTTATCCAGAATTTGATTGGAATGATCACTCTCATGGAACAGTTCAATCTTTTATATTGTGGGTTGAAGATACTGAAAATGAGTTCATTTATCATACTGAAGAACTATTGCTCTGGAAAAAGGAATACCTGGAGAATGACTTTCTTGAAATGGAATGGGCTGTTCCTATCTTTGAACCATTACCATCTCAGTATGTCATTCGATGTTTGTCAGAGTATTGGCTAGGTGGAAACACATCTTGTATTGTCTCTTTCAGACACCTCGTTCTGCCAGAGATTCATGCGAGACATACTCCTCTGCTCCATTTGCAACCATTGCCTATCTCAGCTCTTCATAATCCTTTGTATGAAGAGTTTTATCGAAAAAGCTTTACTCACTTCAATCCAGTCCAGACTCAGATGTTCCACATCGCTTATCATTCTGATTCCAATGTATTAGCTGGAGCTCCAACAGGATCAGGCAAAACCGTCTTGGCAGAAGTTTGTATTTTTCGTTTGCTCAATGCTCATGCAGGCAAAAAGGTCATCTATGTAGCACCATTGAAAGCTCTTGCTCGTCAAAGAATTCAAGAATGGAGGGAGAGCTTTGGAAAGATTCTTGGACTTAAGATCGTTGAGCTGACTGGAGATAACACTCCGGATTTTCGCGCTCTGAAGCAAGCTGATATCATCATCACAACACCTGAGAAATGGGATGGTATCAGTCGGGGATGGAGATCAACTTCCAGATCTTATGTTGCTCAAGTTGGTTTAGTCTTGATTGATGAAATTCATCTGTTGGGACAAGATCGAGGTCCAATTCTTGAAGTGATTGTTTCACGAATGAGATACATTTCTTCCACTACTCAAAACAATTGTCGTATAGTCGGACTTTCAACTGCTTTAGCAAATGCGAATGATCTTGCTGCTTGGCTTGGAATCGAAGGTATGTCATCTTTGTCTTGAAATTCTGATACAAGATAGAAACTTGTCTTTTCAACTTTGCTCCTTCGGTTAGACCTGTACCACTGACTGTTCATATCTCGGGATTTCCTGGCAAATACTATTGTCCTAGAATGGCATCGATGAACAAACCAGCTTACGCTTCCATTTGTACTTATTCTCCAGACAAACCTGTCTTAGTCTTCGTCTCTTCTCGACGACAAACGCGATTGACTGCGTTAGACTTAATCTATTACTGTGCTGCAGATGGAAATCCGAAAAGATTCTGCAACTTTTCTGAGTCTGAATGGAACATGATTTCTAATCAGGTGTCTGATCCCAATCTTCTTCATACTTTGGAGTTTGGAATCGGTCTTCATCATGCCGGTTTAAAAGATCCTGATAGAGAGCTCGTTGAGAGTCTTTTCGCCAGGGAAAAAATCCAAGTTCTTGTCTGCACTTCTACATTAGCTTGGGGAGTTAATCTTCCAGCTCATCTCGTTGTCATCAAAGGCACAGAATATTTTGATGCCAAGAGTGGACGTTATGTAGATTTTCCGATAACTGATGTTCTTCAAATGATGGGAAGAGCTGGACGTCCTCAATTTGATTCTTCAGGGTGTGCCTGTATTCTTGTTCATGAGCCGAAAAAAAATTTCTATAGGAAATTCTTGTATGAGCCATTCCCAGTCGAATCTAGTCTCCCAGATGTTTTGAATGATCATTTCAATGCCGAAATTTCTGGTGGATCTATTTCAAAGTTTGAAGATGCCATTGATTATTTGTCGTGGACTTTCTTCTTTCGCAGATTGCTCTTTAATCCTTCCTACTATCATTTTACATCCCAACAAGATTCTAAAGCTGATCGAGATGAAGAACTCCATAAGTTTTTGCTTGAGCTTGTCATGGAATCCTTTCGTGAATTGGAAGAATCCCAATGTATTGAGTTGGATTTCGATTCTGGTTCAGTTGCACCAACGTTTCTAGGAAGAATAGCGTCTTTCTACTATCTTTCTCACAAAACTATCGCCATGTTTAGTGAAAGCCTGTCACAGCATGTCGATGTTTCTCGAGCTCTTGAGATTCTAAGCAATGCTGCAGAATTTGATGAGTTTCCAGTTCGTCATAATGAAGACAAAATCAATCAAGAGCTGGCTGCACTTGTTAAACTTCCTTCAAGTTCGAATGAATTTGACAGTCCCCACGTCAAAGTGAATCTGTTGTTTCAATGCCGTTTCTCCAAAATTCCTTTGCCAGTCACTGACTATGTTACTGATACAAAATCAGCTCTAGATTCTTCTCGCAGAATTGTGCAAGCAATGATTGACATCTGTGCCGAAGCTGGATGGCATTCTAGTACATTTGCGGTACGTTTTGACTCTTCCATTCTTTGTGATTTGAGTTTAGAGTATCACCTTGTTCCAGATGATAGTTCAAGGACAATGGTGGCAGGACAACACTCTCAAGTATATTCCTCACTTTGGAGACAAATTGCAGCAGAAGCTTGAATCCATGGACATGACTGAACTTGTTCATCTTTCTCGCGTTTCAGAGCTGGACTTTGACAAATTCCTTCTTCCGCTCAATTTTTCAACTCGTGAAGTTAATGAAATGGTGTCATTCCTTTCTAGACTTCCCTTCATTTCTATTGACTTGAATTTGCCTGAACAGAAGCTGGAACCTGGAGATACGTTGGAGCTAATGCTGAACATTCGTAATCTCAATACCAAGTTGAAAAAATATGATTTTAGCTGGTTCTGTTGTGTGTCGTTTGAAAAGACTGACGAACTCTTTGCGCTTAAAAGATTCCAAACAACTTCCAAATCTCTTCACAAGACTTCTCTCTCATTCATCATTCCCGAAGCTGGATCAACAATATCTCTCAATCTCCATGTTATGTCCTCTAATTTTCTTGGCTTGAATTACGTTGTTCCATTCGACATTCGCTTCAAATGAAGAACTTAATCCATTCTGTCCAGATGCCGGAGAAGTATTGTCTTTGCAAATCTATGGCCAAGAAATTCACCATGAGCAAGCCGTTCTATTTTCTCGACATGAATTTTCGAGTTCCCTCTTCGCTTTTCTTCCTTGAGAATGTGGTCAATTTCTTCCACAGGTACAATGAGATCATCTTCAGAAAGAAAGACAAAAGTTTGTTCTGGAGCATGATGCAATGGAAGATAACTGTTGATCCAAGTGAATCGTCTCGTCAAAGATTCTGCAATTGAAAGTTCTCTGGCAAACAAGTGTAGAATCAATAGGAATGTAGTTCTTTTGATCTGAAGTAACCAAGCATTCCATCCGGCTTCTTGAGATTTGATTCCTTTAACCAGATTTCGTGCTTTTCTAAAGTGAAGAAAGTTTGCACAGACATCAGGAAGAAATAACAACAAAGCTGGAGGATCAATCAGGACAGCGCCTGATATCATTGAAGGATTGTGTTTAACAATCCAAGAGAAAGCAAAAGTTCCATATGAGTGTGCACAGACGCAGCATTTTGAAGAAAATTGTTTTTTGAAGAAAGACTCGAAATCTTTGACGAAATCTTGTTCTGTTGGAATAGACTTGAACAAGTTCAATCCAACCCAAGGCATTTCGACAATGACAACGTCTCGATTTCTAACCTTTGAAAGGAATCTCAAATAAGTCAAAGGACCGATTCCAATACCGTGCAAGAAAACCAAAGGATTCTTATCAGATTTCATTCTTTTTCTCCAGAAAACTATTTGTCCATGATGAATCTTAATGAATCCTAGGATCCAGAGAACGATCTCTCCCAAAGTTCTAAGAAGGAAGAAGACAAGATAAAAGATCCATGGTCGATGCTGAATCTGTACAGGATCCAATCGATTATCCATTGGTTTGATATCAGGATTTCTTCCTTCAGGAAGCAAGATATGTTGTTTGACTCTTTCGATATAGAATTCCATTTCTTCTTGTTCTCTTGAGTCAAGTTGTTTCAGGGAAGCTTTCCCCCAAAGATTCTGAACCAATAACTCCTTGACATTATCTTCATGAATTTCATGTGCAATATTAATCGGACTAGTAGGATTTTTTTGTAAAAACCATCCTTGAAGAAATTTGTGAATATTATAGGCTGAGTGATGTTTGCTTAAACTTGATGTTGTTGAAAGTACTTGATCAATGATTTCATTACGAATCTTTCGAGTTGAAAAACTAGAGTTGAAAGGGATTTGTCTTTGAATCTTGTTTCTTCGATATGAATAGTACAAGTACCACAAGAACTCGATTAGAAGCCAACTTGAGACTAGAATTAGCTCCCAGTTAAAATCCTCCATGTTACGCTGTAAGAAGATTGTATGCAAAAGCATGTTTTTATTGATCTTCTTGATGAGGAAGAAAGTGGTTCCTTTCTTGCTGTTGTCGTCATCTTGTCGCTGGAGGATCCCAAGAAGTTTCGTTGGTTTTAGAGTTGAAATAGTACTTGTTTCCACTCTCTGGATCAATAACTTCTTCCCAAACATCTGAAGCTCCAGTTGTTGCTGGGCGAGCAGGCTTTACAGCTCCAATAGGAACCGCAGGACGAACAGGAGATTGACCTCTCAACTCACCTTTGAGTACTTGTTCCTCTTCAGCAAGTACTCGACGAAACTCTTTGTTGTTGTAGAGGATAAAGACATTAAGGAAGGCCAAGAGTCCCCAGACAATCGTGATAGCATAGTTGGCATTCAGATTCAAGGAAAGGAAAGCTAGGAAGATAAGAAACCCGAATCTACCAAAAGAGGTGTAGAGAAAGCCAAAGTTCCTCAGCATCCACCTGGTGATCATCGGAAAAGGAATGTAGAAGATGATGAAGATCAAGGAGAAGAGAGCGCAAAAGAAGGAGAGGATTGCAGAGGAGGGAGCAAAGACGTTGATCATTGAGAAGATTGAGACCACAATCACTACTAGCGAGACTACAATGTTGATCGCTGCCAGTATGCGGTACACCGTCTTGCCTTCCATGGCGGCCATCTTCTGTAGACATCCACCCATCTCTCTCACACACACAAACAAACTGTTTTGTAACTGACTCACAACCCTTTCACTGGGTCTCGCATGAGACCAACCCGTGTGATTGTAACACAGACAGAATATTCAATTTTTATAATGTCTCGTTTGATCGATATGATAATTGATAATCGAAGGGGAAATGTATCTACTTTCTAGGAAGCCATTCAGCAATGAACGAACAAACAGAAAAGAACTGATTGTTCTTCGTGCTCCATCGAACAAGTCTGCTAGGTCCAGGATGTCCTCCATCCAAGCAAGCAATTGGATAAGGACTCTTGGGATAGAACAGAGAAACTTTTCCAGATTCTGACCCGAAAACCAACATGCTTGCATCAGCACTCCAACAAGCTTCTAGAAAGATATCTCCAGCAGGAGGCTCTGCTTCACAAGTATTCATCTCAGCCACCTTGAACAAGGTGAAAGAATCCAGCACTACAGCTCTTCCCCGGTTCGTCCCAAGAGCCAAATACTTTCCTTCAGGATCAGGAGCAAACATCACATTGGCCCAAACCAACGGCCCTTCATCCCCAGAATGAAACTCAATCGGCTGCTGCAGGAAGGGCTTGATTGTGTTTCTCACATCAAACATCTTGACCACAGCTCCACGAGTAGCACAAGCAAACACAACTCCTGAAGGATCGAAAGCTATACGAGCAGGAGAAGGTGTTTTCATCATCCAAACGCAATTCCCTCTCCTCACATCCCATAACTTGACTGTTCGATCCGTAGAACCAGAAAGTAACAAATCTTCTCTTGAACTATGATCTAGAGAAATGACACGTCCAGAGTTATCTTCGCATGGAAAGTCTCGAATGATTGTGTTGTCGTGGACTGAAAGGATACAAGGCGGTCCATAGAGTCCTCCAAACGCCAATGTAGACTTGTGAGGCGTCGCGCAGAGAGTACCAACGCCACGATCGGTCAGACTCAATCTGAGACGATGTTCTCCTCTTACGAGATCAAACACGTGAATCGCTTTCTCATCAGCAGCGGCGAACAAGAGATCTCCATCACAGTTGACATCAAACGAAGAAACTCGAGCATTCGCAGTCTCGCTGAACACACGTGCTACTCCGTACTCCATTGACACACGCAAAAATCATCATGCACCTGGGGAAAAGCTCTCCTAAATGAAGAAACGCTTGTTTCTATTGTTTTCAAGCCTTATGGCCATGTTTGATGGATTGGAATCAATTGCTTTTGGGTCAATGTGTCGATGAGACAAGCAGATGAAGCAGGATGATTTGCATGTTTTGTCGTGAGAGAGAGAGAAGGACAAGATCAAAAGATGCAAAGAGAATCCCTTGGGTTTTCAAGATGAAACGACAAGCGCTCAATGTATTAACGAGCTCTCAATTCCTCAAGATTGATGGTTGATGGGAAGAAGAGATAGAGCGCTGAGGAAGAATCAAGAAGAGTTGATAAATGCATGGGAGATTCGTTCCCAGAGAGGCAGTTTGATATCTGGAGAAGTCTTGACAGGAACTTCAATCGATTCAATCGAGATGCCTCTTCGCACAAACAAAGGAGACGTAGATCCGATATCAGGATCAGAACTCCTACGACCTGCAATGGCTTCAGCACAAGTTTCTCCTGATCCTCGTCGCGAACTCACGACAAGTGTCGAACCAGATAGAGAAACTTCACCACTTTGTCTGCGATTCTCAGTACCGACTTCTCCTCCAGACGAAGAACTCGAATCAGCTGATCTCCTTCGATGAGATCGAGCCTGTGCAATTCCTGTGGTATACTTGGTCATGTCCTTGATACGATACCCATCGACCTGAATCATCTTCTTCTCATGCAAACTCAAATCTTTATCTGAAAACTCAAACGATCGTCTTCGAGTCATCTGCGTTGTTCGTGCTGCTTCAAGTCCACAAACAGAGTTGAAAATTGTCCGCTACAGTCCACGTGCTATTCACACGAGCTCATTACCATACTAGGGTAAGGTTGATT
>Ga0315902_10012281_pt1 | contig 11161 bp, 6 predicted proteins | sample LakEriMetagenome_9_FD_203523 | JGI IMG/M metagenome (GOLD analysis project Ga0315902, IMG submission 203523) | Freshwater fungal communities from buoy surface, Lake Erie, Ohio, United States - Buoy 12 MA117 | ecosystem: Environmental > Aquatic > Freshwater > Lake > Lake biofilm | place: USA...
AGGTTACGCAGAGTTAACAGAAGGAATGGCAATTGAATTATAAGAAGCCGAATCATGCTAGAAAAATTTAAAGAATTCAAACCCACCAGTTGGGCCATTGATAATAAGACCACCATTTATTTGCTAACGATATTCATTACGTTAGCGGGTATTCTTACATACAGAAGCATTCCGAAAGAACAGTTTCCAGACATTGTTATTCCAACAATTTATGTGAGTACTGTTTATCCAGGAGCAGCACCGAAAGACGTGGAGAATTTGGTTTCAAAAAACATTGAAAAGCAAATCAAGTCGATCGCCGGTGTGAAGAAAGTTACGAGCACCAGCATTCAAGATTTCTCGAGTGTTGTTGTTGAATTCAACACGAACGTAGACGTTCCAGTTGCGAAGCAAAAGGTGAAAGACGCGGTGGATAAGGCGAAGAAAGATCTTCCACAAGACCTTCCTGCCGATCCGAATGTGATGGAAGTTGAGTTTTCTGAGATGCCTATTTTGTTCGTGAACATTGCAGGTAATTACAGTCTCGATGAGTTGAAGAAATACGCGGAAGAACTTCAAGATAAAATTGAAGGAATGAAAGAGATCACGCGTGTTGACATGGTAGGAGCGTTGGAGCGCGAGATTCAAGTGAACGTAGACATGTACAAAGCCGCTGCTGCACAAATTAGCATTGGCGATATTGAACGCACCTTGAACTACGAAAACTTAACCATCAGTGGTGGTAGTGTAGTAGTAGATGATATGAAGCGCACGTTAAGTGTAAGCGGCGAATTCAAAGACATTGAAGAGATAAAGAACTCGATTGTATCTGGACAGACAGGTGCGCACATGTATTTGAAAGACATTGCGGAAGTGGTAGACGGACACAAAGAGCAAGAGTCATACGGGAGATTAGATAAGAAGAATGTAATAACGTTGAACGTTATTAAGCGCGGAGGAGAGAACTTGATTAATGCGTCTGATGGAATTCAGGCCATAATTGAGGAGATGAAGAAAGACAAATTTCCACAAGATTTAAGTGTTGTTGTAACAGGAGATCAGAGTAGAACGACGCGCATTACGCTGCACGATTTGATTAACACCATCATCATTGGATTCGTTTTAGTAACCTTGATTTTGATGTTCTTCATGGGAGCGACGAATGCGATTTTCGTTGGACTTTCTGTTCCGCTTTCGATGTTCATTGCCTTCTTGTTGTTGCCCGGTTTGGACTTCACCATGAACATGATTGTCTTGTTCGCCTTCCTTCTCGGATTGGGAATTGTAGTAGATGATGCGATTGTTGTTGTTGAAAATACACATCGTATTTACGACAACGGAAAAGTTCCAATTAAGATCGCAGCGAAGAAAGCAGCAGGAGAAATTTTCCTTCCTGTACTATCTGGAACGGCCACTACGCTTGCACCGTTCGTTCCGCTTGCATTTTGGGATGGTGTAATTGGAAAGTTCATGGGATACCTTCCCATTACATTAATCATTACGCTAAGCGCATCGTTGATTGTTGCGTACATCATTAGCCCTGTTTTCGCGGTAGACTTCATGAAACCGCACAAAGAAGACAAGGGAGTGAACGTAAAGAAATTGGGAATCACTTCGGTTATTTTTATTGTAGTTGGAATTCTTTTTTACATCGGTGGAAATGTCGGAATGGGCAACTTCACGATGTTCATGTTAATCATTTACATCTTCTATCGTTTCATTTTGAAACGCATGATCGAACGTTTCCAAAACAAGACTTGGCCTGGTGTTCAGGCGGTGTACGCTCGATTCTTGGCATGGGCATTAACACGTCCGAAGACGATTTTGTTTAGCACATTAGCGTTGTTAATCTTATCGTTCTTTGTTACCGGATTGCGCAAACCGGAAGTGGTATTCTTCCCGCAGGCCGATCCGAATTTCGTGTATGTCTATGCAAGTCTTCCGGTTGGAACGAAGCCAGAAGCAACCGACAGTGTGGCTCGAATTATTGAAGAGCGCGTGTACAGCGTTATCGGTGAAAACAATCCTTTGGTTGAATCTGTCATTACCAACGTTGCAGTGGGTGCGAATGAATCGCGCGACGACCGCGCACCGTATTCGCACAAGGCGAAAGTAGGTGTTGGGTTCGTTGAATTTTCGAAGCGTAACGGACAAAGTACGTTGGAGTATTTGGAAAAAATTCGTGCGGCTGTTCAAGGAATTCCTGGGGTTGAAATCTCGGTAGATCAAGAGCAAAACGGTCCGCCTACGGCGAAGCCAATTAGCGTTGAAATCACTGGAGAGAATTTCGAAGATTTGATTGCAGCGAGTGTGAATTTGAAGAATTATTTAGATGCACAACAGATTCCTGGAGTAGAAGAATTGAAGAGCGATCTGCAACGCAACAAGCCAGAGATTGTGATTGACATAGACCGCGAGCGTTTGAATCGCGAAGGGTTGTCGTTAGCACAAGTAGGTATTGAATTGCGTAAATCTATTTTCGGAATAGACAATCCATCGAACTTTCGCGACAACGAAGACGAGTATCCAATTCAAATTCGTTTGAAGGAAGATCAGCGTAACAACTTGGAAGAAGTTCGCAACATGGTCATCACCTTCCGCGATATGAACATGATGGGAATGGTTCGTCAAGTGCCTATCTCTGCTTTCGCAGACGTTCATTACAGCAGCACCTATGCGGGTATTCGCAGAAAAGATCAGAAGCGTATTGTAACCTTGGGATCGAACGTCCTTACCGGTTTCAATCCGAATGAAGTCGTTGCGAACATTGAGCAAAAAGTGAACGAATTCAAAGACCTTCCAAAAGGAGTTACCGTGAAGATGGGTGGTGAGAAAGAAGAGCAGGCTGAAACAGCGAGCTTCTTGGGAATGGCGGGATTGATTGCGATTGGATTAATTGTTTTGATCTTGATTATGCAATTCAACTCGATTGGAAGAACGATGATTATCCTTTCTGAAATTGTTTTCAGTGTCATAGGAGTATTGTTGGGACTTGCCATTTTCGACATGTCAATCAGTATTGTCATGACAGGAGTGGGTATTGTCGCACTAGCGGGTATCGTTGTCCGCAACGGAATCTTGTTGGTTGAATTCACCGACATCTTGCGTGAACGCGGAAGCAATCTGCACGATGCCATTGTTGAAGCGGGCAGAGTGCGTATGACGCCGGTATTGCTTACGGCAACCGCAACGATCCTCGGAATGATTCCATTGGCCATCGGATTCAACATTGACTTTGTAACGATGTTCACAGAATTAGATCCGAAGATTTATTTCGGTGGCGACAGTGTGGCGTTCTGGGGCCCGTTGGCATGGACAATCGTATTCGGATTAAGTTTCGCAACATTCATCACATTAATAGTCGTTCCTGTCATGTATCAAATGAGCGAAAACACAAAATCGCGCATGAAGAGAATTTTTGGCAAGAAAAATGAAGAGGCTGAGTCGCAGGAGGCTGCACTCTAGTATCCTGAAGTTCTTCAGGAGTTTTGGTTAAGGTTTAGGGGAAAGTCCTCGGCAACGGTCGGGGACTTTTTCTTTCCCCCACCTTCTGTGGGGGCATTTCGAATGTCGCTCGATAAACGAGCTCGATGCCTTTTTAAAGATTCTCATATTTTAATTTGAAAATCGTCGAAGACATTCGCCGAAGGCATTCGTGGCTCCGCCACACTCGTGCTTCGCACATCTTCCCTTCTCTTCCCCTCTCTTAACTTCTCTTCCCTTTGAAACCTCACTATCTTTGTCGTATGTTTAATTTTCTTTCATCAAAGAACCAAGCCCTAATCGCAGTAACCTTCTTCGGGTTCATCTACATGATTGGACAGCTGTTTTTCATTGGAGGATTGTATGTGTATTGTGGAAGTGAAGAGGCGGTGGATGCGGTGTTGGCGAATTCGAAAATTGATCAGCAAGTCTTTTTATTTGTTTTGACGTTGAATGCGCTCATTCAGTTGGGTGTGGGGTTTGGACCGTTGCTTATTGCACAGAGGTGGTTGACGAAAGTGGAATGGACTTCGTTTCGTTGGAAGGGTGGAAGAGCGACGTTGTTGGGACTGGTGGTGATGGGCATAGGCATTCCGTTCATTTATTATTTTTCAGCGAAGGTTGAATCGCTCTTGCCTTCGTGGATGTTAGAGAACGCCATGGAAGACGATAGCAATGCGTTTTACCAGCAGTTGGGAGCGTTGTCGAAGGTTTATCCGTTTGTGGTTTTGTTATCGACCGTCATCATTGCTCCCTTAACCGAAGAGCTTATGTTCCGCGGATTGATTCAGGGCGTTATGAAGAGCTGGACCAACTCGAAGCATTGGGCTGTTTGGATATCGGCCATCTTGTTTGCCGCCATTCACTTTCACGTCGCAGGTTTTTTGCCTCGCATGTTACTCGGCACATTAATGGGTTATTTTGTTTTGTATTCCGGAAGCATTTGGACAGCAGTGCTGATGCACCTTTCGTTCAACGCGTTCAGTCTCGGACTAACTATTTTTCCCTTCGCCGGAAAGCTCTTCATGTACCTCATCAACGGTTGGTTTTTCCCTGCGGTGAGTGTGTGGTTGGCAGTAAGTGTATGGGTTTGGGGTAGAAGTAGAGTCGTGAATAAAAATGTGTTCATTCAATCATGAAGGAAGAGAATCGAAGAATAGCTCTGACCTTAACTCTTGAAGAAGAGTTGTTGTTGTTGGCTTCGCGATTGAATTTGTCTGAAACACAAAAAAGTAGAGCAAGCGAATTAATTGAAATGATTTCCGATTGGAAGTCTTTTGGAAATTTATGTTCCAGCTCACTCCTTGGTCCGTTTGTATACAGCACGCTTATTCGGAAATACAATTTGAAATTTCCTGCGGAGATTGAATCGTTGTGCGCCGCCTTATCTTCTCGTGTGCTAGCCAACAACGTTCGTATTATGGCTGAATACGAAAATTTGAAAGCCATTTTATGCGATGCGAATATTGAATTCATTCCGCTAAAGGGTGTTTATTTATTGGAGCAACATGAAGAGCTTTTCAACACGCGATTAACGAGCGATATCGATATTTTGGTTAGTCCAGCCGACGAATTAAAAGTTCGCGAATTATTGGTGAAAGAGAATTATTCAGAACGTTTAACTCTGCCAATAAAGCTTTCTCAGTTAACGCTCAACCCGACTCCATACAATTACGACAGAAACGGAATCACATTGGACTTGCATTACAGACTGAATAGATTGGAGCGTTTTTCAATGGACTTTGATATGGTCTGGTCTGGATCGGAATCAGCTGATTTTCCTTCACAAAGAAACTTAGCAGATATAGATAGATTAATTCATTTATGCATTCATGCCTACACGCACTATCAGATTTATGATTTCAAATTGTCTGGTTTAGTTGATGTATTAATTGAATTGGAAACGTTAAAAAGTTGGGATTTACTTCTTGAAAGAAGCAGTGGCTTTGGTTGCACGCATGAAGTTACTGCCATGCTTTTCCTTACAGGGAAATATTATGATATCGAAATTCCGGAAGATGTATTCAGCAGTTTGAATCTTCAAAGTCAAGAGGAATTAACTAAACGGTTTTTTCTTTTCTTACGGAACGAAAGAACTGCAGTAAAAGAAAAATACCACACAACGATGAATCGATTTAAGCAGTTCGGTCCTCTACTTAGTTTTTGGGGAAAGCTGCAGTTCGCCCATTATTATGCTTTTCCAGAGAAGCTTTATTTACAAGAATTTTTTGGAAGTAAATCGAGTCGTTTCCGCTTGTTACCGCGGTACTTGTTTTTTCAAATTAGGAAAGCACTTGCGTAGTATGCGCAGCGATAGAGAAAGCATTCTTCCACAATAGTAGAAGGTACTGTTGTAGACCAGTCCAAGAGAAAGTATAATCCGAGCGATGCGCTTGTTCTTTTTCGAACCAATCTCATAAACCTTTCCACCCCTCTCAAACGCCACCGTCTTCCCAATGTAATTTGCCTTTGTCACCAACGGATCTAATTGAATGCACGTATCTCCGCGAAGAATGAGTATGGTTTCGTTGTTTGTTTTTCGAATGTCAATGACGCGATGAGAAATCCAGTCGTTGTTGCGCTCGAACACTGCTACATCTCCGATTTGAATTTCTTCTATGGGAATCGGACTTATCGTCTGAATATCGCCGTTGCGCATGAACGGAAACATACTGTATCCGGAAGCTACAATCTTCACTGCGTGATTGTTTTCAATCAGCTGTTTTCTTAATGAAGTAGCCTCTTGCGTGTTCATCCTTTAAACTCGAGGCTTCGAATGTAATCGATGATGGAAGGGGTAGGCACAACACCGAGTTTGTAGGTGCTTGCGTATTGAGTTACTTTCTCCAGTTGCGCAATGAGATGCTCGGTATAGCGCGGGTCGTAGTTGTGTTGAAAGCAGAACGCCATGAGTTGCGTAAGTGCTTGTGCACCGGAAAGTTTTTCTGCCGAATTTTTTTTCGAATGGAAGGGGAAATAGAATTTCGAAACTTGCGCTTGCTTATTTAAATCGGCATACGGCATGGGCGTGTTGTACATGAAGTACTCTCCGTTTACCTCGCGCACAATCAAGCGGTCGTCGTTCACAATGTGCGCGCCTTCTTCTTCCCAAATTTTCGCCATCGTGCTTTTTCCTACCCCCGAGAATCCGCTGAATATTCTTCCCGTCTCACCGTCCCACACACCCGACGCGTGTATCATGAAGGCGTTGCTGTTGAGTGTGAGGTAGTAGAGAATGAGCGCGCCCATGGGGTAGGCGAGCGGACAGGTGAACGACTCGTTGTTTTGTGTGAGAATGGTAGAGTAGATCCTCCATTCGGTTGAAGCTTCGTTAAGGAAAGCGACTTGCTGAATTTCTTCGGGGCGTGAAGGGTGGAAGACCACGAACGCTCGTTCGGTTTTGGTTTGCACCACTTGCCACAAGCGTTTTTTCTCGTGAATGGCATCGAAGAGAATTTCTCCGGTGTAGGATTCTTTATCTGGAAGTCCAGCGTGACAGGTTATTGTGGCATCGTATTTTTCTACCTCTTCCAGTTGAAGGAAGTTGGAATATCCCTCTTCAAAAAAAACGGGAAGTGTTTCTTCGGAAGAGATTTTCACGAAGTAGTCGGCAACGGTCAGGACGAAGGTTTGCATTAGGCGTTGTCGTTAAGTATGAAGGAAGAAAGTTCGGTAAGGAAGGCATTTAGATCTGCACGAGCAATGTCGCTTTCCACCTCGTATTCATTTGTCATTTTTTCCAGGAGAGAATCAAGAGTTGTCTCGGGTTGAATTTCATTCCAGATGAACTGTCCTACTTCGTTTAGGTTGAAGAGGGCGGTCATGTCGGCCACTTGATTTTTCAGTGGCACGAGCACCAGTTCGTTGTTCACGGCGCGCGCCACGAAGTTTTTCTTTGCCTCTGCGAGTTGTACGAAGTCCATGTGCGGGAATGTTTTTTGCAAATCTAGGTTATTGAATCATTGTGGAAAGGAATTATGCATGAATTATGCGCTTTTGCTGCTGAGGTATGTTAAGAGAGTGTAATCTTGGATTGCTTTAAAAAATGGTTATCCGTCAAGGTAAGGGCAGTAAAAAGTTTATAAAAACTATACAAAATACTGACTTTCCAAGAACACATATTTTTAGCATAACAAAGTTGCCGAGAATAGCATGAAATCTTTTATTTTCGAAACGTTGTAATGACACTGATTTTACAATTGCACAAGAAAGGTTAGCGATTTAGTAATTTTTCTTTTTCTCTTGTGGGAATAGGGTTTTCCAACTTTGCCGAAATACATTACCTAACATCATTAACCATTTTCGAAATGAAATCTTTCGTGTCCCCCTTTCGTCGTTTTACTCAACGCGCTTTAATCGTTCTCTCCTTTTTCGGAATGGCAGAGATGGGTTGGGGGCAGGTGTGGACTTATGATTTTGGAACTGGAACAGGATCGCATACATCTTCAACTGCTTCTACTTCTTTTTTACCAACTCCTACAAGTGGTACATCTCGGGTTAGGGTTGGAACTAATCCTGGAGCTATTGCTTTAGTAAATCCCGGAATTGCCATTGGAACAGGAAGTGAATTACAAATAACTTCAAATACAGCCTCAACATCTACTACTAAATTTTCGGTTTATGATTACGCTGCAAGTAAATCCGGTTACATGAAATTTACAATTGCTTTTAATGGAGGAACTAACGGAGTTTATCAATTTGCAATTGGAGATGGAGCTAATTTTAGTGATAATAGTGCAGTAGCAACAGCACAAATTTTCACTGGAATTCAATGGACTTTTGGTGCTTCAAATTCAATAACATATCGTGTTTTAAATAACGCAACCTACGGCACAACAGGTGTCACAAACTCATCAACACTTTTCTCGCAAAGCACAAGTAATTCTTACATAGTTGAAGCCTATTTTAATAATGAGACTAATTCTAAAAATTACGGTAGAAATGGCAGTTCATATTCAATCGCTTCGGGAACTTGGGATTTATGGATTGGCGGAACATTAATTGGAAATGACTTAACGCGTGGAGGAATAAATAATAACGTAAATATAGATTCTTGGGCATTTAATCATCAATTAAGTTCGTCAAGTCCGGGAACCATTTATATAGACGACATTGAATATTCAAACATCTTAGTCAACCACCCAGTCGTTACCAATACTTCACCCGCCACCAATATTGCCGCTACTTCAGCAACTTTGGCTGGAAATGTAACTGCAACAGGCGGTGCAAGTATATCAGCAAATGGTTCAGTTTATTCATTAACTGCTACAAATGCAGCTCCTCAAATTGGCGGAACAGGTGTTACGCAGTTAGCAACCTCAAGTGCAGGTTCGGGAACCGGAGCTTTCTCAAATAATATAAGTGCTGCGTTAGCGGTGAATAGTCAATACAGTTTCAATGCTTATGCAACGAATAGCGTTGGAACATCGTATGGTACGGTATCTACATTTTATACTTTAGCCAATGTGCCATCCGCACCAACAGTAGATAATGCAACTACCACCTCACTTGATATTGCAATTAATGTAAATTCAAATCCAAGCAACACTGAATTTGCTATTCAAGAAGCCGGTGGAAATTATGTGCAGGCCGATGGTTCTTTAGGTGTTTCAGCCGTATGGCAAACTGCATCAGTTTGGGGGACAAAAACAGTTACTGGTTTGACTGCCAATACAAATTACACTTTTCAAGTAAAAGCGCGCAATGGTGCAAATACTGAAACAGATTTTGGAAGTGCAGCAGCACTTTCTACTTTGGCGGGGGCAGCTCCAGTAGCAAATATTACAGGTCCATTAGCTGAACAAAACTTGAATGGGGCTTCTTTACAGGTAAGTCTAACAAACGAAACTTTTAGTGTAACTCCAGCTTCTGGAGATTTTACTTTAAACAATGCTCCTTCGAATTTAACAATAGGTTCGGTTACTTATAATTCATCAACAAGTGTTACGCTTAATTTAGTTTATAGCGGAGACTTTGATTCAAATATTACTACGTTTAGTGTAACAATTGCAAGCTCAGTACTTACTAGTGCGACTGCACTTACAACTAACAACATAACTTTAACCGCATTGGTAGAGAGTTTGAGTGTTGGAACTGTAACCGGTTTTGGAAATCAGACGGTTAATACGACGAGTACAGAGAAAAGTTTTACAATTTCAGGAACGGTTAGATCTTCGGTAAGTGTGGTGCCACCCACTGGATATGAAATATCTTTGGGTACTGCTGGTTCATTTGTGGCGACCAACCCAATAAGTTTATCTCCTTCAGGAACATCTATTGCATCTACAACAATATATGTGCGTTTTACACCTACTGCAATTTCGGCATACAATGGAGACATTACAGTTTCAGCGTCTGCAGCATCAAGTACAACAGTAGCTTTGACAGGTTCAGGAATTTCGCCTTCTAATCCTTCAACTTTTACTGCAACTACAGCATCAAATTCGCAAATAAACCTTGCCGCAACGGGAAATAGCAATAGCAACAACATAGTTGTGGTATATAATGCTACTGGAATATTTACAAGTCCAACAGATGGAGTTGCTGCAGGGGCCCAAGGTGCAGCATTTGCTGGAGGTACTATTTGGTATAATGGTGCTGCGGCTTCATTGACCAATCAAACGGGATTAAATGCTGCAACACTATATTATTATAAAGCGTTTTCTTACGATGCCTTAAATTTTTATTCATTGGGGTCAACGGCAAATGCTACAACAGTTAAGGCAGAACCAAGTGCACAAGCAACATCTCTTGTGTTTAATAACATAACTACAAGTTCATTTAATACGGCATTTACAGCTGCTGCTGGCACACCAGATGGTTATATGGTTATAAGAAGTTTAAGTAGTTCGTTAAGTGCAAATCCGTTGGATGGAACCACTTATACAACCAGCAGTAACATTGGAGGAGGTTCGGTAGTGAGTGTAGGCACTACTATTACTGGTATTGCTAATTCAGGTTTAAGTAGTGGAACTACTTATTATACATTTGTTTTTGCTTACAATAATAGTGGGGCTACAATCGATTATTTAACAACAAATCCATTGTCTTCAAGTACAATTACCCTTTGTAGTACTCCCGCACCAGCGGCATCAAATGCTTCGGCTCTTGGTTTTGATGTAAGTTGGCCTGCTGTGACAGGTGCAACCTCTTATCAATTAGATGTAACTGCAGATGCAGGTTTTACTGCTTTTGTTTCAGGATATACTAACTTAACTGTTTCAGGAACTTCACAATCTGTTTCAGGATTATTATCCAATACTATTTATTATTTCAGAGTTAGAGCGGTTAACGCAAGTGGCAATAGTGCCTATGGTTCAGGAAGTCAATTAACAACATTGTTATCGGCCCCAGTTGCAGCCGCCGCATCAAGTGTTGGGACAACATCATTTACAGCGAATTGGAGTGCGGTATCAGGTGCTTCATCGGGTTATTTATTGGATGTTGCAACAAATAGTACTTTTGGTAGCACAATCATTTCAGAAAATTTTTCTGGTTTCACTACAAATAATGGTAGTACAGAAAGATCTTCGTCTTTAAATTCATATTTACAAACAACAGGTTGGACCGGGGCGGCTATATACGAAATGATCGGATTTACGAAGATGGGAACAAGTTCTGTAAGAGGAATAATAACAACCCCAACTTTGAACTTGTCAGTAAATGGTGGTGTCTCAACTTTAACTTTCGATCTAACTAA
>Ga0315902_10012287_pt1 | contig 11159 bp, 12 predicted proteins | sample LakEriMetagenome_9_FD_203523 | JGI IMG/M metagenome (GOLD analysis project Ga0315902, IMG submission 203523) | Freshwater fungal communities from buoy surface, Lake Erie, Ohio, United States - Buoy 12 MA117 | ecosystem: Environmental > Aquatic > Freshwater > Lake > Lake biofilm | place: USA...
GAAGCGCCGGAAGGGTTCCGCCGCCGCCTGAAGCCCGTCCAGGTCCTGGGCCTCGCCCTGGATCATGGGCAACAGCCCCTCGGCCCAGGATTGCTCCAGCACCGGCTGCATGACGAAGAGCGTGAGGAACAGTGCAAGCCCGATCAGCACCGGGTTCGGCGGGATGCCCGGCGCCCCGATCGCGTTCCGCAGAAGCGCCAGCACGATGACGATGCGGCCGAAGGCGGTCACCATGACCAGCAGCGACGGCGCCAGGGACAGCAGGCCGATCAGCGCCGTCAGCTGCACCAGCCTGGCCGTGGCGCCTGGGGTCGCGCCCGCCCCGCCCATGTCGATGGTCACGCTCTGCGCCAGCGCGGCATCCATCGGCAGCAGGATGGCGCCCGCGAGGCCGAGCAGCAGGGGCAGCAGGTTGAACGCTCGCGGATCCGGCACGGACGGGGCCGGCCGCGAGGGATCGGGGATCATGGGCTGGCTGCCTCCGGCTTCGCATCGAGCGGGAGCATCACATCCTGCCCGCCGCCGGTCAGCACCAGGATGTCGCGGCCGTCGCAACGGACCAGATGCAGGCGGCGGCGAGTGTCGAGGGCGATGGTCTCGGCCAGGGCAAGGCGCCGCTGCCGTCCCCCGACCCCGCCGATGGTGCCGCCCGCGGATACGAAGCCAAAGCCGCGCGCCAGTCGCGCGACCAGCAGGATAAGGGCCAGCGCAAGCGCCAGCCCACCGGCCGTGGTCAGAAGAGTCTGGGCGGTCAAGGCCGTATCCGTCACGACGCCACGGGCACCGGCGGGTCAGGCCTTCACGGAAATGACGAAGGGCGCGGGCGGTTCTGGCGTGGCGCCGCCGTAGCCCACAGGCGCGCCGGATTGCGCGCGGAGGGCACCGGTCACCACCTCCACCACGCGACCCTGGACCGCGAGGGCGGCTTCCAGCGCGCTGCGGTTCGCCAGGGCCGCTTCCCGCAACCGTTCGAGCACCTCGCGCGGATCGGGAAGGCCAGGTGCGCCGGGGTCCCCTTCTCCCGGATCAGGCTCGGCCGGCAGGTTCGCGGCCAGGGCGGCGGGGGGGGCGGCCGCCGCCTCCGTGAACGCCTGCAGCGCCGCCAGCTTGTCGGCCGCGAGGCGCGCGGCGGCATCATAGTCGCCTTGGCGGAGCGCGAGCGTCTCCCGCTCCAGCGCTTCGGACAGGGCATCCGCGAGATTGGGCAGCATGGTCACGGCCCTGGCGCGGACTGCATGCGCTGGAGCGTCGCCAGGACCGAATCCGCCAGCCCGACGCCGCCCGCGCGCGCGATCGTCCGCCCGTATTCCGCGACCAGCATCGGCCGCCATTGGGCTTCCGCGGCACCGCCGCCGAACAGTCCGGCTTGTCCCAGCCCTTCGAACATCGGCTGCAGCAGCGCGCCGAGCACATGCGCCTCGAAGTCGCGGGACGCCTGGCGCAGCTTCAGATCCTCCGCGCCCACCTTCGGCAGGATGGGGGCGGCCGATGTGGCGATCGGTGGGGTCAGCGCGGGGGTCGTCATCGCAACTCCAGCTCCGCCTGCAGCGCCCCGGCAGCCTTGATGGTCTGCAGGATGGTCATGATCTCGCGGGGTCCGACCCCAAGCGCGTTCAGGCCCGAAACGAGATCTTGCAACGTGACGCCGCCCTGAAGCAAGGCCAGCCTGCGGTTGGACTGGTCCTCCACCTCGATATTGGTGCGGGGCGCCACCACCGTCTCGCCCGCGCTGAAGGCACCCGGCTGGCTGACCATGGGCGTTTCCGTGACGCGGATCGTCAGGCTGCCCTGGGCGATCGCAACCGTGGAGACGCGGACATTGCTGCCGATGACGATGGTGCCGGACGCTTCCTCGATGACCACGCGCGCCGGCTGGTCGGGCAGGACGCGAAGCTGCTCGATCCCCGCCGTGAGGCCCACCGCATCGCGGCCGGCAAGCGACACGACGACCGTGCGCGGATCGGTCGCCGTCGCCGTGCCGGCCCCCGCGAACCCGTTGATCGCCGCTGCGACACGGCGGGCGGTGGTGAAATCCGGATTGCGCAGCGCCAGGCGCAGCTCAGGGCGGCCACCGAAGGCGAACGGCACCTCCCGCTCCACCACGGCGGCGTTGGCGATGCGGCCCGCGGTCGGGACGTTGCGGGTCACGGAACCGGCCGCGCCGCGCGCACTGATGGCACCGGTCACCACCGCCCCCTGCGCCACCGCATAGACCTGCCCATCCGCCGCCAGCAGCGGCGTGACGATCAGGGTGCCGCCCGTCAGGCCCGTTGCATCGCCGAGGGCTGAGACCGCGACATCGATCCGGCTCCCGGCGCGGGAGAAGGCGGGCAGGTTGGCCGTGACCATCACGGCGGCGATGTTGCGGGTGTCGAGCCGCGTTTCCTGGTCGCGCGTGTTCACGCCCAGGCGTTCCAGCATGCCGATCAGGGATTGGCGGGTGAAGACGGCGTTGCGGAGCCTGTCCCCGGTGCCGGGCAGGCCGACCACCAGACCGTAGCCGACCAGCTGGTTGTCCCGCACGCCTTCGATATCCGCGATGTCCTTGATGCGGACACCGGTGAGGTTGGCCGGCGGGACGGGCCGCGCCGCCAGTTGCTGCGCGCCCGGCTGCGGGGCGGTGGTCCGTTGCTGGGGCTGCTGCTGGGCCGACGCGCTGTCGGAGATGAGCGTGACGGCCGCGAGGATGAGGGGAAGCCAGACCATGGTCATGGATCAGAACGGCAGGATGATGTCGAGGATCTGCTGGCCGTAGCGCGGCGTCTGCACATCCGAGAGCGTGCCGCGCCCGCCATAGGTGATCCGCGCTTCGGCCAGCCGGTCATGCGCGATGGTGTTCTCGCGCGTGATGTCCTGGGGCCGGATCACGCCGCTGACCGCCAGGTCCCGCAATTCCGAATTCACCCTGACCTGCTGCCGCCCCGCGACGACGAGATTGCCGTTCGGCAGGGTCTGGACCACCGTCGTGGCAACACGGAGCGTGACCTGCTCGCGGCGCTGGATCGCGCCGCTGCCCGTGCTGGAATTGGCGGAGCTGAGATCGACCAGCGACGCCGGATCGATCACCGAGGGCGCGATGCGCCGCACCGAATTCTCCAGCCCGAACAGGCTCGGCACGCCGAGCGATTCGCTGTTGTCCCGGCTGCGCGACGTGGTGTTGGCGAGCTGGGCGCGATCCTCGATCTGCACGAGCACGGTGATCAGGTCGCCCACGCTGGCCGCGCGCTGGTCGCGCAGGAAGGTGCGGCTGCCGCGAAATAGGCTCGCCGTGTCGTTCAGCTCCAGTCCGGCAGGAGGCATCGGCATGGATACCGTGCGCCAGTTCGGATCCGCGGCCGGGTTCGCGATCGGGGCCACGGATGGCGCGCTGCCGACCTCGGAAAGCCGGTTCAGATTGTCGCAGGCGGCCGTCAGCACCAGGGCTGCGAACAGGCCGGAGACAAGAAGCGGGCGCATCGCGTCAGGGCCTCCCGGATGGAGATGCGGTCAATTGGGCGGCGCGTTCGGGCCTGCGTGCCGGGGGTTCCGCACCGGCGGGGCCAAGGGGGCGCGCCTGGCCGGGGCCGATCGCCTGCGCGCGCAGGATCCGGCCGTTGGAGAGATTGACGACCTGCACGATCCCCCCCGCCACCGCATCCTCCAGCGCCCGAGCCTCGGCGGTGATCGTGAGGCCGCCCACCTGCAACAGCAGCGACAGCACGGAATCCTTCCGGATCACCACATTGGGCACGACATCGGCCATCGCGAGCGGGACATCCGCCGCAAGCGGGCGGCGCGGACGTGCGCCGATCAGAAGCGCGGGCTCTGTCACGGCCCCGTTCGGAATGCGATCGGTGGCGATGCGCGCCAGCATGACATCCTCGGGCCCGATCACCTCCTCGGCGCGCAAGGGCCGGGTCGTCACGGCGACACCGCGCATGGCAACCAGTCGCCCAGTCAGCTCCTGCCGCATTGGCGGCGAGCCAGGCGCCACGATCACGAGCGATGCGAAGAAGCGCCGCGTGGCGAGATCGACGGCCGGCCGGTCGAATAGAAGCCGGGGCTCTCCCGTTCCCTCCGCGACGACGGGCGGGTTGAATTGCGCCAGTTCCGGCTCGAGCCCCGCCGGCAGGCCGAGCGCGCCAAGCTCGGCGGCCAGCGCGTCTTCCACCACCGCGCGGGAGATGCGCCGGCCGGGCCGTTCCAGGACCAGGCGTTCGTTGGCCGAGGCGGGGCGCCAGGCCAGGCTGTGGTCGCGCGCGATCAGCGAAAGCTGCCGGCCCTCCAGGACCCAGCGCTGGCCCGGGAGCGGCGCCGGCCCGATCGGCGTGGCCTCGATCCCCACGGGCAGGTTGGCAAAGAGATGGCCGAGGGTGACGACCTGCTCGTGAACGACCACGTGCTGGCGAAGCTGCACGACATGACGGCCCTCCGTCGCTCCGGCCGCGCCCGGCAACAGCACGACCGCGGCGAGGCAGAGCGTGCGCGGCAAGCGGCCCATCGTCAGCGCATCCGCGAGAGCGTGGACAGCATCTCGTCGCTGGTGGTGATCACCTTGCTGTTCATCTCATAGGCGCGCTGCGCCGTGATGAGGCTGGTGATTTCCTTCACGACATTCACGTTGGATGTCTCGATGAAGCCCTGCAGGATCTGGCCGTAGCCGGCGACGCCCGGATTGGCGAGGTTGGGCTGGCCCGAGGCCGGGGTCTCCAGCAGCAGGTTGTCGCCCATGGCCTCGAGCCCCGCCTCGTTGGCGAAGACGGCAAGCTGGATCTGCCCGACATTCTGCGGCTGGGCATCCGCGTCGATCTTCGCGAAGACCTGCCCGGCGGAGTTGATGGTGATGTCGCGCGCCGCGGTCGGGATGGTGATGCCGGGCTGCAGCACATATCCATCGGGTGTCACGATCACGCCTTCCGGCGACAGGGCGAAGGTGCCGGCGCGGGTATAGGCGGTCTCGCCGGATGGCAGCGTGACGGGGAAATGGCCGTTGCCGCGAATGGCGAGGTCGAGCCGATTCTCCGTCTGGCTCAGATTCCCCTGCTCGGAGATGCGATAGATCGCGGAGAGCCGCACGCCGAGCCCGAGCTGGGCGCCGGAGGGAACGATCGAGCCGTCATCCGACGCCTCCGCCCCGACCCGGCGAAGGTTCTGGTAGAGCAGGTCCTGGAACTCGGCCCGGCGACGCTTGAAGCCGGTCGTGCTCATATTGGCGATGTTGTTCGAGATGACCTCGACATTGGTCTGCTGGGCCAGCATCCCGGTACTGGCGATGGCAAGGCTGCGCATGGCTATCCCCTCGGTCGCTCGTCAGCGGCGACGCAGGAGGCGGTCGACCGCGTTGGAGACGCGTTCGCCCTCGCGTTCGCTGAACTGTGCGGCAAACTGGAATTCGCGAAGCTCGGCCATCATGCGGACCATCTCCGCCACCGGCCGGACATTGCTGCCCTCGACGCTGCCCTGGACGATGCCGATCTGGCGCAGGCGTTCGGGAATCTGCTCGGGTGGCGCGGAGAACAGCCGCGCGCCCTCGGCGACAAGTCGTTGCGGATCGTCGAAGCGCACGACGCGGATACGGCCTACATTGCCGTTCTCGGTCCGGACGGTGCCATCGCCGGCGATCATGATTTCCCGGCTGCCGGGCGCTAGCTGCAGCGGGCCATCCTCCCCCAGCAGCGGGTTGCCATCGGTGTCCACCACGGTGCCGTCCGGGGACAGCGCGAAGTGGCCGGCACGGGTGTAGCGGTCGCCACGGCCGGTCTGGACCACGAAGAACCCATCGCCCGGCAGTGCCAGGTCCAGCGGATTGCCGGTGGCCCGCAGCGGCGCCGCGGACATGGTCCGCCAGGTCGCGCTGTTCTCGACGAAATGCCCGGCCCCGGCCGCCGCCGAGCCACCCGCGCGCGACACGTAGCTGGAGAACAGGGACTGGCTGCCCCGGAAGCCGGGCGTGTCGGCATTGGCGATGTTGTGCGCGATCACATCCGTGGCGCGCTGCTGGACCGTGAGCCGGGAGAGAAGGATGTAGCCTGCCGTGTCCATGGGGTCCCATCCGCCGTCACCGTTGAGGCTCCGGCAATGATTGCTGCCGCTGCCGTCAGCGATGAACCGCCACCTTCGGCGATTCACCGATGCCTTCAGCGATGCGGCACAGCAATGAACGTGCCAGGGTCGCGATTCAGGATTTGCCAAGCGATGCAGCGCAAACGCGCAAGGCGGGACGCCGGTTAACGCAATGGCAATATCCGTCGCCCAAACATATCCGGGTCTCTTTTTCGGGACTGCCTGGAGGCGCGCATTTCAGCGGTGGCGAACGATCCCCTTGAGCCGACCAGTCCCCAGCCACCGCCCACGGCGCGGCGCCGGTGGCCGTGGTTTCTTCTGGCTGGGCTGGTGCTGGTGGGATCCCTGGCTGCCGGAGGAGCCTGGCACTTCAGGCTTGGCCCTTTCCAGGCCCAAGCGCCCGAGGCGCCGCCCGCGGCCGCGATCCTGGCCCCCGTTCTGGTCGACATGCCGGAGATCATCACCAACCTGAACGTCGCGAACCGACGCCCGGTCTATGTCAAGCTGCGTGCGCGCCTCGAAATCGCACGGTCCCGCGATGCGGGCGCCGTGTCGGCTGCGATGCCTCGGCTGACGGACAGCTTCACGACATTACTGCGTGAGACGCGGCCGGAGGAACTGCGCGGCAGCGCCGGCATCCACCGCATGCGGGAGGAGCTGATCGCGCGCGCCAACATCCTTCTGCGGCCAGGCATTGTGACAGACATCCTGTTCGTGGAGCTGGTCGTGCAGTGAGCGAGACAGACCAGGACGGCCAGCCGCGAAAGCTGCCGCGCCGGAAGCGTTCCGGCGGCAAGGGCAGGGGTGGTGCGCGCGGCACGGCGCAGGACGAAACACGCGCCTGGGAGGCGACGGTCGCGGCGGCGCTCGATCTGGCGTCGCGGGTGGTGCACGACGACGGCGTCGCACAGCCGGGCGTGGCCGGAATGATCCCCGAATTTCCGCACGGCGCGCAGGACGTCCCGGCGGGCGGGGTGTCGGAGGATGCGGCAAGGGGCATGGAGCGCATGCTGCTGTCCGGCATCATCGCCCATGAACGGCTGCCCATGCTGGAGATCGTCTTCGATCGCCTGGTGCGCACCATGTCCACGTCGCTGCGGAACTTCACCTCGGACAATGTGGAGGTCGTCTTTCGTGGCCTCGCGAGCATGCGCTTCGGGGACTACCTCGAAACCGTCCCCAGCCCATCGATCCTGGCGGTCTTCAAGGCCGAGCAATGGGACAATTACGGCCTGGTGATGGTGGATGCGCCGCTGATCTATTCGATGGTGGACGTTCTGCTGGGGGGGCGGCCCACCAGCCTGGCGATGGCTGCGGCCGACCGCAACTTCACCACCATCGAGCGCCAACTGGTGGAGCGCATGATCGATGTGCTGCTGCGCGACCTGTCCGACGCCTTCGCGCCCCTGACGGATGTGCGCTTCCGCTTCGACCGGCTGGAAGTCATCGGCCGGTTCGCCGCGATCTCCCGCCCCTCCAATGCGGCGGCGGTAGCCAATCTCCGCGTGAACATGGATGGCCGCGGTGGCGAGATGCAGGTCCTGCTGCCCTATGCCACGCTGGAGCCCGTGCGCGACTTGCTGCTGCAGCAATACATGGGCGAGACGCTTGGCCGCGACTCGATCTGGGAAACCCATCTGGCGGAGGAACTGCGCCAGACCGACATCGTGCTGGATGCGGTGCTGGACGAGCAGGTGATCGATTTCGCGAGCGTCCTCGCGCTGCGTATCGGCGACACGCTGCCGCTGAATGTCAGCCCAGGCACGCCCGTCCAGCTGCGCTGCGGACCGATACCGATCTTCGAGGGGCGCACGGGCCGGCGCGGCACGCGGCTCGCGGTCCTGATCGACCGGGTTCTCTCGCAGGAGGCGCAGGTCCAGCCATGACGGGAGGCGAATGGATCCTGCAGGGCCTGCTGGTGGTCGGGTTGTTCCTGGTCCTGCCGGCGGCCTTCAAGCTGGAACGCGCGCTGGCGGGCTTCCGTCGCGACCGGGCCAGCCTGGAACAGAGCGCGCAGCAACTGACCGACGCGATCAAGGATGCGGAAGTCGCGATCTCGCGGCTCCGCGAGGTGTCGCGCGGCGCCGGGCAGAGGATCAGCGACCAGGTGGAGCATGTCGATGCCGCGCTCCGCGACATCGATGTGAAGACCGGCGACCTGCAGCTGATGATGGAGCGCGCCGAGGCACTCGCGGGCCGGCTGGAGCGCAGCGTGCGCCAGAAGCCGGGCCACGATGCCGGCAAGGGCGCCGCCCACGCGGCGGCCGACGGATCGGGGCAGCCACGACACCGTGGGAACCACGCCCCGCAACAGCGCCCGGCGCCGGCCGCCGCGGCGCCCCGGGATTCCGCCGCGCCGCCACCGCCGGCCGCGTCCCCGACCGCGGCGCTTGCCATGCGGCGGGCGCTCGACACCCAGCCCGGCGGCAACACCCAAGCCGCCCCGCCGGCGCGCCTGCTGGCGGAACAGAGGGTGTTGCACGCGATCCGCGGAAGGACGGAAAGACCGTGAGGTCGTCTGTCGTCATCTACGGCCTGGCCGCCACCGCCGCCCTGCTCGGCAGCCTCAAGGTCCTGTCGCTGGTCGAGGCAGGCTCGCCTGGCGAAGCCTGGCGCACGCCGAATGTCGTGCTGGCCCAGGCCAGGGCGCAGGCTCCGCGGCCCGCCACCGCGCCCTCGGATCCGACCCCGCAGTCCGCCCGCCCGCCGGCGGCGCGGTCGCCGGAGATGGCCGCCCCCGGACAGCCGGACCCGTTGGAGGAGAGCATGGCCGCCGCCCTTCGCGCGCGGCGCGAAGCGCTCGACCAGCGGGAACGCAACCTCGCGACGCGCGAAGCGCTGATGGCGACAGTGGAACAACGACTGACCGCGCGGGCGTCGGAATTGCTGTCCCTGCAACGGGATGGGGAGGCGGAGGAAGCCGCGGCGCGGCTGCGCGCGGAGTCCAGTTGGACGACGCTCGCCAAGCTCTATGAGGCGATGCGCCCCCGCGACGCGGCCGAGATCTTCAACGAACTCGACATGCCCATCCTGGTCCAGGTGGTAAACCGCATGAACGAAAGGCGGGCCGCCCCCGTCCTTGCCGCCATGACGCCGGAACGTGCCCGCCAGGTCACCGCGGAATTGTCGCGCATGCGAAGCCAAGCCGCCACGGGCGCTGCGACCGTGCTGCGATGACAGAGGCCAGCATGCGGCACGACGCACCCGGTGCGGGGTGACTGGATGCGTCCGTTGATCGCCCTGCCGCTGGCGCTCGCACTGCTGCTGCCAGCCCCAGCCGTGGCGCAGGAGCCGCGGGTGAATGTGCGGATCGGTGACCATCCCAGCTTCGGACGCCTGGTCTTCGACTGGCCGAGCGAGGTCCCTTATCGCGTCGTGGAGGAACCGGGGCGCATCGTGCTGCGCTTCGACGAGCCGGCGCAATTCGAGCTGGAACGCGCACGGCGCGGATTGCGCAACCTTCGCGGCATCGAGGCCACAAGGGATTCGGTGACCATCGCCGTGGCCGAAGGCGTGCGGCCACGTCATTTCCGCATCGGGTCACGCGTGGTCCTGGACCTGCTCGACCCCAACGCGGCCCCGAACGCGCCAGCGTCCTCGGCGCCGCAGCGGCCGGCGCCGGGGGCCACGCCACCTCCGGGGCCGGCTGCGTCGTCTGTGGCCGTGCGCCCGACCGCGCCGATAGCCGCAACGGCGCCGGTGGCCGCAGCCGTCGTCCCCGCTGCGGCACCTTTGGCCAGCGCGGCCATCCCGCCGACACCGCCTCCACAGAGCCCCGTCGCGGCAGCCCCGGCCGCGCCAGTCGCCGTGCCGGCAACCATAGCCGGAGCTGTGGCGGATGCGCCGCCGGCGCCACTGGCCACGCCGCCCGCCGCCCCGTCGCAGACGGTCGTCCCCCAGCGCGCCTCATCCCAGGTCGCCCCTCAGGTCGTCACGCGGACGGAATCGAGGCCCGTGCCGGCCAGCGACGCGCAGCTCGCGCCCTTCTCCATCGCCCTGCCCTTTCCGCCGGGCACCGGGGCGGCGGTGTTCGCGCATCAGGGGACGCTGGTCATCACCTTCGACGCCGCCGGCGAGCTCGACTTACCCGACCTGCGGCGCTGGTTCCCCGGCGCCGCGGACATTGCGGTCGAAGGCCATCGCAACGCGACCACGCTGCTGCTGCCGCTGCAGGATGCGAACGACGCCGGGGTCAGGCTGGCGCTGGCCGGATCGGGCTGGAGGCTGGAACGCGGCCCCCCCGGCGGTGCCGAGGACGCACGGGGTATCGAGCCGGTGGGGCCTGCCGCCGAAGGGCCGCGCCAGGTCCTGCTGCCGATGGCGAATCCCGGCCGCCTGGTGACGGTGCGGGAGCCGGGCGGCGACGGGCTGATCCAGGTCGGCGCCTCTGCGGCGGGGCCTCTCGCGGCACTGCCGGGGGTATCGCGGTCGGTCGATGGGGCGACCTTGATCGGGACCCGGCTGGGGGTCGCGGTCCTGATGCAGAGCGACGCTGTCTCTCTGCGGCGGGTGGAAGGTGGCTTCCTGCTCTCGCTGCCGCGCCGGGAATACGGGGTCGAGGATCTGAGCATCGCGCCCCCGCTTCCGCGCCTGCTCGAACTGCAGGACCTGCCGGTTGCGGACCTGGTCGCGCGACGCCTTGCCGCGCTGGCCGAAAGCACCACCGCCCCCTCACAGGCACGGGGGGCAGCCCGGCTTCGCCTGGCGGAAGCGCTGGTGGCGCTGGGCCTTGGGTTCGAGGCGATCGGGGTGCTCGATACCGCGATCGAGGATGATCCACGCCTCGTCACTTCCCCGCGCGCCATGGTTCTGGCCGGCGCCGCGGCCACACTCGCGGGCCGCGATGCGGAGGCGGTCGCCGCCCTGTCCAGCCCGCGTCTCGATGGGCATCCGGAAGGCCTGCTGTGGCGCGGACTCGCGGCGGCGATGGCCAGCCTGCGCGGCGGCACGCTGGCGACGGAGGACGCGGCTTCGGCCATCGCCGCCGGCGCGCCGATCCTGTTCGGCTACCCCGAGGCGATTCGCCGACGGCTGATCCCCGTCGCGGCGGAAGCGCTGGCCTTCGGGGAGCATCAGCCGCGTGCGGCCGGCCTGCTGCGCGATCCGGCCCTGCGGAA
>Ga0315902_10012288_pt1 | contig 11158 bp, 17 predicted proteins | sample LakEriMetagenome_9_FD_203523 | JGI IMG/M metagenome (GOLD analysis project Ga0315902, IMG submission 203523) | Freshwater fungal communities from buoy surface, Lake Erie, Ohio, United States - Buoy 12 MA117 | ecosystem: Environmental > Aquatic > Freshwater > Lake > Lake biofilm | place: USA...
CCCAGTGTACTGTCTGTTTCCTTGTTTAGCCTTTTCTTTAGACCATATCTTGCCTTGAAAGATAAGATACTTAACTCGCTTATCTTCTTTAAGGTGTTCAAAAATTTCAACACAATCAATTCCATTCTTTGGGTCATGCGTTAGGTCAACAGCAAGACCAGTGTTATGGTCGCTGACTGGACTCTGTTTGAGATGAGCGTTCGACGGCAGAAGTCCATCGGATGCTTTCATACGCAATGGCGCTATCGCTGTGGCTTGTCGAAGGACAGCAATAGCGGCAGGTGTGGCTTTCTTGACAACATTCTTCATTCATTATTCCCTCTTCGTAACATCATTTGATAGAGAATCTCTACCTTAGTTTCTAATCTAGTAATAGAATCCTTAACACTTGAACCACCATTAGGCTTAAGTTCATTGAGATAGTGCTTAACCATCCAGCGAACACCAGCAGCAAAGCCACCTACAATAGTCATTACTGCAACGGCAACCGTTGCATAGTCTTGTGCTTGCATTACACAGTCCTTATCGTGATATCAATGATGCCACCATAACCATTAAAGCCACGGTCTGGTGGTGTCAATCGGGTAAATGAGATTTGTTCAATGAGTGCCTGGCGTGACTCACCTGTGGTTAAGTCTTGCCATGTAACAACATCACCGTTTTGTTCGACAGATTCCAACTGAGTGATTCTGTCAAATGCTCGTCCGTCATACCCTGTTAACACATTGTATTTGTCTGTCTCTACATCATAACAATAGACAGGAAACTTAATAACTCTTTGTCGTGGTGTAGCAATATATGCCTTTGCCTGATAGCCCTTCATGATAGGACCTTTAGTTGCGTCAGTACCATCACGATACAAGATAAACTTGTAGGCTAAATACTCCTGTGCTTCCTGTGGATTAGATGTAGTTACCTCAACTGGCGGTACAGATGCAGAATAAGCAACCACATCATACTCAGTGCCATCAGCAGTAACTGTTTCTAGGGTCATAGACCCATACTCAAACTCTCCACGTGCAATAAGACGTTTAAAGTTTTTAGGTTCTAGTGTGTTATATCTAATGTAACCTGTGGTTAGATAGCCGTTGGTTACTAGTTCTGTGGCTGACTCTAAATAAAGTGCACCACTTGTTGTCTTAAATGCTGTAGTAAATGCAAGTCTATTAGTAGTGCCAAGAAAGGCTACTGCTGTTGTGTAGTGTTCTGCATTTTGCTGTATCTGTAAGTCGTTAGCGTAGGCAAAGCGTAATGGTTCTACTTCTGTTCCTAAATCAAGGCGGATAAGTCCGCCATCTAAAGTACCTATGCCTGTTGCTGCCCAAACAAATCTATCTCTACCAGCAAAGTCATAGACTGGCTGAGATGTTTCTACAATCAAAGGACCATAGTTAATAGAACCATCTTGGTCTGAGACGGTTGCAACTCGAATACCTTTATTGGTTCCAATTACCATGTAACCTAAGTAATAATACAACTTCGTTACAATTTCACCAGCAGGTAGTTCTGCTGCAACTATCGCAGATGTAAGGGTAGGCATTACACCAGCAGTAGATAGCGTATATTTCTGGATAGTAGAATAGATACCAGAATGTCCAGCAGTATAAATAGCAGGACCAGAAGCAGCAATAGATGTATAAATATAATTAGTATTAGGATTTGTATATACTGGTGTAGGTAGTGCGGATGCTACAGTAGATACTTCATAGACAGAGTTATTAACACACAAAACAATGCGGTCTTTAATAAACTCCATTTCAGCATACTCAATAACAACTCCAGTAGCAGTAAACATTGGTGACGGGATACTTGTTGTAGCATCAGTTAATGCTTTCTTATACATATGCAGTTTGTTTGCACCACCCGCAGTAGCATTTGATACCCAGTAAGCAAAAACACCATCATCACAAATAGCACGGACTGGCTCTGCACTACCAGTATTGTAATCAATAAAGTGTGTTACGGTTCCATCAGTAGCAATCTTATCTACATCATACTCATCATGAAGTAACACACCATTATTTCCACTCCATTGAATAGAGCGTAAGTGTTGTTGTCTATTTTCATAATTTGTACCTGCAACTGGTCCAGTAACTTCATGTGTGTTAGCCACACTTTTAAGTAGGGTTACTTCCCCTTGCTCAAATACATTTACTCCTTGGCTGTCCGCAAAGCGGTACTGTGCTGGAGAGTTGGCTGGTGCACCTGCTGGGTCAAAGAATGTTATGCCATCTCCACCATGAAAAGACATCTGACTTCTAATCCACCAGCCAGTGAGCGACTGCTCACCTGGCTCTGTTTGATTGTCAAACTGTTCTTTACGAAAAGGTGCAGTTTGGCGGATGTATGGACGAGCATCACTAATCGCATAAATAAACGGCATACCACCAATAGCGACATCATAGGCTATGTCTGTATTCTGCCAAATAGCAGAGGTGGCAACGACACCAACATCAACAGCAATGGCTCTCGATGCACGACCTTCGGTAATATCACGATTAGCCACTTAGACTCCTAGTCTTGTTTGTTTTTCATTTGTTCTTTAATGTGCTGCATGCTCCAGTACATAGCGTAATAGTCCATGTCTAGCGAGAATCTTTTAATGTGTCTTACTAAAGCACCAGTGTGTGCATGTAGTTCTATGCCTGCCTGTTGCATCTTGCGGAAGAATACAATGTCCTCACCTACATACCTATCGCCAACATTTTCTTGTTCAGCAAACATTGACTGGTCTGGAAACTTCTCACGCATAGGTGCAATGATTGACTTGTGCATAAGTACAAAACCAAAACCTGCACTATCTACCTTGATAAGTTCGTTATCTGGTAGTGGATGTACATGCTGGATACTAAACTCATCTACATCATAGAACAATGCAGGGTATGGCTTAGCCAATGTACCTTCATTTTCCTTAGAGATAAAGTATGTACCGCTGACAACTGGCTTACCAATCTTGTCTGCAGCATCCCAAAGTTTAGCAACTACTTCCATATTGACTACAATATCTGAATCAATCCATAGAAGCCAGTCACTTTTAATTTGGTCAGCCCAGTAGTCAAACAGAACCTGGCGTTGTCTGCCAATCTGGTTACCCTGTACTCGCATACTATGAGTTAGTTCGATACCATTGTTAGCGCATTGTAGCGCCACACTAACGACACCCTCTGTAAACTTACCATCAGTATTTCCGTTATCACACCAGCCAATTGCCAGTGTTCCCTTGTTTACTTTAGCCATTGTGTCCCCTTATGTTGTGGCAAATTGCCCATATACTATTATGGCATACCTTGTCAAGTAGGCAAAAATTAGTGAGCAGTTTACACCCATACTCAGGGGTAATATATTTAAGCAGGCAGAATTGGTGTGGATTGTTCCGCTTGCATAGCATCATAGGTTGATTTCAGCATTGAGGAAAACTCACCATTTCCTCGGTCAATTATCGCGTATTCAATACCTTTATCATCTGTGTTAAAAGTGACATTATCCATTGTTATCTCCTAGAGTTCTGCCGAAAATGCAAGATAGCCATTTGCATCATTATTTGAATAAATGTAAATACCACGCCCAGCAGTCATACCGCTTAGCCCAGTAAAGTTTAATTTTGTAACTAAAGGTCCAGCATTAAATGCTGAAACTGTTCCTGCGGTTGATGATGCGCTGGCGTAATCTTCTAAATAGATTGTTGAATAGTCAATCGTTGTTGGTGCTACACGCATTGCAACAGGGGAATTAACTATGATTGCACCTGCGGTAGTAGAAGTTGCAAAGCCTAATCCGTATGGATGATAAGCAGCCCCACCAGTCCAGCGACAGTAGTAACGCTGACAAGCGGCTAATTCTCCTTGGATTGTTCCTGCATTTCTACGAACAGGTAATGCGGTATTTCCAATATCAATTTGAACACCAGTTACTTCATAATAATCTGCTGCACCAGCCGTACCGACTGGAGTAAAACTAAAAAATGGACACAATTCAGTTGCGGTTGCTGCAACACTTAATCCTGTAAAGGTGAATCGTTGCCAAGTACCAGTGAGCGTAACATTTGTATTTATTATGTCCGAGTTTCCAGTATATCCAGCAGATTGTTTATTTTGGTCAGTACCAGTACCAGATGTTAATAAAACACCTAATGTATTAGATGCAGATGAATAATTGGCACCTTTTCTTGCATAAAAACTGTAAGTAATAGTTTTACCAGCAAAAGGTATGCTATTTACTGTTTCAAAAGATTGTCCAAAACTAAAGTTTGTAGTGTCTGCGCTTGCATTATTTCGTTGAACTCTTGCGCAGTATTGAATATTAGGCAAATTAGTCGTATCACCAGTTGCTTGACGGCTTACTGTAATTTGACCTCCAGCATACAAAAACCAACGGTCAGCGGTATAAGCACCACCACCTGCGCCAGTAACAGATGTCCCACGTTGCCAAATATCAAAACAAGAATTAAGAACTGGATTGTAAGAACTAGGTGTTGCTGTCCACCGCAGACCAGTAGTAGCGGAACTATCTGCTACAAGTGTCTCGCCATTGTTGCCGACTGCGAGATTGTCATAGGTGTCTGCTCCTGTACCAACAACAAGGTCACCCTTGGCGTCGATTACAGTAGCCATATCATTAGTCAGTGTGACAGTACCCGATGTACCACCACCTGTTAATCCTGTACCTGCTGTTACGCCTTGAATGTCAGCAGATGCGTTATCTGCATTTACGCGGGCTTTAGTCATTCAGTTACCTCTTTCCAAAATAAAGTTTCCTCTTCCCAAATAAAAGATTTTTCTTCTTCAATTGGCATAGGAGTTGGCGGTTGCCATTGAGCATCAACATCTAATATCCAAGAAGGATATGGCTGAGGTGCAAAAAAGTGGTCAGCAACTGGGTCATAGATATATCCAATACCAGCATAGTTCTTACGGATAGTACCACTGTAAGATGTCTGAACCCAACGGGTATCTTCACCTAATAAAGATTTACAGAACTCAATTCCTTTAGTTTCATTCTCTATTCCATCAAGTAATATCTTTTCGTTAGCGATAACGATTACTTGTGTGACTATATTGTTGTCATCTAGTTGTGCAAAATGAGCCATTTAGTCCACCTGTGCTTTCGTGTAACGTATAAGAAATACTCCTGAACCACCAGAAGCACCAGTTGCAGGACCATAAGATGAGTCACCACCACCGCCACCGCCAGTGTTAGCAGTACCAGGGTTGGCACTAGAAGAACCTGCTCCAGAACCGCCACCGCCTGAACCACCAGCGCCGCCGCTGCCTACACCACCAACACCGCCACCGCCACCGCCGCCAGCAAAAACTCCGCTAACACCAAAACTACTAAAAATAGAATAGGTTTGACCAGCACCGCCAGCACCACCTGCATAACTTCCACTAGGTGCGTTGCTACCAACTGCTCCTTTACCGCCACCACCGCCAGTAGATTTGTAACTTGAATCAACGCTGCCGTTACCACCGTTATTACCTTGTCCTGAAGTTCCTGCACCGCCTGGATTGTTAATGTAATCGTTACCTGAACCACCACCACCTGAACCACCTGCGCCACCTGTTCTTTGTGCAGAGTCACCGCTGTTGTTACCACCGCGACCACCGCCAACTGCGGTAAAAGAACTAAATGTTGAGTTATTTCCATTCACACCTGCGCCACCAGAGTGCGCTCCGCCAGCGCCAACTACTACAGAATAATTACCTACTGTAAGCGTTTGAGCCGTGTTGTATAAAACACCGCCTGCACCAGCACCGCCACCGCCGTCTCCACCACCACCACCACCGCCTGCAATAAGAAGGTAATCATAAGTTAATGAAGCACCCGTTAATCCAAGAGTATCGCTGCTTGTAAATGCCCTGTAGTAATAAGTTGCATCAGAAGTTAGTGTACCGCCAGTTAAGGCAGGTTTAGCCACAAAAGTAGGATTACCAGCAAGCATACCACCATAGTAAGTTCTGCCTTTTATACTACTAGCAGATAATTTATATACAGGTGTCATTAGGAAATCTCCACTCCAGAGATGTGAAAGTTAATACCAGTAGTAGAAGCACTACCTGCAATAGTAGCAGCAGGGCTAGAAGGAGGAATTACCTGCTTCATATCAATTACTGTGGTGTCATAAGCACCAACAGATACTGATGTAGCAGCAGTAACTGCAGCAATAGTTAGATTAAAGTTAGCAGTAGTGCTTGTAGTATTAGTCACTAACATATTAGTAATAATAGTTGTAGTTGCAGTATTTGGTTGGGTATATAGAGTTGTGCTTGTTGTTGCTGCTGCTGTACGAGCCAGCGCTTTGGTTGTTGTAGCCATTAGTTACTACCTTTCGTTTAGAGTGCGCCCATAAGAAGTAGTGTCAGTTCATCTGCCACGCTTCCTGGACCGTTGAGTACGATGTCTGTTAAACCTGAAATTGTTGTAATAGTCACACCAGATGTTACTACTGTTGTACCTAGAGTAGGTGCTGAGTAACCTGATACCGCTGACCATTTAAGACCAGTAGCAGTTGATGAATCAGTTTGTAAATAATATCCATCAGTGCCTGCTGTTAATTTGCCTACAGTATCTGCAGCAGTACCTACAATTAAATCACCTTTAGCATCCATAACAGTGTTTGGAATTGCTGTAGCCAAATCAAATGCGGTAAATGTAATAATCTCTAGTACGTCACCTGCTGTAAGTGCAGGACTTAATGCTGAAATACTTGTTCCATTACTTGCTGTGTAATCTTCTGTGCGTACTAGCAATACACCATTAAGGTATACCTGTTCTTTACCTGGCAAGTAAGATAGAGTTAATCCATTATCATCTGGACCAGACTCTGATGTTTCTCCTCCTGCTGCTGTGTAGCGGAAACGGAAGATTGCAGCAGTAGATGAGATTGAACCCCAAGCGGAACCTGTCCAAGCAAACATCTCATTAGATACTGAGTTCCAATATAGAGCACCAGTGATAAGAGCGTTGCCATCATTGTCTAATGTAGGTGGAGTTGACTTAGCACCCAAGTATCTGTCGTCAAAGTTGTCGTAAGTTGTTGCCGCACTAGTTGCTGATGTCAACGCAGATGCTGCAGATGTAGATGCACTTGATGCATCAGTTGCAGCAGAGGCAGCACTTGTACTTGCAGATGCTGCAGAGGTAGCAGCAGCAGATGCAGAGTTAGATGCCGTTGTAGCAAAACCTGAGATAGTAGCAACTGAGTTGGCTGCAGTGGTTGCACTAGCAGATGCTGAGTTGGCAGATGTTAATGCGCTGGCTGCACTAGTAGAGGCAGAGGCTGCGCTAGTCGCTGCTGCTGCAGCGTCTCCTACAATACTTGCTGCACTTGCTGCAGCGCTTGTTGCAGATGTTGCTGCAGCCGTAGCAGATGCACTAGCAGATGCAGCGCTTGTGGCTGCTGCACTTGCCGAGTTAGATGCAGTAGTTGCATATCCTGCAATTGTCGCTACAGAGTTAGCAGCAGTAGTAGCACTTGCTGCAGCAGATGTGGCTGATGTAGCCGCTGCTGTTGCTGATGCATTAGCACTTGTTGCGCTAGTTGCTGCTGATGTAGCAGAAGTTGCTGCATTGCTAGCAGATGTAGTTGCTGAGGCTGCTGAGTTAGCAGATGTAGTTGCAGATGATGCTGATGCAATCGCTGATGTTTCTGCACTTCCTGCGGAAGTAGCGGCAGATGCAGCACTAGTTGCAGCAGATGCTGCACTGGTAGATGCTGCAGTCGCAGAACCTAGGATGCTGTCTACGTAATTCTTTGGTGTTGCAGATGAAACTGACATACCTGCTGATGATAGACCAGTTAATGTAACGCCAGTCATATCAATAGTCTTGTTAGTAAGAGTCTGTGCTACCGCTGCAAGTACTACTGTACCTGTTGCATTAGGCAAAGTAATTGTGCGGTCAGCAGTTGGTTCTTCAACAGTCAATGTTGTTTCGTGAGCATCTGCAGTTGCACCTTCAAAGATGATGCTTGCATCTACTCCAGCACCAGAGATGCTTGGGTTGGTGATTGTAGGGCTAGTAAGGGTTTTATTGGTTAGGGTCTGGGTATCTGTAGTACCCACTACAGCCCCTGTAGCCCCGTGTACACCTGTTGTAGACTCAATATGAACATTAGCCTCACGATAGTCACGACCAATAGCCATGTGACGAACTACTGCGCCAGCAGAGTGAGCCTGTGCAGATGAACCATCTATGGCACGGGTGATAGTAAAGGTGTTGGTTGATACCGCCGTGGCATCTACAATTTCTTCAAGTGCTGTATCTGGGTCAATAACCAAAGTAAAGGTTGTACCACCTGCAATGGTTGCACCACCAAGAAGAGAAGGTCCAGACTGAACAACAATCGCAGTTGCACCAGCAGTAACCGCGCTAGTCAGCGTAGATTGCTGGGAGCGTGAGGAGTAATTTCTAGTTGTCATTTATATTCCTATCGGCTGTAGTGAACTCGTGTTGGGTACTGAGTTAATTGCTTTTGCTTTTCTTCATTAAGACGCTGTTGGTATAGTCCAAAGATTTGTCGTACTGCTGTATTGGATGCACCAAATGGACGCTTAGTATCAATCTCGTCAGCCTGTGGGCTGTACTGAGCAGCACGGGCTGGGTCAAGGTATGACAACAGTCTGTAGGCTGCGCCTAGAATAACTACATCTTTAACTGTATTTGATAAACCAGTCTGTGTAGAAAAGTCTTGTGAGTTGCTTGTAAAAGGTGCTGGATGTGTAGCATACATAGCCTTAACAGTTCTACCAGGAATAATAACATCCTGAATAGTAACAGTCTGAGAACCGCCACCCCATGTGGCAACATCTGCAAACGGGTCAAATGACCAACGCTTAATTCTAATCCATTCTTTTGTTGGCCCGATATCCTGCCATGACATTGTAAGAATGTTCTCTATGTCTAAGTCTTGAAACTCGTATGTTGTTACTGCTGCATTGTAAACAAACGATGTCTGCTTAACTGCATAGATGGCAGTTCCAACTGCTTCGATAGTATCGTTGATAGCCTTCTTAATAACATAGCGCGGGAAAATAGGTGAGATAGTAACCTTTACATCCGCAGCATGGGTAGCAGCATCTGTTCCCAGATAGCCTCGCCCGTAAGGGGCGACTGTTGCCGTATTGCCAACGCGGTCAAATGAATCAATCCACATTAACTCTTCATCAATTTCAACAATACCTTTGCCTACATTGCTAGTGTCTCCAAGAGACAAAATTGTAGGTGCAGTACTTGGTGAGGTTAATGTACTAACTGCAGTTCTAAGATAGGTAGAACGGTCTTGCTGGTATGTGTAACCTGATAGATTGATAAGTACCTCATCAATCATCTGTGTTAATGTTGTTGTCACAGGTCTATGCTCCTTAATGCAACTATCGCTGATAGTCCAGTAGTTCCTGCTAATTCATTACAGATAGCATTAAGCATCTTATAATCATCAGGTTGGCGATTTGCATCAGCCTTAATGTTTAGTGCAGCAATAACACCTAGGCCAGTAGTTTCAGCATAGTTATTTGCCGCACCTTGTTCGGATTGATAAGCATCTGGTGTCGGATATGTTCCAGCATTTGCAAGACGATTCAACTCGTCAGCAAGTGTGCTACCTGCTACTCCTGTTGCCATTATCTAAACCTCGCTGCTTTCTTTGCTATTGACTTTGGTTGCTTTACAAACTGCTTGCCTTTTCTATTGCCAGCAGCCTTTGCTTTATTAGTCGCTGCTTTTTCAGCAGGGCTTAATGCAGCCCATGCTTTGGCAGGTAGGTATCGCTTTTTACCCTTAGATGGCTTACCATCTGAGGTCTTCCACTTTTCGCCAGTCCACTTTTTAAGTGACTGTTGAGATTTAGCAAGTGCCATTACTTGTAACCTCCGCCTGCTTTTTTGTATTCAACTGCTAATAGTTGTGCCTTACGGGCTGACCATTCACCAGGGTCTCCACCTCTTGAACCAGCCTTAATCTTTTTAAACAACGAAGCACGCATACCTGGCTTTGTATAGTTACCAGCAGCATTAACTTTAGATTTAGTTTTTTTCTTTGCTACCATTTAACTTTATCCGCCCAGTAAGCCGCAGACATTTTGCCTTTGGCAATGTTCTTTGCATGACGTGCCTTGAATGATGCTTGACGCTTTGTAGGCTGCCTGTCACCAGTCACACCCTGCTGACCAAAACGAATAGTTTTAACCTTAGTACCTTCTTTGGCCACAACAACGTGTGACTTTTTTGGGTGGTTAGGTGTGCGCTTAGGCTTGTTAAAGCCTGACACTCCTGCTCGCTTTAGTCTAGGGTCTGCCATTTTTACTCTGTTCCTCTTCCGCCCTGCCAGCCAGGAATCTTTGTAATATCACCTTTATACTTAATTAGTAATTCTTCAAACTTTGTAAGTTTGCGTGGCTTAATACGTGTTTGAATATCTCTAACTTCTGCTGGTGTTTTGCTTTTAGGTGTACTTGTTGGTTTAGGAGTCTTTGGCATTTACTTCTTCTTGCCCATCTTCTTCATGACCATCTTTTTTGCAGTCTTCTTAACAGCCTTCTTCTTCATACCTTTTCTCATCTCCATCATCTTTTCAGACTTGGATTCCATCTTCTCACCTGCTGCATAAGCCTTAGCAGCCTTCTTACCTGCTGGTGTATATGGAAACTTCTTATCTCCGACCATTGGCATTATATTTGTCCTATCTCTTTCATTACTGCTACGGTTGATTTGTTTACTTTGTTTGCATCAGGCATGGTGTTCGAGTTGTATGGTCTACCTAATACTTCGGAAGCCTTTTCGGCTTCACGAATCTTTTGCATTGATGTACCGCCAGGTTGTATACCCTGTGCTCTAGCCTCATTGTAAGCACTTAGTTCTTGGTTAAATGCTTTTTGTGGCCTTTGACGACGAGAGTCAGCATCACCTGTACCTAGTTCAAGGGTCATAACCTTGCACCCAAAACATCCTTCTACATATTCAGGATGTGTTTGTATTTGATGTAAACTCATAGTTCTGTAAAGTTTGCTTCCGTTACTCCTACGCCACCAGCAATAAGTGCTGCTTTAGTAGCATCATCTACTGTGTGGGCATAGCCACCACGATAGACAACTGGATACTCAGGTAAATCAGAATCAAGTGGATAACGAATTTGTTGGTACTGTCCATTAGTATTTAATACAATA
>Ga0315902_10012289_pt1 | contig 11158 bp, 9 predicted proteins | sample LakEriMetagenome_9_FD_203523 | JGI IMG/M metagenome (GOLD analysis project Ga0315902, IMG submission 203523) | Freshwater fungal communities from buoy surface, Lake Erie, Ohio, United States - Buoy 12 MA117 | ecosystem: Environmental > Aquatic > Freshwater > Lake > Lake biofilm | place: USA...
CTCATAAAAATAATCCAAGGCTTAGTGAGCGCGTCAATGGGCTCTTTATATTGCTTAAGGGATATCTAACAATGGTTAGTGAGATCTCTGGTAATCAATGGAATGAAGGTGATGTCTCAGAGAGCGTTGTTAGAAGAGTAGCTCTAGCTGACTCTTTCTACAGTATCGATGCCATGTTAAGAAGTATGAAGAAAATACTCTTAGAGCTTCAAGTCAATGAGAGCGCTATATCAAGAGAGCTAGATAGAGAACTTGAGTATCTTCTAAGTAGCAAAGTTCTTCTAAAGGCAGTTGAAAAGGGAATAGGTAGAGAGTCTGCCCATAGCCTGATTCTTGAATCTGCAACAGAATCAAGATCTAGCTCTTCTGAGAGCTTCTTTGAACTCCTAGCCAAAAGTAAAGAACTAGGTTTATCTCTCTCTGAGCTAGATGCACTTAAGTCCAATCCAGATGAGCACCTAGGCGATGCTTCAAAGCAGTCCCAACAAGTGCTTAAACTAGTAAGAACTCAAATTTCTGCCCTTAAAAAGTTTGGAAATCAGAGCCTTGATGAAATCTCCAATTAGAGTTGGGCCATGGCCAAGAAGAAAGTAGCTCCATCAAGACTAGCTCGAGAGCGAAAGGCTCAGGTAAGAGGGCTTTTAACCTTCTCTCTAACAGTCTTTTTTATCAAGATTTTGTGGCTTTCTTCCAAAGAGGGCAGAGGCCTACTGGGAGCAGATGGCGAGAACTATCTTGAAGCATTGAGCGGACTTCTCTCTGAGGGGTTCTTTTCAGAACAAGGAAAACTTTCTTACTGGCCAGCTGGATACCCGATTTTAATGTGGCCGATAGCAGCCATCAGTGAAAGTAATCTCGCCTTTATCGTTGGAATTATCCAATCACTCATTTTTGCTCTATCAATCTGGTTCTTTGCTAGCGAGTTAAGTGCTTCTTCGCTCAAGCGCTTTACTTGGCCAGCTGCCATAATTCTTAGCCTCTCGCCAACTCTCTCGCTTAATTCAATTGTAATTGGCTATGAAGCAACTTCAGCAAGCCTATTTCTTCTAGCAATCTCACTATTTCTAAAACAGGTTAGATTAAGTAAGAGTTCAATACTCAATTGGGAGAATTCACTCGCATCATTTGCTATCGCAATCTCCTGCTTTATGCAGCCAAGAATTCTGCTTTTAGCTCTCGGAATCATTGTTCCTTTTGCCATCTACCACTACCGTGGAAGAGCAATCCCGATCTTTCTTGCATTCACTCTTTCGATAGTAGCAATTGCTCCTGCGATTATGATTCTTCGAAATATTGAGGCAAATGGCTATGCGGCAATTTCAACAAATCTTGGCGTAACGATGAACATTGGTGCAGGGCCAGAATCAACCGGTGGGTACACCAATAAAGCAACCGGGGTTCCCTGTGAGGCGATAGGGGGAAATGCTGCTGAGCAAGATAGCCATAGAGTTGGTTGCGTCCTTAAGTGGTATTTAAAAAATCCTGCAAAGTCTGCCAAGTTATTTGTTAATAAGTTTCTCTATCACTGGTCACCTTGGTTTGGACCACTAGCAAATGGCACCATGGCAAGAAATCCTTGGCTTCAATTCCATCCCTTTGCAGAGAGCGCAAAAACACAAGAAGGCTTTGAGATAGTCAATGGCGGCGTTGGCAAGACAATCTCTTGGGCCTGGGTTTTGGGATCCCTTACTCTTCTTATCTATGGCTTCATCGCCCTTAGACGGCGGGGCGGGGTTTCAACTCTTCTTGCCTGGACCCTCTTTATCCCAGTTCTGCTTAATACAGGCTCCTCTATGGGAACCATCGGTGATCACCGCTTCCGGATCCCAACCTTGACCTTAAGCATCCTTCTCCAGCTCTTTGGCCTCTATGCCATATTTGAGAGAAGATCCTTTAAAAGGGGGCCAGATGACAAGGTCAGACTAGCCCAAGGCCTAAATTGGAAGGGCAGGGGGCAAGGAGATAATCTGCAGCCCTGACAGATGAAGAAACAAGGTAAGGAGGTCTCGCTATGGGGCGTGGCCGTTCAAAGGCAAAACAGACAAAAGTAGCAAGAGATTTGAAATATAGCTCTCAAGATATTGATATCGAAAGATTATCTAAAGAGCTCCATGGCGAGGTTGATAAGGGCGATGATGATGATTTTGATCCCTACGCTGAAGGCAACTACATTCCACGTAAGTAAGCTGCATTAAGTGAGACCAACTCCTTATGTTGCATCACTGCGAGTTTATGAGCCATTAAGTAGTTTTCCTGCTGCTGATCAACTCCGCTGGTCAAGTATTTCTATCCAGAGTTATACCGGTAGAGATGAAGAGTTACGAGCACTAACTCGCACAATTATCCTAGAGGCGCCATCGCTAAAGGCAGATGGGGCCCACATCATTGATCATAGTGATAAGCGTTATGTCTCACCTTGGTCTACTGCAAGAAGATGTTGGGCAGCGCTTGAGGAGTTTAGAAATTCTCTGCCAAGTAGCGTAATTCCTTTTTTTCTCTCTGATGAATTTGCAGAGAAGCTCAATGAAGATGGAGCTCTAGTCGATCAGAGAATTCCTCATATCATCTCTGAGACTTGGATTATTCCTCCTAGATGGTTCTCACTTTTTACTCCTGAGGAGAGACTCAGAGGAGAAAATAGCGATGGGGTATTTACTTTAATGCGAACTGATATCCCATCTGCTAAAAAGAGATGCCAACAAGCACATCAGATTGTCTATAAAGCATTTGGCTCAGGGCCAGTTGAAGATGATCTTGCACAACTGCTGAATTGGCTTAATGTTTTTCATCCAGAATCAATCCTGGAATGTGATTATGGCGGCCTTGCTGCCTATATGGAGAAATCGCTGCAAGATCAAGGATTTGATGGTCTTGAAGCTGATACTTCAATTGAAGATCTTCTTCTCTCCCTTCAAGGACTAGATCTTGGCGATGGAGTACTGGCTGGAAAAGGGTATGAATCACTGACTAAGAGATGGCGGAGAGTGGCATCTTTTGAGCAGGCGATGTGAGGCCTGCTTCAATAAAGGATTATTTACTGCTACTTTTCACCTTATATCGGGTGAAAAAGGACATGAAGCGCTATGAGTATGTATCGTCCAACAGAGCAAGAGATTCTGCTTACCCCAGCAGAGGTTGCCAAGTTGTTTAGAGTAGATCCAAAAACGGTAACAAGGTGGGCCAAAGCTGGAAAGCTAACAGCGATTAGAACTCTTGGTGGCCATCGCCGCTATAGACAATCTGAGGTGCAAAACCTCCTAAATGCAAAACCTAAAAACTAGGAGCAAAAAAGATGAGCACTTCAGATAATTCAGATGATATGAAAGCTAAGTTTCGAGAGGCTTTAACAAAGAAAAAGAGTGGTGGTTCAAAGAAAGGCGAAGCAGCTGGAGAAAAATCAAAGATTAGAGACGTGGATGCCCATGGCAATACCCCAAAGATGTTCCGAAGAAAATCTGGATCTGCTTAAAGCAAGATAGAAAAAAACTCTCTTAACCTCTTATGAGCTCTCTATCTCTTAATGATTATCTACTTCTAGGAGCGCTTTCGTTTATTTCAGTAAGTCTTCTCACTCCAATCATGAGATATATCGCAAGACACTATGGAGTAGTTGATGCTCCATCTGAGAGCCATAAGACCCATAAAAACCCTGTCCCTTATCTAGGTGGGGTAGCAATAGCACTTGGGGTAGTGATAGTGACCTACATCGCTTCACTAGGTTCAGATTTTTCCAGGGAGACATTCATACTTGCTTCAAGTGTATTAATCCCGGCAATAATCATGGGGGTAGTGGGCCTGGTAGATGATATTAGAAAGCTAAGCCCATGGCCAAGATTTATCATCCAGAGCCTATTCGGCATTGCAATTTCAGCGCTTTTAGTAGCAACAAATACTCTAGGGAGTCCCTTTGGGAATAATTGGATAGATATTCCAATAACCACTCTCTTTATAGTAGGAATCACCAATTCCATCAATTTCTTTGACAATATTGATGGGGGAGCATCAGGAGCACTTTCAATCGCGGCGGTTTTTCTCTTTATTCTCTCGTTCCAAGGTGGCCAGTTTCTTATTGCAGCTCTCTCTATAGTTCTAGCAGGAGCAACTCTAGGCTTTCTTCTCTGGAATAAGCCTCCAGCTCGTATCTATATGGGAGATGCGGGAGCTTTATTTCTGGGAATCTTAATTGCATCTCTTGCAATTAGATTTGATCCAAATCCAATTGATCGACTCGCAAGTTTTGCTATTCCCTTACTCCTTCTTGCAATTCCAATCCTTGATACCAGCGTCGCTGTTGCATCAAGGATTAGAAGAAGAATCTCTCCTTTTCAAGGAGGAAGAGACCACCTCTCGCATAGGCTAATGCGAATGGGTTTTAACAAGAGGCAATCAGTTTTGATTCTCTGGATTGGCTCAATCTCTTTCGCATCATTTGCTATAGCGATATCAAATGCAAACTACTCAATCGAGCGACTGGTAACCTTATTTGCAGGAGTCCTTTGGTTGATGCTCTTTTTTGGATTCTTTAAAACTGCGGATAACTAGAAGAAAAGTTCTGGTGGCTGGGGACGGGATCGAACCGTCGACCTCACGATTTTCAGTCGCACGCTCGTACCAACTGAGCTACCCAGCCTAGAAATAAATCGCGACCCAGACGGGACTTGAACCCGCGACCTCCGCCGTGACAGGGCGGCGCGCTAACCAACTGCGCTACTGGGCCAACATGCAAAATACAGATCAAGAGAGTCAATCCTTTCCCTTTATCTGGCGTCCCCAACGGGATTTGAACCCGTGTTACCGCCGTGAAAGGGCGATGTCCTAGGCCCCTAGACGATGGGGACTAGAGGACGGTAAATCTTAGCGCGAATTTTCATTTACCTTGCAAGCGGTAGGCTTGGGTAGTAACGCAAGAAAACAAGCAAAACAGCGAATATTTGGGGCCTTTAGCTCAGTCGGTAGAGCAACGGACTTTTAATCCGTGGGTCGTCGGTTCGATCCCGACAGGGCCCACAATTCGCGTCGGTCGCAAAAATTAATTTGTACACTTAGATTTGATCTAGATTAAATGAAGATAGGGGTGTTTGCCAGTGGAAGAGGCCTTCGGTGAACGCACGGATTCCTTGTTGTTGAGAGTGCTTGTTGGAACCTGCATCGTAACCACGCTTGCTATTGCCCCAGAGTTTCTATTAGATCCGTTTAATTCAATCAAAATGTCAACCTTAGTTTTAGGTACACTAGTGTCAATTTCTTTATTTTTGCCAAAAAAATCAAGTAAAAAATCAGGACTAGGGAATAATCTTGTCCTCAAAGTGGCCATGAGTTGTTTCCTCATTGTTATCTTCGCGTTTCTATTCTCACTAATCAATGGGGAAGATTTCACACGCTCGGTCTGGGGAGTCTTTGGAAGAAATACTGGACTACTCACTTACTTATCTCTCATATCTATTTTTTGGCTAGGAACACTTTTGAAGTTTAGCAAACAAGAGGAAATATTTATAAAGGGATTACTCAGTACCACATATATTGTCTTAGCTTATGCTTTTGTTCAATGGCTTCAGCTTGATCCTATCAGCTGGAGCAATAGAGACCTAGTTTCATTTCTAGGCAATATTAACTTCGTTTCGGGCCTGTTTGGCATGACGGGCTCAGTACTGGTACTTAGGTTACTAAACAAAGAGGCGAATTTATTGATGCGTTTACATTCAATTTCTATATTATTTTTACTTTTTATTTACTGGCTAGAAACGGGTTCGGTACAGGGACTCTTGATGCTTATATTCGTATTGTTTTTCTTTGGAACTTTGAGGTTGTGCCAATCGAATTGGATAAAAAAATATTTTTGGTCCATAGTTTTACTTGGCATAAGCATCCCAATATTCAGCCTTAATACTTTAGGTACGTCCATCCCATTGAGACTTCCGCAAGTGGACACTCTTTATTTCAGAATAGATTACTGGTTAGCGGCAGTGAGCATGATAAAAAGTTCCCCGTTTTGGGGTAAAGGAATAGATTCCTATGGACTTTATTATCGAGAATTTAGATTACCTTCAGCCTTGGAGAGAGGAAGTCCTGATAGAACCAGCAACACCGCTCACAACATATTTCTAGATGTTGGAGTTTCTGCTGGTGTCTTGGCTCTACTTGCACTTGCAACTCTCTTTTTGATGACAATTGTCGTAAATGTAAATAAAATTAGAGCTTCACAAGCATTGTTTTATGGGAGGAGTGCTGAAGTTCTAGGAGTTTTTGTTGCTTACTTCATTTATTGCTTAATTAGCATCAACCAAATAGGAGTTTCTGTATGGGGTTGGCTTGCCGGAGGACTTTTGTTAAGCAATTACCAATCGAGTCTCATCCACCTTCACTCAAAAGGAGTACCAGAATCTAAATTAAACCATCGAGTTAATTTAAAGCGCAATACCGTTGCAGCCAATAATCGAGGCTCTACCTCTTTAAGGATAGGACTCTCTACTTTTTCAATTTCAAAGTTAATTCTTGGTGTAATGATTGGGGTATTTATCCTTTTGCCCTATACCTCAAATCAACTGAAATTCCTCAATGCATTAAAGAAAAACGATTTGCAAATAATGCGAGAGATTGCAGTTGAGGGCAGGTTTGTTGATGATTACCTTAAAGAAACATACATGGAAAAAACTATTGCTCGAAACGATATAATTGGAACTCGAGAGATTGCTCAGAGTCTTATAACTACCAATCCAAGAAATTTCTACGCACTAACGACACTGGTAAACCTCACAGACTCCGACACTAAAGAACGCCGAGAGATCGCAAGAAAACTGATGCAAATCGACCCATTAAACATAGAATTGAAAAAAGACTTAGAGGAAATCATTTCAAGTCCATAATGTGTCCATTTAGTCCATTTAGTCCATTTAGTCACTTATTCAAAACAAATTGTGCTTTGGTTCGTTGTAGGGGATGGAGGCGATGACGGTCGACTCTGGAGAAAAAACCGGTCTAGAAATAGGGGCTCTTTTAGTGGAACTACGTAAGAAATCTGCCTCCGCAGGTCTGAAAGTTTGGACCGTAGCGGAGCTTGGTGCTTTCTACACAGAGCACCGTAGTGAACTCATTGCCCACGCCTCACGAATGCTAAAAGATAGAGCTAAAGCGGAAGAAGTAATCCAAGATGCCTTAATCAAGGTCATGCTCGCCGCCCCTGAGCTTGAATCAACTGATCACGCACTTGGCTATATGCATAGAACGATAGAGAACCTCTGTATCGATATCTTCCGTATCGAAGGTCGTCGTCCAAACCTTGTGGTTCTAGATGATGCCTCAGCAGAACTTGAATCAACCTGGGTCGATAACAAAGAACATGTTGATGTAATTGCTGCGGCAGACGATGCAGCGATTGTGAGACAAGCCCTTGCCATGCTCTCACCTGCTGAGCGAGCAGCTCTTGTGATGTGGGAGATGGAAGGTCGCTCAACTCAAGAAATTGCTACAGAGCTTGGTATTAAAGAATCTGCTGTTAGACATACTGTCTCAAGAGCAAGAGCATCTCTACGCAGGGTAATGAGCGAGCTGATTATCGATAAAGAGCGCGGTTTAACTGCTCTAGATATGCTCTCAACAACTTACAAGAAGGCAGCGCAGATTGCTAAGAAATCAAGTAAAGCTGCACTCTCACTAATTCTTGTTTTCTTTGCCTTCCTTGGGTTTAATGCGATGCCAACGGATAGCGAACTTCCAGTTGTAACAAATCAAGAAATGATCTCTTCAACTGAAGCTGCAAGTGAAGTTGAAGCAGTATCACCTGCTATTGAAGCATCAGCAGCGCCTGTGATTACTCCAGTTGCAATTGCTAAGGCGCAAGTTGCTGTTGAAAATGCTAAGGCAACACAATTTAACTTTGCTGGCCTTGATAAGGCTGGAATTCCAATTGGATTTAGCGTTACTGATTCAACTGGCTCTCTAGGCTCTCTCTATAGAACTAGCCGTCAGCCAGTTCTCTCAGAGACTGAGTTGACCATCTCTCAGATTGTTAAGACTGATTCTGGAGCTGCCAATATTTTTATAAATCAGCAGCTGGTAAGTGACTCCAGAGGTTTTTCCTACCTTCCCTCTCTCTCCTATGGCAGGGATAAAGTCTGGATCCCCCTAAATACCACCCTACTCATGCTCAATTCTGAGCGTCTTCTAAGTGGCGATTACCTAGTCACAGCCATTATTAAAGTAGAATCTGAGATTGAAACCTCCATTGTGATACCTGCGACCGCCTCCGGTCGGGATCTAGCTCAAGCTCCAAAGCAGGTTATAACCCGCTTGGTGCTAAACCCAGGAAAAACTGAGATTTTATCGCAAGCGATTTATGTAGTTGAAAAAGGAGCTAAGTAAGTGTGCTCTTATTTTAAGTTTCTCCGCCGCGTCCGGATACACGGTGGAGAATGTGGTGCAGTAGCACGTGCATTGCGCCACGAGATAGAGGTCACTCTCTATCGGCCGTAAATAAGAAAGTCTTATTTACGACAAATGAAAGGAAAGTAATGTCAAGAACGACATTCTTCAAGCGTATTGCTGTAACAGCAATTGCTGCGCTGGGCTTCGGAACTCTTTCAGTTGCCCCTTCGCAAGCATTAGTTGTCAGTCAAAGTATTTCCTTTGACGCAGATGACGCCGTTAAAACTGGTGAATCTGCAACGGCTGTACTAACTCATGTAATCACTGGAACCGCAACTACGGATTCTTCAACTGTGCGTGTTCTGATTACTTCATCTAACGCTGCATATGTTTCGAATCTTTACATGCGCGTTTCCGACTCAAGTACAAACGTGAGCCAAGTTTCAGGAAATTCAAGCACATCTCCAATTTTCCGTTGGGGACAAGCATCTGGAACTGCTCCTGCCTCAGCTGCAACAGCTAATGGCACAGGAGATGCTGGGTTGGGTTTTGATGCCACAAAGTATGACTCTCGAACAGTTCAGATCAATGCCTCGGGAGCAACATCAGCAACTGCTAAGTACACTGTTGGCCTCTACAACATAACAGCTGCTGGTACCTACACTGTCAAGGCAATTATTGAGAACAACCCAGGTGGAGCGGCTGCAATTGATGCAGCAAGTGCAACCTGGACTGTTACAGTAACTGCAGCAGATAAAACTGCTTCTGGTGCTTCTACTGTCACTCTCCGCCAAACTGATGAAGACACTACTGCGCCATTTGGTGGAACCAGAGATGGAACTGATTCAGGCACTCTTGTTCGCGCAAGCAGCACAGCCACATCAACAGATCCTGAATTCTCGCTATTTACTCTGCAGCGCACCGCTTCAGGGACAAATATTGCGCAAGAATCATTTACTGTAACTGTCTCCGGTGAGGCTTATGTAACAGCCGCTTCGGGTACACGTCCTAACTCTGGAAACGGCGTTAAGACCATGCAGTTTGCGGTTGGTACCGTAGGTACTGCTGTTGAATCTTGGATCTGGTCAAGCGGAACAGCAGGAACAGCTACTGTTACCGTAACTTCAGCAAGCGGTCTTGTTCTTGGAACAAAGACGTTGACATTCGCAGGAACAGTTACAACTCTTGCTGTTGATACTAAGTACAAGAATGTAATCCGCGCTGGAACTTCTACCGCACAAGATGACGTAGTCCTTCTAAAGGCTACCGATGCTGCTGGAAATAGAGTTCGAGCACTTACCATCTCAGGTGTAAGCTCTGATGTATCAGTTCTTACATCAGGTAGTTGTGCTGATACTGCAGCCGACGGCTCAACCGCAGATGGTTACTACCTCTGCTCAGTGACGCCAACCACGACTTCAAAGTCTGGACAAAAAGCAACAATCACATGGCGTACCTTGCTTTCAACTGGAGCATATGTGACCACAACCCAAGACTTCACTATGGGTGGCGCTGTCAACACTGTCACATTGGCAACTGATAAAGCCACATATGAACCAGGTGCTGTAATGGTTATTACTGCAACTGCTAAGGACTCATCTGGTAACACACCATATGATGGCCAGAGCGGTATTTCATTGAGCGCTAACAAGCAACTAGGAGCTGCGATTTCGATGAGCACCTATCTTGCAGGTGTATCGACTTCAAAGAGCCTAGACAGTGATGGATCAGTGCTTAATGACAAGAACCTTTATGCTCCTGCAGCAAGTGGTTCATTCATAGTCGCAGGAACATTTACTGATGCAGCGCTTAGTACCGTCGCTGTCTCAGCTACCGCCACCGTTGGTGACGATGGAGCAATCGCAGCTGCAAATGCAGCTACCGATGCTGCTGCTGAAGCAATCGATGCTGCTAATGCTGCTACCGATGCTGCAAACCTTGCTGCTGAAGCTGCTGATGCCGCAACAGTTGCTGCTGAAGAGGCACGTGATGCCGCTGATGCTGCAACCGCTGCTGTTGAAGCTCTAGCAACTGAGGTTGCAACTCTGATGGCTGCCCTGAAGGCACAAATTACAACTCTTGCCAACACAGTTGCCAAGATTGCAAAGAAGGTCAAGGCATAAAGCCTTAAACCCTCTTCGATTCGAAGCCCGGTCCCCTAAGGGAGGCCGGGCTTTGGTCTATTCAGTGACTATGATTATGCAAATGCGTGTGGCGATAATTGGCCAAGGATATGTTGGGCTCACAATTACATCAGGAGCTATTGGGGCAGGCTTTGAAGTTCTTGGCATTGATAAGAATGAACGCGTTGTTCAAGGGCTAAATACCGGGAAATCACATATCGAAGGTATCTCTGATGCACAGCTAGCTAGCGCAATTTCTTTGGGAAGGTTCAGGGCTAGTAGCGACTTTGCTGAAATCGCCAACTCCGAGATTGTTGTAATCGCAGTTCCCACACCCTTGAGCAAATCTGGAGAGCCAGATTTAACTCTTTTGGAAAGCGCCTCTGATTCTATTGCCCCTTTTCTGACCGAAGAAACCCTAGTAGTGAATGAATCAACATCATATGCAGGAACTCTTAGAAATGTGATTGCATCTCGAGTCAAAGCGCTAAATCCAAAGGTAAAATATTTTGCGGTTTCACCTGAAAGAGTCGATCCTGGCAATCAATCATTTGGTGTGAAAAATACCCCACGGTTAGTTGGTGGGATTACTGACGAAGCAGCTAATCGCGCAGTTTCATTCTACTCTTCATTCTGTGATCACGTAATTAAAGTCTCATCTCCTGAGGTTGCTG
>Ga0315902_10012290_pt1 | contig 11156 bp, 6 predicted proteins | sample LakEriMetagenome_9_FD_203523 | JGI IMG/M metagenome (GOLD analysis project Ga0315902, IMG submission 203523) | Freshwater fungal communities from buoy surface, Lake Erie, Ohio, United States - Buoy 12 MA117 | ecosystem: Environmental > Aquatic > Freshwater > Lake > Lake biofilm | place: USA...
CTGTAAAGCGACAGGCAAAATGCTTTGATTCAAAAAACTGCTTAAACTCCTCGGCATCCTGTGCCTGATGATAGGTGCACACAACCACATAAATGGGACTAGTGCTGTTCCATAATAAATGGCCTCCTTCAAAAACAGGCCGCTCGCTACCATCAAGATCCATTTTCAGGAAATTAAACGGATTGTTCTTATGTATGGCATCAAGCGTGGTGGTATGTTCGTTCTCGTGACTGCCGGCGTACTTATTAATAATTTTTATCTTATGTAAATACGGTTTAAATGTCTGCTCTAAGGCTTCTATCCATTCGTGGTCACGCTCAACCAAAATGGCTTTTTGAATAGTGTCAATATGAGTAAGTGTGAAATTTGCTTCGGCACAACCTATATCTGCAATGACATCGTTCGCGTTAAATGTAAAGTTGGCAGGCAGATAGCAATGTGCCGAGGCGGTATCCTGCTCACAAAAAATCGAACGATGGTAAGCAACTATTCTTCGCTTACTCCAGCTTCGTTTAAAGTATAGGCGCTTTCCCATCCATAATACATAATGTAACCCGCAAGATGAGTCAAATAGCACCTCGCAGGGAATGTGTTCGTATTTATCCTGGAAAGGATAGGGAAATACTTTCAAATTATTGGACTCTAAATATCGTAGTGCTTCTTGTAAATAGTTATCCTCACCTTGATAATCTTTATAATGGTTTAATATCTGCTTTTTTAAACGTTCATTTTTAAACGTATTTAATAAAACCGCAAGTTCTCTCCTCCATTCAGAAGGAATAATATTTTTAAGTAATCGTTGAGTCATAGGCCGGGATAAAATCGGTTGTGCACTTCGGTACGCAATGATGCAAAGAAACGCTCAAACTGCAAGTTAATAAAGTCTTTATGCTCCAGATAGATGTTGTAACTGTGAAGTAGATTATTTTCAAACTGAATTCTTCGGCTCATGTTACGCAGTGTTGTTTGAATGCCTTCGGCACTATCGTAGCGGCAAAGCCAATTATTCTTTTTCATGTGGTAAAATACATAACGACCTTTTAAGGGCAGATAGGATTTGCGTTCACTGATGATGGTGTAACAGCTACCCGCAAAATCAGTCAAGGAGTACGTGGCATGGTTTGAAAAATTATTAGCAAGGATATGATCGTACAGAATATCAAGCGCCACACCGGATAGCTTGCCCACTATGGGGCGCAGCAATGATTTGCAGTGCATGGATGATTCATGCGTATCGGTATATTCATCAATAAAACGATGCATCTTAATACCGCGGCTGATGCCTTCAGGGTAGTTTAAATAATCGTTTCCTTTAACAAAGTCGCCAATAAAATTCCCGGTTACTAATTCTTGATTAGGATGTGACAGAATAAAGTGACCGAGGTAATTCACTATCGATATTATTTATTGCCTAAGCCATATTTCTTCAAATAGATCTGATATAAATCTTTTTGCTTATTGTTTAGATCAATCTGACGGCCTTGTATAAAAGCGTGCGTGATTTTGTTGGTGCGCATGTCAAAAACGTCCCCCTCAGAAATGATGATTGTTGCATCTTTTCCGGTTTCCAGCGTACCGGCTCGATCGGCTATGCCTAATATTTTAGCGGCATTATAGGTAACTGATTTAAGCGCTAACTCCTTATCCAGCCCATAAGGTACAGGTTGTGATGCATTAAAGGGCAGGTTGCGGTCTTGCCAGAAATTATTCATACTGTTGCAATACAGGATACCGGCCGACTCAAGTATTGCAGGTGTTTTGTAGGCTATATCATACTCATCATCTGCAGTAGGAGGCAATGCCTGATTGCGGTGAAGAATAACTGGCACCTGATACTCCTTAAGTATTCGGGTACATTTCCAAGCTTCATGTCCTCCAACAATTACACACGTTAACCCTAATTCGTGAGCCATCAGAATAGCCGCATTTATTTCAGTAGCCAGGTTGGCATGTATATACAGCTTCTTGGCTTCATTAAATAGCCCGCACATAGCTTCCGATTGTAAATCTTTTTCGATATGACTGGTTTGGCAGTATGCTTTGGCACGTAGAAGATATTCTTTAATGGTTTCGATATCCTTAAGGTAATTACTGTTAATGGATACGGTGCCATCACCATTTTCATCATACTGATAGGAGAAATAGGATGGCCAGTTCAAATGAATGCCTTCATCTGTTTTATAGGCGGCATCTTCCCAGTTCCAGGCATCGAGCTGAACGATACTTGATTGTCCGCTGATTACTCCGCCCTGTGGCACAATCTGGGCCAGCAGAATTCCATTACAGCGAACAGTGGGCGTAACCTTTGAGTCGGTATTGTAAGAAATGATTGTTCGTATGCAAGGGTTGGCTAAACCTACTTCGGAGAAGTCATTTGTGGCGCGCACCATTTCAATTTCACGTAATCCCAGTGTTGAGTTAGCTGTGATCAGTCCCGGATAGATTTCTTTTCCGAAAGCATCGATGATGCGGGCTTTAGATAAATCCAGTCGCAAACTACGCGCATCGCCTATGAAAATAATCTTGCCATTTTCAAATCCTATGGCACTATTTTCTATAACCTCACCGTTGCCAAGGTGTGCTCGTCCGTTCATTAACACAATGAGTGAGTCTTGTTTCTTGCCCGGCACCTGCATTTGTGCCCGGGTGCTAAAACAAAGTATTGACAGCAGAATAATATGGAGTATTGTGTTCATAGAATTTTATTTTACGTATTGACCTTCAGTATCGCAGTGGTAAAGTTGATTTACAGAGATGGAGATTGGCTGCGTCTGCGATCCGCCGCTCCTAGCGTCATTCATCTTTTGGATAAGTCGTTTTTTCTCAGCCTGAATGTAGTCGTCCAGTTTTTCATTACGCTCCAGATTGAAATAGCATATTCCGTCAACATAAGTTTGTTCGCAACGGGAATAGATACTTAATGGATTATCAGACCAAATAACGATATCGGCATCTTTGCCTGTGGCTATACTGCCGGTATACTGATTAACATGCAGAAGCTTTGCCGGATTGAGCGTAACTAGCTTCCAGGCTTCCTCTTCACTGAGTCCGCCATACATAATGCCCTTGGCGGCCTCCTGATTTAAACGACGCGCCATTTCGGCATCATCTGAGTTAAATGCAGTAATAACTCCCATGTTATTCAACAGTGCGCCATTATGTGGAATGGCATCAATCACTTCATATTTATAAGCCCACCAATCGCTAAAACTCGAGGCGCCTGCCCCGTGGGCTTTCATTTTATCCGCTAGTTTGTATCCTTCCAGAATATGTGTGAACGTGTTCACTTTAAACCCGAAGGTGTCAGCAATATGCATAAGCATATTAATCTCGCTCTGCACATAACTATGGCAGGTGATAAATCGTTGTTGATTCAAAATCTCTACCAATGCGTCTAGTTCCAGATCGCGGCGAGGTGGAGTAATACCCGCTTTTGCTTTCGGGCTCAGTTGATTGTAATTGCTCCATTCCTTCTCATAGGCACGCGCTCTGTTAAAGGCATCCGTTATCAGTTGTTCAACTCCCATTCGGGTTTGAGGGAAACGTACGGTATTTTGATCGCCCCAATTCGACTGTTTTACATTTTCACCCAAAGCAAACTTGATAAACCCCGGCCATCCGTTAAACTTCATGGCTTCTGCGTTACTGCCCCAACGCAGTTTGATGAGTTGAGTTTGTCCGCCGATAGCATTAGCAGATCCGTGTAAAAGATGGGAAGAGGTTACGCCACCGGCCAACTGACGATAGATATTGACATCGTTAGGCAGAAGCACGTCGCCGATGCGCACCTCAGCGGTTACGGATTGTGTGCCTTCGTTTACGCCCTTGTAAATGGCAATGTGAGAATGTTCGTCAATGATGCCACTGGTCAGGTGCTTTCCGGTGGCATCAATAACCTGCGCACCGGATGAAGACAGATTTTGGCCTACTGCCGATATTTTTCCATTTATGATTAGTACATCGGTATTTCGCAATATGCCATCCTTTTCATTGGTCCATACCGTGGCATTTTTGAATAGAACATTTTTTGGTTTGGGCAAGGTGTCGAATCCAAATGCCTGGAAGGGATACATTAACGAGGGTATCTTATAGGTCTTTTCTACGGCGGTTGTATCGACTGCAATTTCGGGTTGAATGAGTTGCGCACTCCACATGCCACTGCTGCCATAGGCCAGGGTAGAGAAGCCTTTCATGGTGTCCCGGGTAACATAGCCGGTTAATACATTTAATGGGCCAACACTATCTTTATTGAGTGAATAGGTAAGTGAAATATTAGGTTTAGCATAACTGATAGAAACCGGATATTTCGCCTCACCGAAACTTATTTCACCGGAGTATTGGTTGTCTTTGTACTTGACCAATAAATCCAGCGGGGCCATTTTATTGATCATCAGCCGGTATTGTCCGGCTTTCACATCATTAAAATCTTTTTTCACGTCGTAGCTAACGCCATTAATAATATGGGAAGTGATTTTAAATTCGGAGGAGAACAGTGGGTAGGTGCTGATGAAGAAATTTGCAGGCATATTTTTATTTAGTGCGCCTGCCAGGTCGGCGATATTCAGTCGCCGGGCGGGCTCAAATAACAGTGCTTTTAATGCGGCATCCTCAGGGAGTCCCAAAGCCACAGCTTTCCTTAAGTTGTCGAAAAATTCTTTTTCATTTTTACAGCCGCTGGCTGTGATGATGAAAGGAATATTTTTTTCAAACAGAATGCGCGTATTATATGGAGCCAGTTCCCAATGTTTGAGATTGACTAATGGAATGTATGATGCATCAATAGGGTTACTTACATCATACGGAAGCGGATAGGTTAGTGGAACAATGACACAGGCGTTCGTTTGTTTAATATCATCTGCTATCTGATATTCGGCGCCGTTACCTTTGATTATAAAATTAAGTTTGAATTCATTCGCAATTTTCGATGCGCGCAGTATATCATATTCATCGGTGCCTTCGAAAATAACGGGTAATTGCAGATAGCTGTTCAGCGCCTGCAGGGAGAGGTTTGTTTCCTTTTCGTTCCCTCCGTTTTTGTACCATTGCGCATCATAAAGTGTTTGCCTGATGAGTGCAATGGATCCCATCAGCGACGAGGGGTAATCCTGTTTACTGCTCCCTTTTTGAAACGACCATGCTTGTGTTACAACAGGCTTTACTATTTGCTTGTTCTCTTTTTCGTTGCCGAGCATAGTCATCAATGATGTACCACGCATAATTCCGTCCTGTATTTGTGAAATACTAATGCCAAAACCCATGGCGCGCAACTGCTCGGCGCGTTTTTCATCTACGGCAAAATAATCTGCCGCATGAAGTTCCGGATGTATGGCCTCATTCCAGCTATAAGCACCTGCTTTATCTGAAATAAACTTAGGCCCATAATGCTGTTGTTTGGGTTTATCGGGATATTTAGTTCCATAGTTGCTGAATACTTCGATGAAGGAAGGGTAGATCCACGATCCGTTAAGGTCTTTTACGACACAATCTTTGGGAAGGAGGATATTGTTGCCGACATCTATAATTTTATTATCCTGAATCAATAAAGTGGCATCGCGTATGGATTGGTTATAACTGAGCTGGATATTGGCATGAATATATGCCGTATAGGTCTTGGTTTCTGTGGGGATGCCATTTTCGGGGAATGTGGATTGACCGCGCGCGGCATAAAAAAACAAGTAAACAAGCAGTTGTGCCGGAATAATAAAGGCTTTCATCAGGGGGTTGTATTAGAGTGCCCTAAAGTAGAAATAAATCTGTTCCTGAATAAATGTTTTACATTTCCATTTAAAATAAAAAACATCTATGTCGTTTGCGTTATTTCAGAGCTATCCGATAGCCTACACAAGTTATGGAGCGGGTAAAAACACCATAGTGCTTTTGCATGGATTTTGCGAGCATCAGTTTATGTGGGCTGATCTTATTCAGCATTTCCAGGACGAAGCCCGGATTTTGACTATTGATTTGCCCGGCTTTGGTCAAAGTGCATTCATTCCTGATGCACAGATTGAAACCTATGCCGATGCGGTTAAGGCGGTATTGGATCACGAGCAGATAGTAACGTGCATAATGGCCGGGCACTCCATGGGAGGTTATGTAGCGCTGGCATTTGCCGAACGATATCCTGAAGTGCTGTCGGGCCTCGGGTTACTTCATTCGCATCCATTTGAAGATGATGAAACGAAGAAAGCATCGCGGGAACGGGCCCTGGAATTTGTAAAAGAAAATGGGAGCAAGCGATACATCAAAGAACTTTTTCAGGGCTTGTTTTCAGATGCCTTTAAAAATAATCAAAGCGACAGGTTTAACGAGTTCATCAGCCGGTGTTCGGAAGGGTGTGATGCAACCGTAATACAGGCCATACAGGCTATGCGCTGTCGCCCAGATCATGCCGAAACCTTAAAACACATTAAGGGACCTGTATTATTCATTATTGGTAAATCGGATACGACTATAGCATACACAAGAAGTCTTGAGATGGCCTTGCTTCCCGAAAGGGCGCAGGTTGAAATTCGTAACTGTGGACATATGGGGATAATTGAAGACCCCCTGATGTTAAGTGATGTACTAAAAACATTTTTAATAAAAAACATATAACGAACAATTTTAACCTGTTTCGGGAATGTTAATAAGTAATGATGTGATTAAATAAGTCGTGTTTGAACTTGTTTAGATTATTAAAAAGTATATATTTACGACACTCTGCTACAAACAAGTTCATTCAGATAAAGTTTAGGTACATCAGCTCAAGCTGTAACAGAGGAAAACCTAAAAACAATAAACCTCAATCGAATGAATCGTTTCGCTGTACTGTTACTTTTATTTTCTGCTCTTTTTCTTACAAGGCCGGATAATGGTTACGCGCAAACCACGCAACAGGGCAACGCAGTAATTCAAAGTAAATCTACTGTAACACTACAATCCAACAATACCCCCACAAACATTGAGCCTCAGGAGGGTGGGGTCGTTGTTTCATTGTCAAATGGTATTTATTATCCGGCAAAACCTCATTACATTTTACATATTCATAAACAGCTTATCGACTCAAATTATTACGCCAAAGCGGCACTCTATTTTAGCCGGTACGATTCGTATCGGTATATCAATGAGAGAAGAATTATTGATTTTGTTGGCGGCGAGGTCAGTGTAGAACTTTTTTCAGCAATGGAACTAAAGAACACATATGGGAAGGCAATTTCACCACTTAATATTCAAAATGCAAGTAATGGTCCGGCTATAAAATTTGATATCCACAATGGCGAAATAAAAGAGGTGCATTTAAAATAATGAAGGTATTGTACGCGCTCATACTGAATCTACTGTTATTATGCCTAGCACTTGTCGGCTATGGTCAGAATTTCAACATGGGTAATTTGGGTACAATAAATAATGCTTGTGGCGGCACATTTTACGATGCTGGTGGGCCGGGTTCAAACTATACAAGCAATCAAAATTTTACAGCAACATTTTGCGCTCCTCCGGGTCAATATATTTCATTTGACTTTACACAATTTAGTACCGAACTCAATTATGATTATTTAGATATATACAATGGGGCATCAACGGCATCTACATTAATTGGCTCTTATTCAGGAAATAACGGTCCCGGAACGGTAACCTCAACGATAGGGGGTTGTTTGACATTTGAGTTTTCTTCCGATGGAATTTTTAACTATAGTGGATGGGTCGCTTCAATTACATGCTCCACTACACCACCCTCAACCGGTAACGATTGTTCCAGTGCCTCTCCTTTTTGTACAGGAGCTGTGTATACTTTTCCCAATAATACCGGAGTAGCCAGTTTGGGGACTATCAATTGCTTAATAACAACACCAAATCCGGTTTGGTATTATATGCAGATTCAAAATGGTGGGAATCTTGATATAAATATTGCTCAAACAAACGGTGGTGGTAACGGGATTGATGTTGACTTTAATTTATGGGGACCTTTTACATCGCTATCTGCCGGTTGTGCAGCAATAGCAGCCGGCACTGCACCTAACGTGGATTGTAGTTATTCGCCTTCTGCAACAGAACAAGCTAATATAGTTGGGGCATTACCCGGTCAATTTTATATAATGCTGTTAACGAACTACTCAAACCAGGCAGGAGAAATTACATTTACCAATACCGCTGGGAGTACAGCAATAACAAATTGTGCAATTCTTTGCACAATAAATGATGTTACGGCGAATGCGGGAGCTTGCAACCCCGCTACCAACACTTATGATTTAAGTGGTCAGATAACGGTAACGAATCCACCTACAACCGGTACCTTAACGATTACAAATAGTTGCGGAGGAACAGTTACACTGAATCCGCCATTTTCATCTCCTATCAATTACTCATTGAGTGGATTACCAACAACAGGAGGCGCTTGTAACGTTACAGCGAGTTTTTCTGCCGATGCCACATGCTCATTTACTCAAAGCTACACATCACCTGCATCCTGCGGTTCAACGGGTTTAAATTGTCCGCAATATGCATCCGTTTCAAGTAGCCCTAATGTTACCTGCGGAGGTCAGGTATATTATCTTGAAGTATTGAATACAGCTTGTAATGGTACGGTTTCATTTAATGTTGTTGGTAATTGGGGTTCAACTTATGCTAATGAACTAACATGGCAAGTTACAAGTAATCTTACAGGAGCAATTGTTGCATCGGATTTGGTGCCAGGAAATAATATTGATGGAGGGTCATTTAATGTAACTGTTGGACCACTGAATCCTGCAGTTGTTGGCAACATTTTCACCTTTACAGTTTTTGATTCATTTGGTGATGGTTTTAATGGGGTAGGAGGATTTATTAGTATTCAGCAGCCAGTAGGTACGAATATAGTAGGTCCTATTACTGGAAATTTTGGGGTATCAAATGCAACAATATTTGGTGCCAACATCGCTATCTCACCTGCAACGATTACAGTTACAACACCAACTGGCCCGGTTGTAGCTACCGTTAATAATTGCAATAAGTTTAAGATTCCACTTACATTTCAGAACACAAATTATTGTTCCACATCTTCTGTATCGGTACCCTGGGTTATCACTTGTCAGGCTACAGGAGCGGTTATATCATCAGGTACAACAAACCTTACGGTTTATCCCAATCTGCCATCATCAATATCTGATGTAGTAACAATCGATTTTAACGAAGCTACCTGTGTATGGGATGTTACTCCGCTTAATGGATGTGCGATGGCAGATCTTGGAACAATCTTTACTATAAGTCCACTTCCATCATCTCTTCCACCACCGTTAAATTGTGGTTCCGGTGGCCAAACCTTTCAATTAACATACAATGGTCTGCCAGGAAGTCCTAATTGTTGCTCTACAGGAGGGCCTCAGGTGCCAAATGTTTATAATCAAACATTTCCACAGGCAAGCGTTGTTCCGGGGATTTCTCCTTTCTATAATTTATCGAATCATGCCGCTGTGTTAACTGTGCCTCCATTTAATACCGGAGGAAGTGCCACATCCTTGACATTTACCGTAAATGTAAATAATTACTGTTTTAATCAACCCGGACCTAATATCCCGGCAACAACCCAATATTGGATTACTATTATTGTTGACGGTCAAATTGTTTATGACCAGGTTACAGTTAATCCCGGACCTACGAATACATCTGTATCAATAAACTTGGCAACTATTCCCGGGGGGTATACCGAAAACAGTACTATACAGGTTTATGTGTATCCTAATTCTTTTTCTTTAGGTGCTACGAATACTGTTTACAATCCTGTCTTGAATTGTCCTATACCAAATGCCCAGGATGGAGCCTGGGATGCAAATATCACAGCGACCATAAATGCCGTATTTAGTCAGTTAGCGCCCACTAATGGCATTTGTAATTTCAGCTCTTTCCTAACTAACGGATGCTGTCCGCCAAATTCTGTTCCAAATACCTCAGCAACAATTTGTAGTGGAGAGAGCCTGTCAGCGCTCACTAATTGGCAGAACGCAGTTAACAACGCCAATACCAGTTGTGTTGTATTTTCAAGTATTCTTCCTGTTGCCGGTAGTGTAATGCCGGACAATCAATTTCCAAATGGAATTAATATTTCTAATGCTCAGATTCAACAATCAGTAAGCGCATACGCATATTGTGATAGTGATGGCAGTGGAGATATTAATGCAGGGGATACATATACACTGATAAGTACATTTGTTCTTACAGTTAATCCGAGTCAAACGCCAACATTCAACCCGGTTGGTCCATATTGTTCCGGTTCAGTCATTCCGGCACTTCCCACAATATCGAATGAGGGTATAACGGGAACGTGGTCACCGGTAATAAACAATGCGGCAACAACAGTTTATACCTTTACGCCGACTGTCGGGCAATGCGCAAATCCAACACAGCTAGCGATCACAATAACGTCGCCGGTAATGCCAACATTCAACCCGGTTGGCCCATATTGTTCCGGTTCAGTCATTCCGGCACTTCCCACAACATCGAATGAGGGTATAACGGGAACGTGGTCACCGGTAATAAACAATACGGCAACAACAGTTTATACCTTTACGCCGACTGTCGGGCAATGCGCAAGTGTGGCAAACACTACTATCATTATTAATCCACTTCCTCTTGTAAGCGTATCCCCCTCAAGTGATAATATCTGTGATGGAGACATACTGACACTGACAGCAAATGGTGCCGATTCAATTTACTCGTGGTCGCCAAATATTAATATTTCATCAACTACTTCGAATCCGGTAAATGTTAATCCATCAGTTAATACAACATATACTGTAATTGGAACTGATATAAATGGTTGTACCGGTCAGGCTTCAGCGGTAATAACAGTTAGTCCAATCGTTACGCCGATTTTTCCTCCAATACCTGCTCTATGTGTAAATGATACCCCCCCACTTTTACCAACGACTTCTATAAATGGTATTACCGGGACTTGGAGTCCATCAACAATTAACACGAGCGCATCCGGAACGACCACATACACCTTTACGCCTGATGATCCTAATCAATGTGGTGAAACGATAACCACATCTGTAACAATAGATCCATTACCATTCACAACCCCCATTTTCCATGATTAAATAACATCATTATGAAAAACATATTACTCACCATCGCATTCCTTGCCTGCTTTATTTATAATGCAGGCGCACAGACCGATCCCACTAACCCTCAGGTGATTT
>Ga0315902_10012291_pt1 | contig 11156 bp, 9 predicted proteins | sample LakEriMetagenome_9_FD_203523 | JGI IMG/M metagenome (GOLD analysis project Ga0315902, IMG submission 203523) | Freshwater fungal communities from buoy surface, Lake Erie, Ohio, United States - Buoy 12 MA117 | ecosystem: Environmental > Aquatic > Freshwater > Lake > Lake biofilm | place: USA...
TGTGGGCTAAATACCCAGGTATCTGCCAGATCAAATCGATCACCAACGCACAGAACTGGCGCTATTGGGCAGATAAGCAGTTGTATCGGTTTATGGAGGCCGGTGATAATTATGGCATGGATGATCGCAAGAAGTATCTTAAAAAGCGGGCCTTTGAGATCGTGGCAGATCAAACCGGAAAACTTTTCAATCCAGATGTTTTCACCATCGTTTGGGCACGCCGCTTCGCCGGCTACAAGCGTGCCGGATTGCTTACCCGGGATGAAAAGCGTTTTGCACAATTGCTGGGCAATTCAAAATATCCGGTACAGATCATCTGGGCAGGTAAGCCCTATCCGGTCGATCATCCCGCGATCAGCGAATTCAATGAACTCGTTCACATTAGCCGTCAGTATAAGAACATGGCCGTCCTGATCGGTTATGAGCTCACCTTATCAAAACGAATGAAGCAAGCGGCTGATTGCTGGCTGAATAATCCGCGTGTTCCGCGCGAAGCATCCGGTACCAGCGGCATGACGGCTTGTATGAACGGATCGGTGAATTTTTCTACGGATGACGGATGGATCCCGGAATTCATCAACCATGGGCATAATGGATTTGTAGTACCCAAGGCGGACTATGAAAATATGTATGTGCAGGAGCAGGATGATTACGATCTGGAAAAGCTTTATGATATCCTAGAGAATCAGATCCTTCCCCTCTATTATGAGAATTATGGTGTGTGGAGAGAGATCATGAAAAACGGTATGCGGGATGTGCGCTACCAATTCGAGAGCAACCGGATGGCGCATGAGTATTATGAACTCTTGTATAAGTAGATCAGCCGTTCAGCTCCCATTCTCCATAGGGAAGTGATACGTTGTAATACGAAGCCAGTTTTTCGAGTATGCGTTCCACCATCGCATCCGGACAGGATGCACCGCTAGTGATCAAAATGCGAACAGGTCCTTCCTCAGGTAGGTAGTTTCCTGTTGTCTTTTCAGTTCCCTGAAAAAAATCAAAATGATGGATGAGATTTTTGCTCTCCATCCGATCGGGTCCGTCAATGTAATAAGTCGGGAACTTTTCTGTCAGCAATTCAAACAAGTGCGAGGTGTTGGATGAATTATATCCGCCAACGACCAGTGCCAGGTCGGCCTTGGTTTCCAGCATACCCATGACAGCAGATTGATTGTCGCTGGTGGCATAGCAAAGTGTGTCGCGTGTATCCGCAACCGCATCCGGATCAGCATTTGTCTTCCGGACCTCTTCTTTCAGATAATCAGCAATCCCTTGGGTGTCGGAGGCCAACATGGTGGTTTGGTTAACGACGCCGATCCGTTTGAGGTGCTCGTTGATCTGAAATCCAGCTGAAAATTGACCGGCGAATTCAATTTCAAATTCCCCCTGTGAGGCTTCCTTCCGGATATATCGGGCCAAACGCTCTGCCTGTTCCCGGTTTTTGATCACCACGGCAGGACCGTGTGCTGCCGCGTGCGAAAAGGTGGCTCGGGTCTCTTCGTGGGAGGGTTTGCCGTGAATCACAATGGTGTATTGCTTCTGCCCAATGGATTCGCTTCGGTTCCATACTTTTTCTACGAAGGGGCAGGTGGTGTTATAGGATTCGAGTTGAATGCCGATCGACCGTAATTTTTCCTCGATATCAAGTGTGGTGCCGAAAGCGGGAATCAATACAATATCAGCTGCGGTCAATGTTTCAAATGGGATAAGTTGTTTTCCCTTGGTATCCTGTAGAAAGCGAATACCACGCTGCTGCAAATCTGCGTTAACCAGCGGATTGTGGATCATTTCACTCAATAAAAAAATTCGCTTGTCAGGATTTTGTTCAATGGTCCGAAATGCGATTTCAATGGCATTTTCAACCCCATAGCAAAAACCGAAATGACGGGCCAGGTAGATCTGAAGCGGGCCCATATCCAGGCAGGTGGGTGTAAAATCCTTCTTTAGTTTATCACCCGCTTTTCTTTTTTGTTTGATGGCGCTGATAAGCGGGCTACGATAGAATGTGGGGACTTCAAAAGTGCGCATGGAGACAAAGATACGAGGTCGACACGCCGCATTTTAGTACTTTGCATGAAACCTGTATATGCGTCTGCTCATAATGATTTTTTGTATGTTGGCAGGGATGAGCGCTTGCAGTCCCCGTACCTCCAACAACACCACTAAAAAATACGACACCCCCATGAAATTCGAGACGCCTCAGTGGGCCCGACAAACCTCGATCTACGAAGTGAATGTCAGACAATACACCCCCGCCGGTACGTTCCGCGCCTTCATGAGCGAATTACCTCGCTTACGAGATATGGGTGTCGGAACGCTCTGGTTCATGCCCATTACCCCCATTGCAGAAATGAATCGGAAGGGGACCTTGGGTAGCTATTATGCCTGTTCCGATTATACATCCATAAATCCCGAATTCGGGACACTGGAAGACTTCAAAGAGTTGGTCAATCAAGCCCATGAATTGGGCATGAAAGTTATCATCGACTGGGTGGCCAACCATACGGGCTGGGGGCATCGTTGGACCACCGAACATCCAGATTATTATCTGCGTGATTCAGCCACGGGCGATTTCAAGATTGCTTCCGGCATGGACGATATCATTGAACTGGACTTCAGTAATCCGGCACTTCGAAAAGCAATGATCGATGCCATGCGATTCTGGGTGGAGGAATGTGATATAGACGGTTTCCGTTGTGATCTGGCCTTTTGGGTAGAGTTGCCGTTCTGGCGCGAGGCCAGAGATAAGATCGATGCCGTCAAACCATTATTCTGGTTCGGGGAATATGACGAGCTGGAGAAACCTGAGTACGCGGAGGTATTTGATGCCAGCTATACCTGGACATGGATGCATCGCGCAAAAGATTTTTATCAGCAACGTGGGCACCTCGATACATTGCTGCAAGTCCTTGATCGCTATGAGGGATTAAAGAATGATCGCATGCGTTCTTGGTTCACCACGAATCATGATGAAAATAGCTGGAACGGAACAGAGTTTGAAAAGTATGGTGATATGGCGCGTTCACTCGCTGTGTTCAGTGCTACCTGGCCCGGCGTTCCACTCATCTATTCAGGCCAGGAGATCGGTAACCGAAAACGAATTCAATTTTTTGAGAAGGACACAATCTTGTCCGGACCCGATGCGGAATCTTTTTCTGCACTCTATTCTTCCCTGCTTCAATTGAAAATGTCAAACCCGGCCCTGCGGTCCGATTCCTCTGCTTCTGTTATTCGACTGCAGACCTCCGCTCCCGGACAGGTGCTGGCATTTTTACGTATTCAGGAGAGGAATTCGGTGTTGGTTGTGCTCAATCTCTCTTCGCAGGCGGACTTGCATTTTGAAATCGTTGACCCACGTTTATCTGGTCGTTATCGTAATCTTTATTCAGGAGCCACCAATGATTTTCGATCCGACAAGTCTTTTGAGATGCAGCCCTGGGAATACCTAATCTATACAGCGGAATAAAAAAACGCCCCGATCCGGGGCGTTTTTTTTATTGTCGGTCTATTGTCGTATCACTCATCTGATTCCGGGAACATGACAGGGTATCGATAGATGCCATTGTATCCATCATAAAAGCCCTCCACGCTAATGTTCCTACTTCTGGCAGAAGCAAGTGCTCTGGCCAAGTCATCCATATTTTTGATCTCTTGTTCGTTGACACGAGTGATCACAAATCCCTCTTGCATGCGGGTTTGACTGAAGGGGCCGGCAGGAGTAATTTTCTTGACCATTACACCACCATTCACTTCATTCCGATCTGCCATTTTCTTATCTATGTTGACCAGCTCACCCCCCAAAAGATTGCCCAAGTTAGAGGCAGTAAGGTTTTCGTATGTTCCGGTTTCTGCCTTGAGTGTGACGTTGGTGGTTTTTTCAATTCCAGCACGCTTGTAAGTAATGGCAGCCTGTTCCCCTGCATTCAGGGAGGCGATAGTGCCTTGCAATTCACTCCAAGACCCGATGCTGATCCCATTGACTTTAGTGATGATATCGCCTTTCTTGAGCCCGGCTGCAGCGGCCGCACCATCATTGGCAACGCTACCGATATAAGCGCCATCGGTAGAATTCACCTTGGTTTGATCTGCTGCCACGCCCAGATACGGACGTTTTACATCACCGAATTTAATGAGATCGTTCACGATCTTTTTGGCAAGATTGACCGGTATGGCAAATGAATATCCCGCGTAGGTACCGGTGGGTGCGTAGATAGCGGAGTTGATACCAACTAATAATCCATCAGTCGTGATCAACGCCCCGCCGCTATTTCCCTGGTTGACGGCTGCATCGGTTTGAATGAAAGATTCAATCGGTGTGTCACTCTGACGTCCGTTCACGCCGATCGAGCGACCCTTGGCACTCACGATACCTGCTGTTACTGTGGTTTCAAGTGAGAGTGGGTAGCCGATAGCAAGAACCCATTGTCCGAGTTTCAGTTGGTCTGAATTGCCGTAGAGCATGTACGGAAACCCTGTGCCATCGATCTTCAATACGGCGATATCGCTACTGGGATCTTTTCCGATCAATCGGGCGGGATATGTTTTCTTGTTGTTGAGGGTTACATTGATTTCAGCAGCTACACCTTGGTCTCCATCGGAGATGACGTGGTTGTTGGTTACTATGTAACCATCTTCACTGATCAACACTCCGCTTCCTGAGGCACGTTGTTCGGGTTTGATCTGTGGACCAAAAAAACCTTCCCCGAAGAATTGCTCGAACATATCGTCGATCCCTCCGCGCGAACGGGGTAGTTGATTGGTGATGCGTTTGGCGGGTGTTTTTGTTTTGATATGCACTACCGCCTGAACGGCCGCCTGAGAAGCTTTGGTGAAATCAACAGAGGTAGAAGCATTGTTGGCAGCATTCTCTAGGAACCCCGCGTAATTGGCCGGTAACTTTCCGGCACTAACACCCTCAAATCCGGAACCGTTTCTGTCATTAACCCGGTCATAGGTCCATACCGTGACCAATGCGGTGCTTGCGCTTAAGGCTGTCATCGCCAATAGTTGTTTCCATTTCATAGCCATGTATTTCTTTGTATCGTGCAATTTAATTCGCTCTTGTCCCCATTCCTTCACGGGGTGATGGGTTTAACAATTTTTCAACTCAGGAGTTGAGTTCGCGTAAAAAGGACAGGGTGTCAATACCGTCTGCGTACTGATCCAGTGTAGGTGTTTGAGTGGTGCCAAAGGGGATTCCATGCCAGCCGACCCGACACTGGATCTGCTCCAGATGTCGCTCGCTCCATTCAGCGGCCTCCTCGGGCTGGTCGTAGTAGTGAATGTGAACGACCCCGATGGGTGCATAAAGTGATGGCTGTTCGACAAAGAGGGCGATCCCATTGGTCATGTAGTACTCTTTGTTGAGTATGCGGAGTGCTAATTGATAGTCGTAATTATTTTTTAATTTATGGTGCTCCGCTAGAAATTGATAGGCATCGCCAGCTCCAAGCAATGGCTTAAAATCATAGCCTCTGGGAACACAGAGTTGTGTGACGTTTCGGCATCCTCGTCCAAAATATGAATATAGGTCATCACTCAGTGCGATCAGCTCAGCTTCCGATTCCCGGCCGGTCAGGATGGCGACAGAGGTTCTGTTTTTACGGATGATGTGTGGGGATCTTCCGAAATAGTATTCAAAGTAGCGGGCGGTGTTATCACTTCCCGTGGCGATGAATGCTTCTGCCTGATTCAATCTTTCTACAATCTGCAACTGATCAGCCATGCGTGGATCCCATTCGATCAGTTTGGCCGCCAGGTGTTCAAACAGGATGCTGTCCTGGGCGGAGAGTTTGATGAGTGCATGGTTCCCGCTTATAAAAACGGCAAGCCAGTCATGGAATCCCACGAGGGGTAGATTGCTGGCCAAAACAAGCCCGACCTTTTTGGGTGCGGCTAAGTTTTCAGGTATTCCGGCACCGGTTGCCCAGTCTGATAATTTCTGTGGGTTCAGAAAGGCTGTGGATAGCTGTTGGGTGGCCCGGTCGATAAAGGGTGGTATGAACCAAGGATTGGAACGGAAAGCCATCTCTTTGGCTTGTATCCATGCTGGCTCATCGGAGAGGAGGTAGTTTCCCAGCCGCCCGGCCAGCTCAATCCGTTCGTTAAGATTCATATTGAATTACCTAGATTTGTACATCAAAATTAGTTATACAATCCCTTATAATTTTAGATCATGGCTATCAAGATCACCGATGAATGTATCAATTGTGGCGCCTGTGAGCCCGAATGTCCGAATAATGCCATCTACGAGGGGGGTGTTGAGTGGGCGATCGCGGATGGAACATCCGTGAAAGGTTCTTTCTCCTTGATGGATGGTCAGCTCGTGGATGCCGGCACCAAACATGCGCCGATCGCGATCGATACCTATTACATCACGCCCAATAAATGCACCGAGTGTCAGGGCTTCCATGAAGAGCCTCAGTGTGCTGCGGTTTGTCCGGTCGATTGTTGTGTGCCCGATGAATTATATCGGGAAACCGTCGAGGAATTACTTTCCAAGAAGGATAAGCTTCACCTCTGATGAAGACTGCCATTGCCCTGGTGACCGGCGGATATTCCGGTGAAGCCGTGATTTCTTATCGAACGGCTGATACCATCCAGCAGCACCTAGAATCGGACCAATATCAGGTATATCGGATCGACATCCGAAAAGACGGTTGGTGGTATAGTACTTCCGAGGAAAAGAACATTGAGGTTGACAAAAATGATTTTTCTATCCGATTGGATGGGAAGCACATTTGTTTCGATGCTGTTTTTGTTGCGATGCACGGCACCCCCGGAGAAGATGGCCGCTTGTTAGGCTACTTCGACATGCTGGGGATTCCATATACTTGTTGTCCTACGGCTACCTCGGTGGTCACCTTCAATAAATGGTATGCAACATCCATCGCAGGAGCTGCTGGTGTTCCGGTTGCCCGTTCTATTTTTTTTGAGCGGGGTTGTGACCTTACTGAGGCCGCTGCTTCCATTCGACAGGGTTTGAAATTTCCTGTTTTTGTCAAGCCAAATAACGGAGGGTCCAGTATCGGCATGTCCAAGTTGAATCTGACTACGGATGATATAGTGGCGGCCTTGGAAAAAGCTTTCCTGGAGGATGGTCAGGTGCTAGTCGAAGAAATGATTCAGGGAAGGGAATTCACAGTTGGCGTGTACAATGACAAAAGTGGGATTGTTGTGCTGCCCATCACGGAGGTCGTAGCGGATACCGATCAGCCATTTTTTGATTTCATCGCAAAGTATCAGGGAAAATCTACCGAGATCACACCGGCAGAAATATCGACTAATATGGCCGACAAATTACGGGACACTGCCAAAAAAATTTATGCCGTTTTTGGTTGCGCCGGGGTGGTGCGAATAGACTTTATTTATGAGCCGGAGCAGGATATTCCATACATGCTGGAAGTGAATACCATTCCGGGTCAAAGCAGTGCAAGCATCATTCCGCAGCAGGTACAGGCGGCCGGAATGAAGCTTTCTCAGTTTTATTCACAACTGCTGGAAGTGACACTGTCAAATCATGCTAAAACCCCGAATGCGGTATGATCGATTGGCTGCTCAAGAAGCCCTGGTGGTTCAACCTGCTGGCAGGGGTCATATTAGCAGTAGGCCTATTTTTCTTTTGGTTATTGTCGCTTGGCTGGTTAACTAATCATGGTAAAACTGCCTCCGTGCCGGCAGTGGTAGGACTTTCCATTTCGGAAGCTCAAAAAATTCTCGAATCAAAAGGATTCACAGTGGAAGTAGATGATTCGATCTACTCCGATTCAAAGCCTGGTTTGCATGTACTGAAGCAATTGCCGGACTCAGCCGAATTAGTGAAGGAGGGCCGAACAGTTTATCTCACCATTACTCGGGCCGTACCGCCTTCCGTGGAGATGCCCAGTTTGCGTGGACAAAGTTATCGCAATGCGGAGCTGATCCTTAAAAGCATGAATTTGGTGATCGGCGATACCATCTACAAAAAGGATTTTGCTCGCAATGCCGTGCTGGATCAGCTATATCGCGGTCGATCGATCAAACCAGGTGCACAGGTGCCGATGGGGTCACGTATCGATCTCGTTCTTGGCAATGGAGTTGGGAATGAAGAAATGTTGGTTCCTGATCTGATCGGTATGCGCTATTCAGAAGCAAGTCTGTTGATCGGCGATATGGGGCTTGGTCTGGGCGTACTGATCCTCTCACCGGAAGTAACCGATACCTTGAGTGGATATGTTGTACGACAAGAACCGGCAACACGGTTAGGGGATTCAGTTGTAAACCGCATTCGTGCCGGTCAACTCATCGATATTTGGTTAGGGGCCACACCGCCTGTTAAAGACACCATCCGAATTCAATAAAAATTTATACCGTGCATACGATCACTGTTGAGAAACTTAAAGAACGTTTGGACTCAGGCGAAGCCATTAAGTTGGTCGATTGTCGGGAACCGCATGAGTACCAGGAGTTCAACCTCGGCGGATTACTCCTGCCATTGGGCAAAATCCAGGGGATGGAAATCGATCCCATTGAAGATTGGAAGGAAGAAGAGGTTATACTGCACTGCCGTAGCGGACAGCGCAGTATGATGGCCGCTCTCTTCCTGGAGGCGATCGGATTCAAGAATGTAGTGAATCTGGCCGGTGGGGTACTCGCTTGGAGAGAATTACATGGCGATACCCGTCCCGGATCATAATTCTACCTGTACCCCCATCGTTGCATTTATCCCCGCCATTGGGAAATAGAAATTTTCGGTAGTCAACCGCCCGCCATAAAAATAACTGAACGTGTAACCGTTCGGTTCATACCGGACATTCGTGACATTGTTTACCTGCAAAAGGATACGAACTGATTTTTCTTTCGGCATCGGAATTGTATAGTCGATCAACAGATTCTGCACCCAGTACGGATCCAGTGAACGAGACCGATCGGATGTGTTGTCAAGGTATTGTCGGCTTACGAACTGGCTGATCCATTGGCAATCCAATCCTTTTAGGGGCGTCCAACTTAGGATTCCGTTCGATACCCATTCAGGTGAGAGGGCGAGATTCGAACGGTTATAGAAGCGTTTGATCTGACCGCCGTTGTCGTAATCATCCAGGAATTCGGTGAAGTTTCTGACTCGGTTACGGCTCAATGCCACGTTACCGGCCAGTCGGATCGTTCGGTGTACATTCCAGCTTCCTTCCAGCTCGATCCCCATTCGATAGCTTTGTGGAATATTTTGACGGGTATAGGCGCCGACATCGTTGATGGCACCGGTCAGGATCAATTGATCCTGGTACGACATGTGATACAGGGTGGCTGACCATCTGTAGTTCTTCATCCTCCTGCCGATGTTCGCTTCCAGATCTAGCAGTTTTTCCGGACGCGGTTGTTGATTCCACCCGGCCTCAAAATCATCGCGGTTAGGTTCCTTTTGCGCATAGGCAAGCGAGAGGAATCCGGACCAGCTGTCTCGAGCGTAACTGATGCCCGCTTTTGGATTTACAAATCGGTAGATCGGATGGAACCGGATATCTGGGTTATTCCGAAATCCGTTCAGGCGATATTCGACCCAACGTGTTTGCAGATCGGTAAAGAGCGACCAGTTCGGTTTCCAATTCCATTGCCATTTGAAGAATTGATTTGCATCATTTTTATCAGCCGGTTGATCGTACCAGTTCTTGATGGCGGTCAGTCCGTTCAACGCCCAGGTAGGTTTGCCGAAATGTTGACCAACATAACGGGTGAGTGCTCCGCCCCAGGTGAAGGCTGAGCGTCCCTTTTTCCATTGGTAAGAAAAAGTCGTGCCATAAAAATGGTTATCGAGCCACAATTGTCTGATCAGATCGGTGGTGAAGGTCGTGTCATTTCCATTCACGGGATAGGGCATACCATAGCGGGCATAGTCCTGCTCCGCTTTATATTGCTCATAATATCCTTTTCCTCTTGTGTAAAATAAGGCGATCGACAACTGTGCTTTCTTAGCCGTGGTTCGGTTGAAGAAGAGTTGGGTGTGCCGTTGTTGGTAGTTGTCTGTTTCATTTTCATAGGGATCACCGGGACGTTCAGTGCCGGCATAATTGATCCGTCTATTACCAGCCTCCAGGTCTGCTTCTGAGATCCCATACCAGGCTTGATAAGTTCTTTCTTTTCCGGCGAATTGTGTCAGCCTAATGGAATAACCCGGTTGAATATAGGCAGTAGAAACATAGTAGGAGGAGAGTAGGCTACTGGCCCGATCGATGAATCCGTTGCTTGCGATTTGTGAGAGGCGGATGTCCGTGGCGAATTTTCCCTGCAAGCCACTTTGATAAAGTAGTGTGTGTTTTCGGGAATCGAACGAGCCGAAACTGTTTTGAATGCTGAGTCGTTTTTCCGGAACCGACGAATGCGTACTGATGTTCAGATTGGCGCCAAAGGCCCCGGCTCCATTGGAGGAAGTACCCACTCCGCGTTGAAGTTGGATGCTCTGTGCGGAGGACGCGAGATCAGGCAGGTTGACAAAGAAAATACCCTGACTTTCCGCATCATTGTAAGGGATACCATTGATCGTCATGTTGATGCGTGTAGGATCGGTTCCCCGGATCCGTATACCGGTGTATCCGATTCCGTTTCCGGCATCTGAATGAACCACAACTCCAGGTAAGGTTGATAATAAGAAGGGGAGGTCTTGGCCGAGATTTCGTTTCTCGATCTCCTTTCTGTTCAGGTTTGTCTTCGAAAATGGAGCCTCATCACCAGCGCGTACGGCTTGAACCTCAACGGGGCTCATAACATAAAAGCTGTCTTTTTTTTCTGCTTGCGCATGGGAAAGAAGAGGAGAGATGAGTAGCAAGGTCAGTAGACGATATCCGTTCATTGAAATGGATTTATCGCTACCGGGAATACTGGGTAAGATTCCTTCTCCTCCCTTCGCAGGCATTATCCTGGACAGGTTCTACGGGTTTGATCTCAGCCGATGTTCTATGAACAACAGCACCCCGGAAGCGTGGTTTACACAAAATTACGGTTCCAAAACAAGCATTGTACCATTTTGTTCAGAGTCTTGATTCCCTTATCTTTGCATCGCGAAGTAGAGCAGCGGTAGCTCGTTGGGCTCATAACCCAAAGGTCGGGAGTTCGATCCTCCCCTTCGCAACATCATCCGCCTTCGGGCGGATTTTTTCTTCAACCCTGTCCAGTTATGCGATCCG
>Ga0315902_10012297_pt1 | contig 11154 bp, 10 predicted proteins | sample LakEriMetagenome_9_FD_203523 | JGI IMG/M metagenome (GOLD analysis project Ga0315902, IMG submission 203523) | Freshwater fungal communities from buoy surface, Lake Erie, Ohio, United States - Buoy 12 MA117 | ecosystem: Environmental > Aquatic > Freshwater > Lake > Lake biofilm | place: USA...
AGGGGGGCCGGGGCCCCCCTCCTTGACCGCCCCCGTGGTGCGGAGTCAGGCGGGGTCGCGGAGCCAGCCGGGGGCGAGGTCGATGCGGTCGCAGTCGGCGAGCGGCAGGAGGCGGGCGAGTTCGGCCATCAGGCGGTCGATGCGCTGGCGGCCCATGCGGATGCCGGGTTCGGGCCAGAAGGCGCGGAGGGCGAGGCGGCGGGCATCACGTGCGGCGCGCAGGTCGAGCCGGCCGATCAGGGTTTCGCCTTCGAGGACGGGGAAGACGTAGTAGCCGTAGCGGCGCTGCGGTTCGGGCACGAAGATTTCGATCCGGTAGCGGAAGCCGAAGAGCCGTTCGGCGCGGGTGCGGTCGCGCAGGGCGGGGTCGAAGGGCGAGAGCAGGCGGATCCGGCCGGAGGGGGGCGGGAGGGCGGCGGCCTCGTCCGTCGTGCCGGGGCGGACGAAGGCGGGGCGGGTGCTGCCGTCGGCGAGGGTGATGGCGAGGGTGACAAGCCGGCCTGCGGCGGTTTCGGCGGCGCACCAGGCGCGGGCCTCGGCCGGGGTGGCGAGCGCCCAGAAGGCCGCAATCTGGTTCGCCGTGGCGAAACCGAGGCGGTCGAGCGCGGTCGCACAGGCCCAGTCGATGCTGTCCTGCGGATCGGGCCGGGCGGCCAGATGGGCAGCGGGGATCACGCGTTCGGTCAGGTCATAGACCTTGCGGAAGCCGTCACGCCGGGCGACGGCGATGCGGCCGGTGCGCCAGAGGTATTCGAGCGCGGTCTTGGAGGGATGCCAGTCCCACCAGCCGGTCGAGCGGCGGCTTTCGCCGGGGGCAAGGTCGGCGGACGTGCAGGCGCCGTCGCGGGCGATGCGGTCAAGCACGCTGTCGAAGCGGTCTTCGAAGGTGGCGCCCTGCCAGGCGCGCCAGCGCGGGGCGAGGCGGGCGGTATCGCGGGCAAAGCGGAGCCGCCAGTGGGGGAAGAACTCCATCGGGATGACGGCAGCGTCGTGGGTCCAATGTTCGAAGACGGCGCGGTGGCGGGTCTGCAGCGCGGCGAGCATGGGCGGCCGGTAGGCGGGGCGGCGCGACCAGAGGATCAGGTCATGGGCGCGGGCGAGGGTGTTGACGCTGTCGACCTGGACGAAACCGAGCGCGGAAATGGTGCCGGCGACATCGGCGGCGCGGCTGCCGCCCGCGGGCGCGGCCAGAAGGCCGTGCCGTGCGAGGAAGAGCCGGCGGGCGTGCAGGTTGGAGAGGGCGGGAAAGGTCACGGACGGGGCGGGTTGCGCATCGCTTCGGCCTGGAGGATGCGGACCTGGCGCACGACCTCGACCAGAATGGCGGTGTAGATGCCCATGCTGAGGAGCCCATTGGCGGAGGCGAGCCCGGCCAGGAGCCGCCATTCGACGGGCAGGAGCACGTCGCCGAAGCCGAGCGTGGTGTAGGTGACGAGCGCGAAATAGAGCGACACCTCGAACCCGTCGAAGATGCCGAGCAGGTGGAAGGTCAGCGCCCAGACCCAGACGCCGAGGGTGAAGAGCAGGATCACCGCGAGCGCGGCGCCGGAGAGGACCGCCATCATCTTGATCCGGTGGGGCGGGCGGACGAGCCAGGCATGGCCGACAAGGAGCCGCGTTTCGAGCGCCCAGACGCCGAGGCCGCCGATCAGGATGGTGACGAGGATGATCGCGGAGCCGAGGGCGAGCTGGATGAACATGGGTCAGGTCCGGCGCAAGGTGGACAGCGGCGCTGCGAGCCCTTATCTCGGGCCGGTCATGGCTGCGCAAGAGACGACGAAGAACTATCGGGTGATCGCCGAAAACCGGCGGGCACGCTACGACTATGCCATCGAGGACGATCTGGAATGCGGGATCGTGCTGATGGGGTCGGAGGTGAAATCGCTGCGCACGGGGCAGTCGAACATCGCCGAAAGCTATGCTGCGGTCGAGGGCGGGGAGCTGTGGCTGACGAATGCGCATGTCGCGCGCTATGAGCCGGCGCGCCAGTTCGGGCACGAGGAGCGGCGGCGGCGCAAGCTTCTGGTGACCCGCAAGCAGATGGCGCGGCTCTGGAGCGCGACGCAGCGCGAGGGGATGACGCTGGTGCCGCTGGTGCTTTATTTCGACGACAAGGGGCGGGTGAAGCTGAAGCTGGCCATCGCGAAGGGCAAGAAGCTGCATGACAAGCGCGCGACCGAGGCGACGCGCGACTGGGACCGGCAGAAGCGGCGGCTTCTGAAGGAGCACGGTTAAGGTTTACGGCGAGATTGTGTCTTTTCGAAACCCGCGCTAGGGTCCCGCGCACAGCGCCGAAGAGCGCTTGGTTGAAGGTCAACGGAAAGGGACGGAAATGGAACTTATCATCCAGCTGATCGGCGGGCTGATCGGTGGCAACGCAACGGGCGCTGTTGCCAAGAACCTGTCGCTTGGCACGGTGGGCAACAGCATCGCCGGGCTGATCGGTGGCGTCGGTGGCGGCCAGATCATCAACATGCTGCTGTCCGGGGGCGGCGCGGCGGCTGCGGATGCGGCGGCGGCTGCCAGCGGGATGGACATCGGGTCGATCGTCAGCGGTCTGGCTGGCGGCGGTGTGGGCGGTGTGATCCTGACCGTGATCGCGGGCATCGTGAAGCGCGCGATGGCGAAGTAAGCCCAGAGAGCAGAAGGACAGATCAGTCCTGGTCTTGTGCCGGTACCGGCTGCGCTGGTACCGGCATTTCCTGTTGGACCGGAAGGGAAGCCGCGATTCGGATCATGCGAGGGCAGGCAGGGTGAACGATGGCCGATGACCCGCGCACGATTGTTTCGACGGAGTGGCTGGGCGCCAGACTGGGCGACCCTTTGCTGCGGGTTCTGGATGGGTCCTGGCACATGCCGGCGGCCGGTCGCGACCCCGGGGCGGACTACGCGGCATGCCATATTCCGGGTGCGGTCTTCTTTGACATCGACGATATCGCGGACGACCGGTCGGACCTGCCGCACATGGCGCCGCCGGCCGAGAAGTTTGCGAGCCGGCTGCGGGCGATGGGTGTCGGCGACGGGCATCAGGTCGTGGTCTATGACACGGCCGGAGTGTTTTCGGCGCCGCGGGTGTGGTGGACATTCCGTCTCATGGGCAAGCGGGAGGTGGCGGTGCTGGATGGCGGCCTGCCGAAATGGCGGGCCGAAGGGCGGCCGGTCACGGCTTTGCCGACCGACGTCATGCAGCGGCACATGACCGTGCAAAGGATGCCGGCCGTTGTCGTCGATGTCACGGACGTTGCGCGGGCATCGAAGCTTGGTTCGCACACGATCATCGATGCACGCCCGGCCGGGCGGTTCCGCGGCGAGGCGCCGGAGCCGCGGCCAGGGCTGCGGTCGGGGCATATTCCGGGGTCGCGGAACCTCTGGTACGGGGATCTGCTGAACGCGGACGGGACGATGAAGGGGCCGGGCGCGCTGCGCGCGGCCTTTGATGCGGCGGGGATCGACCTTGGGCGGCCGGTCATCACGACCTGCGGGTCGGGGATCAGCGCGGCGATCCTGTCGCTCGCGCTCGAGCGGATCGGGAAGACGGACCACGCGCTTTATGACGGGTCATGGACGGAATGGGGCGGGTATGACGACCTGCCGGTTGCGAAGGGGAAGGCGTGATGTTCGAGCATCTGAAAGAACAGCCGGCGGACAAGATCCTGGCGCTGATGGCGGCCTACCGGGACGATCCGCGCAAGGACAAGATCGACCTGGGCGTGGGCGTCTACAAGGATGCGACGGGGCTCACGCCGGTGATGCGGGCGGTCAAGGCGGCCGAGCGGCGCATCTGGGAGACGCAGGAGACCAAGACCTATACCGGGCTTGCGGGTGATCCGGCCTTTGCCGAGGCGATGATCGGGCTGGTGCTGGGCGGCGCGGTGGCGCGCGAGCGGGTGGCGGCGGTGGCGACGCCGGGCGGCACGGGGGCGATCCGGCAGGCACTGGAGCTGATCCGGCTGGCCACACCGGGGGCGACGGTGTGGCTGTCGGCGCCGACCTGGCCGAACCATCCCTCGATCGTGAGGTATCTGGGCATGAAGCTGGCCGAGTACCGCTATTTCGACGAGGGCACGCGGGATGTCGACTTTGCCGGGCTGATGGCCGATCTGGGGCAGGTGGCGGCGGGGGATGCGGTGCTGCTGCATGGCTGCTGCCACAATCCGACGGGGGCGAACCTGACGCAGGAGCAATGGCACGCGGTCATCGCGCTTCTGAAGGCGCGCGGGGCGGTGCCCTTTGTCGACATCGCCTATCAGGGGTTCGGTGACGGGCTTGATGCCGATGCCTGGGCCACGCGGGCGGTGGCAGCGGGGTTTGACGAATGCATCATCGCGGCGTCCTGTTCCAAGAATTTCGGCATCTATCGCGAGCGGACGGGGCTGCTGATGGCCGTGGGGCGGGACGTGGCAGAGGCGCGGGTGGCGCAGGGCAACCTGTCGCATCTGAACCGGCAGAACTATTCCTTTCCGCCCGACCACGGGGCGCGGATCGTGACGACGATCCTGACCGATCCGGGGCTGCGGGCGGAGTGGGAGGCCGAGCTCGAGGAGGTGCGGCTGAACATGCTGGGGCTGCGCGAGGCGCTGGCGGGGGAACTGGCGCGGCTGACGAATTCGGACCGTTTCGGCTTTGTCGCCCGGCACCGGGGGATGTTCAGCCGGATCGGCGCCACCCCTGCGCAGGTCGAGCGGATGCGGGCCGAGCATGGCATCTACATGGTGGGTGACAGCCGGATGAACATCGCGGGGCTGAATGCGGCGACGGTGCCGGTGCTGGCGCGCGCGATCGTCGCCGTGGGGGCGTGAGCGCAAAGGGGCGTGCGCCGTGGCGCAACCTCGCGTAGGGTGGGTGAAACCCACCATGGGGAGGAGCGGCGATGGACGGCGCGGGCCAGAGGCAGACAGAAACCCTGACGCATCAGGAGGAGCGGCGCGATCTCGCGGCGGCCTTTCGCTGGACGGCGCGGCTCGGCATGCACGAGGCGGTTGCCAACCATTTCTCGCTGTCGGTGAGCGAGGACGGGCGGCGGTTCCTGATGAACCCGAACATGCGCCATTTTGCGCGGATGAAGGCGTCGGACCTCATCCTGCTCGACGCCGGCGACCCCGCCACGATGGAGCGGTCCGATGCGCCGGACCCGACGGCCTGGGGGTTGCACGGGGCGCTGCACCGGCGGCTGCCGCATGCGCGCTGCGCGATGCATGTGCATTCGATCCATGCCACGGTGCTCGCCTCGCTGGCCGATTCACGGCTGCCGGCGATCGACCAGAATTCGGCGATGTTCCATGGCCGGGTGGCGGTGGACGACCAGTATGGCGGCATGGCGCTGGGCGAGGAAGCGGAGCGTTGCGTCTCGGTCCTGGCGGACCCGAAGGTCCGGACGCTGATCATGGGAAATCACGGCGTGCTCATCATCGGGGAGACGGTCGCGGAGGCGTGGAACCGGCTTTATTACTTCGAGCGGGCGGCCGAGACCTATGTGCGGGCGCTGCAGACCGGGCGGCCGCTGCGGTTCCTGCCCGACGCGGTGGCCGAGAAGGTGGCGCAGGAATGGGAGGCCTATCCCGGGTTTGCCGAGGCGCATCTGCAGGAGTGCCGCGCGATCCTGGATGCCGAAGGGTCGGACTACGCCTCGTAGGGTGGGTGGAACCCACCCTAGAGGGTGCGTTCCACGGATTCGCGCTCGAAAATCTCGATGACGTCGCCTTCGCGGACGTCGTCGTAGTTCTCGAAGGCCATGCCGCATTCCTGGCCCGAGATGACTTCGGCGACTTCGTCCTTGAAGCGCTTGAGCGTCTTGAGCGTACCTTCGTGGATCACCACGTTGTCGCGCAGAAGACGCACGCCGGCCGAGCGGCGGGCGACGCCTTCGGTGACGAGGCAGCCTGCGACCTTGCCGATGCCCGAGACCTTGAAGACCTGCAGGATGCGCGCATAGCCGATGAAGCGTTCGCGAACCTCGGCCTTGAGGAGGCCCGAGGCGGCGGCCTTGATATCGTCCACCAGGTCGTAGATGATCGAATAGTAACGGATTTCGACGCCCTTCTGGTTCGCGGCGGCCCGCGCGGGCGCATTGGCGCGTACGTTGAAGCCGATGACGGGCGCCTTTGATGCCTCGGCCAGGCCCACGTCGCTTTCGGTGATGGCGCCGACGCCGGCATGCAGGATGCGCACCCGCACCTCGGCATTGCCGATCTTTTCGAGCGCCTGGGCGATGGCCTCGGCCGAGCCCTGCACATCGGCCTTCACGACCACGGGCAGTTCGGCCACGGCGGCATCGGCGCGGGCGCGGGCCATGAGCTGTTCGAGCGTCTGGGCTGCGCCGGCAGCGGCACGCTTGTCGCGGGCGGCCTTTTCGCGGTAGGCGGCGATTTCGCGGGCCTGGGCTTCGGTCTCGACGACGTTGAGCACGTCGCCGGCCTGGGGCGTGCCGTTCAGGCCGAGCACCTCGACCGGGACGGAGGGGCCGGCTTCGGCGATGGTATCGCCCTGGTCGTTGATCAGGGCGCGGACCTTGCCCCATTGTTCGCCGACCACGAAGATGTCGCCCTTGCGCAGGGTGCCGTTCTGGACGAGCACGGTCGCGACCGGGCCGCGGCCGACGTCAAGCTTGGCCTCGATCACGGCGCCGCGGGCGGGGCGGTCGGGGTTGGCGCGAAGTTCGAGGATTTCGGCCTGGAGTGCGATGGCTTCGAGCAGGTTGTCGAGCCCCTGGCCGGTCTTGGCGGAGACCTCGACGTCCTGAACGTCGCCCGACATCTCTTCCACCACGATTTCGTGCTGGAGGAGGTCGGTGCGGACCTTCTGGGGATTGGCGTCGTATTTGTCGATCTTGTTGATCGCGACGATCATCGGGACGCGTGCGGCCTTGGCATGGCTGATCGCCTCGACCGTCTGGGGCATGACGGCATCGTCGGCGGCGACGACCAGCACGACGATGTCGGTGACATTGGCGCCGCGGGCGCGCATCGAGGTGAAGGCGGCGTGGCCCGGCGTGTCAAGGAAGGTGAGCGTCGCGCCGGCATCGGTCGTGACCTGATAGGCGCCGATATGCTGGGTGATGCCGCCGGCTTCGCCCGCGACGACATTGGCCTTGCGGATCGCGTCGAGAAGCGAGGTCTTGCCGTGGTCGACATGGCCCATGATCGTCACGATGGGCGGGCGCGGCCTGAGATGGGTCGGGTCGTCCTTGTCGGTATCAATCACATCCTCGACATCGGCGTCCGAGACGCGGACGACACGGTGGCCGAATTCCTCGATGATGAGTTCGGCGGTGTCGGCGTCGATGGACTGGTTCTGCGTGGCCATGATGCCGTTCTTCATCAGGACCTTGATGAGATCGGCGACACGTTCGGCCATGCGGTTGGCAAGTTCGCCGACCGTGATCGCCTCGGGAACCTGAACGTCGCGGACGACCTTTTCGCGGTCCTGATGACCGCCCATCGCCTTTTGCCGGGCACGTTCCTGCTTGCGCTTGATCGCGGCCATCGAACGCTGGCGGCCGCCTTCGCCGCCGGTGAGGGCGTCGCTGAGGGTCAGCTTGCCGGCGCGGCGGGCCTCTTCGTCGCGGGTGGCCTTGGGCTTGGCGGCCTTGTCGCCGCGGATGGTATCGCGTTCGCGGTCGGTCTTGCGCGGAGAGACGGGGCCGCGGGTGCCGCGGTCTTCGTCGTCGCCGGCGGTGACGGGGACGGCTGCAACAGGCCGCGACGGGGCTGGCGCCGGGCCGGCGGCGCGGGCCGTTTCCTCGGCGCGCTGGCGTTCCTCTTCTGCGGCACGGGCACGGGACGCGGCTTCGCGTTCACGCTCTTCACGTTCTTTCGCCTCGATTTCGGCACGGCGTCTTTCGCGTTCCTCGGCGCGTGCGGCTTCGTCTGCGGCGCGGCGGGCCGTTTCGTCCGCCTCCCGCGCGCGGGCCATGGCGAGAGCCTTCATGCGGCGTTCGAGTTCGGCATCCGATATGCCGGCGGGGCGGCGGGACGGGTCGCCCGGGATCGACGCGGTGCCGCCCCCGGCCGGAGCGGAGCCGGGCTTGGGCGGGGCGACGACCCGCTTGCGCTTGGTTTCAACCACGACGTTCTTGGTGCGGCCGTGGCTGAAGCTTTGCTTCACGTTGCCCGGGCGGGCCCCGGGGGGACGCAGGCCAAGAGGTTTCTTGTCGCCGGTATCGTTCATGAGGCTTCTTTTTCCTTCCGGGCGATCCCCTGATCGCCGTCAATCTCGCGCAGGCCGCGGAGTTTCGCGGCCTCCTCTACAACACGGTCGCTGAGTCCGCCAGACGCGAGCGCGCCATGTATCACACTTTGACGGCCGAATGCCAAACCCAATTCGGATGAGGTGAGGCAGCCGTAATAGCGGGCGCCCTGCGGGGTCCAGAGTTTCGTCTTGCCGCGCAGCGATCCGTCGCTGGCCTGCAGAAGCACGCGCACCCCGCCCTTGTCGAGCGCGGCCTTGACCTTTTCGAAGCCGCAGACGGCGAGGCCGGCCTTGCGGGCAAGGGCGACGAGGTCGGTCACGCGGCGGGCAAGCTGGGCTTCGACGTCGGCGGCGAGCGTCTCGGGCACCTTGACGGGCTGGCGGGCGGCGCGGGCGAACTGGCCGCGGCCGGCCTTGTCGAGCACGGCGCGGTCGGCGGTGACCCACATGCCGCGGCCGGGGAGTTTCCCGAGGATGTCGGGCACGATCGTGGCGTCGGGGCCGACCACGAAGCGGATCAGCCCGGCCTTGGGCTGAACCTCGCCGGTGACGATGCACCGGCGTTCGGGGTCTTCCCTGTCATCTCTCGTGCCGCCGCGGGTCATCTGGGGTCGGGGCCGGTCAGGCCTCTTCCTCCTCTTGCGTCTCGGTCCGGTTCAGCTCGTCGGGGTCGACCCAGCCGAGCATCACGCGGGCGGTCATCACCATGGTCTGCGCCTCTTCGAGGCTGACGTCGAATTTCTCGAGGATGCCTTCGTCCTTGACGCGGTTGCCGTCGACCGTGGTCCAGCCGCCGGCGATTTCCCAGTCGGCGAGGGTGGCGAAATCCTCGAGCGTCTTGACCCCGTCGAGGGCGAGCGCCTCGATCATCTGGGGGGTCAGGCCTTCGTAGTTGACGAGGCTGTCTTCGACGCCGAGTTCGCGGGCATGGTCGAGCGCGGCCTTGGCCTTGGCCTCGAGATAGTCGCGGGCGCGGGCCTGAAGCTCGTGGGCGGTGGATTCGTCGACGCCGTCGATGACGAGGAGTTCGTCGATGTCGACATAGGCCACTTCCTCGAGATTGGTGAAGCCTTCGGCGACGAGAAGCTGGGCGAAGAATTCGTCGAGATCGAGGGTTTCCATCAGGAGCTTGGTGCGGCTTTCGAATTCGGCCTGGCGGCGCTTGCTTTCCTCTTCCTCGGTCATGATGTCGATGTTGAGGCCGGTCAGCATGGAGGCGAGGCGCACGTTCTGGCCGCGCCGGCCGATGGCGAGCGACAGCTGTTCCTCGGGGACGACGACCTCGATGCGTTCGGCATCCTCGTCGAGCACGACCTTGGCGACCTCGGCGGGCTGGAGCGCGTTGACGAGGAAGGTGGGGATATCCTCGTTCCAGGGGATGATGTCGATCTTTTCGCCCTGAAGTTCGTTCACGACGGCCTGGACGCGGCTGCCGCGCATGCCGACGCAGGCGCCCACGGGGTCGATCGAGCTGTCGTAGGAGACGACGGCGATCTTGGCGCGCGAGCCGGGGTCGCGGGCGACGGCCTTGATCTCGATGACGCCTTCGTAGATTTCGGGGACTTCCATCTTGAAGAGCTCGGCCATGAATTCGGGCGCGGTGCGGGAGAGGAAGATCTGCGGCCCGCGCTGTTCGCGGCGGACATCCTTGATGTAGCAGCGGATGCGGTCGCCGGGGCGATAGGCTTCGCGGCCGATCTTTTCGTTGCGGCGCAGGATCGCTTCGCCGGTGCCGACATCGACGATGATGTTGCCGTATTCCTCGCGTTTGACCACGGCGTTGATGATGGTGCCGACGCGGTTGCGGAATTCCTCGTACTGGCGGTCACGTTCGGCCTCGCGCACCTTCTGGAGGATGACCTGCTTGGCCGATTGCGCGGCGATGCGGCCAAGCTCGACGGGGGGGACCTCTTCGGCATAGACCTCGCCGACCTTGGGGTCCTCCATGTACTGGCGGGCCTGGGCGACGGTCATCTGGGCCTGGTAGTTTTCGACCGCGTCATCTTCGACCACGGTGCGGACGCGGGTGAAATGGGCGCGGCCGGTCTTGCGGTCGATCTTGACGCGGATGTCCATCTCGGCGCCGTAGCGGGACTTTGCGGCACGGGCGAGGCTTTCCTCCATCGCCTCGACCACCAGGGCGGGGTCGATGTTCTTTTCGCGTGCGACGGCATCGGCCGTCTGCAGAAGCTCGATCTGGTTGGCGGAGGTGATGGCCATCAGTGTCTCTCCTTTGCGGGACCGGGGTCACCGGCCGTGTCTTCTGCATCATCGGCGCCGTCGATCACGCTTTCGACGGCGTCGAACTGGGTTTCGTCGATCAGGCCCCTGTCCTTGCGGCCACGCAGCACGTCGCGGATCAGGTCGTCGGTCAGGACGAGCTTGGCGTCGCTGATCCAGTCGAATTTCAGGCCGATGGTCACGTCGCTGTCGTCGAGCGCGATCAGCACCTCTTCGCCGTCGATCCCGGCAAGCTGGCCCTTGAAGCGGCGGCGTCCGTCGATCAGCTCTTCGGTCTCGATCCTGGCCTCGTGGCCGGTCCAGCGGTCGAAATCGGCCAGCCGGGTGAGCGGGCGGTCGATGCCGGGGGAGGAGACTTCGAGGGTATAGGCCTCGGCGATGGGGTCTTCGACATCGAGGAGGGCCGAGACGGCGGTCGAGATGGCGGCGCAGTCGTCGACCTCGATCGTGCCGTCGGGCCGCTGGGCCATGATCTGGAGCGTCGGGCTTTTGCCGCCCATGAGGCGGATGCGCACGAGTTCGAAGCCCATGTCAGCGAGGACGGGTTCGATCAGGCCGGCGATGCGGCGGTCGATGGCCGATTTGGCGATGAAGTCGGGCATGGTGTTCAGGGTGGTCTCAAAACGAAAAAACGGGCCCGCGGCCCGTTGGTCTTTCCCGGTGGGCGCTGGGGGTGGAGGCCAGCGCGCCGCTGTCAAGGAGGGATATACGGCGGGGGGGCGGGGG
>Ga0315902_10012298_pt1 | contig 11154 bp, 8 predicted proteins | sample LakEriMetagenome_9_FD_203523 | JGI IMG/M metagenome (GOLD analysis project Ga0315902, IMG submission 203523) | Freshwater fungal communities from buoy surface, Lake Erie, Ohio, United States - Buoy 12 MA117 | ecosystem: Environmental > Aquatic > Freshwater > Lake > Lake biofilm | place: USA...
GGTCACGAAGGAAGTGCCGGTGCAGAAGTGCGTGACGGTCGCCGTCGAGGTGCCCGTCGAGAACGCCTGCGGTGGCTGCGGTGACGCCGGCTCGGCCGGTGCTGCCGGTGGCTGCGGTGGCGACGCCGGTGCCTGCGGCGGTTGCGGCGAGGCTTCGGCCTCGGCCGGCGACTGCGGCGGTGCCTCGGCCGCTTGCGGTGAGTGCGGTGGCCGCCGTCGCGGCTGCGGCTGCCGTCGCTGCAAGTAAGCACTGACTGCATCGGGCGCAAGCCCGATCTGCCGTGCCCACAGGGGGGCCGGGCGTGAAAACGCCTGGCCCCCCGCTTTTTTGCCCCCAGAGTTGCCCGGTTTTCGGGAATCTGGTCGAGTAACCGCGCTCGGGTCAGGCGGGATCCGGGCGATTTCTCGCAGGGAGGCGGACTGATGCTCGATGCCTGCACGGCGGTCGCCGACGATGCGGCGACCCGCGGCTCACAAACCGGAGAGGCGTGGATTCACGAGGTCCGCAGGGCCGTCCGTGGGGCCCACGTCGACTTCTTCCGCCCGTCGCCGGTTCGCTACTGGACTGATTTTCTCATCAGCCTGATCGCCGCTTACGTCGCCGCCGGCGTCTACCTGACATCGCCCCTGGGGTCGTGGCCGCAGCTGGTCGCCTTTCCGATCGCCGTGTTCTGGCTCTACCGCATGGGGTCGCTCGTGCACGAGGTCTGCCATCTCGGCGAGCACGAGATGCCGTTTTTCAAGGCCGCGTGGAACGTGCTCGGCGGCGTGATGATCCTGATGCCGAGCCCGTTCTTCACCCGCCACCACCGCGACCACCACAGCCAGCGGTACTACGGCACGCCGCAGGATCCCGAGTATGCGGCCAACATGGTCGAGGCCGGCAATCTCACGAGCGTGCTCGTCTACGCCCTCAAGATCATGGCCATGCCGATCGTCGTGTTCCTGAGGTTCCTGCTCGTGCCGCTCACCTTCGTCACCCCGGGCGTCCGCGAGTGGACCCTCCGGCATGCCTCCGCCCTGACTTTCAACCGCCACTACGAGCGGAGGCTCACCGCGGCCGACCGCCGGGCCATCCTTGCCGCGGAGATCCCCTGCTTCATCCGGGCGGCGGTGATTCCCACGCTCGTGATCCTGGGCCTCAACGATTGGACCCGCATCCCGCTGCTCTACGCGCTCGCCGTCGCGACCGTGGCCCTCAACCACATGCGGTTCCTGGCCGACCACCACTGCGAGGGCGACGGCTCGCACTCCGACATGGAGTCGCACATCACCGACTCCTGCAACTTCACGACGAACGACCCGCTCACGCTCCTCTTCTTTCCGTTCTCGATCCGCTACCACGCCCTGCACCACCTCTTCCCCTCGATGCCATATCACAACCTGCGCCGGGCGCACGAGCATCTCGTGGCCACGCTGCCGGCGAGCTCGCCGTATCGATCGCTGGAGCGACCCGGCTGGTGGAGCGTGGCCCGGCGGGCGATCTTTGGCGGCAGTCCATCGGCGTGCTGACGGCGGGCCGGCTGCTTGCATCCCTGACGGGAAAATGCTCTTTTCATTTGATCCATCGCGGGCCTTCGTTGGCCTGCACGAACAGCCTGGAGAGACGACTCATGACGGTGTTTTCGACGCGAGAGACGGTGGTTCGCGGATCCTGTCTGGCGGTTCTGGCGGTGTCGATGGCGCTCGCGGCAGCAGGCTCGGCGCGGGCGCAGGCGACCACGGCGCCGGTCACGCCAGCCGTGGCGGCCGTCGTGAAGGCGGTGGCGACTGAGGCCGAGGCGACCGTGAAGGCGTTCAACACCGGCGATGCCGCGGCCCTCGCGGGCATGTTCATCGAGGACGGCGAGGTCGTCGACGAGAACGGAACCGTCACGGAATCCCGGGCCGAGATCACGGCGCTCTTCAAGCGGTTCTTCGAGCAGTTTCCCAAGGCGACGCTCGAGATGGAGGTGACCGACGCCCGCGAGATCGGCGATGACGTCGTGATCGAGGAGGGCGTGCGCCGCATCACGACCGATCAGGGCGCCGCGGCGGCGCAGGTGCGGTACGTGGCGGTCCGCACGAAGCAGGGTGACCGCTGGCCGCTCGCCTCCTATCGCGAGTTCTCCGACGACCCGCTGCCGACGCCGGCGGAGATGCTCGCCACACTCGACTGGATCGTCGGGGACTGGGTCGATGAGAGCCCCGACGGCCAGACGCAGATCAGCTATCGCTGGACCGAGGACGGCAACTTCCTGGTTGGCGAGTACAACCTCTCGGTCGGCGGCCAGCCGGCGTCGAAGAGCGTGCAGCGGATCGGCTGGGATCCGGTCGAAGGCACGCTCCGCTCGTGGACCTTCGACTCGGACGGCGGCTTCAGCGAAGGCGAGTGGCTGGGCACGGACGACGGCTGGGTCGTGAAGTCGGAGGCGACGTTGCCCGACGGCACGATCGGCTCGGCGACCGTCACGATTCGTCCCTCCGACGCCGACCACTTCGTCGTGGAGAGCACCGACCGGATCATCGGTGGTTCCGAGGAGCCAGATTTCAAGCTCGTCATCGCCCGCAAGCCACCCGCGCCGTCGTCCAAGTGAGCCGAACCGGCTGGGGCCGGGCCACGTAGATCACCGGTTTCTGTTCGCACCCTTCCTCGAGGAGATTCCATCGATGCGGCTTTCCGCTGCATGCACGTCACTGGTCCTGGTGTGCCTCGTGCTCGCCGGTTCGGCCGACGCCCGTCCGGGCGGCGGTGGTGGTGGCGGTGGCGGTTCCCGACCGTCGATGGGTCGGGTGGGTGGAGGCGGGGCTCGTCCTGCCATGGCCGCACGGCCGGCGTCGCCGCAGGCCCGCCCGCAGATGCCGGCGGCACGGCCCGCCATGCCCAGCGCCCAGCGGCCGATGACGCGTCCTTCGCCCGGCGTTGCCGCGGGGCGGCCGCAGGTTCCGAACTTCCAGCGGCCGAGCGTTGGTTCGCTGCAGCGTCCCAATCCCTCGCGTCCCTCCCTGCCGAATGCGGCCGGACGGCCCCAGACGCCGATCGGCCAGGTTGGCGGAGGGCCGCGTCCGGGACTCGGGTCGATCAGGCCGTCGACCCCCGGCGGAATGCCGGGTGGTGTCGGCGGCATCAATCGCCCCGGTTCGGGTGCAGCAGGTCTTGGGGCCACCAAGCCAGCGCCGATGCCGGGCCGGCCCGGCGGCGCAGGCCCCGGCGTCGCGAGCCGTCCCGGTGGCGGATTTGCGACGAAGCCCGCCCCGCTGCCTGGGCTCGGTGGCAACGTTGGTGGAGGCCGACCCGGAGCTGGTTCGGGCCTCGGTCAGGCGGGCAACCGGCCGGGGGTGCCGACGACGAAGCCTTCATTTCCGACGCCGGGAGCGGTCGGCGGGAACCGGCCAGGGCGACCGGGGCTGGGCGAGGCCAATCGGCCCACCACGCTTCCCGGCACGATCGGCGGCAACCGCCCCGGCGCGGGCGGCGGCAATCGACCCGGAGTCGGTGGGAACCGTCCCACGACCCTGCCGGGCGATCTCGGCGGCGGGAATCGTCCGGGCGGCGGAGGCAACCGACCGGGCATCGGTGGGAACCGTCCCACGACCCTGCCGGGGGATCTCAGCGGCGGGAATCGTCCGGGTGGCACCAGGCCGAACGATTGGAATCGGCCGGGAATCGGCGGCAACCGTCCAGGCATCGGGGGGAATCGCCCCGGCATCGGCGGCAACCGTCCGACCACGCTTCCAGGCGACCTCGGTCAGTGGAACGGCGGCGGCAACTGGAACGGAGGTCAATGGAACGGGGGAAATCGCCCGGGCCGTCCTGGCATCGGTGGCAACCGTCCGGGGATCGGCAACGGCAACACTATCTGGAACAACGGCAACTGGAACAGCGGCAACTTCAGCGGCAACAACTTCAACAACGTCAACGTCGGCGGCGGCTGGGGTTATGGCGGCGGCTGGGGTTATGGTGGCGGCCACGGGGGCTATCCGGGCTGGGGTTATGGCGGCGGCTATGGCTGGAACCACGGCTGGGTCAACCCGCACTACAACGGCTGGTACAACGGCGGCTGGGGCAACAACTGGGGTTATTCAGGCGGCTGGTGGGCGCCGTTTCTCACCGGCGCCGCGACCTGGGGCCTCGTCTCGAACCTCGGGGGCTGGGGTCTTGGTTATGGCACGCTCGGCTACGGTGCCGGCGGCTATGTGAATCCGTACTACTCGACGATTCCGGCGGCCGTCGTGGCGTCGTCGCCCTACGACTACTCGCAGCCGATCGTCGTCAACAACTACATCCCGGCCGACGCGGCCGTGGCGACGACCGACGCGAGCCAGGCGGCACCGGCCGCTGCGCCTCAGGTCACGGAGCCATCGCCGACCGATGCCGCGGTCGACGAGGCGCTCTCGAAGTTCAAGGCCGGCGATTACGCGGGGGCTCTCGCGGGTTTCGATCGCGCGCTGAAGGCGTCGCCGAAGGACTCCGTGATCCACGAGGTCCGGGCCTTGGCCCTGTTCGCCCTGGGCCGCTACACGGAGTCGGCCGCCGCTCTCAACGCTGTGCTGGCGACGGCGCCCGGCATGGACTGGACGACGATGAGCAACGTCTACGGATCCGTCGACGCCTACACCGGCCACCTCCGCAAGCTCGAGGAGTTCTGCCGCGCTCATCCCGACGACGCGGCCGCCCACTTCGTGCTCGGCTACCACTACCTCGTCGGCGGCTACACCGACATGGCCGCGGCGGCCCTGAAGATCGTCGTGGCCAAACAGCCTGGCGACGTGGTGGCAAAGCGGCTTCTCGATGCGCTTGCACCCGCCCCGGAGGACAAGCCGGCACCGGATGGCGGTGCGAAGCCTGCCGAGGCGGCCACGCCGGCATCGCCCGAGATCGACCTGGTCGGTTCCTGGAAGGCCACCAGCGGCAAGGAGGTCATCGAACTCACGATCACGGCCGACGCGACCTTCACATGGAAGGCCCAGCCTGACGGCAAGCCGGCGGTGTCGCTCGAGGGCGAGATCGAGACGGCGGCCGACGCCATCGCGCTGGTCAGCAAGAGCCAGGGAACGATGGTCGCGAAGGTGACCCCGAAGACGGCCGACTCCTTCGAGTTCGCGTTGCCGTCCGCCCCGAAGGACACGCCGCCACTGGTGTTCACGCGGCAGCCCTGAGGCGGCGTGGGTTCACCAGCGGCCTTCGAGACCGACGTTGGCGCCGTGCAGGAACATGCCGCCGGCGCTGCGCACGCCCGTGCCGGCTGAGGCGGTGGCATTGAAGTCGAGCTGGTTCTGGGCGAGCGCCAGGCCACTGAGCCAGGCGAGGTTGTATCCCAGCCGAAGCCCCCAGGCGTCGCTGAAGCGATAGGCCATCGAGAGATTCATGCTCGAGAGGAATCCCATGCCCGTGTCGTCGGCTTCCCGGCCCGGGCGGAACTCGACACCCGGCGCGAGCGGGCTGGTGATCGGTGCGGCCGACTGAGCGAGCCAGGCACCGCCGAGCCCCGCCTTGAGCCAGCCCTCGAGGGCGAATCGGTCCCACGTGCGCCGGCGTCTGACACCGAGCTGTCCGCCGAAGAGGTTCGAACTCGTGGCCACCCGGTAGGCGGTCGGTGCGTCGTTTCCGTAGGTCACGTGCAGGGCGGCCGCCTCGTCGAGGCCGGCCCAGAAGAGACCGCCGATCAGGTCGGTTTCCGTTTCGCTCGCGCACCGTCGTTGGGGCCACCGCGAGCCCGGTTCGCAGATGGCCGAGATGTCGGTCGCGAGCAGATTGCACTCGACCACGTTGAGGCTCGACGACCAACCGGCACGGATCGCCGAGGCCTGGTTCCAGCCCGGCACGGTGGCTCCGAGTCCGCCGGGGACGGCGAGCCCCCCCGGGCTCCCTGCGGCACCGGCTCGAGTGGCGACCGCATCGCCGAAGAACCCGTAGCAGCTCCAGTAGCCGAGTTCCCAGCCCGTCGTCCCGCAGCCGTGGCGGCCCACGAAGAGTCGCACACCCGGCGCAGTCGTCGCCATCGGGCTTCGAGTGGTGAACACGACGCCCCCGGGGCCGGGGCCGAACGGCCCCTCGACGGCGAGCGGCTGGTTCACCGACGCGTTGTCACGGTCGAGGAAGAGCACGTCGAAGGTCACATACTCCCGGTCGGATGGTGTCTCCATTCGCCGCGTCGGCGCACCGACCACCGTGGTCGCGGCGAACGGCAGGTCGACGGGGATGCTCTCCAGTTCGCCGCCGCCGAAGAGAAGGTCCGCGTCGTCGCCCACGGATCCCGGTTCGGGGTCGGCGAGGACCACGGCCGCATCCTCGCCGAGCACTGCGATCGGGTCGATGCGGAGGGGCTCGGCGACCGAGTCCTCGGCCGTGGCCGCGATCCGCGGCATGGCGGCAAGGGCCAGGAACCACACCAGTACGGCACGCCGTCGTCGTTCCACGCCCCCTCCAGTTCGGCCGCCTCACCGCGACCCTCACGACCCGGACAACTGGAGCGATCGGTCTTTTCGGCACCGATCATGAGAATCCTGCATCGCCATTCCGCTGGGGTGGTATCCGGCGCAAGCCACGCGGACTCTCCGGCCACGGGGGAGTGGCAGCGGGCCTCGCAACACGCTAGGCTCTCCCCCCGGGGCTCCGCATTTCGCCCCGCTTCACCTCCCCGCCACGGCGACTCCATGGACAAGTTCCGACGCATCCAGACCGGCAAGACGGGCAACATCCACCTTGTTCAGTTCACGGACAAGAAAATTCTCGACGACACCGTCCTCGACGAGATTCGCACGGAACTGACGCAGCTCATCGGGAAGGCCTCGGGCCCCGACGTGCTCCTCGACTTTTCGAACGTGGAGTTCATGTCGAGTGCGATGCTCGGCCTCCTCGGCCAGCTGCACCGCAAGATTTCGACCGGCCACGGCCGGCTGAAGATGTGCGGCATTCGGCCGGAGATCCTGACCGTGTTCAAGATCACGAACCTCGACAAGTTGTTCAGCATCCACAAGGACGCCCCCACGGCCCTGGCCACGTTCACCTGACGGGATCGATCCGAACGTGACCCAGCACGCAGACGGTGCCGCCGCGCCGGCCACCGGCATCGACGTCGTGATCGCCGAGGACAGCCGCATCCAGGCCCGGATGCTGATCCGCCGGCTGGAGGAGGCGGGCCACACGGTTCGCTGGGGCGAGAACGGCGCGCTGGCCCTCGCCCTGGCTCGCGAGCGGCGCCCCGACATCATCGTCTCCGACATCGAGATGCCGGAGATGACGGGCTACGAGTTCTGCAAGGCGGCGAAGACCGATCCGGGGCTCAAGACCGTCCCGTTCATTCTGCTCTCCACGCTCTCCGACCCGATCGACATCATTCGTGGTCTCGATGCCGGCGCCGACAACTACGTCACCAAGCCGTACGAGCCGGAGTACCTCCTCGGCCGCATGAACTCGCTGCTGGCGACGCCGCTGGAGTCGGCCGACGATGCCGCGGCCGGCGTGCTCGAGGTCACGCTGGCGGGGCAGAAGTTCCGGGTCAAGGCGGGGCGCCAGCAGGTACTCAACCTGCTCGTCTCCACGTTCGAGAACGCGGTCTCGAAGAACCAGGAGCTCGTGGTCGCCAACCAGGAGCTTTCTGTCGCCCGCGACGGCCTGCAGAAGTCGAACGACGAGCTTTCCACGGCCAACGCCGAGATCTCGCGGATCAACGCCCACATGGTCCGCGACCTCAAGGCGGCGGCGAAGGTTCAGCGGTCACTGCTGCCTGCCGACGACGTCGAGATTCCGGGCACGTCCATCGCCTGGAGGTATGTGCCCTGCCAGAGCCTTGCCGGCGACTTCCTCAACGTCTTCCCGCTCGATGACGAGCATGTCGGCGTGTTCGTGGTCGATGTGAGTGGCCATGGCGTGCCGTCGTCGCTGATGGCGGTCACGGTCGGACGCTTCCTCACGCCGAAGGTCTCCGACCAGTCGCTGCTTGTGCGGCAGGGGCCGGATGGCGGGATCACCGTCACGCGACCGGCAGAAGTCGCCACGCAGCTCAACCGCCTCTTCCAGGCCGACGAGTTCTCGGGGCTCTACTTCACGATCCTCTACGGCGTGCTGCACCTTCCAAGCGGCCGCTTCGACTACTGCTCCGGAGGCCACCCGGCCCTCGTTCGCGTGCCGGCCGCCGGGGGCGCGGTCGAGTTTCATCAGATGGAGAGTTTTCCCATCGCCTTCGTGCCCGACGTGGAATACGAGCAGAAGACGCTGCAACTCGCCCCGGGCGACCGGCTGTTCCTCTACTCCGACGGCGTTCCGGAGGCGATGGACAAAGACCGCAATCCCTACGGCGACGAGGCGATGGCGGCCTGCATCGCCGCTTCGCGGACGGCGCCGATCGACACCGGCGTGAAGGGGCTGCTCGACGCCGTCGAGACCTGGTGCCAGCCCAACGGCCCGCTCGACGACGTCTCGATCCTCGGCGTCGAGTGGCGTCCGTAGGACGCGATGTCCCGGGCGGGCTCGGGGCTGCCCACGCCCCGTCGCCGGACGTTCGCCTCGGCCTTCGTGGCCCCGGCTCACTTGGATGCCGCCAGCGCTTCGCCATCCTGGCTGCGCCTGTCGGCATACGCCGGCCCCGGGGCATGGGCAGCCCCTCGCTGCGTTCACGGCCTCCGGCGGCGCCCTCAGCGCCGCGGCTTTGGGGTGTAGTGGCTGCAGCCGCCGTGGACGACCCGGTCCCAGCCGTCGTCGATCCCGATCATCGTCTCGGCGCCACCGAGAAAGAGCGACCCGTCGGGCCGGAGCACACGGCGGACGCGGCCCACGAGGGCCGACCGCGTCGCCACGTCGAAGTAGAGCATGACATTGCGAAGAAACACGACGTCCGTCAGCGGCATCATCGGCCAGGTTCCGTTGAGATTCATCGTGCGAAACTCGACGAGTTGACGGCACTCCTGCACGATGCTGTGGCGGCCCTGAAGCGGCCGGAAATACTTCTTGAGCAGCGCCGGCGGCAGGCCGCGGTTGGTCTCCAGTTCGCTGAACACGCCCTCGCGGGCCCGGGCCAGAATCGGTTCCGAGAAGTCGGTGGCGATGATCCGGATCCGCCAGGTGGCGACGAGATCCCGGAAGTGCTCGAGGAGGGTCATCGCGATGCTGTAGGGCTCCTGACCCGTCGAGCAGGCGGCCGACCAGAGCGTGAGCTGACGTTCGGCGGACCGCCTGACCGCAAGGCTGGCGATCACCTGCCGCAGGGCCTCGAAGGGGGCCTTGTCGCGGAAGAAGGAGGTCTCGTGCGTCATCATGGCACAGAGCACGTCCTTCTCGAGCGATGGATCGAGGCCCTGCCGAACGCGGTCGATGAGGGTCTCGAGGCTGGGGATCTTCCGCTGTTTGACGATCGGCATCAGCCGTGCGACGACGAGGTACTGCTTCGAATGGTCGATGCACACGCCGGTGCGGCGGCGCAGCAGGCCGCAGAGGTAGTCGAACTGCGGGTCGGCGACCTTCATGGCGGCTCCGGGCGGCACTAGCCGCCGCGCCTCTTCAGCCGCAGCGCCACCTCGACGCCGACCTGCGGAAGCGGCAGCACGGCGTCGGCGAGGCCCGCGCGGACGACCTCGCCCGGCATGCCCCAGACCACGCTCGAGAACTCGTCCTGCGCGATCACGCTGCCGCCGGCGGCCACGATCTCGCGGCTCCCGGCGAGCCCGTCGCGGCCCATGCCCGTGAGCACAACGCCGAGCGTGCCGGCGCCCCAGATCCGCACGGCCGTGCGGAAGAGCACGTCGGCGGCGGGGCGGCAGGAGTTCTCCGGAGGTGCGTCGGTCAGCCGCACCCGCGGTTGAACCGCATCGCCGATGAGTTCCAGATGCCTGCCGCCGGGTGCCAGGAGGACTTCACCGGCGCGGACGACTTCCCCGTCGATCGCCTCCCGCACCGGCAGGCCCGCGGTCTTGGCCAGCCGTTCGGCCAGGTGTGCCGTGAAGAATGCGGGCATGTGCTGGACGACGAGCGTGGGCACCCGCGCGTCGGGCACGAACGCGGGGAGCACCTCCGCCAGCGCGGTCGGTCCGCCGGTCGAGACGGCGATCACCACGCCTTGGATGCGTTCTTGGCGGGCGGGCCGCGGTGAGGTGGCCGGGGCCCCCGAGGTTCGCGACGCACCACGGCCGCCGGCCCCGGCGGCCCCGCGCGGCACGAGCGACTTGATCCTTCCGATCACGTCGGTGCGGATCCGCTCGGCCACCTCGGCCGCGTTGAGCCCGGCGGGCTTCGCGACGTAGTCGTTTGCGCCGGCGAGGAGCGCATCAACCGTGGCTTTGGCGCCCCGCTCCGTGAGGCTCGAAAACATCATGACGGGCAACTTGCCGAAGCGGCGGCGGATCTCCCGCAGCGTGGTGATCCCGTCCATGACCGGCATTTCAACGTCGAGGAGCACGATGTCGGGCTTCGCGGAGGGGATCGTCGCGAGGCAGGCCTCGCCGTTCACCGCCGTGCCCACGATCTTCAGTTCGGGATCGGAGCCGAGCGTGGCCGAGAGGATGCCGCGGATGGTGGCGGAGTCGTCGCAGAGGAGGACGCCGATCGGCTCCCGGGCGGGGGTGGCGGCAGGCTCGGCCACGACGCCGAGATCGACAAGCTTGCGGGTGAGCGCCGCGGCGGTGAAGGGCTTGCCCAGGTAATCGTCGATCCCCGCCTGCCGTGCCAGGGCGATCCGCTCCTGCTCGTGCTCGGTCGAGATCATCAGGATCGGCAGCCCGCGGTAGGCGGGCTCGCTACGAAGCCGTCGCACGAGTTCGATGCCGTCCATCACCGGCATGTGCCAGTTGACGGTGATCAGGTCGGGCTTGCCCGTCGCCGCCAGCGTCGCGAGGGCCTCCTGCCCGTTGCCGGCCTCGGCGCAGACGAACTTCAGCTCCGCCAGCGTCCGCGCGACGATGCTCCGGCTCGGTTTGGAATCATCCACCACCAGCGCCCGCACGACGGGATCCTCCCTGCCCCGACCGGCCCCGAGCGCCGGTCACGGTCCACGATCACTTCCGCTTGTATTCCTCGACCAGATGCTGAAGGGCCTGGGCCATCCGGGCCAGTTCCTGCGACGATACCTGCGTGTTCGAGGCGCCTTCGGCGGTGCTCTGCGCCGCCTGGGCCACCTGCACGATGTTCTCGGCGATCTCGGATGTGCCCGTCGTCGCCTCCGAGATGTTACGGCTGATCTC
>Ga0315902_10012300_pt1 | contig 11153 bp, 12 predicted proteins | sample LakEriMetagenome_9_FD_203523 | JGI IMG/M metagenome (GOLD analysis project Ga0315902, IMG submission 203523) | Freshwater fungal communities from buoy surface, Lake Erie, Ohio, United States - Buoy 12 MA117 | ecosystem: Environmental > Aquatic > Freshwater > Lake > Lake biofilm | place: USA...
TACGGGTTCAGCGGCATCGCCCGCGACGTGGCGACAGAATGGCTCGGACCCCGCTCCCCTGCCGACGAGCGCCGCGCGCTCGATCGCGAAGTAATCCGGCATGCGCCCACGCGCCTGGATCGGATGATTGCGCAGCAGCTCCCGGAGGATCGCACGATCCGCATTGCGGCGCTGGAGGCGGCAAATGGTGACCCGTCCACGACCCGCGCCTTGAAGGAACGCGCACGCGAGCTGCAACGCATGGGGCTCGCCGTTGAGGTGAAGAGGAATGTCTTGGCGTTCCGGGCGGACTGGCGCGAAGCGCTCAGTGCGATGGAGCTTCACCTCGACGTTCGCAAGCGCCTCATGCTGGAGCAGTCCAAGCTCCGGCAGCACACTTTGAACCATCTAACCCGGGGCCTGCTTGGCCGCTGACCCGTTGCGGCGAGTCGCCGGACATCGTGGCGCCTACGCGCTTGCAGAAAGCTCGCACCGCGTATGTAGCGGCCCCACCAGGATGATGATCACGGCTCGCCGAACGCGAGGCAACGCAATGTTTGCGAGCGGTTAGGCGAGGAAATGCTGAGCAACTTCGCCGTGCGATGCCGCGCGCATCCAGACGTTTCCGGATGTCGCACACCACTACATCTAGATCAGTCCGTGGTAGCCCGGTGGTAGCCCGGACATCGTCAAACGCCCGGGCTACTTGGGGCATTCTATTTTTCTTTGTAAAAACAATGCAAAACTGGCGCACCCGACAGGATTCGAACCTGTGACCTTTGCCTTCGGAGGGCAACGCTCTATCCAGCTGAGCTACGGGTGCTGAAGCCAAGAGCCGGCCGGTCGGCCAGCGCGGGCGGCATCTCTAGCCGAGCTTTGCGGCGAAGGCGAGCCTTCGGAGGCGACGATTGCGGTCGGTGTTTACAACTTTGCTAGTGGTCTCGGCCTGGGTGCTGGCGGCGTGTTGGCCGACGCCCGCGACGCAGAACGAACCAGCGCTGTGGCGGATCACCGACGCCGATAGCGAGATTTGGCTCTTCGGCACGGTGCACGTGTTGCCGCCGGAATTGCGCTGGCGGGGCGAACGCGTGAACGCAGCATTCGCCTCAGCGGACGAATTCATGACCGAGACCGATACCTCGCCCGAAGCGACAGCGGCGTTTCCAACCTTGGCCGCACGTTACGGCCTGCTACCGCCTGAACAAGGCCTATCAGCGCTGCTGCCGGCGGCGGACCGCCAACGGCTCTCCGAAATCGTGCGCGAGCTGCGCTTGGACGCAGCGCGGATCGAGCGGATGCGGCCATGGTTTGCGGCGCTTCAGCTTTCGTACGTTTATGCCATGCGCGAAGGGCATAGCGCCGATGCGGGCGTTGAATCCGTGTTGGCGGCGGAGGCGCGCGCGCAAGACAAGCGCCTGAGTTTCTTCGAGACGCCGGAAGAGCAAGTCCGAATTTTGGCAGACCTCGCGCCAGCGGATGAAGCGCACTTTCTTGCCGTGACCCTGCGCCAAATCAGCGACGAAGATGGGTCGATGGCTCAATCGGACGCAGCCTGGGCGCGCGGCGATGTTGAGGCGCTGAACACTGCTCTCGCGCCGCAATGGGAAGAAGCCGGCCCCGTTGTGCATGGGGCCGTCATCCTGCGCCGCAATCGCGCGTGGGCCGACGAGATTGCGACGCGTCTGGACGGATCAGGACGCATCTTCATCGCCGTCGGCGCCGCGCATTTGGTCGGCGACGACAGCGTCGTCGACATCCTGCGCGCACGCGGCATAGAGGTTGAAGGGCCTTAGCCGGCTGGCGGCGGACGCGTGATGCGTCCCTGCAGGTTCGACTGCACCTCGCGCGCGTCGAACGCGCTCGGATCGTCGGCGGGCTTGCGGCCGTTAAACATCGCAATCTCAGCGACGGCTTCATAGCGCGTCACTTCACGATAGCTAGTCGGCTCACGCCAGAATGGATCGTACCACGGGCTCCAGCCACGGCGTGGCGAGAAATACCAATAATCGAAACCAAAGCGCGATGAACTTGGGCCGGTGCTTTGCAGACGCGAGTGCTCCTCGGTGTCGCGGTTGGCGACAATGAAATAATCGTGGCCGCCTTCAAGTGTCAGTTCCGCCGCGCGGTAGAGCAAATACGTCTCCACCGTCTCGCGATCGGTGACCGTGTTGCCACGGAAGGTGATACGGACTCGGTTGGTCTCAATCCGCTGTTCCTGAAAGCCGTAATTCGTCGTGTTCGCCGCCGGCTGGTAGGGCGTGGCCGTGGCGCAAGCCGATAAAAGGGCGGCGGCCGCGATAAACACAAACGCGCGCATGTGGGGCATCTCCAATAATGACGCTTCGTCGGGTCAAGTATGGAGCGACCGCTTCGTTTCGGCCAATCCCAATCTAGTGATACAGCCAATGATCGGCGGCGCTGACTTTGGTCGGCGCGATTGTTTCCCCCGTCGCCAGCCGCACCGAGTGGATGACGGCGTCGATCTCGCTTCGCCAATAATTGAGGAACTTATGGATGCGCGGGTAGGAGGGCGCGAGATCCAGCGTCTGCCACATGAAGCTCTGCAAGAGCGAGGGGTGATCGGGCATGTAGTAAAGCACTTCCGCCGTAGTCAAGCGCCAGCCATCAAGGCGAAGTGAAAACTCGTTCGTCTCCATGCAGTCTCGACCTCCGACAAACAATGCGCAGCGGCGCGTCGTGTGTTTCTCAGATTTGCGAGGCTGACTGATCCGCGAATACTCCGTCAATACTCCGTCATCAGCTAGCAATTGCGCAGCGCGGCTGCCAGTTGATCATTTCAATGGGGGATATGGACTTTCGCCAAAAGCAAGAACGCGCGGCGCCGCGCAATTAATCGCGCAACAGAATGAGCGCCGCGGCAATGAGCAAAAGCGCGCCTACCGACGCCGAGAACAAGCGGCGCGCACCGTCTTGCCGCAGCGCAGTTGAAAGCGCGCCGCCGGCGAGGCCGTAGCCGCCCATGGCGATGCTATCCATCAGGATCATCGTGGCGCCGAGCAGCGCGAGCTGCGGCACGGCCGGGCGCGCGGGATCAACGAAGGGCGGCAACACGGCGGTGAAGAAGATGATCGCCTTCGGATTTGAGAGCTGCACGGCGAAGCCGTCGCGAAAGGCGCTGGAGAGATCCGCGCCCCTGCCCGTTTCGAGCGGCGCAACTTTGTCGCGCCAAGCTGCCCACAGCGCCTTGGCGCCGAGCCAAGCGACATAGAGGCCGCCCACGATCGCGATCACTCGGAAAGCCAACGGGAAGGCATGCACCAAGGCGCTCAAGCCCAGCGCGGCCGCCGCGATCCAAACAAGGTTAGCAGCGTTCATGCCGACAACGCCCAGCAACGCGGCTTGCGGGCCAGCGTGCACGCCGGTGGCGATGGCGAAGATGTTGGCCGGGCCTGGCGTGACCGCCATCACGGCCATGGTGACAAGAAAGAGCGCATAGAGCGCTGGGTCAACGGGAAGCATCGGAGAACTCGTTCGAAAGACAGGACAGGAATGGACGCGCGTCTGAGCGCGGCGTTAGTCGGGCTGTCGCGCCTGTCGGTAATTGAACGAGATCATGTTTTTGCGTGTGCGCCAAGTCAGTGTGGCGCGCAAGCCCCATTAACGTGAACGCTCAAGCGCCCGAGCCTTAACCATGCGCTGTGATGCGAAGTGGCACGCGAGGTAGCCCAAAGCGATCGGCGGAGCGCCAATCGCGAGTGGCAGGATCGGCGAAATGCCGTTCTCCGCCAGCGCGCCAGCCACAAGCCATAGCGTCAGCGGAAAGCCTATCAGCAACAGGATGATGCCAGCGGTCGAGAGCAGTCTCGCTTCGGCACGAAGGGCGGCCGCGGTGGGACGAGTGGTGCGCATACCGACAGCGCTGCGAAAATCGCGCCACTCGCGAACACGTGACGCGCGCACGCCACGCGTGACCGACACGCCGCACGATCAAGCGATTGTGTTGCAGTGAATCCTCGGTTCTCATCATCCAACATTAAGGCCAAGGAACTATATTCGTCACTACGGCGTCCCTTTGCAGAACGCAGGATGGAAACGACGCAGATGGCATTTTCGGATCTCCTTACGCCCGGCGAGGACGAACTCGCGGAGCACTACCCGAACCGGGTGGAGCACACGGCTGATGGGATCGTGCATGCGGTTGGCATCCTTGCAGCTCTGATTGGCGGCGGTTTGCTGGTGGCGTTCGCTCTGGTTAATCGCGGCGTGCCGCTGGCGACTGGCGGCGCAATTTACGCGCTCTGCCTGATGGCGATGTTGGCGGCGTCGGCCATCTATAATCTTACGCGTCCGTCTCGTTATCGACGCGTGCTGCGTCGGATCGATGAAGCCGCTATCTTTCTCATGATCGCCGGCTCCTACACCCCCTTCACCATTCAATTGCTGCCGCCGTCTTTCGCAATCGGCATCACCGTAGCGGTCTGGATCGCGGCTCTCGCTGGCGCTGCCGGGAAGGTGTTTTGGACAGCACTTTCGGATCAGGCCTGGTGCCTCATCTACTTAGCCTTCGGCTGGCTCTCCGTTCTCATTCTGGGTCCAGTGGTTCCCTCGCTGCCGCCATTGGCGATCGCGCTGCTTGTGGTCGCCGGCATCACTTATTCGGGCGGCGTCTTGCTTTATCTGAACCACGCCCTGCCGTTCCGCCGCGCGCTTTGGCACGCGTGCGTGATCCTTGGCGCCGCCGGTCACTACGGCGCGGTGTTCGTTGGCCTGGTGCTGAGCTAAGCGAGCACGGCTTCCAACGCATCGAGTGCAGCGCCGTGGATCGCGTCCGTGGCCGAATTGCTCAGCACCGGATGCGAACCGAACTTCGCCATCACCAGATTCAGGCTTGGCACGATGACAAGTCGCTGGCCGCGCACGCCAAGCAACCAAACTGAACCACGCGAGTCATGCGTGCACCAGAACTGGCTCTTATAGGACCAGCCTGGCCGCGTCGCTTGGTTGCCGCGCGCGAATGCTTCCTTGTCTCCACCGGCGAAGATCGAGTCGATGGCGGAGGTTGGGAACACTTGGCGCGATCCCACACGACCGCGCCGACGTAGCATTTCCCCAAAGCGTGCAAAGTCGCGCAGCGAGACATTGAGCCCGCCAGCAGCCACCTCCTGGCCGACAGCGTCGAGCGTAAAATACGCGGGATCAGCGGCGCCGATCGGCGCGTGAATTTCTTCGGCGTAGAGCTGCGACAAGCTCCTGTCGGCGACGCGCTGCACCACCCAGGCGAGCACATCGGTTACAGCCGAGCGATAAGCGAAGGCGTGACCAGATGGATGCTCGCGCGCATTGATGGACTGGAGCGCTGCGTACGTACCGCGCGGCGGATTGCGAGCATCACGGGGGCCTAGACCAACGTCAGCCAGATAGCGGAAAACATCGGCATTGGGGTCAGTGTAATTCTCGGAGAAGCGCGCGCCGTCGGTCATGTCAGCAATCTGGCGCACGCTGGCGCCTGCGAAGCCCGTCGCGGCGAGTTCGGGCAGATAGCTCTCAATCGAGCGGCTGAAATCCAGCTGCCCGCGCGCCGCGAGGATCTCCGCGAGGAAGCCGCAATAGGATTTGGTCGCAGAGAACAGGATGTGCGGATCGGCGGGCTGCATACCGTCGAGATAGCGCTCATGCACGATGCGGCCGTTGACGACGATTATGATCGCATCGGTGTGCGTATTCGCTTCAAACTGCGACCAGCTGATCTCACCGTCGGCGGTGCGCAAACGCACGCGCTCCATGTCCATTGCCGCTTCGCGGAAAGCGAGCGCACGCGCTTGCAATTGCGTGGCGTCGCGCGAGCCGAAGATTTCGCGCATGTGACGGACGGACCACTTGGCTTGGGGCCAAGTCTGCCAATTGGCGACGTCGACGCGTGTGTTTGCCGCGGGCGGAAAGCCTTGCATGAAAGTGGCGGCGGAATGCTCGCCGGTGTCCGGCTGGGCCGCCACCGAGATCGCCTGCGCTTGAGCGTTGTTCGCGCTCGACACGGTCGCCGCCGCTGCGGCCCCCGCGCCGGCCATGATCGCGCGCCGCGTCATGCTCGCCTCTTCCGTCATCGTTTCCTCCGCCGCCCTTTTGGTGGGCTTGCCGCGACACTAGCTGGGCTCCGGGCGCACGCCTTCCCTAAAGCGTCAGTTTTCGGCCCGTTCGATATGCTGCTAAGTTCCACAAGCGGAGGCACCATGAGCGGATGGCGTGACACGGACGGGCGCACGGCTGGAGAACGTCGCACGCGAGAAGATCGAGCTGCGCGGGCGCGCTTGGCGGAGACGGTGAAGAACCGCCCCTTGAGCCTAGTGAAACCGATCTTCAGCGTGCTGTTCGTGCTGGTGTTGATCATTGCTTTGCTGCTTGCGTTCCGCTGAGCACGCGGAACGAACGCGCCGACAAGTTGTTGTTCAGACTCCACTTAACATGGAAGAGGAGCGAGCCCCCATGCCCACTACCACAGGCCATACGACCGCGATCCGCGCCAAGAAAGTCATCGGTACGTCCGTGAAGGACACGAGCGGCGAGAAGATCGGCACAATCGAGGACATCGTTCTCGACAAGAAATCCAATTCAATCCTGTTCGCCGTCGTCGGCTTCGGCGGCGTGCTCAAGATGGGTGAAAAATTCCATCCGCTGCCGTGGGCGGCGCTGAACTATGACGAGGACGAGGATTCCTACGTCGTGCCGTACACGAAGGACGAGCTGAAAGCGGCGCCCGCCGACACGATCAGCGAATTGACCAAGAACGACGGCATCGCCTATCGCGACCAGAGCCACGCCTTTTACAAGGTCGATCAATATTGGAGCTAAGCGCGCAAGCGCCTAGATGTAGCGCGCCCGTCAGCGATGGCGGGCGCGTTTGCATGGAAAGCGCCATGAGCTCGTCATCGGCAATCACACGTGTGCTGTACGACGCCTCCAATCGCACGCTCGCCGTGACCTTCACTAGCGGCAAGAAGTACATCTACGACGACGTGCCGCCCGAAGTAGCCACCGAGTTCCAAACCGCGCCGTCGCAGGGCGCGTATTTCAATTGGCGTATACGGGATCAGTACACATTCCGCGAGCTTTGATTGGCCGCCGATCCGCGCCCGCAACTCACGCACCCACGCCAAGGGAATCACCTCAGCTTCGTTGGGCTTTGTCGCTTCGATAAAGGCGCGCGGGCGCATAAATAGCCCAGCGGCGCACGCGCCCGCACCCATGAAAAAGATCACAGACAGCCCCGTCACAGGCACAATCAACAAACGCACGACGAGTAAATTCTCGCGCGCTTGGTAACGCCCGAAGGGCAAACCGACGGCCAGGCCGGCCAAAATGAGCATTCCCAGAAACAACATCAGCACCCAGAGGGCGCGTTTGATGAATCGGATTGCGCCCATCGCCCCTACTCGTTTTTGCGGCGCTTTTTATCCCGCTCGGCCATGATCCGAAGCCGCAGCGCGTTGAGCTTGATGAAGCCTTCCGCGTCGGCTTGGTTGTAACCGCCTGCCTCATCAAAGCCGACGAGCTTCTTCGAGTAAAGCGAGTAGGGGCTCGAGCGACCCACGGTGCGGACGCCGCCCTTGTAGAGTTTCAGCTTCACATCGCCGGTAACGCTCTCTTGGCTGGCGTCGATCGCCGCTTGCAGCATCAGACGCTCGGGCGTCCACCAGAAGCCGTTATAGATGAGCGTCGCGTACTTCGGCATCAGCTCGTCTTTGAGATGCATGGCGCCGCGATCGAGCGTGATGCTTTCGATGGCGCGGTGGCCGTACCAGAGGATCGTGCCGCCCGGCGTTTCGTAATAGCCGCGCGACTTCATGCCGACATAACGGTTCTCGACTAGATCGAGCCCGCCAATGCCGTGCTTGGCGCCGAGGCGGTTGAGTTCGGTGAGCAGCTCGTGCGCCTTCATAGTCTTGCCGTTGATGGCGACGAGATCACCGCGCTCAAAGCTTAGCGTGACCACCTCGGCCTGATCAGGCGCCTCTTCCGGCGTGATGGTGCGGCGGTCGCCGCGCTTGGAGACGACGTCCGGCACTTCGACGTCCGGATCCTCTAGCACGAGACCCTCTGACGAGGTGTGCAGCAAGTTCGCGTCGATCGAGAATGGGGCATCTTGTTCTTTGTTCTTGGCGATCTCAATGCCGTGCTTACGCGCGTACTCAAGCAACGCCGGGCGACCTTCGAACTCCCACTCTCGCCATGGCGCGATCACTTTCACGTCCGGCTTCAGCGCGTAATAGCTGACCTCGAAGCGCACTTGGTCGTTGCCCTTGCCGGTCGCGCCGTGGCTGACCGCGTCGGCGCCGACGAGGTTGGCGATCTCGATCTGGCGCTTGGCGATCAGCGGGCGCGCGATCGAAGTGCCGAGCAGGTACTGGCCTTCGTACAGCGTGTTGGCGCGGAACATCGGGAAGACGAAGTCGCGGACAAACTCTTCGCGCAGATCGTCGATGAATATGTTCTCCGGCTTCACGCCGGCTTTTATCGCCTTGGCGCGCGCGGGCTCCAGCTCCTCGCCTTGGCCGAGATCGGCGGTAAAGGTGACAACCTCGCAGCCATAGGTCTCCTGCAGCCATTTCAGGATGATGGAGGTGTCGAGGCCGCCCGAATAGGCGAGTACAACCTTGTTGGCTTTGGACTGAGACATGGCGCGCGTTCCCGCATTGAAAAGCGGGGCTTTCCTTTCACAAGCGGGCGCTCAAATCAATTCGGCAAGCGTCACACCATCACCTGGTTGCCAAGCTCCACGGCGCGCCCGGACGGGATGTGGAAGAAGTCTGTTGCGTTGGTGGCGTTGCGCGCGAGGAAGATGAAAAGGTGATCCTGCCACAGCGGCATGCCGCTCTTCTCACTCGGCACGATGGTGCGGCGTGAGAGGAAGAAGCTCGTCTTCATGATGTCGAACTTCAAGCCGTGCTTGCGCGCCTCGGTGAGCGCTTTGACGACGTTCGGCGTTTCCATGAAGCCAAAGGTGAGCTGGACGCGTTTCACGTCCGGCATGAAGTCCTCGACTTTCACGCGCTCGGTATCGCGTGCACGCGGCGCGTTGATCGTCTTCACCGTGAGAATGATAATCTGCTCGTGCAGAACCTGATTGTGCTTCAGATTGTGCATGAGCGCGGCCGGCGCCACGTCGGGATCGCCGGTGAGGAAGATCGCAGCCCCGCGCACGCGATGCGGTGGGTGGTGTGAGAGCGTCTCAAACAGCTTCGCCAACGGTTCGTCGCGGCGCACGGTTTCGGCGAGCAAGCGCGTACCGCGCACCCAGGTCCACATGATGGCCACAAGGCCAAGCGCTAGCACAAGCGGCACGAAGCCGCCTTCAACGAATTTGGTGAGGTTCGACGCGAGGAACACCAATTCCAGCGATATGAACGGCAGAATGGTCAGGCATGCCAGCACCGGCGGCCATTTCCAGAGCCGCCACAAGATCAAGAACGCCAGGCAGCTCGACATGATCATCACGCCGGTGATGGCGATGCCGTAAGCGGCGGCAAGCGCGCTGGATGAACCGAAGCCGAGCGCAAGCACCAGCACGCCGACAAGCAGCATCCAATTCACTTGCGGCATGTAGATTTGGCCCACCTGCGTTTCCGAAGTGCGGCGAATTTCCATGCGCGGCAGCAGGCCGAGCTGGATGGCTTGCTGTGTGAGCGAGAACGCGCCGGTGATGACAGCTTGGCTCGCAATCACGGTGGCGACCGTCGCCAGCAATACAAGCGGCAGGCGGAACCAATCGGGAGCGAGTTCGAAGAACGGGTTTTCGATGGCGGAAGGGTTCGCCAGCACGAGCGCGCCTTGGCCGAAATAGTTCAGCATCAAGCACGGCAGCACCAAAAATGCCCACGCGGCGCGGATCGGCTTCGGACCGAAATGGCCCATGTCGGCATAAAGCGCTTCGGCGCCGGTGACAGCGAGGAAGACGGAGCCGAGAACGACGAAGCTCAGGCCGGGGTGCGAGAAGATAAAATCGAAGGCGTGCAGCGGATTCACCGCCGTCAGAATTTCCGGGTCGTCGAACAGATGCATGGCGCCCAGCGCGCCCATCGTTAGAAACCAGATAAGAGTGATGGGGCCGAAGATGGCGCCGACGCGGCCGGTGCCGCGACTCTGAATGACAAAAACGCCGACAAGCACGCCCATCGCAATCGTGAGTACGAGGGCTGGCGTGATGCGATCTTCCAGCCCAGGCACAAGCGCCAAGCCTTCGACGGCGGAGAGCACCGAGATCGCCGGCGTGATCATCGCGTCGCCATAGAAGAGCGCAGCGCCGACAACACCTAACCCGAACAGGAAGATCGGCCGCCGCCCAAGCGCGCGTTGCGCCAACGCCATGAGCGCGAGTGTGCCGCCCTCGCCTTTGTTGTCCATGAAAAGGACGAGCAGTACGTATTTGATCGAAACCAGGATCATCAACGCCCAGAAGATCAGCGAGATGATGCCGATGACTTCGCTGCGCTCGATACCATTCAACGCGACGTGCTTGATGGATTCGCGAAACGCGTAGAGCGGGCTGGTGCCGATGTCGCCATAGACGACGCCGATCGAGCCGATGAGGAGCGTCCAAAACCCGGCGTGAGCCGCGGAGCCATGGCCATTATGGCCCGCGCTCTTGTCCGGTTTGGGCGCGCCAGCGGACGCCTGCGCCATGATATGATCCCCTTCGGGCGGACGATGCGACCCGATCCCGGGGCGCGCGTTTACGCCTTTTCACCTAATCGGGCAAATCTTTGCGACTAGGGAGCTTTTGGTTTGGTTAGCAGGGCTGGCTTTGCCGCATTAACAGGCGTCAAAAGTCCGAGGCGATGCCCTTGCGCTCCCAATCGCCGTAACGGGTCGGCTCTGGCCCACTTGGGCCACCCACCTCCTTGGCGAGCTTTTCGACGTCGCGGCGGCGCTCGGCGGCTTCGGCAAGCGCGCGCCTCGCTTCCGGCGTCAATACCTTTGGTTTCCCGCCTTCGCCTTTCGCATCGTCCATATTGAACCTCACCTGCTCGCACTCAATATCATTGTCGCTACGTGAGGAGAAAGATGAACCATCTCAAGACCTACATCCTGCTCGCCGCGATGACGGCGCTGTTTGGCGGCGTCGGCTATTTGGTAGGCGGAACAGCGGGCATGCTGATCGCGCTGGTTATCGCGGGCGCGATGAACCTCTTCGCGTATTGGAATGCCGACAAAATGGTGTT
>Ga0315902_10012301_pt1 | contig 11153 bp, 9 predicted proteins | sample LakEriMetagenome_9_FD_203523 | JGI IMG/M metagenome (GOLD analysis project Ga0315902, IMG submission 203523) | Freshwater fungal communities from buoy surface, Lake Erie, Ohio, United States - Buoy 12 MA117 | ecosystem: Environmental > Aquatic > Freshwater > Lake > Lake biofilm | place: USA...
GCTCGGCCCCTGGGGCCGCGGCCATCCGGGCCCTCCGTCCGGTGACCGATCGGCCGTGGATCGAGGCGGAGCATGAGCGGGTCCGCGCGATGCTGGCGCTTGTCGCGAGCGACGTCGGATGGCCCGTGGAGCCGATTCCGGAGCTCGACGAGGCTCTGCGCCGTCTCCGGATCGAGGGGCTGGGCTGGTCCGCCTCCGAACTGCTGCAGGGGGCGCTCCTGCTGCGCTCCTCGCGGCGTGTCCGTGACGCGCTCCGTGATCCTCGGCGCCCCGCCCTGGCCATCGCGCTCCTGTCGCGCCAGGCCGAGGCGCTGGTGGAAGCGCGCGATCGGGAGTCGGCCATTGCGGCGGCCCTGACCGACGATGGCAGCGTGCGCGATGAGGCATCGCCGGTGTTGCGCCGGGTGCGTCGGGAGCTTCGGGAAGCCGAGGGACAGCTCGTGCGCCTGCTCGAGCGCGAAATGGCCAAGCTGGAGCCGCATCATCAGGTCAGTGACCTCTCGGTCACCATGCGTAACGGGCGATGGGTCATGCCGGTGAAGCGCGAGGCCCGCGGCTACGTCGGCGGCATCGTCCACGACAGCTCGGGGACCGGTGCCACGCTCTTCGTGGAGCCACCGGCGGCGGTGGAGTTCGGCAACCGGCTCCGCGAGCTCGAGCTGGAAGAACAGCGCGAGGTGGAGCGCGTCCTGCGAGAGCTCACCGATGGACTCCGGCCCCTGCGCGAGGCCATGCAGGCCGCCTTGGAGGCGCTCGTGGTGCTTGACGCGTTGTTTGCGCGCGCCCGGTATGCCCTCGAGGTGCACAGCGCGCCGGTGGGGTGGTGCGAGCCGGCCGAGGGGCTCTGCATCGTGGATGGGCGCCATCCGCTGCTGCTGGCTGGCGGAACCGCTGTCGTCCCCTTCGACCTCGTGCTCCACCCTGGCGAGCGCACGCTTCTCATTTCGGGGCCGAACACCGGTGGCAAGACGGTGTTGCTCAAGGCCATCGGCCTCATGAGCGCGATGGTCCAGGCGGGGATCCCGGTCCCCGTGGGCGCATCGAGTCAATTCCCGATTTTCGACGACCTGTTCGCCGACGTCGGAGACGAACAGAGCATCGAGGCCAGCCTCTCCACCTTCAGTGCGCACCTCAAGAACCTCGGGGAAATCCTGCAAGGCTCGACGCCCGAGTCGCTGGTGCTGATCGACGAGCTGGGCTCCGGCACCGATCCTGCCGAGGGGGCAGCGCTTGGTGGGGCGATCCTCGAGACGCTCACGCGCCGCGGCACGCTGTCGCTCGCCACCACGCACCTGGGGCAGCTCAAGCTGCTGGCCACCGAGGTGCCCGGCGTCGTGAATGCCTCGCTCCAGTTTGACGCGGCGCGTCTCGCCCCCACCTATCGGCTCCTCAAGGGCGTCCCCGGGCGTAGCTACGGCCTCAGCATTGCCCGGCGTCTCCAGCTGCCGGACGACGTGCTGGCGCGCGCCGAGGAGCGGCTCCCGCACGGGGAGCGTGACGTCGCCGTGCTGTTGACCGATCTCGAGGCGCGCGAGGCACGCCTGGCCGAATCGGAGCAGGCCATGACGCGGGAGCAGGAGAAGGTGCGGGCGCGGCTCGCCACCGTCGCCGATCGCGAGCTCAAGGTGCGCGAGAAGGAGCGCGACGCCGAGAAAACGGCGCGGCAGGCGGCGCGCCGGTATCTGCTGGAGGCGCGTGGACAGCTGGAAGAGGCGATTCGCGCCTTCCGGACGGATGCAAGCGTCCAGGCCGACGAGGCGGCACGGGCCGCGCGGCGCGCCATCGAAGAAGCGGCCGCGGCGCAGGGCGCCGCCGCCGAGGCTGTCGACCAGCGTGGGGCGCGCGATCGCACCCGGCTGGCTGCCCGCGCGGCGGAGGGGCAGGGCGCGGTCCCGCGCCACGCCGCCTCGGGATCCGAGACCCGGCCCCCGGGGGGGGCTCGACCTGCGCCAGGTGGCGCCCCGTCCCGGATCGCGGCGACGCCCTTGGCTGCCGGTGATGCCGTGCATGTCGGGACGCTCGATGGGCGGGTGGGCCGCATCGTCTCCGTTCGCGGCGGCGATGCCCGCGTGGCCGTTGGCGCGGTGACGGTGACGGTCCCCGTAGCAACGCTGTCGCGCAGCGCGGCGGCCCCCGCGCCCACCGTGAAGGTGTCGGTGATCGGCGACTTCGCGGAGGTGGAGCCGGTGCGCGAAGTCGATGTGCGCGGGCTACGCGTGGACGAGGTGGACGATCGCGTGGTGCAGGCACTCGACGCGGCGGTGCGCAACGACCTGCGGGAACTCCGGATCATCCACGGCAAGGGGACCGGCGCGCTCCGCGCCCGGGTCGGGGAGATGCTGAAGAAGGATACCCGGGTGGTTGGGGTGCGCCTCGGCGCGTGGAACGAAGGCGGGGCGGGGGTCACGGTGGCCGAACTCGCGTAAGCCCGGTTGATTCCTGACATGGACCTGACGCGGGCGCCCGGCCGATGATCCCGGATGAGGTGGTGGAGCAGGTCCGGTCGGCGGCGGACATCGTGGGCATCATCAGCGAGTACGTGCCGCTCAAGCGCTCCGGTGGGAGCTGGCGCGGTCCCTGTCCCTTCCATCAGGGGAAGGGGCCCAACTTCAGCGTCTCGCCGTCGCACGGCAGCTATCACTGTTTCGTCTGCCACGAGAGCGGAGACGTCTTCACCTTCGTGCGCAAGCGCCTGGGACTCGATTGGCCGTCGGCGATCAAGCTGATTGGTGAAAAGGTGGGGATCGAGGTGGTGGACCGGCCGAAGCGGGCGCAGGCACCGGACCCGAATGCGCCCAATCACGAGGCGTTGGCGGCGACGGCCGAGTGGTTTGCCGTGCAGCTGCGGGAGGAGACGGGTGGGCGCGAGGCACGCACGTATCTCGCCGGTCGCGGGCTCGATGAATCGGCGTGGGGGCGCTTCGGCATCGGGTTCGCGCCACGCGATCCGCAGGCGATGCGGCGGTACCTGCACGCCCTGGGGCACGATGATGCGCGACAGCTCGAGGCCGGCCTGCTCGTGCAGCGCGAGGGCGAACGCGAGCCGCGGGGACGATTCCGCGGTCGCATCATGTTCACCATTCAGGATGAATTGGGGCGCCACGTCGGGTTCGGTGGTCGCGCGCTCGGTGACGACACGCCGAAGTATCTCAACAGCCCGGAATCCCCGGTATTCCAGAAGCGTCGCACGCTGTACGGGCTGCACACGGCCAAGCAGGCGATGCGGCGGGCCGAGCGCGGCATCGTGGTGGAGGGGTACCTCGACGCGATTCGGCTGGCGCTGGCGGGGATCGAGGAGGTGGTGGCCCCCTTGGGCACGGCGCTTACCGAGGAGCAGGCCCAGTTGCTGCGGCGCTACACGGGCGAAGTGTTCCTGCTCTACGACAGCGATGAGGCAGGGCAGAAGGCCACCTTCCGCTCCGGCCTCGAGCTCCTGCAGGTCAAGGCGGCGGTGCGCGTGGCCTCGCTCCCGGATGGTGAGGACCCCGACACCTTCGTGCGGGCACAGGGGCGGGCAGCTCTCGAAACCCAGTTGAGTACCGCGATCGATCTGTTCGATCGGCAAGTCCAGCTGCTCGAACGCCGGGGCTGGTTCACCGACCTCCGTCAGCGCCGGCGGGCCATCGACAAGCTGCTGCCGACGATACGGGCGGCGGCGGACCCGCTCATGCGCGATCTGTATCTGGCGCGTCTGGCCGACGTCACCCACCTCGACAAGGCGACACTCGCCACGGAGGCGGAGCAGTTCGAGGAGCCCAGACGGTCCGTCGCCATGGGCGCGGTGCCTGCGGGTGAGGCGATACCGGATGCGGGGCCGTGGCCGCCGCCTGACCTGCCGCCAGGAGACGCGTATGCCTCAGGTACCGGGTCGCCGGTTGCGCCGGCCGGTGGGGAGCCTCGGCCGCCCTGGAAGGGGCGCAGGGGACGCTCGCAGGGTCCCACGTGGGCGGCCACCGCGATTCCCCCGCGGCCACGGCAGGATGAACCGGTGGAGCGACTGCTTCTCCGGGCCATGTGCCGGGATCGGTCGGTGGCCGAACTGGTGGCAGAGCGGCATCCCCCCGTTACCTTCCGACACGCGGCGTATCGCGAACTCTTTTCAGCGCTGCTCCGGGTGCCGTGGGAGGCCGGGCTGGATCAGATCGCCGATGGCGTGTCGGACGAGGCCGTCGCCGTGCTGCGGGAGGTGACCGAAAGCGAGCCGGTCACGCTTGAGGCCACGGACCTGCAGCACTGTCTGGATCGCCTTGAGGCGCGATCACTCGAGGCGCGGATTGCCGCAATCCGGGAGGCGCTTGGGGCCGCCCCACGGGACGAACAGGACCAGCTGATGCGGGAGCGATTGGCGCTCGAGGCCGAGTTGCGGCGCGTGCAGCCCGTGCGACCGGTCCATCCGCGGCGGCGCGGCGGTTCATCGGCATGAGACACGGAGAGGCATGGTGAGGACCGAGTTGGAGTCGTTGTTGGCCGTGCAGGCGCACGATGCCGTGGTGCGGACCATCGAGGCGCGACGGGACGCGGCGTTGCCGCGGCTGCAGACAGCCGAGGCGGCGGTCCGCCGGATCGTTGAGCTGCTTGCCAAGACCGAGCAGTCGGTGGAGCGCGAGCAGAAGCGGCTGCAGGCGCTGGAAGCGCGCGTCACCGAGCGGCGGGCGTTGCAGGAACAGCTCTCCGAGGCGCTGGGCCATGCGGTGAAGATCGAAGAGGCGGCGGTCGTGGCGCAGCAACTTGACAGTGTCCGGCGTGCGCTGGCCGGTGAGGAAGCGGAGTTGGCCACCGCTACCCGGCGTGTGAGCGACCTCCGCCGAACGCTGGTCACCCAGCGGGAGGCGAAGGGAGAGGCCGACGTCGGGCTCGCGCAGGTGCAACGGGAGCTGGAGCCGGTCCTGGCCGAGGTGGCCCGCGAACGCGAGGCCGTCATGACGGAGCGCGGCACGGTGGCCGCCGCTGTCGGTGGTACGCTCCTTGCCCTCTACGAGAAGGTGCAGGCACGGCGCCGGGATGATGCGCTGTTTCCGGTGAGTCTCGAATTCACCTGCAGTGCTTGCGACACGGCGATCCCGATGCAGCGGCGCACTGCGTTTGCCGGGCGGCCCCATGTGGAGCCGTGCGAGGCGTGCGGCGTGCTCGTCTATACGTTGCCGGCCGCCTAGGACCACGCAGCGGCGGGAATTGGAGCCCCGGTGCGGGAATCCGGCTCCATCGACCGCGCGCGGACCCCTACATTCCATGGCGTGACTTCCTTGCATCCCCGCGCGGCGACTCGGCGCCCGGACTCCCGATGGCTGGATGTGGACGTACCGTCAGCGGGCGACGTCCAGCGGCTGTCGGATGCCCTGCTCCTGCCACCGGTGGTTTGCCATCTCCTGGCCAGTCGGGGGTACGCGGATCCCGACGCGGCGAAGCGGTTCCTGCGGCCGCGCCTCGAGCAGCTCGAAGCGCCCACCGTGCTGCACGATGTGCCGCGGGCCGTCGATCGGTTGGCGGAGGCGGTGCATCGTGGCGAGACGATCTTCGTCCACGGCGATTACGACGTGGACGGCATGGCCTCCACGGCGCTCCTCACGCGCGTGCTGCGCGGCGTTGGTGCCACGCGGATCGTGCCCTTCGTGCCCAACCGTCTCACGGACGGCTATGACCTGGGGACCGCCGGGATCGCGGCGGCGCGCGCCGCCGGGGCGACGCTCGTGGTCACGTGCGACTGCGGGACGAGTGCTCACGGACCGGTGGGTGAGCTGATGGCCGGGGGGATCGACGTGATCGTGACGGATCACCATCTGCCGGGAACGGGCGTACCGCCCGCCTACGCCGTCTGCAATCCACGCCACCCCGCCTGCGTCTCGGCCGACAAGGAACTCGCCGCCGTCGGTGTGGCCTACAAGCTGGCGCTGGCGCTGTGCGATGCCCTTGGCGTGTCCCGTGGGTTGGCCCACCAGCAGCTTGATCTCGTGGCCCTCGCCACCATCGCCGACGTCGCGCCACTGCGCGGCGAGAATCGCGTGCTCGTCCGCTACGGCCTCAAGCTCCTGGCCGAATCGACGCATCCGGGGTTGCGGGCGCTCATGCGCTCCTCCGGGCTCGAGGGAAAGCCGCTCACCGCCGGCCGCGTGGGCTTCGTGCTGGCGCCTCGTCTCAATGCGGCCGGTCGTCTGGCCGATGCCAAGCTCGGGCTCCAGCTGCTGCTGGCCGAGCGTGACGATGAGGCCAACCGGATCGCCCGTGAGCTCGAGGAGCTCAATGACGCCCGGCAGACGATCGATCGGGCCGTACTCGACGAGGCCATGCGCCAGGTGGATACCCCGGCCATGCGTGATCGGTGGGCGCTGGTCCTGTCGCAGGTCGGGTGGCACCCCGGAGTCATCGGTATCGTTGCCTCTCGCGTTGTGGAGCAGACGGCACGACCGGCCGTGCTGGTGGCTGTGGATGGGGAGATCGGGAAGGGCTCGGGGCGCTCGATCGGTGCCTTCGACCTGCACGCCGGCCTTGGCGCCTGCTCGGATCTCTTCCTCCGCTATGGGGGTCACCGCGTGGCCGCCGGTCTCACGATGGACGCTCGGCACGTGCCGGCATTTGCCGACCGCTTGGATGCCATTGCCAGAGACCAGCTGACCGCGGATGATCTCGTGCCGGTGGTCCGGGTAGATCTCGAGGTCCCCATAGATCAGGTGGATGAGACGCTCGAAGGCTTGCTGCGCCACTTCGAACCGTTCGGGATCGGGAATCCCGCGCCGCTCTTCCGGTCGCGGGCCGTCCAGCTGTCCGCACCGGCTCGCAAGGTGGGGAGCGATGGTCTCAAGGTGCAGCTGGCCACCGTTCGGGGGACGCTGGACGGGATCGGGTGGGGGTTGGCCCATCGGCGGGACGTCCTCGACGTCGGCACGCCGTGCGACGTCGCCTATCGCATTGAACGGGACGACTATCGGGGCCTCTCCCGGTTGCAGCTCAAGGTGGCCGACATGCGACCGATGGAGGGCTGACGGGTGCGCATCATTGCTGGTCGATGGAAGGGGCGGCGCATTGCGGCGCCGCCGGGGAGCGTGGTGCGTCCCACGGGCGACCGGGTGCGCGAAGCCTGGATGAGCATCGTGCATCCGTTGCTCCCGGACGCCCGGGTGCTTGACCTCTGCGCCGGCAGCGGCGCCCTCGGCCTCGAGAGCCTGTCACGTGGCGCGGCGGTGTGCGATTTCGTCGAGCAGGCGCCCCGCGTGCTGCGGGTACTCGAGGCGAACATCGCGACCGTGGGAGGACACCCCGGCGCTCATGTGATACGTGATGAGGCCGACCGCTTTGTCTCCCGGTTGGCAGCGGGGGCGTACGACATCGCCTTCGCGGATCCCCCGTATGCCGAGCCGCTGGCCCTCGCGCTCGCCGAGCGCTGGCTGGCGGTCCCTTTCGCGACCGTGTTCGGGATTGAACATTCGTCCGCGATCACCCTGCCGACCCTCGGGCAGACCCGCCGCTACGGCTCCACGGCCGTGACCTTCTTCCGCACCGACTTGTGAGCCCTTCGCCAATTCCGTCGCCACGGGAACCCGGGACCCCGATCGTCGCCCTGTATGCGGGGTCCTTCGATCCGATCACGGTGGGACACGAGGACCTCATCCATCGGGCGCTTTCGTTCGCGGACCGGCTGGTGGTCGCGGTCGCCACCAACCTGAACAAGCAGCCGCTCTTCACCGTGGAGGAGCGGATCGGATTCGTCCGCGAGGTGGTCGGTGACGAACCCCGCATCGAGGTGTGCGCCTTTGATGGCCTGCTCGTCGATTTTGCCCGCTCCATCGGCGCCCGGATCAACATCCGCGGCCTGCGGGCGGTGAGCGACTTCGAATACGAGTTCCAGATTGCCCTGATGAATCGGCACCTCCGGCCGGAGCTCGAAACGGTGTTCATGACGCCCTCGCTCGACACCACGTTCATCAGCTCGAGCATGGTGCGCGAAGCGTCCCGCTTCGGCGGCGACGTGTCGGAGCTGGTACATCCCACGGTGGCGCGCGCGCTCGCGGCCCGATCGAGCGGGACTGCCGGGTGACCCCGGACGCGGCGGCGGCCTTTCTGGCCCGCGTGCACGTGCGTGCGGCCGCCGTTCCGCGGACCATCCTGTTCCCCGAAGCGACGGATCCGCGGGTCCTCGAGGCCGTACGTCAGCTCGCGCGCCGCGGCTCGGTCCGTCCGGTCCTTGTGGGCGCCGGGAGCATCCCCGCAGGGCCACCCGGCATCCCGGTGCTGGACGTGCGCACGGATCCCCGGGCTGCGCAGGTGGTCGAACTGCTGCTGCAGCGCCGGCGGGCGCGCGGCCTGACGCGCGAGCAGGCGGCGACGTTGGTTGGGGATCCGCTGGTCTTTGCAGATGGACTGGTCGCGCTGGGCGAGGCGGACGGCTGTGTGGCGGGTGCGGTGCACTCCACCGCCGAGGTGCTCCGCGCCGCGCTCTGGACCATCGGACCTGCGCCAGGCGTGCAGACGGTCTCCTCGGCCTTTTATCTCGTGGTGCCGGCCTTTCGCGGGGACTCGGCGGAGGTCCTCACCTTTACCGACTGCGCCGTCGTACCGGAGCCCACGGCCCGCCAGCTGGCGGACATCGCGCGCGCGGCGGCGGCCGACCGGGTCCGGATTGTTGGGGATATCCCGCGGGTGGCACTCCTGTCGTACAGCAGTATGGGGAGTGCGGACGGGCCCAGCGTCCAGCGCGTGCGCGAGGCGCTGGCGATTCTCCGGGCCGAGGCGCCGGGCCTGTCGGTGTCGGGCGAACTGCAGGCCGATGCGGCGCTCCTCCCGGAGGTGGCGCAGCGCAAGGTGCCCGGGGACGCCTCGGCCGGCCACGCCAACGTGCTGGTGTTCCCCTCGCTCGATGCCGGCAACATTGCCTACAAGCTGGTCCAGCGATTGGCCCACGCCTCGGCCATCGGACCCATCCTGCAGGGATTGGCACGTCCCTGTTCCGACCTGTCGCGGGGGGCCACGGCTGAGGAGATCGTGCATGTCGCCGCCATCACGGCGTTGCAGGCCGGCGAGGACGCTCCGGCAGGTGCGGCCGGCGCATGAACGTCCACGCCGTGCGTGCCGAGGCCGATCTCGTGGTCAGCGTACATGGCCATCTCGTGGTCGGCACGCGCCACCTCCTCCAAGACGCGGTGGCCCCGACGGTGGCGCAGGGCGTTCGTCGTGTCGTGGTCGACTTTCACGAGACGCCCTATGTCGACAGCACGGGATTGGGCACGCTGGCGGCACTGGCGCGGCTGCTGCGCGAGCAGGGGGGGAGTCTCCGGACGGTCGGTATGATCGCCGAGCTGCGGGATGCGTGCACCGTGGCGAAGCTCGACGGCGTGCTGACACATCATTCGTCGATTGATGCGGCGCTGGCGGAGGGCGTGCCTGCCGAGCACCGGGCGTCCCGTCCGGACGGGCCTGCGTGACCTCGCGTTCGACGAGATCCGACGGCTTGCCGGCGCCGCGCAAGCGATTCGGCCAGCACTTCCTCCGGGATACCCGGGTCCTCGATGCCATCGTGGACGCACTCGGCGATCTGAGCGACTGCACCGTGGTGGAGGTGGGGCCGGGGCGTGGGGCGTTGACGGATCGTCTGGTGGCGCGCGCGGCACGCGTGGTGGCCATCGAGGTGGACCGCGACCTGGTGGCCCATCTCCGCACGCGCTACGCCGGCCAGCCCCAGGTCGAGATCATCGAGGGGGATGTCCTCGAGGTGGCCCTGGCCGACGTGGCGGGCGGGCCCTACGTGCTGGCGGGGAATGTGCCGTACTACATCACGACCCCCATCCTCTTTCATGCGCTCGTGCCTCCTCGCCCGGAGTGCGCAGTATTTCTCGTGCAGAAGGAGGTGGCCGACCGCATGGCGGCCTCGCCCGGAAGCCGCAGCTACGGGGCGCTCAGTGTGAATCTGCAGGCCGTGGCAGACGTTTCGTGGGTGCGCGACGTACCGCCCGGTGCCTTCCTGCCGCCCCCCGCCGTGGATTCCGCCGTGGTACGGGTAACGCCGCGCGCCGATGCCGTCGTCCCCACCTCGCTCGAGCCCCGCTACCGCACCTTCGTGCAGGCGGCCTTCGGGCTGCGGCGCAAGCAGTTGGGGCGCGTCGTGCGCACGATCACGGGGCGTGATGCCGTGGCGGTGGGGGCCCTGCTGCACGACTGCGGACTCTCGGCCGACGTCCGGCCGGAGACCCTGTCACCCGCCGATTTCGCCCGCCTGGTGAGCGCCATTTATCCGTCCTGATCGCTGTTGGCGAGGGCGAAGGAGAGCCGCTCGAGCTCCATCGCCATGTTGACCGACTGGACGGAGACATGCTCCGGCACCACGAGTTGGGCCGGCGCGAAATTCAGGATGGCGCGGATGCCGGCGCCGACCAGACGGTCCACCACGGGCTGCGCATGCTCGCCCGGCACGGCGAGCACGGCGATCTGGGCGCCATCGCGGGCGATGTCGCCCTCCAGTGCGTCCATGGCGCGTATCGGGGCTGCGCCCCAGGAGCTCCCCACCTTGGCGGGGTCGTTGTCGTAGACGCCGATCACGGTGAAGCGACGCTGGCGGAAGCCGCGATAGTTCGCGAGCGCCGCGCCGATCTTGCCCGCGCCCACGATGATCACGCGCCACTCCTGCCGGAGCCCGAGGATCTCCTGCAGGTGGTCCGTGAGCTCGTGCACCGGGTACCCCAACCCGCGTTTGCCGAAGGAGCCGAAGAACGACAGATCCTTCCGCACCTGCGCCGGTGTGGTACCGCACAGCTGCGCCAGTTCGTCGCTCGAGGCGGTCCGCTGGCCATCCTCGTCCAACGCCTCCAGATAGCGGAGGTACATCGACAGGCGGCGGACGGTGGAGTCGGCGATGCGTTTCACGGGGGGCGGGAGCGTGCTTGTGAAAATCTTCACAAAGGTAGGAGCAGGCGCTCCGTTGCACCAGCACCGCGGCTATCTTGCCCGCGTGTCCGAGGAACCTCTCCCCACCGGTCCGGATCCGTCCACGCCATTGGCCGCGATGCCCTTTGCCGTGGTTGACGTGGAAACGACCGGCACGGTGCCCGAGAGCGGTGATCGCATCACCGAAATCGCCGTGGTCCGGGTGCAGGGGGGGATCGTGGGGGCGAGCTATGCCCGGCTCGTCAATCCGCAGCGTCCCATTCCGGGGTACATCTCGTCGCTCA
>Ga0315902_10012302_pt1 | contig 11153 bp, 9 predicted proteins | sample LakEriMetagenome_9_FD_203523 | JGI IMG/M metagenome (GOLD analysis project Ga0315902, IMG submission 203523) | Freshwater fungal communities from buoy surface, Lake Erie, Ohio, United States - Buoy 12 MA117 | ecosystem: Environmental > Aquatic > Freshwater > Lake > Lake biofilm | place: USA...
TGAGCCAGACGATCAAGAGTGTCTTCATCGACGGCGCGTGGACCGGCCAACTTACCCAGGCGCTCAACGCCAAGACGCAATACGGGGAGGGTGAGAACCGCCTCGTCACCTTTATCGACAACCACGACGTCAACCGCATCAGCATCCAGAACTCGGGCGACACCGGCAACGATATCTGGAAACTCCGCCCCGCGCTTTCCTTCCTCTACCTCGCCGCGCCCGTGCCCTGCCTCTACTACGGAACGGAGCACGCTTTCAACCAGGGCAATCACTTCAACGGGCAGGACGCCAGCCAGCTCTACGAAGGGCAGCCTTATGACGATGCCGACTGGCAACGCGAGACGATGTTCGACCGCGGCTTCCAACCCGGCCCCGCCCAAGGCAACAAGCTGGCCGAGACCAACGCTCCGCTCTACCTCCACATCAAAGCGCTCAACAACGCGCGCAAAAACCACCCGGCCCTGACCCGCGGCAACTTCACCGAGCGTTGGCAGAGCGGTTCCGCCGGCGCCTACGCCTTCTCCCGCGTGCTGCAGGACCAGGAGGCACTTGTCGCCTTGAACACCTCGGACAACGCCATCACCTCGATCAACCCGCAGGTGGCCAAAGCGAATGGAACGGAATTCGTAAACGTGCTCAACCCGACGGAAAAGGTCACGGTCAGCGGCGGACGCATCACTTTCCCGCTCGCCGGCAAGGACACGAAAATTTTCGTCGCCGGTTCGCTCTCCAAACCGTCCGAAGCCCGCGCCACGTCGGATGCGACCGATGTGACCATCACCTACACGCCGAATGACGGACCGCTCAAAACTTCGACCGCTCCGGTCCAAATCGGACTCAAAGTCGACGGCGGAGCCGAGCAATTCGTCAACATGACCGTCGGGCCCAATGGCACATGGACCTACAAGCGTCCGTTTGCCGGGATTACCGCCACGCTCGCGGTCGCTTTCCGCGACTCCGCCGCCATCCCCGTCGTAGACCGGACGGGTGGTGCGGCGTGGACCTTTGACGCGACCAAGTTCGGGCAATCTCTCCTCACTTGGGTCGGGAACACGGCGTCTTTCCCGCCGCAAGGCAGTATCACGGCGTCCAGCGACCTCTGGATCGATGTCGAAGCGTTTCCCAAAGATGTCGCGGCCGGAGGCAAGGTCATGTTCACGACGAACAACGGCACGAATTGGAGCGAAACGCCGCTCGCCAAATCACGCGTCGTGGGCAACAACGACCTGCTCAACGCCAACCTTGGCAAGTTCCCCGGCGGCACCACCCTCAAGTTTGCCGTGCAAGTGGTCGACACCAACGGTGTGGCCCGCTGGGACAACAACAACGGCCAGGACTATTCCCGCAACATCCAGTTCGGCACTTTGGCCATCGGATGGTTCGGCCGGGTCAACCATTGGCCGACCAACGGCGCTATCGAACCGACCTCCGAGCTCTGGATCAACATCGAGTCGTGGCCGCAGAACGCGGGGATCGGCGGCGAAGTGACCTACAGCGTGGACAATGGTGCCACTTGGCAGACCAAGCCGCTTGCCTTTCGCATCGCGCAGGACAACAACGACTTTTGGAACTGCAACCTCGGAACATTCCCGGCCGGCACAACGGTCAAATATGCCGTCAAACTGACCGATACCACGGGTGTTGATCGCTGGGATAGCAACAGCGGGACGGATTTCACCGCCACGATCAACGGTTCTCTTTCCAGTCTCACCCAGATTGACGCGCCCCAAGCCAAAGGCCGCGCCCCCGGGGTCGCGCCGAGTGTCTCGGTGCGTTTCACCGAAACCGGCGCGCTCGTCATGGACGTCCATGACCAGAGCCCGGGCAACAGCTTCGTCATCCAAAGAACCGACGATTTCGCCAACTGGGCCAAGTTCCCGGCGATCACGGTGGCTGATCCGGCGGCCGATGTTTGGAACCTGATGAGCGCCGAGGAGGCGGGGGTGGAGCGGATGTTCTACCGCGTCAACGCAACCGGCGGCGAAACGGATCAAGTTTTCGAAAACAACCCGGCCCGCATTTCCATCGCGGCGAACCAGAATGGGGCCAAGGCGGCCAACATCGCCTACACGACCAACGGCGGGGTCAGTTGGAATACGACCGCCATGAGCAAATCTGGCACGCAGGGCGGCAAGGATACATGGGTTGTGGATCTCGCCGGACTGCCAAGCGGATCCTTCTTCCAATACGCCATCGAGCTGGTTGACCAGCAGAACAGCAGTCGCTGGATGAACAACGGCGGCAACGACTACATCGCGCCGGTCGTGCGCCCAGGACAGACCGACTTCACGCCGCCGGTGGCCTCGCACTCGCCATCGAACACCGTGACTGCGGCTGCCAGCCTCACCCTCACGCTCAGCGCCACCGACAACCTCGATCCGTTGCCCAAGGTTTACTACACGACCGATGGCACGACCCCGACCACGGCAAGCACGCTCTACAGCGCGCCCATCGTGGTGACCAACACCAATCCCAACGGCGTCGACATGACGGTTCGCTACTTTGCCATCGACGCGCAGGACAACCGCTCGGCGGCCCGGACCGTCGACGTCACCGTCGGACAAACGCAGAGCTTCGGCCCGAACAAGCCGTATTCCACCAATCCAACCCTGGGCAAAGCGGTGGCCAACAATGGCATCACCATCGATGGCGCGAACACCGGCAACGAGTGGAGCGATGACAAACTCGTCGCTCTCGGCATGGCCAACGACGATCCGCGCACTCTCGGGCAGAACTGGACGATGCACGAGGCCCCCCTCAATCTCACGCATATCTGGGCGGCGTGGGACGACAACAACCTCTATCTCGCGTGGCAGTTCGTTGATGTGACCGACGTCGTCGACGGCGCCAATGCCGGCGGCGCGGGCAGCGGTCGCATCGGGTCGAACGACGGCATTCTCCACTGGATCGCCCTCGACACCATACCCGAGGTCGGCGCGACGAAGGACGTGTGGGGCAAAAACGCCAACAAACAGAACGTGGCCCAGCCGCTCTGGACCGGCGTGAATAAACCGGACTTCCAGATCTATCTCGCCGGCAGCCTCTGGCAGGGATTTATCTCGCGGGCGGTCAATAATGCCTTTCCCGTCGATGATGGCGGCGTGAACTACTTCAAGATCCTCGGCGGCGGCAGCGCCACGCAGCTCGGTTTCCAAGCGGGCAAGGGCGCGCTCTTCGCCGGAACGAGCCTCTGGGGTGTCGATGACGCCGATGCGCGACGCGCACAAGGAGCGCCCACGCGGAATTTTATGACCCAAGGCCACAGCGGGGCCCGCGACTCGTTCTACGAGATCAAGATCCCGCTCAACTTCCTTGGACTGACCAAAGCGCAGCTGGAATCGCAGGGCCTCGGCGTGATGATCGGTGCGGGTTCGGCCTCCACCGTTGACGTCCTCCCGCAGGATGACGGTGCCACCCTCGACACGCAGGGCGTCGAAGCATGGAATTCGCCTCTCGAGTGGGGCGACGTCGACAGCATCACCGCGCCTTTCGCGCGCATCGGCGCGTGGTAGACCAACTCGGCTTTGTCACAGTCCTCGGACTTGTCGCGGGGACCCTGACCACGCTGTCCTTCCTCCCGCAGCTGCTCAAGGCGTGGAAGTCGCGCTCCACGCACGACATTTCCATCGGCATGTTTTCACTTCTCGCCGTGGGCATCACGCTCTGGATCGTCTACGGCGTGGTTACTTCCGATCTTCCGGTTGTCGTCGCCAATTCGGTCACACTCGTTTTTGTCGGCCTCATCCTCGCCCTGAAGCTGCGCTATCGGTAAGGGCTCGGAGGTGGATCGCGATGTTCCATCGCGTTTTCGTCCATCCATGTCGCGTCGGGACGGCGCGACCCACCTCTGTCCTTGCGGCGCTGCCGACCCTGCCGCATTCTTTGCCTTCGCCCATGATCATCTACATCAAAAGCCACTGTCCCTGGTGCCATGAAGCGCTCGCGTGGCTCGACCAGCATGGCTATCGCTACGAAGTCCGCGAGGTGCTCGAGGATCCCGAAGCCATGGCGCGGATGCGCGAAATTTCCGGACAGTCGCTGACCCCAACCATGGAAGTGGACGGCAAAGTTCTGGCCGATTTCGACACCGGACAGCTTTCGGAATTCCTCGAAGCCAACGGTATCAAGCCTTGAACGAGCTTCTCCTTTTCCTCGGTCTCATCGTCCTGACCGCCGCCTGCTTCCAGTTCGCGCATCCGCTCATGCGCCGGCTGGGACTGCTCAGCGTGGCGGTGACGGTCTTCACCGCCGGTTATCTGCTTGCGGGCCACATCTGGGGCGGCGTTGCCGGGGTGGTTGCCCTGCTTCTGCTTCCGTGGATAGAAATTCTTTTGCGCATCCGCAAGATCCGCCTACCGCTGCGTAAACACCTGCGTCAGGTCGCGCCGCCCTCGCGGGATGTGTTTCCCGACCTCACGGAAGTCACCGACACGATCGAAAGCTCCGGCTTCGAACATGCGGCCGATCTTGGATGGGAGATGGATGAATACCGTCAGTTCCTGCGCCTCTTCGCCAACGCGGAGAAGCGGGAGGAGGCGGCCATCACCTGCATCGAGCAGAACCAGATCGGATTTCATTTCGCCAGCGTGACCTCGCGCGCGGCCGACGGTTCGGTCTTCATCACCTGGAATTGCCCGGTGCCCTCCAGCCTCAAGTCATTGCCGACCGTTCATCTCAACCGCATGGCCGGAGAAACATCGTTTGGCGCCCTGCTCGCCGGACACGAGGCCTTCCTCGCGGAGAGGGGAATCGCTCGCGAGACCCTGCAGGCGGTCGATCCGGATTCGGTCCGCGTTTCCGTCGAGCGCGACATGGAAACCCAGCTGCAGCACAACCTCAGCGAAGGACTGCTCGAGCGCGAAGGCGAGGAGCACGGACGGTATTCCTGGCGCGGAATGCTGTTCTTGTGGTGGCAGTGCCTGCGCGATATCTTCCGCTTTTCGTGAGTGCCCTGTTCCCCATGACCAGGCAATCGCCCTCGTTCGGGCGGGTCGACCAGATTATGGTCGAAGAACGCGCCGCCACCTTCACCAAGCGGAGCATCAAGGCCGACTCCAAGCTTCAGGGGCTGCATCTCGCCTTCTCCATGCTCGACCTGACCACGCTCGAGGGGCGCGACACGCCGGGCAAAGTGATGACCCTCTGCCACAAGGCGATGCATCCCGCGCCGGAGCGCTACAAGGTCGGCCCGGTCGCCGCGGTCTGTGTCTATCCCAATCTTGTTCCCGCCGCCAAAGCCTTCCTCCGCGGCTCGTCGGTCAAAGTCGCCGCCGTGGCCACTTATTTTCCGAGCGGGCAATCCTCGTTGAAAACCAAGCTCGAGGACACGCGCGTCGCGCTCAACGCCGGCGCCGACGAAATCGACATGGTCATCGACCGCGCCGCGTTCCTGCGCGGCGAATATGCCAAAGTGCATGACGAAATCGCCGCGGTGAAACAACTTTGCGGCGATGTCCACCTCAAGGTCATCCTCGAGACCGGCGAGCTGGTCACTTATGACAACGTCCGCGCCGCGAGCATGATCGCCATGCAGGCGGGGGGAGATTTCATCAAAACGTCCACGGGCAAGGTCAGTCCGGCGGCTACGCTTCCCGTCACGCTCGTCATGCTCGACGCCATCCGCGAATTCTTCTTCGCCACCGGCGTGCGCATCGGCATGAAGCCGGCTGGCGGTATCCGCACGGCCAAGCAGGCGCTGCAGTATCTGGTCATGGTCAACGAAACACTCGGTGACGATTGGCTCACGCCCGACCTTTTCCGTCTCGGCGCCAGCACGCTGGCCAACGACATCCTCCTGCAAATCGCCAAGTCCGTCGACGGACGCTACCAGAGCGGCGACTACTTCTCCCTGCCATGAGCAAGAAATCGAAAAAACTCGTCACCCGTGCGGCAACTTTGTCCGCTCCCGCCCACGCCGCGCCCGTTCCGGCCCGCGATCGTCATCTGCGCTTCAACGAACGCTGGAACTACTCGCTGGCTCCCGAGGTTCACACCGACATCACAATCAAACCGCGCTACGATCTCTTCATCGGCGGCAAATTCGTCAAACCATCCTCCGGCAAATATTTTCCGTCGATCAATCCGGCCACCGAAAATCAACACGCCGAAATCGCGCAGGGCACGGCGCCCGATGTGGACAAAGCGGTCAAGGCCGCCCGCCGCGCCTACGAAAAGACCTGGGGCAAGATGCCCGGACGCGAACGCGGCAAATACCTCTTCCGCATCGCCCGCCTCCTGCAGGAAAAGATGCGTGATCTCGCGGTCATCGAATCCCTCGACGGCGGCAAAACCATCCGCGAGAGCCGCAATATCGACCTGCCTCTCGTCGCTGCGCACTTTTTCTACCACGCGGGGTGGGCGGACAAACTCGACTACGCTTTTCCCGGACGCAAACCGCAGCCGCTCGGCGTGGCCGGACAAATCATCCCTTGGAATTTCCCGCTCCTCATGGCCGCGTGGAAACTCGCGCCCGCCTTGGCCTGCGGCAACACCTGCGTGCTCAAGCCGGCCGAAACGACCTCGGTCACCGCGATGCACTTGGCCGAGATTCTCGCCGAAGCCGACCTGCCCGAGGGCGTGGTCAACATCGTCACCGGTTTCGGCGACACCGGAGCGGCTATCGTCAATCATCCGGACATCGACAAGCTCGCCTTCACCGGATCGACCGAAGTGGGCAAAATCATTGCCAAGTCGGTGGCCGGCACGCGCAAGAAGCTGACCCTCGAACTTGGCGGGAAAGCAGCGAACATCATTTGCGAGGATGCGCCGATCGACCAAGCGATCGAAGGCATTATCCAAGGCATTTACTTCAACCAAGGCCACGTCTGCTGTGCCGGTTCGCGCCTCTTCGTTCAGGAGAGCATCGTCGAACCCGTCATCCGCCGTTTGCGCAACCGTCTCTCCACGCTGCGGGTGGGGGATCCGCTCGACAAGAACACCGACATCGGCGCGATCAACAGCCGCGAGCAACTCGGAAAGATCCGCGAGTTGGTCGAGAGCGGCAAAAAAGAGGGTGCGGAGTTGTTCCAGCCGTCCTGCAAGTTGCCCTCGAAGGGATTTTTCTTCGCCCCGAGCTTCTTTACCGGAGTGACCGATTCGCATCGCATTGCGCAGGAGGAAATTTTCGGACCCGTCCTCAGTGTGATGACCTTCCGCACTCCGGAAGAAGCTCTCGAGCGGGCCAACAACACGCCTTACGGATTAAGCGCCGGCGTCTGGACCGACAAGGGCAGCAAAGTCTTCAAACTCGCGACGAAATTGCGTGCCGGTGTCATCTGGGCCGAGACCTACAACAAGTTCGATCCGGCCAGTCCGTTCGGTGGCTACAAGGAAAGCGGCTTCGGTCGCGAGGGCGGCAAGCAGGGACTGCTTAGCTATTTGGACATCGGCTAGCCGGTCAGCCTTCTTCCTCTGCCGGTTTGGTGTGCAGAATGTCGCCGAGCCACCAACTGATGCCGCGGACGGTCAACTCGGCCAGGGCGATGGGATGTTTCTCCAACTGACGCAGCACTTGCGCGGTGAAATCGGTTTCCGGTTTGTGCTCCGTGCCCGATATCTCGATCGAGCACCAGTGGAGCCCGTCCTCGCTTCGGGCGAAGACTGTCGTTGTCGCATCGGGCAGCCACTTGAGTGCGGATTCCGGCAACCCGGCGAGGATGGTCCCGGAGAGCGCGCCGTCCGGGGCGATCTGGACTGATCCGCGCAGTCCGGCCTGTCCCGGCGCCAGGATATTGATCTTGTCGAGGTAAAGCCCCGTGTGGTCCTGACGCCATGAGCAACCGGCTTGGCTCAGATCGATCTCCGCGTAGTCGCTGTTTTTGAAAAAGCGATCGAGAAACGCCTGAAACTGGAACCCGGACAGCCTTGGCTTCTCCAGCGAAAGCGTGCCGCCGCCTTTGCCTTTGGCGATATCCGTTCCTTGCCATGACCATTCGACCGTGCCGCCGATCGCGCCGCGCAAGCTGCCCGCAATGTTCGGCGGCAAATAGGCGCCGAGCGGAACCCCGCTGACTTCGAGGGCGAGCGTTGCCGCGGATGTCTGCGTGTGCCATGACCCGCGGCCGGACGCGGTGATGCCTTCGCCCGCGCGGATGTCCAGATCGCTGACGCGGATAACGTCGCTCTCGAGTGCGTAGGCGACGGAGGCCTCGTGGATGGGCAAATTCTTGAAGGCCGGATTTCCTGCGCGTTTGGCCAGATGGTCGAGATAGTCCCAATTGCGCAGGGCGGCATTGGCCAGCGAGACCGTGCCGCCGCCCGTGATGTTCTTGCCGGAGGTATCCGTGGCGTAGTCGAGCGTGCCGCTCAGTTTTCCGCTCAGCACCTTGGCCACATCCGCGGGCAGGAAGGGAACGATGTTTAGTTGGTCGATCTTGGCCGAGGCCTTGATGCTTTTGTCCGCGTGCTGGCCCAACCGCATGGCCAGTTGCAGATTGCTGCGCGGCGACTGCGGCTCGCGCAGGTAGATGTAGCCGATGTCGATCACTTCCCGCGTCACGTAGACCTCGAGGGCATCGATCTCCATCGGCGGATACTCCGGATAAACCACGCGACCACCCTTGCCGAAGTATTTGAAATTTTTGCCGATCATCATCGCGCCGATGCGCTGGTTTTCGCCCCGCACATATTCCGATCCCAAGGGCAACTCGATGGCCATGTCCGGGCATTCGATCCACCCGCAGACGAATTGCGACGGCATGAGGAAGGCATACCAAGGCTTCGGGGGAATGACCGGATCCTCCGCCTTGAGCTTGTCGTCCGGATTGACCACCCGGAACTCCGCACGCTCGATGTCGATGCGCGGCACGCTCCATTCGCCGCGGAGGATGCCCCAAGGATTGAACCATCCGCGGGCGCGGGTGGCATCGAGCGAGCCGATGGCCTGGCCCGGCCAGCCTTTGCTCGTGAAGTTTTCCGCCATCACGCTGACGTCCTGCTGAAGTTCAAGCGGACCGAATTGCCCTTCCACCTTGAGTGCATGCGAGACCGCCTGCGAAAGCATCCGGTTGAAAGCGGGCTCGGCGACCCAGTCGGTGAGAAGTCCGGGGAGGTAGTGGCGGGCGGCCACCATCCCCGCACCGGCCAGCAGGCCGAGCACAAGGAAGACGATGACGAGTTTCCGCAGCACCGCGGCGACACTAAGGCCGCAGGCGGGTTATCTCAACCCCGGCCGGAGGGATTGGCGAGGAAGGCGTCGGACAAAGATTTCACCGCCCGCGCAGCGCGCGCCGGCAATCTCGGAGAGTCTCAGGTTCCTGCCGTCGCCAAGGCGGCGCGATTTTGTTCTTCCTGCTGGATGCGTTCGGAAATCCAAAGCTTGATCAGCGACTGACGGCTCACGCCGATGCGCTTGGACTGGGCGTCCAGCGTGCTGATCACCCATTCGGGGAAATCCACATTGACGCGGCGAGCCTCCAACCCGGGACGCCGGATTGTTGCCCTGTCGATATAGGGCGTGATGTCCTCGCCCTCGTCGAAGCGTCGCTCAAACTCCTTCGCTGTCATGGTAGATTGCTTCTTCATTTTTTCTCGCCCTCCTCACGGAGATGATCCTCACGCGTTCCTCCCTGATGGTGAAAACGGCCGTCCATAATTTTCCGGCGTATGACCCGACCAAACCGACCCGGGATTCGTCGGCAAAACGTGCGACAAACTCGATCCGCTTCGCATCATTCCAAAGCAGTGTGGCTTGCTTGAAGTCGATCCCGTGCTTCTTGGCGTTGGTTTTGCTTTTAGCCGGGTCATACTCAAACTCCACTTTGGTATAATATATATACCTCAGAGGGTGTCAAGCGGGAGAAGGGTTTGCTGCCGGCAGCAAGCCGGATGCGGCTATTCCAAAGGATAGATGCGCACATCGACCGGCTCAGCGACGAGCATCGAGACGGGTGGTCCGGGCACGCGGCCCAAACCATCCTCCTCGATCGGTGCGGACGACCACTCACCGCACTTCGCCTCTGCGATGCGGTAGGGTTTATGGTGGACGCGTCCCGAGCGGATGTTTCCGGTGCCGTCGGCGGTAAAAAGGAGGTATCGCTCGACGAGAAACCATTCGAGCGAGCCCTCCCGTGCCGGCTCCGCGCCGACCGGCCGCCGGTAGCGGAACCTCGATGCGGTGTCCGAACCTTTGCGGCAGCTGGAGTAGAAGATTTCCGCGCCGCGCATTCTCGAGCTCATGCGCGCGTGATGGTAAGGCAGATGAAAAAAGCGGCGGGCCACTTCGACGGCGATGGGCTGATTGCAATCGAGCGAAAAGAACCAGACGCCCGGTCGTCCGGACTCGTCATGCACATAGGTTCGCACATTGAGTTCGAGAAACCATGAAACCCATGGAAGAGGCGGCAGCCCGACTGGACGAACGCGCTCCATGGCGAAGGGCACGACGCCGATCCACGCTTGGTCATCGAACAAGTCCACGTGCAGACCACGGGGCAGGTGAGACCCGATGATCTCCGGGTCGATCGGCCAATGCAAAAAGAGAAGATCGCTCCACCGCTGCCGCATGACAGGCGCGGCCGTCGGCGGTTGCCGCAAGGCAAGACGCTGCAAGGGGGTGGGTCTTTTGACAGGACTGGTCTGCATCTGCTCCGACATCATGACAACGATCCCGTTACGCTATCCGCTAGCGATACGGGTTCCAAAGAAATCGCCGCTGCATCGACATCGGCCGGCGGCGCGTAAAACATAGGCTATGCGCGGCGTAAAAAAGCAGGATCTGCCTTCCAAAATATGCGTCGTCTGCGGGCGTCCGTTCGTGTGGCGAAAGAAGTGGGAGAAGGTCTGGGACGAAGTGCGCTATTGCAGCGAGCGCTGCCGCCGCACGCGGCCGGGCCGATGAGGGGTTTGCTTATGGACATGTTTCCTTCCGACCGGCAGAGCGCGTTGCAGCGGCTCGACGAATTCGTGCAAAGCGGCGCTGCCGCTTACGCTCGGACGCGGAACTTTGTGCAGGCCGGACACGGCAACGTCTCCCGACTCTCCGCCGCGCTGCGGCACCGTTTGGTTTCGGAAGAGGAGGTGATCACCGCCGTGCTCGCCGCGCACCGCTTCCCCACGGTGGAAAAGTTTGTCCAAGAGGTCGTCTGGCGCACTTACTGGAAAGGCTGGCTCGAGCAACATCCCGGCGTTTGGACCGACTACGTCCGCCTAGCGTC
>Ga0315902_10012304_pt1 | contig 11151 bp, 12 predicted proteins | sample LakEriMetagenome_9_FD_203523 | JGI IMG/M metagenome (GOLD analysis project Ga0315902, IMG submission 203523) | Freshwater fungal communities from buoy surface, Lake Erie, Ohio, United States - Buoy 12 MA117 | ecosystem: Environmental > Aquatic > Freshwater > Lake > Lake biofilm | place: USA...
CTAAATAGACTAATTCCTCAAAATTTTCAACGTCAACTGTTTCCTCATGTATTATTTTGGGAATCTTCTTCATATCTGAAAGATAGTATGAGTGATGGTAGGCCGCTTGGTAGGCTTTTTCGCACCAAACAACTTTTTTTAAACCATTTTTTATTCTGTAGTTGTTGATGGTGTCAAAAACGGCTTTCTCAACAACTGGAAAAGTTTTTACAGGTTTAGTTGTTTGCGCAGCACATGCAGAGGCGAGTACCAAAAAGACAAAAGTGAGGCGTTTCATGTTATTCGATTTTAGAGCAATTATGAGATTATTGGGGGCTGGGCATAAGGCCGAAAAGCAATGATTAATTAGTACCTTTTTAACGTAACTAATTCGATAAATAATAATTGTGACGTGATACTAGGAAATCTAAGAAGGTAAAAAAAAATGGGGTGTTTTACAATTCACCTAATACGAGTTTCTATCATGCTGTAAAACTTGTCGCGCGGGTTTAGTGCAGTGTTACCTCTTGTTATACCAATGAGGTAAGATGTGTGTTTGCGAATAGAGAGATCTATCAAGGATGACAAAATCGTGTACGTCAAACCAAAGAATGCCGTCGTTTTGTTATTTATCGCGCTTCGAAAACCTCGCTTCCATTCTGTTTGTGTTTCCTCTTTCAAACGTGACAATTTCAACATGCCGCCCCGCTGGGGCTCTGGGCGCGTTTGGCGTTTCTTTTTGCTAGGGATATTTCGCTCCTACGGAGCTAACCCCATCGCGCGGGTCTAGTTCGTTATAACCCGTGCAGAATTTGAGAGCAATTTTTACCAAGCTAAAAAGCGATTATCACAGGCCGATAGCAGTTGAATTATTGGCAAGGATTACGCTTCGCTAAACCCGCGCCAGTGCGGTCGACTTTCGCTATTGATTCTTACCGGCTACAATAATTTTCATAGACGCTTTCTATTTTGTACATTCGTCAAATGAAAGTCAAATTCTCAGCATTGTTGTCTCTACCTGCGTTGATTCTAACCATCAGCAATTCTGCAGTCGCACAGACACCTAATGAAGTTCAAATCGGAACCCAGATTTGGATGACCAAAAATTTGGATGTCAGCAAATTCCGCAACGGTGATCCTATACCGGAGGCGAAAACGGATGAAGAATGGAAAAAGGCCGGAGAAAATAAGCAGCCGGCGTGGTGCTATTATGAAAACGATCCGGCCAATGGAGCTAAGTATGGTAAATTGTATAATTGGTATGCGGTAGATGATGCAAGGGGATTAGCACCAGTTGGATGGAAGATACCAACTAATACAGAATGGGATCAACTTACAGATGCTTTGGGCGGAGAGGCTCTGGCCGGTGGTAAATTGAAATCTAAAGAAGGTTGGTTAGAAAACGGAAATGGAACTGATAATGTTGGCTTCAACGGCCTTCCTTGTGGAAGAAGAGCTGCCAATAGTTTTATTGATCGAGGGTATTACGGATTTTGGTGGTCCAGTAGCTTTTCGGATAAAAAGAGTCCTCTTTTTGGAGACGAACTGAAATTTGCTTTTTACAGATTTCTTAATTTCAGTGGAGATAAGATTTGGGAGGAGTATAAGCTAATGGATTATGGTCATTCGGTTCGCTGTATAAAGATCCTAATAGTTCAAGATTCTAGGGAGGAAGATTAGCGTGTTACGAAGTAAATACTGTTGTCAAAAGTTTTGAGAAAACTCTGCATCGGTCGGGTTTAGCGAAGCGTAACACGCGCGGAATGTGAATATGGTTTTTACCCTATTAGGTCGTCCCGATGGTTAGCAAATGCTAGCACAAGAATAGGCGCTGAGCTAGACCCGCGCCATTGGAAACCCTTGCCATTGCGTGCTCTCAGACGATTCCTTCTTTCGGCGCGCCAACTCTCAGCAACGTAGCATTCGCGCGTGCTAGTTTTTCGGGAAATAGATTCACATCGTCAAAGGCGTTGAGTGCTTTGTCTATACGAACATCGTTCGATGATAAAGGGGAAATTTTGCTGGCTTTAGTATTTTTCATTTCGCTAGTGACAAAGGTAATTTATTGGTGGGTTTTCTCTTCACGACGAAGGAATCATAATTCACATTTTTCTGAAATACTTCCCAGCGTTCATCTTTAAGTCCAAGTAGGATGAAATCTTGTGCTATTTCTTCATGGAATTTACCAATTCCCATTTGATAGAGTCTTGTTCTTGCTGCTGTGCTTCCTTCAACGTAAATGGAAGCATGGGGAAACTCATTAGTGAAAACCAATACAGCATAGGCAATAGTGGCAAGTATTCGTTGGGTGTCTTTATTGTGGCTAACAGAAAGGTCATCCATTTTTTCTGTTTGTTGGGTTTTATCTCCAAATGCCAAATTGAAAATGTCTTTCACTTCTGTTTGTTGGAATGAAATCAATTTCTGAATCGATCCTCTAGGACCAACACTAACGAATTCAAATGTGAGAACACTCTCGGCGGCTATTAGCGGATAACGATTCAAATTCATCGGTTGAATTTTGCCGCGAAACTCCGCAGCATGGCCGACATAAAAAACCTATAAATTATTCTTGTTATGCCAATGAGGTAAGATGTGCTATTTGCGAATAGAGAGATCTATCAAGGATGACAAAATCGTGTACGTCAAACCAAAGAATGCCGACGTTTTGTTATTTATCACGCTTCGAAAACCTCGCTTCCATTGTGTTTGTGTTTCCTCTTTCTAACGTGACAATTTTAACATGCCGCCCCGCTGGGGCTCTGGGCGCGTTTGGCGTTTCTTCTAGTGGGATGACGCCCCTACGGGGCTAACCCCATCGCGCGGATTTAGCGTAACATAACCCATGCGGAAACTGATTATGGTTTTTGCCATTTAAAAATTGCGCTAATATTTGGCAAATGCCAGCTTCAGTGCGGGAGCGGGTTAAGCTTCGCTGAACCCGCGCCATTAGCGTGCGCACGGTCCAATCGAGCTAACGCTTTCTATTTTGTACATTCGTCAAATGAAAGTCAAATTCTCAGCATGGTTGTATCTAACTGCGTTGATTCTAACCATCAGCAATTTTGCAGTTGCACAGACACCCAATGAAGTTCAAATTGGAACTCAGGTTTGGATGACCAAAAATTTGGATGTCAGTAAATTCCGCAATGGTGATCCTATACCAGAGGCGAAAACGGAAGAAGAATGGAAAAAGGCCGGAGAAAGTAAGCAGCCGGCGTGGTGTTATTATGAAAACGATCCGGCCAATGGAGCTAAGTATGGTAAATTGTATAATTGGTATGCGGTGAGTGATGCAAGGGGATTGGCTCCGAAGGGATGGCGTGTGCCTGAGGATAGTGAGTGGAGAGTGCTCATAGATTTTTTAGGGGGTGAAGAAGTTGCGGGCAAAAAAATGAAAAGCAAGGACGGATGGAAAGATTTCGGAAATGGCACTAACGAAAGCGGATTTGCAGGTCGACCTGGTAGCAGAAGGAATGATTCTGGTGCTTTTTACGACTTGGGTTATGGAGGTTGCTGGTGGAGTGCATCTGAAGCAGATTCAGATTTTAGCTTTATGCGATTTCTGGCTTCCGTTGACGACTACGCAGGAAGGACTGATGTCCTGAAAAGGGAGGGTCTCGCTGTGCGTTGTATTCGAGACTGACATGCATTTTAACTCATTTGCAGCTAGGCGCAACTGGCCTGGAATCTGAGCAATGCATTCACCATTTTGAAAAGCAGTAATAGTTGGCTAATGCCAACTTTAGTGGCGGCAAGGGCTGGGCTTCGCTAAACCCACGCCATTAGCGTGCGCTTGGTCCAATCGAGCTAACGCTTTCTATTTTGTACATTCGTCAAATGAAAGTCAAATTCTCAGCATGGTTGTGTCTCACTGCGTTGATTCTAACCATCAGCAATTTTGCAGTTTCACAGACACCTAATGAAGTTCAAATCGGAACTCAGATTTGGATGACCAAAAATTTGGATGTGAGCAATTTCCGCAATGGTGATCCGATACCGGAGGCGAAAAATGAAGCTGAATGGGCTGCTTATTGCAAGGCGCATGAAGCAGCCTATTGTTACTGGGGTTACGATCCCTCAAACGCCTCTATGTTCGGTAAATTATATAATGGCTATGCAGTTACAGATTCAAGGGGTCTTGCTCCTAAGGGGTGGCACATTCCTGTTGATTGGGAATGGTCTATTTTGATCGGCGATTGTGGAGGAATTGAAGTTGCAGGCGGGCGTATGAAGACTAAAACCGGATGGCCTGAGAATGGCAACGGGACCAATAGCAGCGGTTTGTCGATTATACCAAGTGGAGAGAATAAAGCTGACTTGGCACCTTGGTACTACACGAACTATTGGGCTGCTTTTTGGACTTCTAGTGAAATGGAAGCGGGTTGGACCTGTGATGGTGAAGATGGTCTTTACATTTATAGAGTAGTAAACTCCTCAGCGGAGATTGAGCGCGTTTGCTCGACATACGGAAGTGGTCTTTCTATCCGTTGTGTAAAAGGTAATAAAGTTCCGGAGGATGCAAGGGATCAGGACTGAATAGCATAACAGTGGAATATCTAACAACGATTCAAGACTATGACCAAGGGTCTATCGCGCAGGTTTAGTACGCCTTACAACGAAGTAGAATGTCTTTAGTTTAAAGGGGATACCCTATCCAAGACTCAATTCGTTTTTTATTTTTATGATAAAAAACATCATTATTTAGTGATGTTGTTCTTCATGTTTCTTTCTATTGCCTTGAAAACAAAACAATAAAAGGCAGAGACCATTGACGCCTAGTGATGATAACTATGCCTCTCAATTGTTTTTAGAATTTTTACTGTCATCTGATGAGCTCTTGGATTCGTTAATTAGGATTTTCATCCGCGTTTGGTATGTGTGGAGTTGCTCTAGGATTGATTCCCATTCGTATGTTGATTTCCAGGCTTTTTTTACCTGATCGATTTCGATTCTTAATGATTCGTTGAGCATTAGCGTAGAGTTCATTCTCCATTCAAATTCAGCTAGAGCTCTGAGGGAGGGTTCTGAAAGTTCCTTAAGTCCTGTTAGTGAAATACTCTCTCCCTGAAATTCTGTCAAAGCTTTGGCCTCAGCCTCAGACAGTGTGAAAAGTCCATTGAGGCTGATATTTTCACCTTCGAAGCATGCCAAGGCTTCGGCAATGGTGACAGAAATATGTGTTATTCCATTAAGGCTAATGCTGATTGAGAGGAATTCACCCAATGCAGTTGCAACCTCTTCAGAAATTTTTGTCAGACCATTGAGTTCTAATAGACTTGCGTCGAACTTCAGTAGTTCCCTGAGAGCGGAATCCGAGATTACTGTAAGTCCATTGAGGCTCATTTCTTGAACCTTGAACTTTGCAAGAAATTGTGCAAGTGTTTCCGAGATGTTGTTAATAGCATTGAGCTGGATACTTTCTCCCGCATATGGGATCAAAGCTTGGGCGGCTGAATTGCTGAGATTCACAAGGCCATTGAGTACTAAATGATTTCCTTTGAATTGAGATAAGTAGCTTGCGGAATCATCTGATATTTCAATTAGGCCGCTGAGATTTAGCGTGTCTCTTTTGGATTGCGATAAAACAATCGCTGCGGCATCAGAGATATGAGTATAGGAGTCGATTCTGCTTCCTGATTTTAAGTGTTCTTCAGCCAATGCAATTGTGAGTTCCCTCATAATATTCTTTTTTAGTGTTGTTCTTATGTTGTTGGTCAACTTAATTACTACCTGCGTGTTTTAAACCGGAAATTTTCGCACTAAGCTATAGCGCGTTTTGAATCGCACCGTCCTATTTTGTTTAAATCTTATGCAAACATTTATTTTTGATTCATGAAAAAAAAATATTCTCATTATCATCATCGGCTTCAGTTTTCTTTTTCTGGGTTATTTCTATTGGAAAGCAACTAAAGCTAAGAAGTCAATGCAATCAGAGCTGACACAATTAATTGGTCCGCTCATTTCGGTGGAAGGCGGCAGCTTTGAGATGGGAACCCCCGATAGCGTTGCAGATCGATGGAATGATGAGTTGTTGCATACGGTCTCCGTTCAGGATTTTCAAATGCAGGCCATGGAAGTTTCTCAAGCCCTATATGAAAGAGTTATGGGTGAAAATCGGAGTGAAGATAAAACGTGGAAGGATTTTCCCGTAACCAATGTATCCTGGAATGATGCTATGTCATTTATTAAGAAGCTCAACGATTTGGCGGATGGTGGCTATCGATTGCCTGCTGAGGCAGAATGGGAATATGCAGCGCGCGGCCTTGCAATCTCATTCTAATTGTGTTTCTATTTTTCTTTCTAATTTGATAATTCAAATGTTTCGCCCCTCCGGGGCTTTGGTTGCGTGTGGCGTTTCTTTTTGCTAGGGATATTTCGCTCCTACGGAGCTAACCCCATCGCGCGGATTTAGCGCAACATAACCCATGCGGAAACTGATTATGGTTTAATGAGTTTTGTAAATAAGGTATTTTTGATGTTTGCCAATATGTGTCTCGGCTCAGTTTTGGCTCATTAAAACCGAGACCATTAAGGTGAACCCAGTGCCGTCTAGCTCGAGAGTGTTTTCTACAGTAAATTTTCTCAAAATCATTATTGAAAAACAGGAACATAGACCAAAGTATTTAAATGAAAATTTTGAATAAGTTCGGGTACAATGAGATAATCAGTCTCTACAACTTCAGTTCACTGCTATTAACTTTCCAATTTCATCCTAGAAAATGGAAATGTTAATGTTCTTTAAACCATTATAAAACGAATGACAGGTAATCATAATGTACTTGTTAAGTTCTTGCCTTTCTGAATTTATAATATTAAAATAAAATTCTTTTTTACCATCTGTAATTTCAAGTGTGTACGATTCACTCTTAAATCCAAAACACAAATCACGACTCAGTTCAAAATCACCAAACATTTCAACAAAAACAAAACCCGTAGTGTCAATTTTGTATTCTGAAATTAATTCTGACAATAAAATAGAATCCTCATAAGATAGCATATAACCCTCTTGAAATGTGCCAGCTTCTTCAAGCGCTTGAGCGTGGTAAATCATTGGAAAAAGAACAAAAATTACTGCGTTGATTAGCTCTTTCATATTATTTGTTTTTTTTTGATTCATTTAATATCGATGGAGCAGCGGTGCCCATCAAAACCTAAGCAATCGAGTTTATCGGATCTTTATCCGTTCGAAATCTGACAACTCTTTTTTATTGTGTTTTTTTTGTAATTTTCGTAGAATGTTCCGAAACTGTATTTCGAGATTTGTTATGTGTTAACAAGTCTTCTCCATTCGGTTTCAACTTTCAGACTCTTTCGCAACATTTGAAAAGTCTAATCGTCGCTCTCTTTATTCATAGTGACTACCCGGAATTTCCCATGATTCGGGAATTGCTGAAGCGTTTTCGTAAATTGTATGGAATATCCCATTCTTGTCTTCAAAATACAATACCACAGAGAACGAATCATTCAGCGTTGAATACAATTCAAGTAGCCAAATAGATTTATGTATTTCGTGATTAATCGGGATAATCGATAATGCGCTCACTTTGCATTCAAAGGATTCCATAAAAAAATTGAAAAAATCATCTCTTTCAGATCCGAATTTTTTATCGAATGTGAATAAATCGTACGGCCTATCTATGCAGTCTTTACTCGGTATATAGCTCAAGTCTTTTTCGAAAAAGTCTATGAACTTCTGTCGGTAGCTTTCAGAAAAGCCTTCGCCGTTGATGCGCATTTTCATGGGCAGATAGGGGATATTCAAGGAATCCAATAAATAACGGCAGTATAAATTGGGATCGAAATAGTTGGTCTGGCAATGCGCATTAAAATTCAGCACTAGACACATTGTTGTGAAGAATAGGAATTTCATGGTGCGTTGAATTAATTAATAACAGGCTTGGTCATGACTGATAACTTGTAAGCAAATAATTATATTGTGATAAAGGGTATGGGGCAGGCCTAGATCATCCATCGTGCGGGTTGAGCTGCGTAAATCGAGAGGGATCTGAAATGATTTTTACTAAGCTAAAAGCTGTTATGGTTGGCTGATGGCAACTGTAGTTACGGCGCGGATTACGCTGCGATTAACTCGTGCCATTGGAATGGGCGAGCACCTAGCAGCGATACTTCGCCAAATCTCATTCTCATTTTGTTTGTGTTTCTCTTACTGACGTGGCAATTTCAACATGCCGCCCCGATGGGGCTTTGGGTGTGGATGGCGTTTCTTCTAGCGGGATGACGCCCCTACGGGGCTAACAGGGGAAGTGCCAGTTATTTACCATTCGACACTAGTCACTAGTCATTCATCACTAGTCATTCGCAATTACCGCACAATCACCTTCTCAATACCGTTGCTTGCGCCGACATGGTTGCGTGTGATAACGGTGTAGACTCCCGGCGAAAGGTTTATGCTTTCTGAGTTCTTTCCATTGGTGGCCGATGCAAAAACGGTTCTTCCTGCCAAGTCTAGCACCTGAATTTGTTCAGTCCCCGCGGCATATTGAACTGTGAAGTTCGACTCTGCCGGATTTGGGTAAATCAACATGGAGTGCTGCGTTGATTCTTGCATTCCACTGATGATCGCGTTGAAGGTAGAGGAAGTGCTCAAGCAGCCGTTGACAGCTGTAACCTGGTATGCACCGGATTCATTGGCGTCATAGGTCTGGCTGGTTGCACCCGCAATGGCAGTGCCGTTCAAATACCACTGATAACTTGCATCAGGCTCTATGTTAGAAACCGAAAGTGCAGTGCCATTTTGTTGAATGACAGGCTGAGCGGGTGGAGTGGTGCTCACATACACATCTCCAATGGTGAAGGTGGAATAGAATTCACCCACCTCGTAAACTAGTTTAATGGTGTAGGTTCCGGGTGAATCGAATGTGTGCTCAATACTGCCATCACAACTGGGCAATACAACGTCTTCTCCAATCTCATAGTGGCATCCTGTTGTTGCCAGATTTATCTGTGATGTGTTGCTCAGGATGAGCGTTCCGCACTCTTCCGTGTAGGTCACGTGCCCCGCGATTTCGCAGAGAAGACAATCTTCAGATCTTGAACCATCGGTGCAGGCCTGCACGAAGCTGTTGCCTGAAAGGAACACGCCGGAATCAAGCATTGAATCACTCACGTCGGCAATGGCTAGCTTGATGTGATAGGCTTCTCCAATCTGTAGCCCGCCAATGGAGGCGTGAAGTGGCGTAGTGTAAGCATCATACTGGGCGAGAATTTGTCCTGTATTCACCACAAAATACTGTGAGTTCACGAAGGAGTTCACCGAGTTGATAGCTACAGGATCATTTGTGCCGGGTATGAGCGCAATGTTCACGGCGCTATTCCAGAATGGTCCGCTGATGCCGGGACCGCTCACAAAAAAACCGAATACATCGTTGAAGGCACTGCCAACGAATTCTTCATACTCGTCCGATCCGAATACGTAGACAAAATCCATCGAATCGCCCGTAGCGATGAAATCAAATTCCAAAATGGCACCGTCATAGCTCTGTCCTGCTACCAGAAGTGCAATGTCCGTATCGTTTTGTATTCCGTTGGTGACAGCGTTTGCAGTCGAACCCAAAAGATTATCGCCTTCTGCTCCGATGGCTTCTCCGGTTGATAGAAGCAGGCCTGACTCAATACCTAACCCCGAGCCATTGGAAACGAACGTTCCGACCCCGGCATTTAAAGTATTCGCTGCAACACCGTTGCATGTCACATTGGAGATGAAAATTCCATTTGACAGAAAAATGTCTTCAACCGCTTGCTGCGGAGTCAGTGTGGTATCGACTTGCAGCTGGGCCGATGCTTGTACGAACAACAAGGACAGAAAGGGTATAAAGATTTTTTTCATGTTTTTTTAGGATTGGTTGCGAGGTTCAATATTATGAATTATCGCTGACATTCCAATGGAAGGTATGAAGGGAGAGTGGTGCGGTGGACTTAGTGTTACTCCTCACGTCTTTTCGCAATCCTCCGCAAGACTTCGCCCGCTAAACTATCCATTCGCGAAAACGCAAACCATTTTTTGCCCAGGTCTTTGATGGAGGCTCCGATGTGGTAGAGCTCTTTTTCATCGATGATGAGGAAGCGGTCGTGGATGTGTGGCATTCGATGAATGTTGATAGTCGGGTATTGCGCGTTGTGTTTATCGAGGTCGAGGCTGAGTGATGCCGGAATTCGCTCGGTGTAAATAGTTGCAGTCACTCCTTTCTTACGTTTGGCAAGTTGCAGCAGTACGGTGTGGTCGATGTAGTTGTCTATAAGAATGATAGACGATGTGGCCTGTTGAATCAGCTCGCTGAAGAAAACGTAGGCGTCGAAGATTTGGTTTTGGAAGAAGATGCCCTGTTTGGGAGGTTCTTGAACCGTCAGGAATCGATTGATTTCGTCGAATTTCATATCGTAACCGAGCATCTTTTTTTCCATATTATCAATTCGCTGAAGTATGAATTTTCCACTGAGCATATTTCGACGCAGTCTGACAAATACTTCAATGATTTCGATACTAACAGCAACTGCTTTGTCCGACTTCAACACTGCTGAGAGCATGGCAACGCCATATTCAGAATAAACAGTTGGAGCATATTTGCTGTGTGTGCCTTTTCCAATGGGGGAGCGATTTTCTAAGGTCACAATTTGTGACCTTAGAGAAATACATTCAAATTCGTTAAGAGTAAAGGCAAAGCTTGTTGGAAAGCGCTCTTTGTTTCTTTTAAATGCCTGATTTAATGCCTTTGTGCTCACTCCATAAAGCTCGGCGAGATCGCGATCCAGCATCACTTGTACACCTCGAAAGTTGAACATGCGATTTTCAATGACAGGCGTGAGGGTGTTTTTCATGAGGCGAAACTCTGTGGCATAGTCGACATAAAAAACCAATAAATTATTCCGGATATGCCTGTGGAAGGGCGAAGGATGAGATGCGCGCACCTTATCTCTTTCTTCGTTCTAATTCAATGCCGCGTTTTGATTGTAGATGTTCGTTTATTATTCTAATGCTCGCATGTCCATTTTTTATGGATTCACATGATTCTGTATTAATTTGGCGGCATAAATCACACGATCTTGAGGAAGTATTACATCCAAGAAGGCAAGGAACTCAGGGGCCCCTTTTCACTTGATGAACTGAAGGGACAAGAGATTAATTTCCATTCGCGTCTGTGCGAGCAGGGA
>Ga0315902_10012310_pt1 | contig 11148 bp, 13 predicted proteins | sample LakEriMetagenome_9_FD_203523 | JGI IMG/M metagenome (GOLD analysis project Ga0315902, IMG submission 203523) | Freshwater fungal communities from buoy surface, Lake Erie, Ohio, United States - Buoy 12 MA117 | ecosystem: Environmental > Aquatic > Freshwater > Lake > Lake biofilm | place: USA...
AGCATGGCAATGCCGATGTGCATACGCGCTGCCAGCAAGAGCAGCATGAGCCCGAACATCAGGGCACCCCATTCAATACCGGTCATGCGCGCAGCTTTCCAACGTGGGTGTACACCTTATACAGGGCGGTCAGGCACAGCAGAAGGAAGGACGGCACCATGGGCACAAAGGCCCACCAGGTGGGGATGCTCAAGAGCATCGAAGCGTCGTCACTGGAGCGCAGGTCGAGCGCTCCGACCCCCAGACGCCAGGTAATCAGCGCGGCAAAGACCGCCATCACGCCATAGGCCACCCCATCGAGCAGCGCATTGGTCTTCACAGGCGCCTGCGCGGTGAAGAAGTCGACGATGACATGCGCCCCCACCCAGTTGGCATAGGGCAAGGACATGGCCACTGCCACGGCCGTCATGATCTGTACCAATTCGTAGTCGCCGACGAGCGCCTTGTCGAAAAAAGTACGTCCGGTAATGCTCCACAGCGACATGAAGGCCATCGCAGCCAACGCCACCCCCGCCATCACAGCCAAGGTCTTGCAGGCACGGTCCAGGAACAAACCGTAGCCGGTGTAGGAATGCGTGGACTCGGTCAACAGCAGGTCGGCCACGGGGGTCTCCTCGAATAGCTCGCACGGGGCAAAAAAAAGCGGGACCGAGGTCCCGCGTCGTGAGGTCAGCTCGACACCGATTTTATCGGGTGTAGCTCTTCACCAGAGCCCGGGCGTCGTCGAGCATGCCCTGGCCATTGAAGCCACGCTTGTTCATGTCGGCCACCCACTCGTCGTCGAGGTTGTCGGTGGCTTTCTTCCAGCGCTCGACTTCGGCGGCCGGGATCTGCGTGATCGTGTAGCCCGCCGTGTCCACAAAGGCCTTGCGGCCCGGGACATCGTTCCCCTCTTGGGTGCTGCCCAGGAAGGCCGAGAACTCACGGCCCGAGTTCTTGTCGATGACGGCCTTGAGGTCGGCCGGCAGCGAGTCATAGCGCGCGCGGTTCATGGGCACCACGAAGAAGGTGGTGTAGAGCGCGGGCGAGCCCCGGGGCGTCTCGGACGCGAACTTGGTCAGCTCGTTGACCTTGAGGCTGGGCGCCACTTCATAGGGGATGACGGCGCCGTCGATCACGCCCTTGGACAGGGCTTCGGGCACCTGCGGTACCGGCATACCCACCGGGGTCGCGCCCATATTGGCCAGCATCTTGGTGACGGTGGCCGTGGGGCCGCGCATCTTCAGGCCGCGCAGGTCTTCAATCTTGGTGACGGGCTTGTTCTTGGTGAAGATCACGCCGGGTCCGTGCACGTGCACGGCCAGCAGCTTCACGTCCTTGTATTCGTCCATCGCGTGCTTTTGCACGAAGTCCCAGGCGGCGCGGCTGGTGGCACCGGCGTTGGTCATCATGAAAGGCAGCTCAAAGACCTGGCTGCGCACAAAGCGATTGGCCGTGTAACCGGCGACGGTCCACACCACATCGGCAACACCGTCCTTGGCTTGGTCAAACAGCTGCGGGGGCGCACCACCGAGCTGCATGGCCGGAAAGATCTGGCAGTTCAGGCGGTTGTTCGAGTCCTTGGCGATGTTGTCGCACCAGGTCTTGAGCATCGTCGTGTGCTGAATCGATTGCGGGCCCAGGAAGTGGTGAACCTTCAGGGTGATGGTCTGGGCCGAGGCGGCACCCGCCAGCCAGAGGGCGGCGACCGCGGTGATTTTCAGCAAGGGGCGCATCAAGTGTTCCTTCTTAAAAACGAATGGCTGAGGTTACTGAGCCGGTATCGGCCCTGTAACTGGGATAACCCTGAGTTTCCAGGGGGCTACCAAGCGCGGTCGACTCCAGCATCCCAAAGCGCTGCGCCAACCAGGCGCTGGCTTGGGGTCGCTGGCCGTCGGCCAGGCTCAGGTGCTCGTCCAGATGCTGCTCGGAAGGCGGCAGCAAAAGGGCATAAAGCTGGCGGCATAACTGGCGCGCCTCGTGACCCGCCCACTGCGGCGGCAGCAGCACGCCCGGCAACTGGGGATCGCGCAGAAGCAGACGCCGGTAGTCGTGGATCAAAAGGCTGCGGGTGAGAAACGCGGTCGCCGGATCCAGGGCCTGGGCCGACCACTGCGCCAGCAAGGGCGTGTAGGCCTGGACAAAGCCCTGATAGGCCGCACCCAGGTCGTGCAGGTTCCAGGCGCGTCGCACCAGGTCGGCGTCATCGCCCGAGCCGGGCAAGCCCGCATTGCCCGCGATCAGCGGCAGCAGCGAAGGCAAGACCTGCGCCAAGCCCTGAGCGGCCAGCGAGTCGAACACCGACGCCAGATCGGCGCTGGGGTGCACAAAGCAGTCGCCTCCCAGCTCGCCAAACCCATGCCAGAACAGGGCCCGACGCAGGCGCTCTCGGGTGTCCGCCGCCAGGAGGCCCGCCACCGTGATCAGACGCCAGCGCTGGTCCCATTGGGGCGGCGCCGAGGCGTAAATCTGCTGCGAGGCCTGCCTGAAGCGGTGACTCCCGGCCGGCGTGAGCCGGTAGTCCGCGCGGCGGCCCAAGGCCACCGCCTGCAGCCAATCGTCCTGGGCCAGACGAAACACCGCGGTGCGCACCAGGCGCTCGTTCAAACCCAGCGGCGCCATCAGGCCGATCAGGCTCCCGAGCCAGATGCCACCGCCACGCGGCAACACCCCATCCCCGAACACCGTGACGATGACCGATCCGGCCTGCCCCCGGCCCTGGGCCTTGAAGCGGTCGATCCGCTGGCAAGTCGGGCAGGCCACGCCCGCGTCGCGGCTCCCTGCCGTATGCGCGCAGGCCATCGACACCTGTCGTTCAGCGCTCGTCATAGCTCAAGACCACCGTCGGTGTTAGGGCGCGTGCCTGGCAACTGAGCACAAAGCCCTTGGCCATCTCATCGGCCTGCAGTGTGAAGTTACGCTCCATGCGCACCTGCCCCTGCAGCACCTTGCAGCGACAGGTGCAGCACACGCCGCCCTTGCAGGAATAGGGCAAATCCAGCCCGGCCTCGAGTGCGGCATCGAGCAGGAACTGCTCGGACCCGACCGCGACCTCGTGGACCTTGCCATCGAGCATGACGGTCAAGGCCACGCCCCCCTGGGCCTGCGCCGCAGGCGTCGGAGCCTGAACATCGACCTGCACCTTGGCGGCCTGTGCGTCAGCGGTGGTGAAGCGCTCGGTCTGGATACGCGCCGGGGTCAGCCCCAGATCGATGAGGGTCTGCTGCGTGGCGTCGATCATGGCCTGGGGGCCGCAGATGAAGACTTCGTCCATGCTGGCCACCGGCAGCAAAGCGTCGACGATGGCCCGCACCTTGGGTGCATCAATACGCCCCTGTAAGAGGTCGACCTCCTGGGCCTGGCGCGAGAGCACATGGATCATGGTGAAGCGATCCGGGTAACGGTCCTTGAGGTCTTGCAGCGCCTCGTTGAACATCACGCTGTGCATGCGGCGGTTGCCATACACCAGGGTGAACTTGCTCTGAGCTTGTTCCTCCAGCGTGGTGGCTGCAATCGACAAGATCGGCGTGATGCCCGAGCCGGCGGCAAAGCCCACGCGATGCAAGGCGCGCGGCCGGTGCACCGTGAAGCGACCCTGCGGCGGCATCACGGCCAGCACATCGCCCGCGCGCAGCTGAGTGGCCGCCCAGTTGGAAAACAGGCCCCCCTGCACCGGCCGAATTCCCACCTCGATCTCGCCCTGCGCCGACAGGCGGCTGCGCGGGCTGCTGATGGAGTAACTGCGTCGCACGTCCTGGCCCTGCACCTGGGCGCGCAGCGTGAGGTACTGACCCGGCTCGAAATGAAAGGTCTCGCGCTGCGCGGGCGGGATCGCCAGGGTGATGGCGACCGCGCCAGCCGCCTCGGGGCTCACACGCTTGACCGACAGATCATGGAAACGGGGCAAGGACATAGGGGTCTGCACGCCGGGGTGGCTCAGTGCGGCTTGAAGTAATCGAAGGGTTCGCGGCAGGCCAGGCAGCGGTACATGGCTTTGCAGGCGGTCGAGCCAAAGGGTGAGGTCTCGGTGGTGTCGTGCGAACCACAGCGCGGACACGGCACATCAACGCTTGCCGCCGCCGACGGCAAGAACCGCAGCACCCGCGCGCTGGCCATGCCGGCCGGCGCAGGGTCCGCCGCAGGGTCCGCTGCAGTCATAGGCGGGGCAATACCGTACTCACGCAACTTGCGTCGGCCCGCATCGGTCATCCAATCGGTGCTCCAGGCGGGCGCCAACTGCGTGCGCACCTGCACCTGCAGTCCCGCCGCCGTCATCGCGCTCACGATGTCATCGGCCATTTGATCCATGGCCGGACAGCCGCTGTAAGTGGGCGTGATCACCACGTCCCAGCCGCCATCGGCGGGCCGCACCTCGCGCACCACGCCCAGATCGACCAGGCTGATCACCGGAATCTCGGGATCACACACCTGCTCGAGCAGCGCCCAGACGCGCGCGCTCGTCTGCGAGGGGTCGTCGCTTGTGACCGGGTTCACCACGGCATTCATCCCTGCTTCACCATTGCGCGCCCGGATGGGCCCGGGCCAGGCTTTGCATCTCGGCCAGCAGGTACGTCAGGTGCTCCGAATGCACGCCCTGCTTGCCCTGCGTGATGTAGCCCGGCACCGATGCCGACCGCTTCAAGGTGGCCTGGGCCAGGCCTTCGTCGACCAGCGATTCCCAGTCGGCCGCCAGCAAGGCGCCGTCCACGCCCAGCGACTGCGCCATGGCATCCAGCGCGCTCGCGCTCCAGAACTCGCGGGTGTAGGGCCACAGGTGATCAAGCGCCGCTTGCATGCGGGCATGCGAAACCTCGGTCCCATCGCCCAGCTTGATCAGCCAGTCGCGTGCATGGCGCAGGTGGTAGCGCGCTTCCTTGAGCGACTTGGCCGCGATCGCCGCCAGCTCGGGGTCGCGTCCCTGGGCCAGCTGGGTCCACAGCGGCGCCATCAGCGCGCTGTATAAAAAGTTGCGGGTGATCGTGGTCGCGTAGTCCATCTCGGCGCGGGCCTGACCCACCAAGGGGCCGTGCTGGGGCAGCTCCAGCAAGGTGAAGTTGCGAAACTGCGGCGCGTCGCGCAGATAGGCGTAGTCGTCTTCGGTGGAGCCATCGTCCGCGCGGCGCGCCACCAGGTCGTACAGCAGGCGCGCCTGTCCGATCAGGTCCAGGCTCATATTGGCCTGGGCCAGGTCCTCTTCCAAAACCGGCCCATGACCGCACCACTGGGCATTGCGCTGCCCCAGAACCAGCGCGTTGTCGGCCAGATGCAGCAGGTACTCGGTGCTCGCCTTCACGGTGGGCGGGGTCGTGGCGACCGTCACATGTGCCCCACTTCGCTGGGGATGTCGTAGAAGGTCGGATGGCGGTAGATCTTGTCGCCTGCCGGGTCGAACAGCTCGGACTTGTCATCCGGATGGCTGGCCGTGATGGCCTTGCTCGGCACCACCCAGATGCTCACGCCTTCCTGGCGCCGGGTGTAGACATCGCGGGCCATGGTCAAGGCTTGGGCGGCATCGGCGGCATGCAAGCTGCCGCAGTGCTTGTGCTCCAGGCCCTGCTTGCTGCGCACGAACACTTCCCACAAGGGCCATTCCTTGAGCGCCGCTGCGTGGTCGGGGGGGGATGCGGTCATGCGGCCTCCTTCATCTGACGCTGCGCCTGCTTGCGCGCGTGGGCCAGGGCCGCTTCGCGCACCCAGGCGCCCTGCTCGTGAGCCTGGACCCGGGTGGCCAGGCGCTCCTTGTTGCAGGGGCCTTGGCCATTGACCGTGTTCCAGAATTCGTCCCAGTCGATCGGGCCGTAGTCATGGTGGCCGCGCGCCTCGTTCCATTGGAGCAAGGGATCGGGCAGCGTCACGCCCAGCACCTGGGCCTGCGGCACGGTGGCATCGACAAACTGTTGACGCAGCTCGTCATTGCTCACGCGCTTGATGCCCCAGCGCATGCCTTGCGCGCTGTTGGGGCTGTCGCTGTCGGGCGGTCCGAACATGGCCAGACACTTCCACCACCAGCGGTTGACGGCGTCCTGCACCATGTCGCGCTGAGCTTGGGTGCCCCGCATCATGACCATCAGGGCCTCATAGCCTTGACGCTGGTGGAAGCTCTCCTCCTTGCACACCCGGACCATGGCCCGCGCGTAAGGGCCATAGCTGCAACGGCACAGGGGGATCTGGTTCATGATGGCCGCGCCATCGACCAGCCAACCGATCACGCCCACATCCGCCCAGCTCAGAGTCGGGTAGTTGAAGATCGAGCTGTACTTGGACTTGCCGCTGTGCAGCCCGTCGAGCATCTGATCGCGGCTGGTGCCCAGGGTCTCGGCGGCGCTGTACAGGTACAGGCCATGACCTGCCTCGTCCTGTACCTTGGCGATCAGGATGGCCTTGCGCTTGAGGCTGGGCGCGCGGCTGATCCAGTTGCCCTCGGGCAGCATGCCCACGTACTCGCTGTGTGCGTGCTGGCTGATCTGGCGCACCAGCGTCTTGCGATACGCCTCGGGCATCCAGTCCTGCGGCTCGATGCGACCGTCCGCATCCAGGCAGGCCTCGAAGCGGGCCATGCGATCGGCCGGCTCGGTGCGTGCCAGGGGCTGTACCTGTCCGGTTTCAGGCACGTCGGGAATGCTCATCGCTTGGTCGTACATGCGGGGACTCCTGTGGGGGACATCTCGAGAGAATCAGTGTTGCGCGGGTCGCTCGTCCCAGACCCGACGGGCCTTGCCGACCTGGGTGCGGGGCAGAGCGCCGAAGTCCATGACCTGCACGTCGGTGGAGATACCGACCAGGGTCTTGATGTGGTGCTGGACCGCGCCGGCGATCGCGCGCCGGTCCGCGTCGCTCACCTGGCCGCTCAGGGTGGACTGCAGCTCGCAGCGCACCTGCACCTGGTCCAGGTGGCCCTCGCGGGTGAGGATGATCTGGTAGTTGCCCGACAGCTGTGGCTGGCGCAGCACCTGTTCCTCGATCTGGGTCGGAAACACATTCACCCCGCGCACGATCAGCATGTCGTCGGAGCGGCCGACGATGCGCTGCATGCGGCGAAAGGACCGGCTGGTCGGCGGCAGCAGCCGCGTGAGGTCGCGCGTGCGGTAGCGGATGATGGGCAGCGCCTGCTTGGTCAGCGAGGTGAACACCAGTTCGCCCTCTTGCCCGTCGGGCACCGGCAGGCCCGTGTCCGGGTCGATGATCTCGGGATAGAAGTGGTCTTCCCAGATCACCGGGCCGTCCTTGCTCTCGATGCACTCGCAGGCCACGCCCGGGCCCATCACCTCGGACAAACCGTAGATGTCCACCGAGTCCAGCCCGAGCTTGCGCTCGATCTCGCCCCGCATGCCCTCGCCCCAGGGCTCGGCCCCGAAGATGCCGACCTTCAGAGAAATGTCCTCGGGCGTCACACCCATGCGCTCGAATTCCTCGGCGATCACCAGCGAATACGAGGGCGTGACCATGATGATGTCGGGCTTGAAATCCAGGATCAGCTGCACCTGCTTCTCCGTCTGACCGCCCGACATCGGCACCACGGTGCAGCCCAGGCGCTCGGCGCCGTAATGCGCGCCCAATCCACCGGTGAACAGGCCGTAGCCATAGGCCACATGCACCATGTCGCCGGGCCGCCCGCCCGCGGCGCGGATCGAACGTGCCATCAGGTGCGCCCAGTTGTCGATATCGGTTTGGGTGTAGCCCACGACGGTCGGCTTGCCCGTGGTGCCCGAGGACGCGTGCACCCGCACCACCTGCTCGCGCGGCACAGCGAACAGACCAAAGGGATAGTTGTCACGCAGGTCCGCCTTGGAGCTGAGCGGAAAGCGCGCCAGGTCGGCCAGCGACTTGAGGTCATCGGGGTGCACGCCGTGCGCCTCGAACTTGCGCCGGTAATGCGGCACGTTGTCATAGGCTAGGCGCAAGGACGCCTGCAGGCGCTGCAGTTGCAGCGCGGCGATCTCATCGCGGCTGGCGGTCTCAATGGGCTCGAGATCGCCGGGGCGGGGCGTCTTCACGGGCATGGTGTCTCCTGGGCTTGAAAACGAGGGGGTCGGGATCCGTCAGCCCCGAGGCTGCAGACCGGCTATGACCTCACCGTCGATGCGGTAACTCTTGCCCCGAAACAGGGCCACGGTTTTTCCGCCGCGCACGCGCACAGTGATGTCGTACACCCCCGTGCGTCCGGTGCGCGAGCGCTCCACCGCGTCGGCCTCCAGCACATCCCCGAGCCGGGCCGGCGCCAGAAAGTCGATATGACAGGCCGAGGCCACCGCGGTCTGGTTGTAGCTGTTGCAGGCAAAGGCGAACGCGCTGTCGGCCAGCAGGAACATGAAGCCGCCGTGGCAGGTCTGGTGGCCATTGAGCATGTTCTGCTGCACGGTCATGGACATCCGGCATTCGCCCGGGGCGATGCGCTCGATGGCCATGCCCAGGCCTTGGGTGGCGTGGTCGCGCGCCCACATCGCCTGCGCGCTGGCCTCGGCCAGGGCTTGCGGATCGGTCGGAACCGGTGCGGGGGTGTCGTTCATGATTGGCCTGCCGCTGTGTCGCCAAAGCGGGCGGGCCGCTTCTCAATGAACGCGGTAACGCCCTCGATGTAATCGGCGCTGCGACCCAGCTCGTGCATCAGCAGGGCTTCGTAAGCCAGGTGCTGGCGCAGGTCGTGGGCCTGCGCGGCCAGCATGGCCTGGCGGGTGCGCACCATGGCGTGGGTGGGTAGCTGCACCAGCTGCGCGCACAGGGCGTCGACCGCGCCGTCCAGTTGGTCATCAGGATGGCACTCCCAGATCAGTCCCCACTGAGCGGCCTTGGCTGCGGCCAGTTTGTGGCCGGTCAGCGCCAGCCCCATCGCCCGCGCCAGACCCACCCGCTGGGGCACGGCCCAGGAAGCGCCGGTGTCGGGGATCAGACCGATCTTGGCAAAAGGCAACATGAACGCGGCGGATTCGGCGGCCAGCACCATGTCGCAGGCCAGCGCCAGGCTGGCGCCCGCACCGGCGGCGATGCCCTGCACCCGGGCCACGGTGGGTACGCGCAGCTGCATCAATCGCTCGATCAGCGGTCCGTAGTCACGCTCGACCACGGCGCCCAGCGAGGGCGGCGGTTCGCCCGCCTGAAACGCCACCGCCGGATCGGCCAGATCTTGGCCGGCGCAAAAGCCCTTACCTGCAGCACCGATCACCAGCACCCGTGCGCGCGCCAGCTCGCCCTGCCCTTGCTGCAAGGCGTCCAGCACCTCGCGCAACTCGGCATGCATGGCGCCGTTGAAGGCATTGAGCTTGTCCGGGCGATTCAGGGTCAGCCGCGCAACGGCCCCCTCTTGGGCAAAGCGAAGCGTCTTGAGGTCATCGAGCGCCATGACAGGCTCCTTGGGTGAGCTAGCGGCCCGCGTTGTGTAACAAAAACAGCGGGGATTCCCGTTATTCTGTATCGCATTGAGGCGCTTGAGCGCCCTGGCACTCCTCCAAAGTGGCAGGGTTTACCCGAGCAAGGACATCCGCCGAAAAGGCGTCAATCCATCTTGAGACCCAACTCAAGCGCCTTCTTGGGCAAGACGGCCAACTCGCGCTGGATCACTTCATTGAAGGCATCCACCGTGTTGCCACTGGTGGGCGAGACACCGCCCAGCTCACTCAGGCGCCGACGGAACTCCGGCTCAGCGACGATCTGCAGGTCCAAGCGCTTCGGCTCAGCCGCCTGCTGGACCGACTGGATGCGGGTGTAGCGAACGCGCGCTGATCGCTTCGCATGTGGCGACCGTCGGCGCGGCCTGTGCGCGTCACTTTTTATAGAGCCTCCGTTTTGTAAACACCGGACGACACTTGATCTAAGCAGATGCTGGCGGACGCGAGCGCCACACCGTTTTGGACGCACCAGTTTGCAACGTGACGCGCTGGTAAGCGAGCGAACGGAAAGGTATGAATCACATACAAAAAAACCAAAAGAAAATTGAGTGGCTCACTATATGAGCGCGCGATCAGGGAACATTCCGAAATTGAAATAGAGGGCTGATTAATTCCCGTTCTGGCGTGGCCTTCAACACCCGTCGAAACGATAGAGCCCTCCCCTGCTTTGAAAGCAATGAACCGCAGTGTCATCCATCGCCAGTCCCCTGTTGTTGTGAATAAGCATGGCACGAACTGAGAGACTCTTTAGTCTGGTGGGTCTGTTGCGCAAGGCCAAGCGCCTGCAGTTTGATGAAATGCGCGAGCGATTGAAAGTCTCGCCTGCGACGCTGAAGCGGGACTTGAAGTACCTGCGCGAAACCCTGGGTACGCCCGTGCATTACGACGCGTTCGATCGCACCTATCGGGTGAACGACTTGGCGAGTCCGTCGCACCATGAGATTCCCAGTGCGTGGTTCAGCGAGGCAGATCTGCACGCGCTGCTTCTCGCGCAGCAACTGCTCCAGGAAATCGATCCTCACGAGCAGCTCGCACCTAATTTGAAGCCCGTGGTGCATCGGATCGAGACGCTATTGGCCCGTTCGGACCGCGCCAACGCGTCGGTCAACCGGGTCATATTCCGCTTACCCGGCAGGCACGCCGTGGATGCAACCGGCTTTGCCTCCGTGACCACCGCGCTGGCGCGCCGTCACCAGTTAAGCATTCGTTATTTCACGCGTTCGCGGCGCGCCTTGACGTCGCGTGTCGTGTCCCCGCAGCGCCTGGTTTTTCTCGGGGAGTGGTACCTCGACGCCTGGTGCCACCAAGCTCAAACCGTGCGGCGATTCACACTCCACGAGATGGAGTCAGCGGTGTGCCTGGACGAGGCGGCAACAGAGATTTCGCTACAGGATCTCGATGACGTCTGAGGCGTTTTCGGCGGCGACCCCGCCCGTGGCATGGGCGCGCCTGCTGTTCACCCCCGAGCGGGCGCGCCAGATGGCGGGAGAGCCGTGGCATCCGCGTCAGAAGGGCCACCTGCACCCGGATGGCTCCTATGAGTTGTCATTTCCATATTCCGATGACCCAGACCTTCTGGACGACATCCTGCGCTTCGGGCCGGATGTGGAGGTCCTGGCACCACAGGACTTGCGGCTGAAGGTGCAGCAGCACCTGCTGGCGGCGCTCGGCCGTTATGTGAACGCCGCTAGCGCGGGGATTTTTCCGTAGTGGTGAGAGCGGGGTGGGTCGAAATAAAAAAGCGCCTAAAAGGCGCTTTTATTCTGGGTGTCTGGCGGAGAGGGCG
>Ga0315902_10012313_pt1 | contig 11147 bp, 9 predicted proteins | sample LakEriMetagenome_9_FD_203523 | JGI IMG/M metagenome (GOLD analysis project Ga0315902, IMG submission 203523) | Freshwater fungal communities from buoy surface, Lake Erie, Ohio, United States - Buoy 12 MA117 | ecosystem: Environmental > Aquatic > Freshwater > Lake > Lake biofilm | place: USA...
CGCGGTGCGGTTGGCGTGATCGGCCCGACCGAGCTGAAAGATGATTTCGGAGTTTATGAGTACGCCACGATCCGCGCGTATGGTGATACGACCCACACGTTCGTCAACCGCGACCGGTATCACGGTGCGTTCGCGCCGGGTTTCGATCCGATCGATCCATCGCGCTACAACCCGGCGACGTACCATCCCACCGGCTTGCTGGCGATCGACCACATCGTCGGCAACGTGGAGTTGGGCAAGATGAACGAGTGGGTCGAGTTCTATCGCCGTGTCCTCGGTTTTGAGCAACTGGTCTCGTTCGACGATCAGGACATCTCCACCGAGTACTCCGCCTTGATGAGCAAGGTGGTCCAAGGGGGACGGGGGCGTATCAAGTTCCCGATCAACGAGCCGGCCCATGGCAAACGCCGCAGTCAGATCGAAGAGTACATCGACTTCTATGGCGGAGCTGGGGTTCAGCACATCGCGATGGCCACCAACGACATCATCAAGACCGTCTCAGCCCTCCGAGCCAACGACGTTTCCTTCCTGCGCGTCCCGCGAACGTATTACGATGACCTGAAGGACCGCGTCGGGAATATCAAGGAGGATATCAACGAACTGGCCGAGCTCGGCATCCTGGTCGATCGAGACGACGAAGGTTACATGCTGCAGATTTTTACCAAGCCGGTTCAAGACCGACCAACCTTGTTCTTTGAAATCATCCAACGCGAGGGAGCCAAGAGCTTCGGGAAAGGGAACTTCAAAGCCTTGTTCGAAGCCATCGAACGCGAGCAGGCCCTGCGAGGAACTCTGTAGGTGAGGCCGTCATGATCGCGATCCGAAGCATCCGAGACTTTTACGCATTCGAGCAGCATGTCGCCACGTGCCGGGCCCAGCGCGGGTTGCCGATGGTCGATGCCTGGTATCAGATCCCGGTTTTTTATTTTTCGAACCCAGCAGCAGTCATCGGCAACGGAGATTCCGTGTGGGCTCCGATCGGCTCGCAGGAACTTGACTTTGAGCTCGAGATCGCCGCGATTATCGGCAAGGAAGCGAGCAACCTGCCCGCCGACGATTCGGCCATGGAGTGCATCGAGGGTTTTACGATCTACAACGATTTCTCAGCCCGCGATCTGCAGCGCAAAGAGATGGCAGTGGGGCTGGGTCCAAGCAAAGGAAAGGATTTTGCCAACGCATTCGGTCCTCGCATCGCGCCATGGGAAGAGCTCAAGGATCGGTACCGCGATGGCAAGCTCGATTTGGAGATGACCGCGAAGATCAACGGCCGCGTGGTATCCTCGGGGAATGCCAACAGCATGTACTGGACCTGGCCGCAGATCCTGGCGCACGCCAGCCGCGATACCAAATTGCTCCCGGGGGATGCGATCGGTTCGGGGACCGTGGGGACCGGTTGCATCCTGGAATTGACACCGGATGTGGTAGGGGGTTGGTTGCAGCCGGGCGATTCGGTGCAACTGATCGTCGAGCGGATCGGCACGCTCGAAAACCCGATCATCGCCAATCCAAACGCGACATAAGAACGATCGATCGATTCTAATCCGGAGCCATTGCGATGCCTCATTACGTGCAACTCGGCAGCTTGCCACCCAAGCGTCACACGCGCCACGAAACCACTCCTGGCTATCGCAACGAAGGAATTTTTTACGAGGAGGTGATCACGACGCAGGGGTTCAGTCGCGCGTACAGCATCGTCTACCACTTGCGTCCTCCGACACGCGTCAAACATATCGAGCCGATCGGTGTGCAGCCGATTCACGCCGCTCCCCAAGAGGTGCTTCGGCACATGCATCTGAAGACGGGCAAGCTCGAGGCCGCGGGAGATCCCATCACGGGACGCATCCCGCTCCTGTTCAACGCCGACGTGACGATGAGTCGCTGCCGACCGGCCAAACCGCAGCAGGAGCTGTATCGCAACGCTCGTTCGGACGAATTGCTGTTCGTGCATGCCGGGCATGGCAAACTGGTCACGCACTTTGGCGAGTTGCCGTTTCGGCCTATGGACTACATCGTGATTCCCAAGTGCACGACTTACCTCATCGAATCGAATCCGGAATCGAATGCCCAATCCGTGCCGCTCGATTTGCTCGTCGTGGAATCGCATGGGGATTTGGGTTTCCCGCCTCGGTACCTCAATCCCGACGGCCAGTTTCGGCTCGGAGCGCCATTTTGCGAGCGGGACTTGCACGGTCCCACTGCGCTGCGCACCATCGACCGAGACGAAGATACCCCGATCGTGATCAAGGATGGCGACCGCTGGATGCGTTATGTCCTCGCGAATCATCCGTTCGATGCGGTGGGATGGGACGGGATGGTGTATCCGTTCACGTTCAATGCCGACGATTTCGAACCGATCACGGGAACGATCCATCAACCGCCACCGATCCATCAGACGTTTCAAGCGTCAGGTTTTGTGGTGTGTACGTTCGCGCCTCGGATGTTGGATACGCACCCGATGGCGATCAAGGTCCCGTACGCGCACAGCAACGTCGAGTCGGACGAAGTCTTGTATTACGTCCGCGGTCAGTTCGGGAGTCGCCGAGGAGTCGAGCTGGGCTCGATCACGCTCCATCCACACGGGATCCCACACGGTCCGCATCCCGGCACGATTCTTGCCAGCATGGCGATGCAGCGCACGGACGAGTTGGCGGTCATGGTCGATACGTTCCGTCCGCTCGAGGTGGCTGCCCCAGCCGTGGCGCTCGACGACCCCAGCTATCCTTTCTCATGGCTTGAGTAGCGCGAAGCGTCGCCACGCTTCGGAGCGCAGGTATCGAAAATCCTCGAAAAACGCGAGGAAATCCCGCTCTGGAGCGAGGGCCACAATCGCTGGTACCTTGGTCGCGCTGCGAGTTGGTGTATATTCCCAAGCATGAACCAACAACGCTCCATCCAATACGACGTCGTCTACGGACGCGATTGTTCCCGCGAACTGGTTAGCGTGGCTACCCATCAGCGCGTGCTGCTGGTGACCGATCCCCAGCTTTGGGACAAGTACGGCCCGAGGTTCGCTTCGTTGCAACCCCAACTGGTCATGACCCGGACCATGGAGTCGAGCATCCTCGAACAGGAACATGCCTCGCTGCAACCCTTTGACTTGGCAATCGGTTTGGGTGGAGGGATGGCGATGGACATCGCCAAGTACCATGCCTGGAAAGCGGGCCAGCCGGTCTATCAGGTTCCCACCGCGATTTCCGTCGATGCCATGTTCTCCTACCCGATCGCGCTGCGCATCGACGGCAAGGTTCAATATGTCGGAGAGATGATTCCCAAGAAGATCTATTGCGACTTCTCAATCCTTCAATCGGCTCCACCGGTCATGAACCGCTCGGGAGTCTGCGATCTGCTCAGTTGCCACACCGCGTTGTTCGACTGGAAGCTGGCCGTGGCGCGCGGCCGGAGCCAAATGGACCAAGCCCTTTACGATCAAACTGCGAATCTCCTGCAGCAGGTCAAGGACCAATTGCAGGAGATCTACGACGTGACCGAAACCGGTCTGCGGATGCTGATGGAGGGATTTCGGTTCGTCGCGGTCGAAAACTACCGCGTCGGCCATTGCCAATACGAAGAAGGCTCCGAACACTTTTTCTACTACTGCCTGGAGGCGCAGACTCGCAAGCATTTCTTGCATGGCAAAGTGATCAATCTCGGTATCCTGCTGATGAGTCTCTTGCAGGATAACGACGTGGCATCCATCCGGTCGATCCTGCATTCTGCGGGTGTTCCGATCCATCCGGATTCGATGGGGATCACCTATGAGGATGTGCGTACCGCACTGCGAAGCTGCAATCAATATGTTCGCGAGAAAGGGTACAGCTACTCGATCTTGAATGAACGCGAAATCACCGAGGATTTTATCGATTACGCGATGGATGTACTTCGCTCTGATTTCGATCCGACCGACCGAGCTTGATTGCGATTCATGCTGCCACTGCCCCAAGTTTTCCTGAGGTTTCGAGCCGCCCACTATCTTTACTGGGCGATGTCGTCGGCGTTTCTCGGTTATTGGGTTGTCTACTTCGAGGGGGAGCGGCGGTTCCCCGCATCCGAAATCGGCTGGATGATGTCGATCTACGTCAGCGCAGCCATGGCGGGCCAGTACGCTTTTGGTTTTGCTTCCGACAAACTGCGGAGCATCCGCGCGCCGGTGGTTGGAGCCGCGTTGCTCTTTGCAGCGGTAGCGGCATCGATGCCAATGCAGACCGGGACGATTGGGATTCGCACGACCATGGCGCTGTTGGGTTTCTTGCAACAGCCGATCGGACCGATGCTGGATTCCTGGACGCTCAAGTATCTTCACCATCATGCGCAGCCCAACCGTTTTGGGCAAATACGCAGTTTCGGTTCGCTTGGATGGGCGACCATAGCCCTCCTCACCGCCTATCTCATGCTCTCGGTCTCTTGGAACATGTTGTTCGTCGTGGCGGTCATTGCTGCGCTGTTGCTGAGTATGGTAGCTCTGACGATTCCCGATTTCTTGGAAACCAGTTCTCTGGAGTCATCCGGCAAGACATCGCTGACCATGGGACGTTCGCTCGTGGATCTGTTCGGCAATCCTGCCTACCTCTACATTCTGGCGGTCGTGTTCTTGATGTATCTAGGAGTCCAGACGACCTTTAACTTCCAGGGCTTGCTGATCAAGGGAACCGGAGGTGGATTGGCGGAATTGGGCTGGACGTTCTTTTTCGGCGTGATGAGCGAGATGCCAGCGATGTTCCTGTCGGTGTGGCTGCTGCCTCGCATGTCGGCGCGGAGACTGATGACCATCGCGGGAATGTTGTACATGCTGCGATACGGATTGATCATCTACTTCCAGACGTCATGGATCGTGATGCTGACCGCATGCCTGGAGGGACTGGCCTTCGGCCTGCTCCTCTCCTCGCTTCGCAGCTATGTCTTTTCCGTCGTCGATGAGGAAGTGCAAACACTTGCGATGACGGTGGTCGATGCCACGTTTTTGGGTTTGACCGTGATCGTGGGTGGGGTGGTTGGGGGGTGGTTGATCGAACAATTCTCGGTATTCCACATGGTGGCTGCGTGCGCGATCAGCAGCGGCTTGGCGCTGATATTGCTCCTGGCGGGCGGGCGATGGGAAACCTCGAAACCCAACGTATGAGTTTTGAAGATGCGTTTGTTAGCTCTTAAAGCCTCGAAGTACCACGATTTCCTTGTTCTAGCCATCGCGGAACAGGATCCCCTCGTCCTCGGTGACCGTTTTCGTTATCCTGCCATGGTAATACGCTCGATTGCATTCATTGCCATACTTCTTACGCTCACCGGCTGCGACGGTGGCCGTGGGGTGGCACCTTCGACCCAATCACGACTCGAAACGGCTGTGACATCGGGCGCGGCATCCTTCGATTTCGCAGCGGACACTTCGTTCGCGTGGGACCGAACCTACATCTTCGATTGCTATTCCAGCCGCGCGTCGGTAGAGAATGCGCTGGGCTTTTCGTGGCCTGATTTCAGAAACACCCAAATTGAGTCCTCTGATTCAGTCGTGTTGGTCATCTTCGTTCAGAATGGCAAAGTCGTCGGTTGGTACGAACAGCCGCGAAATATCGAGTTGGGAGGACTCGCGAACGACAAAGGCTACGGACGGTCTGAGGCGGTGTTCAACATTGATCGCAGCACTGGTAGGATTGAATTGAAGGTTCGCACTCCAGCAACCTCCGGCTCGGGATAAATCGGGTAAGGGTGGTCATTTCTGACCACCCTCCCCACACCACCACGGCATGCGGGTCCGCACCGGGCGGTTCCACGAAGATGAGCAAGCTCGGCCCATAAAGTCTTCAGACTCAAAACTCCTTGCTCTGCTAACCAAGCATTCGTCATACCAACGCCACTCGCAATCGTCTTGGCCATGTGCCAAGGACCTTTACGACTCCTACCGTGCCGGATAGCCTGTCTTCGCGGGACGTTCGTTGCCAGCAAGTTCCGGATGCGTGTGCGAACAGTTTCAACTGCGAGGCGATCGCGGCATCGTCCGGTCGGACTGTTGAACCTGTGGTCCTCATGCATCCGGAGTCCGGTAAACTCGGATCTCCTGGCGTGCGGTGGTTCCCTCGCGACAAGCCGCTTGATGGCTCCTCCTTGTTCTTCATGGTTCAGCCCTTCCTGGATTCCATTGGGATTGGAAGTCCAGTACTACGGCCTCTGCTGACTTCTGTGTTGCCCAGTTCCCGCTTTCGCAGGTCTGTTCCTGGCTTTCAGTCTTCGAGATGACTTACTCCCTGGAGCAGCGCAGATCTCCCCGTATAAGAGCATTGATTTCCTCTGCACAAGTTCACCCTTTACCAAATCAGTCGATAGGCGGTGATGTCTTTCTTGGGGCATTCGTGATGTTGGGCTCACTCGCCTGACCGATCCGGCCTTGTAGAATGTTTCTGTTCGTAACCTCGCAGATTTGGTGAGAATGCATTCGAGTAGGGAGTGACGCACTGATGGCAGTCTACAGACTCGACGCTTACCCAACCATTCGCAGGCTTCCTTCCCACGGTCGGTCACCCTTCCGCAGTTGCCCTCACCTCGTGCTTGTTCCCTTGAAGTGGTCATTTGGTATACTGATTTCCTAGAGATACCTATCTCGCACAGGGGACTTAAACCCGACAAACCAATGCCCATGACGGGCGTACCCCAAGTCGATGCACCGAAGGACTCGGTAGGCTCGGTTGCTCGTGGTGACGTTATTCCTCGTCCTCGGTGATCGTTTTCGTTTACACTGGTATCGACACAGCCAACGAAAGTCGATTTTCATTTCCATGAGCCTGAGGCGCTAGCCGATTTTTTGTACGTCGAGCGAACTCGGCTAGCGCCTCAGGCTCACTTTTGTCGGCGGTGTGAGTATCGTCCGACCTGGATACCTTGACCAAGAGACACGCGAGATGACTGGCTTTCGAATTCGACCGGGTACCCCCCAAGATCAGGCTGCGGCGTACTACGTCTGTCTGAAGACGGGCAATTATGGTGCGGACGGTGAGCCGTTTTATCGCGAGGATCCCGACGCCTTGGGGCGGATCTTTGTGGGCCCCTACCTCGCCTATGAACCGGAATTGAGTTTGATCCTCGAGGACGAGCAAGGGGTATGCGGCTATGCATTCGGCGCTTTCGATTCGAAAGCGTTTTACGAGCGATACGATTCCGAGTGGCGTTCTGGGTTGTGCGAGCGCTTCCCGATGCCCGAGGGAGACTCCACCACGTGGAATCGGTCGCAAATAGTCCATTCGTGGTACCACCAACCCTCGTACTACTGCCCGGAACCGTACCAAGATTATCCGTCGCACATGCACATCGACTTGCTCGAACGGGCTCGCGGCACGGGCAACGGACGACGGATGATGGAGATGGTGATGGCAAAGCTCGCTGCGATGGGATCGCCAGGAGCGCACTTGGGGCTGAGCGTTTTCAACGAGGGGGCGTTTGCCTTCTACACGAAGCTGGGTTTTCATGAACTCGTTCGCACTGGAACGGGGAGCGATGGCTGCATTTACATGGGTAAACAGTGGCACTAACGAAAGATTACTTCTGGGAGAATCCATGACCACATCCTTGGCGCTGCTTGGCGGCACCCCGATCCGTTCTCATCCGTTCCCATCCTGGCCGGTCTTCGACGCCAGCGACGAAGCGCGCGTCCTGGCGACGGTCCGAAGTGGCAAATGGGGAAAACTCGACGGCGAAGAAGTTGCCCAGTTCGAGCAAAATTTCGCGAGGATGCATGGCTGCAAGCACGGGATCGCGGTCGTCAACGGCACGGTCTCGTTGCGGTTGGCCCTGCTGGCGGCGGGTCTACAGGCAGAGGATGAAGTGATCGTGCCCCCGTACACGTTCTATGCGACCGCAGCCGCGGTGATCGAAGCCAACATGATTCCGGTCTTTGCGGATATCGATTTGGATTCGTTCAATCTCTGTCCCGACGCGGTCCGGGCAGCCATCACTCCCCGGACGCGCGCGATTATCCCTGTACATTTCGCGGGTCAACCGGCAGAGATGGATGCGATCAACCAGATCGGCCACGAGCGCGATTTGCTCGTTCTCGAAGACGCGGCTCACGCGCATGGAGCGCAGTGGCGAGACACACCCGCCGGCAGCCTCGGCAAGATTGCTTCGTTCTCGTTCCAATCCAGCAAAAATCTCGCCAGCGGCGAAGGGGGAATCATCACCACGAACGATGATCAACTCGCGGACCAATGCCGCTCGCTCCATAATTGCGGGCGCATTCCGACCGGGGTGTGGTACGAGCACCACACGATCTCTGCCAATTATCGCTTGAGCGAATTGCAGGGAGCTTTGTTGAATTCCCAACTGGAGCGGCTCGACGAACAAACGGACATTCGGGACGCCAACGGCCGTTACCTCGCGGAGAAGTTGCGACAGCTGCCCGGTGTGTACCCGCAGCGTATCCCCGCCGAATGCACGCGCCACAGTTTTCATCTGTTCATGATGCGGCTCGACGGCCAAGCGTTTGGTGTTTCGCGCGCAGCCGTGATCTCCGCGCTCCATGCCGAGGGGATTCCATGCTCGGCCGGTTACGGATACTCGCTGTACCATCAGCCGCTGTTTCGAAACAAAGCCTTTGGGCCATACCTGCACAACGTGCGCGACCGACTGGATTACAGCCAGGTACGTTGCCCCAACAGTGACTTGATCTGCCGCGAGCAAGCCATCTGGCTTGGGCAATCGATGTTTTTGGGGACTCGCAGCGACATGGATGATATCTATCGCGCGTTTGAAAAGATCCATTCCAACCGACATCCACTGATGGAGTGGTCGAAACATCCACGCTGACTCCCCAGCCAATAAACGCCTAGACAAAAAACCGGGGCCAAAGACCCCGGTTTTCTTTGCGCACGTGGAGATCGCCGCTAGCCGTTACTGGCCTGGCTGGGCAATCGAAACCCTTCCGATGTTCAGGACACCCGCGGAGAGACTGGTGATCTTGATACGATTGCTACCTTTCACCAGATTCGCGACGATGGTGGTCGTACCGGTGCGATTCAAGTCGGCTGCGCCGAAGTTGTTCCAGGCAGTTGCCGTTTTCACTCCGGGAAGCGATGGTGCGACAACCGCATCATTGACCTGCACGGAGAACGAAGGCTTGGTCCCGGACAGAACATACTGAGAAATGGTGATTTCATAGCTTCCTGCCACGGCAGCCGTGACTGGAAACTCGCCTGCCTCGCCAACTTTGTCGAGCTGTGTCACGCCACGCACGACCGAGTTGTAGCCGATCCCGACCAGGCTGGCACCATTTAGGTTCTTGACTAACCAATACGCGGAGGCAGCAAAATTCTTCGCCGGGGAGACGCGGCTGCCGACCGATCCTGGAACGACCACCGGAAGCTGAGCGGTCGCAACTCTGTCGTTACGGTCAAAGGCTCGCACCACCAAAAAGAGATTGCTCCCCTGATCGATGGAACTAGGGAAACCATTCCAAGTGAAGGAGTAAGGAGCCGTCGTCGAGTTGCCTAAATAATTTTCGACCAGACCTGAGTAGGAGTTCGCACCGATGGAATACTCCACCCGAACGACGCTGGAATTGGTGGCAACTCGGATCGTAGCACCCGGGCGAAGCGTCGCGCCCGAGGCCAATCCGCTGATGGATACCGTGGGAGTTTGGGCTTGAAGAACGTCGAGGGGAAGGATCATTCCGATCAAGAGGAAGGCAAACACACGTGGGAAAATCTTGGTCAACATTACGATTCCTGGGCGGTCAGAGGCAAGCAAATTGGAACAACACTTTGCATCGCGTCGGAGACATCGTCTCCGTCACGAGCAGCCGCGAGGATACGAAGAATGAATCCTCTCGTCAATTCGGCACCATGGAAAATCGAGAAGCGTTTGAAGTGCGGGTTACTGGTTTTTCATCAACCGATCCGGAAGCATTGGTGTGGCACCGCGCTGCGTGCAAACATAAGCGGCAACGCGGCTTGCCCGGGCATGAAGTGTCGATAAAGGTTGGTTGTGCAGAAGGCCCGCGATCAATGCTGCGGTGAAGGCATCTCCAGCGCCGACCGTATCGACCGCGTGCACCGATTCGGGAATTTGCTCATCCCATTGGCCATCGAGCCAGACCCACGAGCCCGCGTGCCCGCGTGTCAGCGCGATGCAGCGCAGGGAATGCTGCTCAGCCAGTTGCTGCAGTCCGTCGCGATTCATAGGGAGCGTTTGGCCGAGGGCAGCGGTGACGATCGGCCACTCATCGTTGTTCAACTTGAGAGCGTTGGCTCGTCGGATCGATTCGCGGATCACGCCGTCATCGTAGAAGTTTGCTCTCAGGTTGACATCGAGGATGCGCCATGAGTCACGATGAGCGGAATCGACGAATTGGTGGATCGCATGGCGACTTTGTAGCGATCGCTGAGCCAGAGTGCCAAAGCAAATCGCATGGGCTTGTTGGGCGAGTTGGATATCTGCGGGGGTACATTGCAGGTGATCCCAAGCAACATCGGGGGCAAATTCGTAGGACGGTTGCCCGGACGGGTCCACGCGCACGTGGACCGTGCCGGTGGGGTGCGTGGGATCGACGGTGACAAAGTCGACGGGGAGGGGTCGAGCGGAGAGCCACGCGAGGGCTTGATTTCCGAGTTTGTCCCGTCCGACGGCGCTTTTGATGATGGCCTTGAGTCCGAGACCGGCAGCGTGGCACGCGAAATTGGCCGGTGCTCCTCCGAAAACTGCAACGTCGTCGAAGATATCCCAGAGGATTTCGCCGAGTCCGACAACGGTGGGTGGCATGGAGTTTCCTTTCCTGGAGAGTCGGATCCAATAAAAAAACCCGGCGTGGTTTGCACCACGCCGGGTCTATTTTGAAATCCGGTTGTTCAGGATTGGTCGTGAGTGACCAATCCGTTTGGACGAGCTTTCTTTCACACGAGTCGATTTGTGCTCACTAATCATGAGGGTCGTGAGACCACTCACGTTCTAAAAATCCTTAGAAAGGAGGTGATCCAGCCGCAGGTTCCCCTACGGCTACCTTGTTACGACTTAGTCCCAATCATCAAGTTGACCTTCGGCGCCTGCGTCCTTACGGTTAGCTCGGCGACTTCGGGCCCCCCCAATTCTCGTGGCTTGACGGGCGGTGTGTACAAGGCTCAGGAACACATTCACCGCGGTATGCTGACCCGCGATTACTAGCGATTCCAGCTTCA
>Ga0315902_10012314_pt1 | contig 11147 bp, 17 predicted proteins | sample LakEriMetagenome_9_FD_203523 | JGI IMG/M metagenome (GOLD analysis project Ga0315902, IMG submission 203523) | Freshwater fungal communities from buoy surface, Lake Erie, Ohio, United States - Buoy 12 MA117 | ecosystem: Environmental > Aquatic > Freshwater > Lake > Lake biofilm | place: USA...
CCTGGCTGGCAAAGCACTGCACGCCGTAGCCGGTCAGGAGATCGTAGCCGGCCTGATCGAGATACCAGGCGTCCTCGTCGAAGTCGGGCTCGTAGCCGGTGCCAAAGAAGCTGGGTAGCCCGGGGGCCTTGTCCATGGTGCAGAGGCAGTCGGAGCGGGTCCAAGAGTCGAGGCGCCATTGAAGCAGGTTCCAAAGCCAGGCGCTCTTGGGGATCTTGTGGAAGAATGGGCCGCTGCCGGGGCCGCTGTTGAGTGTCAGTAGGGGCCGGTATGGAATGTCGAACACATCGTCAATGTGGCCTCCATTGTCGAACTTGATCGAGGTCAGCCTGTCCTGGTAGGTGGCCACCGTGTTCGAGGTCTGCAGCGGCACCGTCGATGCAAAACGAGATCCCTCTCGATCTTTGAAGATGTCGTCGATCCCTGCCTGGAATAGACCAGTCGGCCCTTGTGCGAACTTAGGTGTTTTATTTGGGCTGCCTGGGATTCGCACCGAGGCATCGACGCCGTTGGGGCCGCCCCATTTGTTGACCCAGAAGTCGGCCTCGAATCCAGCGGTCGCAAGCTGGTCAGGGTTACCGAACTGGGCTCGCATCAGCTCGTTGTCGTAGTTGCCAGATGAGAATCCCCAAGGGCCTCCTGGTGGGATGAAGGCAGCGTTGATCGAGCCCTGGTAGAACAGACTGGAGGTCGCCACATTGTTGCCGATCTTGGTCGGGAACAGGTAGAACCATTGGCCGCTGACATTGTTGACCCGTGAAGGCCCGATCAGCACCGTCTTGTCGCTTGAGGAAAAGTAGAAGTTCTGCCAGGCGCCCACACCGAAACCAGGCTCATGGTTCCTGACGTAGAGCTCACCTGAGGTGGCATAGGCCTCGTAGTCGATCAGAAGGTTTCCGTCGATGCCAATCGGGTTTCCGACGCTGCAGACCAGTCCTTGAGGTGTCAGCCTGAGTAGGCCGACCCGGTCCTCGGTGATGTCGTGGACATCATCGTAATCGTTGAGGAATCCCTCCTCAACCGCCAGCCGGCGCCGGATGTCGATGGCCTTGTCGAAGATCGTGGCCTCGTTACCGGCAGACCAGAATCCCTGAGGGTAAACCGTCGAGATGGTAAGCGGTGTGGTGCTGATCTGCCACCTGGGCGCCGTTGAATCGCAGAAGATGTTGCAATCGACCGGGCTGATCTCGATCAGGCCGCGGTCGCTGGTTAGCTCGATGCTGTTGGCATTCTGCACCACGGTGATGCCAAGGCCTTCGAGGCGCTGCACCAGGCTTCCAACACCCGGGAAGTTGACCAGTCTTTCCTCGGAGACCTCGCCGCTGGACCCGAAATAATAGCGCACCCGGGCACGTCCCCAGGTGAACACCAGGTCGCCGAGTTGCTGCCTGAAGTCCCCTGGGTCGGCATAGGTGCCTGGATAGACCTGCCGCACGTCGTGGTGCACCTCCGGGTCGATCTGGGCATCCATGGTGTGCATCCAGTCGAACATGATGAACGGGTTGGCCACGTTGTTGGCCTGGGCCGACCGTTCCAAAGCCAGGAAGTCTGATGTGTTGGCGCCCTGCCAGCTCGGCGGTCCCTCGGCAAAGAAGGGCACGTCCCCCGGGAAGAACGGGAAGAACTGATAGCAGAACCCACCGTTAGGCCAGCGCGTGGCCCAGGTGCCATCCTGGCGGCGTCGGAAGGCTCGGACGGCTCCAGGACCAACGAACTGCCTGTCGGCGCTGCCATCGGGCAACTGCAGCAGCACCTGCACGGTCGAGGTGCCGCAGTTGTGGACTCGCCAGCAGTCGTAGCGCTGGTAGGTGTTCAGGATCCGGAAGTCGGTCAGGCCCTCGATGGCGATCTCGGCAACGGCCAGCCGGTGCTTGTGGATCCGACCAGGAGGCAGGGTGGGGTCGGAAGGCCCGAGGCTGCCGCGCACATAGGACGTGAGCCCGGATCCGGCCTGTGGATCCCAGCCGAGGTGCACGTCGTATTCGATGCCGGCCACCTCACGGCGCAACAGCTCGAAGCTGTAGTGGATCTTGCCGACGTCGCAGGTAAACGGATCTCCCGTGGTGCTGTGGTGGTCGACGTAGACCTGGCCGCCGGCCACATCGAGGTGCTTGTTCTCCAGCTTCGAGAGCTCGATCCGGGCGGCCACCTGGTTGTGCTCGTCCCGGTAGGTGCCGATGCCGGGAATGCTCGGGCTGGGTACGGCGCCGTCGTCCTTGAGCCTGAGGGCGGTCTCCGGGTCGTTCCGGTAGACATACCAGACGCCATACGGAAACGGCGCCGACCATTGGTTAAAGGGTGAGAACCGGGAACTCGCCCAAAGCGGCCCCATCCCATTCAGGGCCAGTTGGCACTTCTTGTCGAATCGGCTGTAAAGATTGTTCAGGTTGTAGGCCGTGAACATCTTGTCGAGCCTGCCAGTGGCGTAGGGCATGATCAGTAAAACCAGGACTCTTCAGCCGTCTGCACCGTGGTCGAGCCCACCGCTGTCTTCAGCGTCGTGCCATTGGCATTCTGCTCGACCCGTTGGCCAGGCCCAGCGACAAGCTGGACCCGGCGCACGGCCTCAATCAGTTGATTGATGGCCCGGGCATGGTCTGCCTTCAGGCCGCGTTCCGACAGCTTGGATGGCAGTTGTAAAGGCATGGTTTACAGCTCGCAGAACTGGGCGAAGATCTTCACCGGGCTGTTCGAGGCTTTGACGTACATCGTCGCATCGACCCATGGGATCAGAATGAACTGCCCGGCCGGTATCTGGAACGAGTACGGCGAGGAAGGCCCGATGGAGACAGGGTTGACCAGATCCAGATTGACCACCAGCAGCCGGTAGGGTGTGGCCAGATCGGCGGTCAGATCCAAGGCCTCGTCGGTAGTGCCGACCACCTGGGTCTGTTGACCCATATCGGTGCCGGTCATGTTGGCCACCGTGGTGTAAGACTGCGAATTGATCACGGCGCCGCCCTTGCTGGCGTACAGCCGGGCCGACATCTCGACTTCGTTTGCCATAGGGTTGGTCCTTTAGATCTCGCAGAAGGTGGCCTGGACGGTCACCGCGGAGGTGTTGGCCAGGAGGTACAGGGTGGCGCTGACGTAGGGGATCAGTAGGGTCTCACCGGCCGGGATTCGCATGGTGTAGGTGCCGGAAACGAAACCCAGCTCGACGTAGTTGGTGTTGTCGAGGTTGCTGATCAGCAGCTTGTAGGGGCTGGTGACATCGACCGGCACGTCGAGAGCCTCGACGGTCAGGCCGATCACTTGAGTCTGAGAGCCCATATCGGTGCCGACCATGGTGGCGCTCTTGGTGTAGGTTACTGAGGGCAGGTAGGCTCCGTTCTTGGAAGCGTACAGCCGGGCGGTCATTTGGATTTCGTCTGCCATAGAGGTGTGTTAGTTGAGGTTAAAAGAAGGGATAGACCAAGGTGTCGTAGGGGGCAAAAGTCCAAGCGATCACCTGTTCGACCTGGTTGGTCTTGGTGATCAGGCTGGTCGAGTAGTTTGTCTGCTTCCAGCCCCAGGCTGTACCGACCGGGGCCAAGGCCTGGCCGGTAGTTTGGTCGATGGGTGTCGGAGGAAGCATTGAGACCACCGAGAATGGAAGATTCCAGGCTGTGGCAAACGATTCCCTGGTGTAAACCGGAGGGATGCCGTTGGGAACCTGAGGAAGCCCGAGGTTGCCGCTGAAGGTTGCGATTCTGGTCAGACTGACCCGGGCTGTCGGGAAGGTGTCCTGGCCGCGGTAAAGCATCTGCCAGACCTTCTGGGCCAATGGCAGTGTCGAGATATTGCTCTCCTGAATGCCTGGCAGCCTCTCACCGTTCTTGATGGCTGTCTCGATGATGTAGCGATAGAGGGCGGGGTTGCCTGTCGAGTTGGCCTCTTTGTCGACAGCAGGCAAAGCGAACACCGACACATCAAGGTAATCGGTGCGGAACTCGTACCGAATGTCGGCGATCTCACCGACCTGCGGGGCGGTCTGGTCTTGAATCGGAACCCCTGGGTCGAATGAGGTTCCGCCGATGGTGACGGTGGCCTCGGAATAGGGGCCGTCCTCCCGGATGCTGTACTTGGCGCCCAGGGCCACCCATTGGGCCGACGCTATCCGCAGGGTGTTCTTGTCACCTCGGAAGACCAGTTGAACCACCCGGCCGTTGCCGCTGTTGTCGTAAGCTCGGCTGACCTCGATGTATTCGCCGGCTGTCGGGTTGGGGATGCCTTGGATCGTTGCCATGTTATTCCTCCACAGCCTGAGCTGTTCTGCCGGTGTTTACTCGCACTGCCCTGGTCTCGTTGGTCTGGATCTTGATCTGGCCCACAAGGCTGTTCACCCAGCCCGGGGCGGCCGGCTCGGTAAACATTGAGGTCTCACGTTTAGCCCGGGAATTGATAGCACCAACCGCGCCTCTTTCCAATGGTAAGGCCTCAAAACGCCTGTTCGCCTCTTCGGGAGACGCAAATGCCTCTTGAATACCTGCTTTAACAAAAGAGCCTTTGCCTGTCAGCATTTGAAAAATACCAGCAATGCCGTCTTTTAGGTCTTCAGTGTCCTTTGCAGCCCTCTCGGTTGCATCGGCCCAGAATCCGACCGTTGGAATAGCTGAAACGAGAAGCTGCCTCTTCATTTCATCAATGCGGTCGGCCATCTTTCCGACTGCATCAATCTGCTCTTTGGTGATGAGATTGATCGGCCCAAGTTCCTTGATCTTAGAGATAGCTCCGGCAGCCTTGAATGCCTTCTCACCTAGGATGGCGATCATTGCAGCCTGTGTCTGAGCGCTCTTTCCTGAGTCCTGATGCGCTTGTCCCATCCGCTCGATCAGCTCGATGTTGGACAGGCTTTTGTCGTTCAGCTCGGCCACAGATAGGCCGAGTGCTTGGAAGTATTCCCGGGCTTTGCCGCCCTCTTCAATAGCCTTCAGGCGCTCCTGGCTGACCGCGGTGATGGACTTGGCCATGGCCTCGAAGGAAACACCTGTCTGGCCTGCCAGCACCTGGAGGCGCTGCACGTCGTCTGTGCTGATGTTGAGCTGCTCCGACAGGTCTCCGATGGCGTCGGCTGTCTCGATCACCTTCGAGGCAAAGGCACCGATGGCAGCCACCGAAAGGGCGCCACCGAGTTGAGCCCCGACGCTCGACCGAAACTTGTCGGTCATGCTGGTGGCTCGTTTGAGGCCGCCCTCGAATGAACTGCCATCGAGGCCTAGCTTTGCAATGAGTGAGAAGATGGCCATATCAGTTCCTGATTGTCTGGTGTTCTTGAGCGTAGCGCCAGAGGGCATCCTGCTCATTGCTCCACAGCTCGACCTGGCCGTTCATCTCGGCGTGCGTTAGGAACAGCCTTTCTGCATCAATGACAGGCATGTTGATCACCGTAATCTCGTCGAAGCCGATGCTGACCAGGCCGACCAAGATCCGTTCCGGCCAAGGCATGGTTGCCGAACGCTGGCCAGATCCAGGACGGCGCAACACCTCCGGGCAGTCTGACTGGTTGGCAATCCATTCCTGAACCGATTGGCATTCTTTGATCAGGTCGGCCTTCTTGATCTTCTGGCGCATGATGCGCAGCGGCAACCACCGCAGCCAGGAGCGCATGGTCTTGACCGATTCATAGATCGGTTGGCTGCAAACCACAGCCACCTCGACCAGATCCTGAGCGGACGGGCTGCCACCACAGACGAACGGTGAACCCATCCGGTGCAATAGCAGGGCATGGCCGACGCTAAACGGCACCAGCCGGAGCCCCATCACAATCGGACAAGGCTTCGACGTAGCGGTTAGAATGTCGGCGAGGCTGGTCACACGTTCAGGGCAATGGCGGCGCCGGCAGTCAGGTTCTTGTATTTCTTGACCGTGATCGAGACCATAGCCTTGCCGGTCTGGGTCATCTTGACCGATCCGCCGCCGGCATAGATGAACCGGCCACCCATCAGGACGTCCTCGGTGTTGAGCACGTCACCATATCCCATCATGGCGATGATCGGAGCACCAGAGATCCGGACCGTCCCGTTAACCGGAGCCAACGAGCAGAACGCCAGGGCGGCAGCAGCAGTGGCACCAGATGGGATCAGGTTAAGGTTGAGAACCACGCGCTCGTTGTAGCCGATGTGGCCAACAACCTCACCAGCGCTATTCCGAACCTCTTCGGTGTCGGCCTCGTGAGTGATGTCGTAACTCTCAATCGAGGTGAGCCCTGTGAAAACGGCGGTCGAGTTGTTGGTCTGGAACATGGTCACCGTCGCCGGCGATCCAAACTGGTATGCGAGTCCTTGTGAATTGGCCATAGATGTCTTGGGTTAGAGGGTTGCGCTGCAGTAAAGGGTGAATGTCCTGGTGAACGTCCTGGACCGATTAGAGATTGAGGCTGCCCCAAAGTCCAGAGGGGCGGCAAACTGGGCCGTAAACGGGCCGCTAGCGTCGTTTGATGGCGCATCCAGGGCAGAGGCCCCGGCGTCGTCAAAGAGCGGCAGGATCCGATTGTCGAGCACCTGGACGGTGGTCAGGACATCGGCCTCGTCGGTGTCGTCTGCTGATAACTGAAGCTCGACGGCGATCTCCAGTTCACAGGTCAGGTCGGTGCGTTGGACAGGCCTGGCCGAGTTGGTCGAGACCACCAGGCGTGGGAAGTTGGGCATGACGTCCTGCTCGTCCGGGTCGTCGTACAGGCCGCGGCTGTAGGATGTCAGGCAGGTGGGCGTGCCGGCGCCGGAGGCCGACCAGTCGGCGGCTGCCAGGTAGTCGGCCACGGCCTTCTCTGCTCTTAGGGCGACGGCGTTCATTTGATGGAGATCCCGTTATCTTCGAGCACCTTGCCGTTTTGCAGCATAGCCTCAGTCATGTGGTTGGTCAGCTCGGCCAGCTCGTCGTCCATGGCCTTCTGCATGGCCTGGTTGTAGATCGTGGCCACCCGGTTGTACTGGTTGTCAGCCACACCGGCAGTCATGACCACCGAGGCTGTCGGGTTGAATCCTGGTGTGGCCTGGATGCCTCGGGCCTTGGTTCCCTTGTGCACAGCCACATTCTCCTCGGGCAGGCCGTATTGATTGGCCAATGAGACCAGGGCAGCGTTGGTCTTCTTGGGCGCCTTGTAGCCTGCAGGCTTCGACAGAGGCTTCCATTTAGGACTCTGAAACTGAGTGAAGCCCTTGTTGTAGATCCGGATGATCTTCACCACACCAGAACGGAGATAACCGACTGAGCCGATAGCCTTCCGCATCAGGGCCGATGCTGCTGCCTTCATCTCCTCGCCGTACAGGCCGCGGCGGCCGGCCTTGGCTTCCTTTGACTGGGCGATCAGATGCACCCGGCGAAGCAGGCGGGACTTGCCGATGCGTTTGCCGGTCTTCTTGGACTTTCGATTGATGTTTCCCAGCGGGGTGCCGAGGTAGTCGGAGATCCGGCGCCGTTCTTGGCCTGGGCTCTTGGGCGGCACCAGGACGAACAGCCGGACCATGAGGTAAAAGAACCGGGAGTTAACTGCCTTGTGAAGGTCGCGGCTCGTCTGCAGCAGGTAGGCCTTCATTGCAGCGTCGAACTTGCTGCTGTCGACCGTCATGTTCACGACAGGTCTCACCGGGTCTTGGCTCCTAGTTCGAGGCTGTAATAGGCGCCGGAGGCATCGACTCGGCAGGACAGGATCCGCAGGGTGCGTCCCTGATAGACCAGCGTGCGGCCGACCACCGGCCTAGGCTTGCAGAAGGTCAGGGCGATGCGGTCGGTGTTCTCCTGGAGCAGATAATAGCCGTCCTCCTTGAGCAACCGAGAGAACTCGGTGCCCTGGTCGAGGGTGTACAGCGTGGTGTCCATTGTGACCAGGGTGCTGTCGAAGGTCTTCCAGTCGCTGAACTTGACCAGGATCCGGGATGCCACGTTGTCCTGGAAGCCACCCGGCACCGGGGTGTTGGCATCGGTGACCATGGCCGGGATGCACCGGATCGACGAGCCCTCCCAGATGAACATCGGCGCCCCCAGCATCTGCTGGAGCACCGTCATGCCCTGCTGGAGACTGGAGCCGATGATGGTCATTAGGCTGTGAAGTAGGTGCCGGAGATCAGGATACGGCTGGTGGCCTGGATCTGGCTGGCCATGCTGGTGATGTCGCCGGTCTCGTAGTGGTACAGGGCGGCGTAGGATGTACCGCCGACAGCCTTACCGATCACCGCGGTCTTGGCCTGGGCGGTGGCATTGTCGAGCCAGATGGCCAGCGCAGCGTCGTAGGATACAGGATCCGGCAGGCTGATCCGCAGGTCACCGGTGGCAGATCCGCTCACCGAGTTCACGGTGATGTCGGCCGTAAAGGTGGAGACAAAGCCGATGGATGTGTGGCGCGCTGTGTTGATCGTGTAGCTGTAGGTGCGGCCACCGCCGGAATCGGTCAGCGTAGGCACCCAGGTGGCCGGGGCTGTGTCGATTGGCAGATTGCCATACAGCTCGTCGAAGTTGTCGTTAATCTTCTGCCCGGCGCCGCGGAGGGTGTCCCCAGTGTTGTCGTTGGCGATTGCTCCGATGTTAATGATTTGCTGGGCCATATCAGTTCTTTGGTAGTGCGTACCAACCTGCTGGCAGCGTCACCGTGGACGGCCCCACCAGCTTCTTGTTTGAATCGAATCCGTACACGCTAGCCTTCACAGGCTTCGCGAGCATCACGGGATCACCGGAAGGGACCAGGACCACCTTCGTCATCTGGCAGCCCAGGAAGATCGGAAACACGAGCAGCCAGATCATCCTTGAGAGGCTTTGGAGCTTGGCCGTGTTGGACATCGGTGGGTGGGGTTGCTCGGATCCAATCGAGGAATGCCAGGACGATCTGGTAGACCCAGTTCACTCAGGCTTCTTCTCGGCGTCCTTGGCGTCCTTGGCCCAGATCAGGCCGATGCCAGCGGTGACCGCTGCGATGGTCGTGGTGATGTCCAGATGGGTGGTCGGATCACCGTCGAAGAGGGCTTTGAGAGCCCCGCCAACAGCGACGAGGATGGCACCGATGCCGGCGAGAGTGGTCTTAGTGTTTTTCATTTGTAGCGGAAGAGTCGGTAGGCACCGTAGATGGCGCAGAGCAGGCCAATCACGGCGGTGACGAGTCGAACGATGTCGGTGAGCCAGGGGATAAACGAAACAGCGGTGGCCGCTGCTGCTCCTCCCATGGAGACAATCATCTGATTTGTGTCACCGCCGTGATTGGATGAGTCCATTTACTCGGATGCTTTGGGTTGGGCTGCTGCGAGGATGATGTCGGCCAAAGGAACGCCGACCTTGGCGTTCTGGTAGCCACCGGCCTTGATGGCGATGTCGATGAGTTGGAGCAGGCTATTGGTCTGCTCCTGGGTGAGTGTGATGGTGATTTCCATATCAGACCGCAGTGTCGGAAACGACAGGCTGCTCCGCAACCAAAACCGGCTCGGGAGCGGGAGGAACCCACGGCAGCGGCAAACTCACAACCGGCGGGTTGATCTGGTTCTGAATCTGCGCGGTGACGTTCGCTTCGATGGCCGCTTGATCGACTCCGTTGGCGTAGCACCAGCTCAAGACCTGATCCTGCGTCAAATCAGGATACGGCGTGAAGCTGCCAGTCGGAGGAGCGAAGCTGCACGAGCCGTAGCAGGTGCCGCTGTAGGTCTGCTCGGTGTCACCGCTGCCGGTGGTTTCGGTGCCGTTGCAACGCCAGTCGGCGGTAATCACAACGTCCGTGTTGGAGCCTTCAACCGGCTTGGTGAGAAGGCGTTCGATGAGCCAGAGGATGGTCATAAATTACTTAGCTTCGAGGGTTTGGACGCGAGCGGTCAGTTCCTTAATCGCGGATACAAGCAGTGAAACCATGTTGCCGTAATTGATTGAATCAGGAGTTTTGTCGGGAGCGTAGGCCACAAACTCAGTCAATCCAGCGGCGTGGACCTCTTCGGCGATCAAACCGCCAAACACAGTGTCATCACCGTTCTTGGACTTGTATGTCACTGAACGGAGCTTGAGAACATCAGCAAGACCGTGAATGGAATCCTTAACATCCTTTTTGTACTTCAACGAAGAAGTAGAACGCCCAACAGTTCCGTCTGCTGCTACAAAAACGTTAGCAGCACTTGCGGTTGTATTATTGTAAGGTGAAGCTGTTTTGGTTCCGGTGTAAATTAGACCGTCATTTCTAAGAGCAAATACAAGTGCGTCTGCACTGTCTGCTACATAAACACCATAATCCGATGCAGAAGTGCTGCTTGTTTTAACCCTGAGTCTTGAATTGAAAATCGCACTCGTAACACCGCAGAGCAAATTCCCCGACGCATCCAGCGTCATGGCTTGGGTGAAGACAGGATCGGTGTTTGCGACATTTGCGGATGTGGACCTGTACCATTGATGGGAACCGCCATTTTGCAGATATCCAGATGCTCCAGCCGCATTGATGTATCTCCATCCAGAACTTCCGTAAAACGCATTGGCATAATAGCCAGTCTCGTTTCCAGAGCCGTAAATACCACCGTTGACAATCTGAACGGCCTTGAGCGTCCACGCACTCGGCGTAACTCCGATGCCGACGTTGCCAGAGGGGTCGAGCGTCATACCCAACATTGCACCTGTCGGGTAAAAAGCAAAGCCACCTGCGCTGCGGTTGACAATTTCGTAAGGGTTTGTGTTGCCGGGTTGAATATTTAACGCTTGGGATGTGTGAATCTCGACCCCACCCTCCACCCGCAGCTTGGATGAGTATGCTGGAGCGACTGTTGTACCAATACCTACCGCATTGGTTGTAGCGTTAACAGCCAACACGTTCGTATCCACCGTCAGATCGCCGGTGATGGTGGCGGATGCGAGGGTGGCGGTGGGACTGGTAGCAAGAAGCTGGTTCAGCGTGACCTTCTTGGTCGTTCCAGTCGCTGCCATTGACGTATCTGAAACGTCAACAATGACCAACGGATCATTTGCCGGATCGCTTGAGGTCGAGATCGACGTTAGTGCTGTAATCTTAGAGTCGGCCATAGTGTGAAAGCGTTAATCTGTTGAGAGGCTGAAAATGATCTTGGAAGTGCCGTCCTCTTGGAGAACGAATGAAGTGCCGTCCTCCTGCATCATCCAGCGGTCCATTGCTGGATAGATGACCTCAATTACGTCATCTGACGTAGAGAGATTGAGTGACAGCGCAAGTGTCATGTTTAAGCGCGAGCCAAGTA
>Ga0315902_10012315_pt1 | contig 11146 bp, 8 predicted proteins | sample LakEriMetagenome_9_FD_203523 | JGI IMG/M metagenome (GOLD analysis project Ga0315902, IMG submission 203523) | Freshwater fungal communities from buoy surface, Lake Erie, Ohio, United States - Buoy 12 MA117 | ecosystem: Environmental > Aquatic > Freshwater > Lake > Lake biofilm | place: USA...
ACAATGACGTGGAGAGGCAGACTGGCCAGGGCGGGCACCCGCTGGAGTTCGAGCAGAACCTGTTCTCTCACGGCGGCATCACGTTCCGCGGTATCAATTTGGGCTGCTGCCGAAGAAGCGGAAACACCGGGGGGGGGCGTGCGAGGGTTCGCTGCTGCGCGTGGCTGGGGAACGACAGCCGCAGGTTGCTCGCGATCCGGTGAGACGACGGGCCCGGTCATGGGCTCGCGCTTTTGGACTGCTGAAGGACGTTGCGTCGAGGTCTGTAGCAACTGCCCCAGGTCTTTTGTGGTGGCCATGCTGGCAGCGGACTTCCGATTGCTGCCAGCAGCTTCTGGACCGAGGTTGACAGCCTTCGATGGACCGATGGAGTTGCCGACCTCCCAGGCCTCCATCCGCCCCGGCCTCGGTGGTTTCGAAGGCTGGGGAGAAGCCTCGGGCCGACCATGGGGTTGAATCGCTGGACCTTGTCCGGTCGCTGTTGAGGCTGACTGACCTGGGAGGTAATCGATCATGCCCTCGAACCACGATTGCAAGTCGGGTTCCTGCGAGGGGGCTGCAGGAGCCGGTGCGGCGTCACCGAGGGATCCCAACAACGCCTCGATTTCCTGAGGTTTCACCACACCCGAGTCGGAAGTGGCGGGCGGCACAGGGAACGAGGGGCGGTTCTTTTTGGGGGGCTGAGGTGTGGACATCATGCTCTCCAGAAACTGCTTCGAGAGATCGACAGGGTGGGGGAACACTCACGGAGCGGGCAAAAGACTCACAGGTCCGACTTGTCACAGGTCCGACTTGGGGGCGGCCGGTTCGGGTTCATAGATCACGTCGAAGACTCCCCCATCACCGAAGAATTTCCCCTGAGCCTCATCCCAATTGGCGACCAGGTCGCTGATGGCAATCAAAACGATCTCGGGGAAGTTGGCCCGATGCTTCGAGAGCACTTCGGGATCCCGTGGGCGATAGTGATTCCGGGCGATGATGTCCTGGCCAACCGGGGTATAGAGGAACTTGAGATACGCCTCGGCAGCGGCCCGGGTTCCACGGCGATCCACATTGGAGTCGACAACGGCGACGGGTGGCTCTGCCAGGATGCTTTGCGGGGGATAGACGATTTCGAGTTCGCCTTGGGCTTCCGCCACTTCGAGTCGAGCCTCATTCTCCCAGGTCAGGTGGACGTCGCCGATTCCTTTCTGGGCAAATGTGGTTGTTGCGCCACGGGCTCCCGTATCCAGAACCGGCACCTGCCGGTACAGCGCAGTCACAAATTTGCGGGCGGCGTCTTCATCGCCACCATTCTTGATGACACTGCCCCAGGCGGCGAGGAACGCGAGTTTTCCGTTGCCGGAGGTCTTCGGATTGGGGGTGATGATGGCCACGCCCGGATTTGCAAGGTCTTTCCAGTCGCTGATGTTCTTGGGGTTTCCCCGGCGAACCACGAAGACAATGGTGGAGAGATAGGGGCTGCTTTGGTGGGGGAGCGTTTGTTCCCAGCCGTCTTTGAGCAGTCCTTTCTTGTGGACTGCATCTGTGTCAGTCCACAGGGCGAGTGTGACCACGTCTGCTTCAAGTCCGTCGATCACCGCGCGAGCCTGGGTGCTGGAGCCACCATGCGACTGCTTGATCTTGAGGGATTGTCCTGAGGTGGATTGCCAGGTCTTGAGGAACTCCGCGTTGAGTTCCTTCCAGAGTTCCCGCGTGGGGTCGTAAGAGACGTTGAGAAGTTCCACTTCGGAAACTGCCGGCGACGAACCTCCCGACGGAGATGTTCCCGGAGTGTTGTTGGAGCAGCCCACCAGCACGAGCAGAAGGACCGCGAGCAATGACGCAGTTGACAACCTTGACATGAGCCACCAGAAAAGAACCACGACCTTGTGGGTGGTATATTGGCGCGCAGGTTGAGTGTCGTGCCAAACCTTGAAGCAGGCTGTCCACGGATGTGGAAAGAGGCACGATGCCAATCCAGCCAGTTGAAGGACTGGACCGGCAACAAAGGGGGATTGGGGCAGGAGGGGGGAGACCACCCGGCCCGAGACGTCAGATTCCTTCGCCCATGACGAACTCGCGAGAAAATACTTCTTTGTGAGTCACCACGGGTTGCTGATAGACCGAAGCAAGTGTGGCCTGATCCATCATTCTTGAGACGTAGTTGCGGACATCGAGCATGATGCGGCGAAATCGACACTTCCCCTCTTGGGAACAGGGCTCGAAGTGCGAGGTTGAGACGCAGGAAATGGGAGCCAGAATGCCATCGAAATGGCGAACAACTTCCCCCATGGTGATTGCGGTCGCCGGTTTTGCCAGCAGGAATCCACCATCGCGTCCAGCCACACTTTGAACCCACCCCTTCGCTTTCAGGTCCAGCATGATCTGTTCCAAAAAGCGGCGGGGGATGTCGTTCGACTCTGCCAACTCCCGCACTGAGATCGGACGAGCATTCTGGTTGGCAACCAGAGTGAACAACGCCCGCAATGCGTAGTCGGATTTCCGCGACAGTTTCATCGGATGGCGTCCGGTAGGAACTGGATAAAAATCACGACTGAGAAGGTGATATAATAATCTTGCCGACGAGGCCCTGCAAGGGAGAAACTTGAGAAAAAATGAATGGTATCCGCAAATCTCCGCTGTTCTTAGATTCCCAGGTGCTGGCGACCCTGGTCACGTCGTTGACGGTCGGGAACGATCTGTTGCAAAAGCTTTGCGGCGCTCACTTGGGTGCTGCCGGTTCTGTCTTGCCACGCGCTTCTCGGATCAACTCGATCAGTTTTTGATCGAGTTCTTTCAGACCTTCATCACTATTGATGGTGTACAGTCCGGAGTGATAGTGAGCGATTTTTCCATCGGCTCCAATCACCACCCACAGTGGCAGTTTGGCATTCGCCTCGCGAGGATCGCCAAATCGCTTGAGCAATCTGCCATCATCCCCAGCCAGGGGATAGCCCAGGTTCATGAAACTCTTCAGTCGACCCACCGATTTGGAGGCGGAAACCGCTGATTGTTCCTGTCCGAAGCGTTCATCAACTGCCACCCCGAATACCTTAACGCCCAATTTCCTTCGCTTGTCGTGAAGGAAGTCAAGAAACCCGACTTGGCCGTACGGCTCCACAAGTGGCTCTGGCTGGTACTCCCAGAAGTGGAGGACTACGACCTGACCCTTCAGGTCTTCAGCTGTCACCTGTTTCTTGTCGAGGAGTGACAGATCAAAGGTGGGGGCTGGCTTGCCGACAAATTTCTGCTGCAGGCGCGCGACATCGGTGGAGCGGTCTGCCTGTCCGCGCAGATCGCTGGAAATCGCGGTCACCAGGCCGCTGAAGGGGGTGTCGGCCGACAGGCTCTTGAGATCGGGCAGGGCGGTGGTCACGAGTTGGAGCTGGGCATCAGTCAGTTCGGGGCGAAATTCCTGTGGTTTCCGGGCCAACTTCCCCTGCAATTCAGTGAGCCGGTTCCAGATGACAAGCTGCCGCTCGAGTTCTTCCGTCGTCACGTTCTCAAACGCTTCCAATTGCAGGGCAAGTCGATGTTCGTCGCCTTGTCCCACAAACACCTTTTCCTCCAATGCCGCGAGGAGCGGAGCGTCCTTCAGGACCCACACTGTCCGTTTTTTTCCGAACCCGGTCGTCACCTGCATGAGCCAACAGTCCCGCTCGTTTTTCTGCACCGAATCTGTGACTTCCCAGGATTCCTTCCCCTCCATCCATTGGGCCCCTTTGGCGAGCTTGGGGAAGAATTCAACCAAGGGCAGGGGGAAGCCAATGACGGTCGGTGTCCCTTCATATTCGTACAGCAGTCGGGGTGGTGTGCCTCCCGCCGGTGCAAAATCCTGGTTGAGGCTGACTTGGCCAAATCGCTCGGGCCATGCCCAGGCTCCCGCCCCCCGTTCTGTCAGGAACCAGTCCAGTTCACGCCCGGTGGCAGTGGTTCGCACGAGTGCAAAGATGGTGAACCTTTTAACAGGACTGCCGTCTCCGTTGCGGACGCCCGACAGGAGTGTTCCGGAGTAACGGAGGGCGCAGGCGGGGGATTCGTCCAGGGGGCCGGCCAGACAGGTCGCGCAAGTCAGCATCAGGGCGAGTGACGACATGAGGCGAGATCCCAGGGAAGGAAGGGGAGGCAGGAGCAGGCTGGAATAGGTGTTCACGAGGTCACCCGCTGCAGAATGAGGGAGGGCGAAACGACTCGAAGAGTAGCAAAATGCAGCTCAGTCCGGAACTGCACAGAGAAGGAAAGCCGTTGACACTGTTGGTTGCGCCACTTAACCTTACGTTATCGGAGAGTGCGAATGTCCCGTTTGCAAGGACCACTCTTCCTTCCGAGGAAACCTCGCTCGGCAGTGCACGCATGTCACTTTTTACTTGGACTCGCGGTCCCCATTGGAGATGGTCGCTGTCTGGTCTGATCGTGGTGTTCGCACTGGGCTTGGGACACCGGCACTTGTGGGGGCAGGGGGCTGCTGCGGAGGGGACTCAGAAGTCGGCGTCACCAGTCCAGCAGGTCATCATTCGCAGGGAGGCCGTGCAGTTGCTTCCTCCTGAGGGCTATCGGGTGAGGCTGGCGTTGCAGGCCTCGAAAGCCATCGACCTGGTCGCTCCTGTGGATGGCATGGTCCGTGTCATCTCGGCAAGGCAGGGGGATTCGGTTCGCGAGAAGACGGAAGTCATTCGGCTCGATGACACGCGGCAGCAACTTGTGGTCCGGCGGGCCGAGGCTCGGCTGAAGGGGGCCCAGTTGGAGAAGCAGCAGGCCGACGCGGCCAAATCGGCACTGGCGGAGGCTCATCTGGAAGAGGCCCAGGCGGAATTGGCACTGGCCACCTACGATGCCGAACAGGCTGTTGTGCGGGCTCCCTTTGGGGGAACAATTGAGCGTCTGCTTGTCGTCGAAGGGGAGTTTGTGAAGGCGGGGCAGAGACTCGCCCGCTTGGTGGACCCGGTGCAGTTGCAGGTGGAGGCTCCGGTCGATCGGGCCAACTCTCCCTCCGGGAGTTCGCTGGAGATCCTGGTCGAAGGATCTGCTGTGGCGGCTCGTGTCGCGGCCCTGCTCCCCCTCGAAGATCGTTTTGCAGCGGTCAGCCAGTTGGTTGAGTCACCCGCCCAGGCACTTCTCATCGTGGACAATGCTGGTGCAAAGTTGCGCCCAGGTCAGACTGTCCAGTCGTTGCTGTTGCCCAGGGATCCGGTCACTCCTGTCAGTGCCGCTGCGGTCGGGAACCAGCCCGATGGGACCCGTCGGGTGCAGGTGCTGCGTGATGGCGTGGTGCGAAATCTGCCAGTGCAGGTTCATGGACGTGCAGGCGGTGATGCCGTGTATGTTTCCGGACGATTTGGTGCCGGCGATGAGGTGATCGTATCGACGACCCGCGAGTTGGCCGATGGAACACCGCTGCGGGCGTTGACATCCCTTGAGTCGGCGAGCGGAACAAAGTCTGCGCCTGATTCCAACGCCAAGAAGAAACCGACCACCACCAACAGCGGCTTTTGACCGCGAGGACGAGCAGTATGGCCAGCGCACCAGGTCCGGCGGGGGGCAAAGACAAAGACAAGAAGGAGGGGGCCGATCAGTCCATGATCGGGACCTACAAGATTGTCGGGTTCATTGCCGGCGGAAAGAGCAGCCAGGTCTGGGAAGTCCAGGCTGGGGAGGGGCAAAAGCGGATTGCGTTGAAGCAGTTGACTGTTGAGGCGATGAAGGACCCCGAGCAACTCGCCGCGATCAAGAATGAATTTGCGGTCGGGAAAGCCCTCGAGCATCCGAATATCATCAAGTATCTCGATGGCCATTGGGGATCGATGTTCAAGAAAGAGGCGTATTTCACCATGGAGCTGTTCATGGCTCCCAATTTGAAGGCGCAGCTTTTCAACAACCTCAATTCGGTCCAGGTGCGGTTTCGGCGCATTGTCGAGTCGGCGGCGATGGCGTATCAGCATCTTCATGACAAGGGGTTCATCAATCGCGACATCAAGCCTGACAATGTCCTGGTCAACAAATCCGGGGAATTGAAGGTGATTGACATGTCGCTGGCGGCGAAGCCGGCGGGAGCGCTCGCAAAGGCTCTCAATTCGAAGGCGAAGACGGCGAAGGGGACACGCTCGTACATGGCCCCCGAGCAGATCATGCGGAAGCCGCTGACCTTTCAGGTCGACCTGTATTCTTTTGGCGTGATGTTGTTTGAGATGCTGACAGGAGGTCCGCCGTTTGCCGGGTCAACGCCCAACGACCTGTTGATGCGACACATCCAGGAGTCCCCTCCTCCTCCGTCGATGATCAACCCGAATGTCACCGAAGAGATGGATCGCGTCGTGCTCCGACTGCTGTCCAAGAAGCCCGATCAGAGGCACAAATCCTTCAACGAATTTCTCGCGGAATTCCGACGGGTGAATCCCTGGAAAGAGGAGGTGGTTGAGAAGCGGGAGTTGACCGAGAAGGAGAAGGCCGAGCAGGAAATTGGCGACAACCTCGGTGAACGACTCGACAGCCGCACTGACGCGATGAGGACGATGCTGGGAATTGCTCCGCCCAAGAAGAAACCGGCGGCCGCACCCCCGCCCCCGGAATCGCAATCGAAACCGGCTGCGGCAGCGACACCGGCCGTTCCTGCCCGGCCTGCGGCTCCCATGGCCCCGGCTGCAGCAGCCCCCTTTCCACCGGGAATGTATCCCGGCGGATTTGTACCGGGACAGTTTCCGCCGGGACAGTTTCCGCCTGGAGCATTTCCTCAGGGGCAGTTTCCGCCGCCGCAGTTTCCGGGTGGGCAGTACCCGGCTGGAATGATGCCCCCCCCTGGTTTCTATCCGCAACCGGGCTACCCGATGCCACCACAGGTTCCGGGGCAGATGTTGCCAGTCGGCACGGCGGCCCCCTGGGTGGGAGTGCCTGGAGGGCCTGGGCAGGTTGCTCCTGGAGGTGCGACGTCCGGAGGTCCCATTCCTCCTGGCGGCTCGGGTCCTGCTGTCCCCGGGGCAGTGCGGCCGCCCCAGATTGCAGCGGCACCGCCGGCTCCGCGTCCAGCAGTTCCCCGACCCGCGGTTCCAGCAGCCGCGGCGTCGCCCGTTCCTCCGGCCAAGCCTGCGGCCCCTCCCGCGAAAAAACCGGCATCGCCTCCTGCGGGCGATGCCATGAAGATCGACGACCTGTTGGGATTCGACGATCTTCCGTCAGCCTGAAAGCGGCTGGTGTTGATCTGGCTGAACCGGTCTGCTGTTGATCGGTGGCGCGACTTGTTGTTCTCTCTGCTCGTTGAACCATGCCTCCGCAGTATCGACTTCCGTTCGAGAAGCCCCTCGTGGTCCTGGAGGACCGCCTGACGGAACTGGAGCGGATTCCAGATCCGGACTTTTCGATCCGGGATCAGATTCGCACCACCCGCCTTGAGTTGAACCGCATGCGGCGGGAGGTGTTTGAAAAGCTCGACGCTGCGGCCATTGTGCAGGTCGCCCGTCATCCGGACCGGCCGCACGCGAGTGACTATCTGGAGTTGGTGTTTGATGAGTTTGTCGAGCTGCACGGAGATCGCTCCTATGGCGACGATCCTGCGATTCTGTCCGGGTTCGCCAAGCTGGAAGACCGGCGTGTGATGTTCATCGGGCAGCAGAAGGGACACACGCTGAAGGACCGTGAGCGGACCGGGAATGGGTCTCCGCATCCGGAGGGATACCGGAAGGCACTCCTGCGGATGCAGATGGCTGCCAAATACAAGCTTCCCGTGATCTGCATGATTGACACCCCCGGCGCTTCGCCCGACATGGGTGCTGAGGAGCGGGGTCAGGCGTATCAGATTGCCCTCAACCTGCGCGAGATGTCCCGGGTGGAGACTCCCATTGCCTGCGTTGTGATTGGGGAAGGGGGGTCGGGAGGGGCGCTGGGGATCGGGATTGGCGACCACATCGCGATGCTGCAGTACGCCTATTACTCGGTGATCAGTCCCGAAGGCTGTGCTGGGATCCTGTGGAAGGACCGCAAGCATGCCGACAAGGCAGCACGGGCCTTGAAGCTGACCAGTTCTGACCTGTTGCGGTTTGGTGTGATTGACGAAGTGATTCCCGAGCCACTCGGGGCAGCGCATCGCGACCATCGGGCGACCTCGGTGCTTTTGAAGGGGGCCTTGCAGCGGATCCTTCGGGAATTGTCACAGATCCCGCGGAATGATCTGCTGGCTCGGCGTTATGCCAAGTTTCGAAAGATGGGGGTCTTCGAAGAGGGGGCGGCATGAGTTGGGGGCCGGGTGACGTCGAGGCGTGGAGTCTCGAACCAGGACAACGCGGAAACAGGCCGAAAACAGCAGAAACCGGGAGTACGCAACGTCCGATAATGTCTGTTATGTTTCCCTTGGGAGTGCCTGATCTTGGCTGCCGTTGAGACCTCAGCACCCCTTTCGCGAAAGCCCGCCTCCTGCTGGCCTGTCGTCGCTGCATTGGTCATTCTCGCCGCATCGCTCGCCTCCCAGTTCTGGTTCCCCCGGATCGATTCGTCTCCGTTCAATGACACCTGGAATGTTGATCTGGGGGGAAGGAATGCGCTGTTCCAGTTTGCCCAGCGGCGATGGGGAAACGTCTCACGAAACATCCTGCCGCTCAACCGCTCTCTCGATCGAATGCAGGCCCCGTCCGCGCTGTGTCTGCTGGGGCCCGCCCGCCCCCCTTCCGATTCCGAATGGAACGCCCTGCTGTCATGGGTCCGTCAAGGGGGTCATCTTCTGGTCGCGCCCTCCTGGTCCGAGCCCGAACTCAAGATTTCTCAACTGGGCCTGTCGGTCGTCTCGACGGAAACTTCGGGACCGTTCACGAAATTGTCACCGGTGCTGAACCCATCGCCCAAAGCCGGCCCTCAAGCCGACCCTGTTCCTGGACTCAATCCGGTCACCGTTCCCGCACTCCCAGTCAGCCCGACAACGTCCAGTCCAGAAAATCCACCCGCCAAACAGGTCTCGCCTGATCTGATGCAACTGACCGGGGTCGACTGGCAGTCAAGGGGTAAGATACTGGCCGGTCCTGAGGCGGCGGTCCTGTTTCGTACAGCGGAGGGGGTGCAGGGGGTGGAGATTCCCCTGGGAGGCGGACGGATCGTGGTCTTGGCCACTGATCACGTTTTCTCCAATCGCTCACTGTCGAGCAGGATGAACCCGCGGAATGGAGTTCTGGCGGTGCAACTCTTGCAGAGAGTGGCCGGGACCGACACCCGGCTTGTCTTCGACGAATCCCTGAATGCCAGTGGTCAGCCCCAGGTGGTGGGGGTGTTGTTCAATCACTGGTTGAGACCAGCGACCCTGCAGGTGGCGACACTCCTCTGGCTCTTTGCCTGGGCGGGGGCGGGGCGTTTTGGCGTTCCCAGGCCGTCTCCGAAGCCCCCGCGACATAGCCTGGTGGAGCACACCAACGCGCTGGGAAATCTGCACTGGCGTTCGGGGAATGGGCTGGCACCCCTGCAGGCGTATTTCGAGAGTCTGCTGGCCGAGTTGCGACTTGGCCGTCATGGCGAACTTCTGCCCCGGCGAATCAGCCAACTCGCCGATTCGTCAGGGCTGACCCCGGATCAGATCGAACGCCGAATCGAACTCGCCATCGAGGCGGTCAATCGCCGTGCCGTGGTGGCGCGTGACGCCGGAGATTTGATCCGGCTGCTGTCGGAGCTTCGTCCCCACCCGCAACCCCCAGTCGCCAGTGGACACGAAGCCGGCGCTGTGGGGCCGAGGGCGTGAAATGTTTTGTGTCTGTTGAGTTGTCCTCTCCGTTGTTGTCGTTGTTCCTGATTGCTGTCACCCTCTGTCCTCTCCCATGCCCCAACCCATCCGCATTGCGATCATCGGAGCCGGCGCTGTTGCCGACTATCATCACGTCCCGGGAATTCGCCTGGACCCACGAGCCAGACTGGTGGCGGCGTGTGATCCAAACGAGGCCCTCTTGAACAAGCGCAAAACCGACTGGAACATCACCCGGGTCACCACCGATTTCCGGCAGATTGCGAGCGATCCCGAGATCGATGCGGTCATTATCTGCACCCCCAACGACACGCATCATCCGATTGCGAAGGCGTGTCTCGAGGGGGGCAAGCATGTGATGTGCGAAAAGCCGCTTGGACTGAATTTCAGGGAATCGCTGGAGATGTTCCACGCGGCCCGCAGTCGTGGTCTGCGACACATGACCGCCTTCACATACCGGTTCGCACCCGCGATGCGTTACCTGCGGCACCTGCTCTATTCGGGTGGATTGGGAACACCCCGGCATTTTCGCAGCCAGCGGTTTCTGGATTGGCCCGAGACAAGCTGGGGCTGGCGCCAATACAAGAAAAATGCCGGGGCGGGGGACCTTTTTGATATGACCATTCACCGGATCGACTACGCCCAGGATTTGATGGGACGAATGACATCGATCACGGGGGCGGTCGCCCAGTTCGTCCCACGCGACAAGACTCCGCAGGGAGCATCCTGTGCCCCGTCGGAAGTTGACGACTGGTCGGCTTTGATCTGTCTCTTCGATCGTGGAGGGGTGGGGGTGCTCGAGGGGACGACGCTGGCCAAGGGGTACCATTATGAGGGTTTCGGCCATGACTGGGCCGAGGTCAATGGCAGCGAAGCCTCGGCGGTCTACCAACTCAAGGAACCGAACACGATTCTTCTGGGACGACATGGCCAGTCCCTCGAAAAAGTGGAGGTTCCCCGCGAGTTCCTGGCGTGGCCAGGCAGTCCCCGAAATCCGGCGGATGGGGTTCCCAGCACCGTCTTTCGTTATGACCTGGTTTGGGAATTTGTCTCGGGCATTGTCGAGGGGCGGGACTGCGTGCCTGGCTTCGACCATGGTGCCTCTGCCCAGGCGGTGGCCGACGCCGTTCTGGAGTCCTTCGACAAGCGGTCTTGGATCCAGATTCCTGAGACAGTCTGACGGAGGGGATTCCTGCGCATCCCGTTCAGTTGCCTGGTTGTTTTGCTGAGTGCCGCAATCGAGATGAACTCTCACTCCCCATCGCCACTGGTCCGGTTGATGGGGAGTGGGATTCATGACTGCTGTTCCCGGAACGAGATTGAGAATCATGACGGCCGATGAATTGAAGCAGAAGCAGGGACCATTGAAGGCCCGATATCGCGAAGAGCCTCAGGCCGCGTTCCACACCCTGTCTGCCGAGGGGCAACTCGATATTGGACGAATTGCCTGCGTGGTGG
>Ga0315902_10012317_pt1 | contig 11145 bp, 8 predicted proteins | sample LakEriMetagenome_9_FD_203523 | JGI IMG/M metagenome (GOLD analysis project Ga0315902, IMG submission 203523) | Freshwater fungal communities from buoy surface, Lake Erie, Ohio, United States - Buoy 12 MA117 | ecosystem: Environmental > Aquatic > Freshwater > Lake > Lake biofilm | place: USA...
GGTCCGGCGGTCGGCGACTGGCTGACGGCTGCCCACTGGGATGCGCTTCCCGACCGCGCCAATGTGGCGGCGGTGTCGATTCCGGCGTCGGTCGAGGTCCGCTATGACGGCTCCGTGCCGGTGACGCTGAATTCGCTCACAAACGTCGGGACGCTTCTGCTCTCGGGCGCGGGTCTGCAGGCTGCCCAGCTGGACAATCGCGGCCGCTTGCTGATCACCGCAGGCGCAAGTCTCGATCTCGGCAGCCAGTCGGTGCTCGGCGCGGGTACGCTTCTGAACGAGGGCTCGCTGCGCCTGAGTGGTGCGAACGTGGCGAACCGGCTCGAAAACACCGGATCGCTCGAGCTGAGCGGTGCCAACCGCATCAACGCCATCACCAACACCGGGCGGGTGACGCTGCCCGGTGGCACGACCACGCTGGAGGGTGGCTATCTGCAGCGCTCGGGCAGCACGCAGCTCGGCTCGGCCTTCGACGCGGGGCAGACCCGGCTGGTGGCGCCCGAGGGGGTACGCATCGAGGGAGGGCGTCTCGCGGGTCAGGGCACGATCGTGGGATCGGTCCTCATGGCGGGCGGCACGCTCGCCCCCGGCGCCTCGCCGGGAGCCCTGTCGATCGACGGATCGCTCAGTCTGGGGGCGGGCAGTCGCTTCGCAATCGAGCTCGGAGGTACCGCGTCGGATCGCTACGACACCGTCTCGGCCACCGGAGCGCTCGCGCTTGGCGGCACCCTCGAAGCGAGCAGCTACCAGGGCTTCCGGCCCGCACCGGCCGATACCTTCGACATCCTGCGCGGCGCCTCGGCCAGCGGCCGTTTCGCCGAGGCACGCACCGACGACCCGCTGCTGCTGGGCTTCAACTTCCGCAGTCTGCGGATCGTGACGCCGGATGGGTCGCTGCCCTTGCCGGCGGATCGGGTCCCGCTCGGACCCGCGGAGATCACGCAGGCGCAGCTAGGCGGGCTGGCCGCCGGGCGCAAGGACGCGGCGGCTGCGCTGGCCGAGTCGTCGGCCGGCCGGGGCTCGGATGCCGAGACCGGCGACGCCCAGGCGGATCCCCTGGCCGGGGCAGTCGGCGCGCTCACCGGCTCGAGTACCACGGGAAGCCGCGGTGGTTCGGGTTCCGACGACGAGCAGCCAGTGGAACCGGTCGTCCTGCGGCGATCGCTGGTGCGCTCCCTGGAGCTGCCCGAGTCGGAATCGCTCGAGGAGCTTTCCCGCGCGGCGACCCGCGAAGTCCGTCATCTGCGGCCGTCGCGCTCGCGATCGAGGGGCTCGGGGTGCTGATGCGCCGTGCCGGCCTGTGGCATGCGCTGGCGCTGGTGCTGGCGCTTGCCTGCGCGGTCGTTCCGTTGCCGGGTGCCGCGCAGGCCGGGAAGGTGGCGGCCGTGCTGCGCAGCGCCACTGGCACGGTCTTCCAGCAACCCTCGGGCGGCCAGGTGAGGGTGGTGCAGGCAGGCGTCGAGCTGGCGGTGGGCGACACTGTCGGCACGCAGAAGGGCGCCTTCGCGCTGGTGGTCTTCAGCGACGGCTCGCGTGTGGCCCTGCGGCCGGAGTCCGCGATGGCCATCCGGGGCTACAGCTTCAAGCCCGACGATCCGGTCAACGACCAGATGTCGATGCAACTGCTCAAGGGCTGGCTGCGGGTGGTTTCCGGCCAGATCGGCAAGCGAGGCGATCAGGCGGCCTTCGAGCTCAAGGCGACCGACACCACCATTGGCATCCGTGGCACCGACTTTGCGGTGCGGCTCTGCGAGCTCGATTGCGAGGGCGCGGCCCCGAGTGATCTCGAGGGTGTGCTGCCCCAGTCGGGGCGTCTCGGTCGCCTGCTCGCGAGTGCCGCGCCGCTGCGCCGGTTGCGCGACGGGGTGCCGACCCTCGACGCCACGCTCGATACGCCGATCTTCCTCGGCGATGTGCTGGTGGTCGGCAACGTCGAGGCTGTGATCGGTCTGGACGACGGCACGCGGCTGGTGCTCGGGCCAGGTTCCCGGGTCGCATTGCGCGCCGAGGAGGATGCGCGCGAACAGCGGGTGGTGCGCCTCGATCTGCTTGAGGGGGTGCTTCGTCTGGCCACGCCGCCGCAGCCGCGCGCTCGCCTTTACGCGGTGCTGGTCAACGCCGGGGGGCTGGTCGGCCTTCGCCCGGACACGGCGATCGACCTTGCTTGCGAGGGGCCCGCGCAGGCGCGCGCCTTCGCCTGTGAGGCGGCGGCCGTGGAAGTGCGCGACGGCGCCGCCGATGTGCTTTCGGTCGAGGGCCTGCGCACGCTGCGCGCCGGCGCGAGGGTGCGGCTGGTCGAGACTGCGGCGGGGACTGCGCCGAGGGCCGGGGCGCCTGAAGGGCTGCCACGCTGCGCGCTGGCGCCTCAGGCCCTGGCGACACCGCGCGTAGCGCCCTTGCCCGACGATACGCTACCCGGGCAGTCGGTTCCGATGGCGGCAAACCACCGGGTCCAGCTCGGTGCCTTCGGCGCGTTGGGTCAGCGGCTCTTCGACCCGCGCGACATTGCGCCCGACACCCTGCGTCCCGCTGGGGCCGGTCAGCGGCCGGAACCGGGTGTCTATGCCGCGGTGTTCGAGGGCCTGATTTCGGTGGCCAACCCGGTGGGCAGGATTCTCGTGCCGGCAGGGCAAGGTGCCTTCAGTCCGCCCGATGGCCGGCTGCCGCCACGACTGCTGCCGGTGTCGCCAGACTTCATGGAGCGCGATCGGGAGCTCGATCGTTCGCGGATGTCACCGGGCGAGTGTATCCGCTGAAGCCGCGCGCCCAGGCGCCGATGGCCGTGACCGGCATCGGCCGTGCGAAGTGGTAACCCTGGGCGTAGACACACCCGAGTTCGGCCAGCCGCTCGCCGGTGGCGGCATCTTCGATGCCTTCGGCCACCGAGCTCATGCCCAGCGTACCGGCGAGCTGCAGCGCGGTGCGGATGATCTGCTCGCTGCGTTCCGACACCGCCATCCGGTCGATGAAGCTCTTGTCGATCTTCAGGCACGAGAAGGGCAGCGACTGCAGGTAATCGAGGCCGGAATAGCCCTTGCCGAAGTCGTCGAGCGCGAGGCTCACGCCCATGCTCATCAGGCGCTGGATCACGTCGGTGACCACACCGGTGTTGCCGATGATGCTGGTCTCGGTGAGCTCGATGCGAAGTTCGGCCGGATCCATGGCGCCGTCGGCGAGCCGCGCCCGGACCTGCTCGACGATGCCGGGCTGACAGAGCTCGGGCGCCGACAGGTTGATGCTGATGAAGGGCCGGATGCCCTCGCCGTCGGCACAGAAGGCGCGTAGCGCGGGCCAGTCGCGCACGGCGCGGTTCAGGACGAAGTCGCCGAGCCGATGCACGAGATCGGTCTTTTCGGCCAGCGTCACGAACTCGTCGGGGCGGACCATGCCGAGGCTGGGATGCTGCCAGCGGATCAGCGCCTCGTAGCCGGCGAGCCGCCGACTGCGCAGATGGATGATCGGCTGGTAGTGGAGCTCGAGCTGGTCGGCGTCGAAGGCATGGGCCAGCCCCTGCGCGATCGTGAAGGCGCGCATCGCGCTCGCATGCAGACGCTGCAGCGGGTCGGTGTCGCTGCCGATCGCGGCCGATGCCGTGGTCGCGGGCGGACCGGCCTCCGGGCTTGCTGCCGCGCCAGCGGCGATCGTGTCGCCCGAGCGGCGCAGCCGCGCCAGGAGGACCCGCATCAGGTACTGCAGCACCGGGTCGGCCTGCGCGAGCAGGCTCTCGACCTGGTTGCGGTAGATCGGCACGAGCGAGGTCGGCACCAGCGCGCGCACGGTGGCGGTACGTGGCTTGCCGTCGAGCAGGGCGATCTCGCCCACCAGCGTGCCTTCGGCGAGCATCGCGATGCGCCGCCAGCTGCCCTCGCTGCCTACCAGGATCTCGACGCAGCCGCTTTCGATGACATAGGCGGCGTCGGCGATGTCGCCTTCGCGAAAGACGATCTCATGGGCCGCGAACTGCCGGCGCTGGGGCGGGGAAGGGTCGACAGGCATGGCGGCCGCCGGGGGGCGGCCCGGCGCGGGTGATCAGCGAGACCCTACGCTACCAAGGAACCCGTCGTAGGCCGCGAAAAAGGCCTCGTCATCCTCGAAAAAGGGCAGGGCGCCGCTCGGAAAGACCGTGAAGCGCCAGTTGGGGCGTCCTTCGACCAGCCGTTTCTGCCGGTAATCGGTGAAGTCGCCACGCACGCCATGCGACATCCAGACCGGCAGCGCGAGGCGCTCGTAGACATCATGGATGTCGGCGCTGAACAGGCGCGCGCAAAGGAACTGCAGCGGTGCGTGCTCGGCGCCTGGTTGCCGTGCGGTGGCGACCGCGTAGTGCCACATCGGTTCATCGATGGTTTTCGAGCCGAAGGTCTTCTCGAGGAAGAACCGGATCACGCCCGGCCGCGTCAGGCCGCGAAACAGGGCGCCGCCCCAGCCTGGTCCGCGCAGGATCGCGAGCATGCCGGGCACCTCGAGGGTGCTGCCCGGGGGCTTGCGCAGCGCCCGCGTGCCGCGAAAGCCGGTGGGACTGACCAGTGCGACGCTGCGCAGGGCCTCGGGCGCCTCGAGGGCTGCGCGGGCGAGGAATTCGCAGGACAGCGAGCAGGCCAGCGCATCGACCGGCATGTTGCCGCAGCGCTCGCGGATGGCGGCGAGCACCGCGAGCAGGGCATCGGTCATGCGGCGCGGCGTGTAGCGGCCGTCGTCGCGCGTGGAAAACCCGAAGCCTGGCAGGTCGGGCGAGAACACCTGGCGGGTGCGCCGGTAGTGCTCGTGCAGCGGCCGCACCTCGGCTGCCGAGGCGGCCGCGTTCACGCTGTGCACCAGCAGCAGGGGGGGGCCTTCGCCGGCAACGTAGACGCTGATCGGCCCGGCCGAGCCGTCGACGATGAAACGGTCGCCGCTCACGGCGGATGGCAGGGCGGCAGGTGGCGTCATGACGGCATACGAAGGCTCGGCGTGGCGCCGAATGCGCCACTCGCAGGCCACTGTACGTCAGCGCGGCCCGTTGCGGCGGCTCAGGCGCGATCGCGCCAGGGCGATCAGCCACAGCCCGGTGGCCAGGCTCAACCCCGAGAGCGCGGCCGCGGCGATCAGGCGGTAGCGTTCCTGCAGCAGCGCGATCAGCAGTGCCATGCCGAGCATCACACCCGCGCCGATCAGCATCAGCGCCGCGGCGCCCAGCAGCAGCGCGTCGAGAAATCGCCGCTTTTCGTCGGTCAGACGCCCGAGGCCGAGCGCAAGCAGCGCCTCGAGCAGGCGAGCCCAGCCACCGGCCGGGGCAGGGCCCTCGCCGCTCACCGGCGCGCGAGCAGCAGTCCGAACAGCATGCCGGCGCCCGCGGCAGCTCCGATCGCTCTCCAGGGGTTTTCATGAACATAGCTGTCGGCGGCGCGGCCAGCGGCTTTCGAGCGCTCGACCAGGGTCTGACGGGCGCGGCCCATGCTTTCGCGGGCGGCGTCGAGCCGGGCGAGCAGCTGCTCGCGTGCGGCCAGCGTGCCCGTGCTCGCCTCGTGGGCGCCCGCCTGCAACAGGGCTTCGGCATCGGCGACGACCACGCGCAGATCGTTCAGCAGGCGGTCCTTGTGGGGGTCGAGGGCGGCGTTCATGGGAGCTCCTTGGATGGAAGGGGCCGCGACATGCGGCCGGCATGCCACCTTAGGCCGAGGCGGGCAGGCCCGCCTTGACCATAGCCAAGGGAGACGCTTGCCGCCCGCCGTGTCATCCACGCCGGCAAGTCGTCCTTGCCGAACCGGGCGTCGAGGCGCCGCGCTACAGTGACGGGCAAACGGCCCGCAGGGCGCGGGTCGTGCGGCCGCGAGGCCCACCACGGGGAAGTGCATGGCGAGTCGGCTCGATCGGGATGTCGCGCGTGCGCCGCTGCTACGGGCGCAGGCGGTGGGTTTTGCCTGGCCCGAGGGGCCGGCGGTGCTGGTCGACGCCCAATTCCTCATCACCGCCGGCCTGAGCCTCGTGCGCGGCGGCGATGGTCGTGGCAAGACCACCGTGCTGCGGCTCCTCGCCGGCGAATGTGCGCCGACCGCGGGCCGGTTGCTGCGCGAGGTGGTGCCGCAGTTCTGGCGCGATCCGCGCGATCCTGCGGACGACGCCCTGGGTGTGCAGACATGGCTCGCGCGCGAACAGGCCCGCTACCCGACCTGGGATACGGCTTACGCAGCGGCCCTGCTCGAGGGCTTCGCACTGGTCCCGCACCAGGGCAAGGCCCTCTGCCAGCTGTCGACCGGCTCGAGACGCAAGGTCTGGCTGGTGGCGGCGCTTGCCTGCGGCGCGCCGCTGGTGCTGCTCGACGCGCCCTTTTCGGCGCTCGATACGCCGGCGCGGGTGCTTCTCGCGCGTGAACTGGGCCGAGTCGCCGACGCGCGGCGTCAGGCCTTCGTGATCGCCGATGTCGAGTGCCCGCCGGCCCTCGCGCATCGGCTGGCGGCCCTGATCGATCTCGGCGACTGAATCAGAGATCGATCATCGGGCGGTAGTCCGCGCGACTGACGATCCGCCAGCGCCCGAGCAGCACGGCGCACACGAAGGCCGCCCCGGTGGTCAGCGCAACGACGCCCAGGGGGCCGAGCCACTCCCGATCGAAGGCGCCGAACAGGCTTGCACGCACCGCGCGCACCACCCAGGTGAAGGGCAGCCAGGGGTTGATGTCGCGAAAGAAGGCGCTGGTGAGTTCCACCGGCACGATGCCCCCGGATGCCGAGATCTGGACGATCAGCACGATCGAGGCGAGCGCCTTGCCGGCGTCGCCCAGTGCCCGCACGCTCGCGAGCGTGATCAGCAGGAACGCGATCGAGGCCATCGCCAGGGCGAGCACCAACCCTTCGGGTTGGGCCACCGGGATACGCAGGATCAGCGTGACCATCAGCAGCACGGCGAGCGCCTGGGCGAGCACGGCTGCCGATGGCAGCAGCGCCTTGCCGATCACCCTGCCCACCGGCGAGCGGCCGGTGGCATCCTCGGGCATCTGACGCAGCGGAAACACGAAGGCGACCATGACGGCGCCCAGCCACAGCGCGACCGGGATGGTGTGCGCTGCATAGCCCGAGCCGTCGTTGCCGACCGGTGCATCGATCTGGACCTCGGGCTCCACCGGCACCGCCAGACCGCGCGCCGTGCCGTCGACGGTCTCGACGGTTGCGGGCAACGCGCCACCGAGCAGGATCAGGCCCTCGGCCAGGCGGGCTGCGCCCTCGCGAAGGGGAGCGATGCCGGCGTCCAGGCGTGCGTTGCCCTCGACGAGCGCACGCGCGCTCTCGGTCAGCGTGGTGAGACGCTCGTCGGGGGGCAGCGCGGCGCTCAGGCCCGACAGCGAGCCGCTCAGGGCCGCCATCGCCTCGTTCAGTGTGCCGATGCCGCGGCCAAGGAGCTGGGCGCTCTCGCCCAGGCGGATCTGGGCGTCGCGGGCGGCGGCGGCCCCTTGCGACACTGCCGCTGCCGCGCCGGCCACCGGGTCGATCCGGGCTGCGAGGGTTTCGCCGATCTCGGGCCGGGCGCGGGCGGTCTCGCGCAGCCGCAACAGGCCCTCGCTCACGCCCTCGGCGGCAGAGCCCAGCGCGCCCAGGCCTCGCGTCAGGGTCTGATGGCCGGCCTCGTGCTGCGCGGCGACCGCCTTCAGGGCCTCGAGATCGCCGGCGGGCGGCCTGGCGGCGTCGAGGTTGCGCACGGCAGCACCGAGCCGGCGATTCCCCTCGGCGAGCTGCACCACGCCGGCGGCGAGCTCGCCTGCCCCCTCGCCCAGGCGGGCGCTGCCCTCGCCCAGCCGGGCCAATGCCCCCGACTGGGCTTCCGCTCCCTCATGGAGCTGGGCGAGTGCGCTGCGGAAGCGGATGAGCCGATCGTCGCTGCCGGCATTCGCGCCGAGTACCACGGCCCACCGCTGCTCGTTGATCGCCTCGTTGACCTGATGGCCGAGGTCGGCGGCGAAACGTCGGGCAAAGCCGGCGCCGGTGTCGTGGTTGCCCTCGGAGGCGAAGACCACCAGACGTCCCGCGCCGGGTCTCGTGCCGCGCATCGCATCGGCGCTGAAGCCTGCCGGGATGATCAGCGCAAACAGGCTGCGCCCGGCACGCACCTCGCGTCGGGCGAGGGCCTCGTCGGTTTTCAGGGTGAAGCCGAAAGCCCGTCGGGCCTGCAGGGTGCGCACGAGATCCGCACCGAGATCGATGCGGCGGCCATGCTGGTTGGTGCCCTCGTCGAGGTTGACGATGATCGCGGGCAGCTCGCCGGTGCGGCTGCTGGTATCCCACACCGCCTCGAGGTAGATGAAGGCGTAGAGCGCCGGAATCAGCACCACGCCGAGCAGCGCCAGCAGCAGGCGGGGGTGCGCGCGAAGCATCGACGCATCAGCGCGCGCCAGCGCACGCGCGTCGCGGATGAGGTCCGTCAGGAGCATTCAGATCGCGATCTTGCTGCCGAGTTCGACCACGGCGTTGTTCGGCAGCCTCAGGAACGCGGCCTGCGCGCTGGCGTTCAGGTGCATCTGGGCGAAGAGCTTCTCGCGCCACGGTGCCATGCCGCCGCCCATCGTCGGGATCACGATGTCGCGCGAGAGGAAATAGCTGGTACTCATGGGGTCTAGCGGTACGCCGCGGCCGCGCAGCGCATCGAGCGCGCGAGGCAGATCGGGGTCGTTCTTGAATCCGTAGTTGACGATCACCTGCCAGGCATCATGACCCAGCGGCTCGATCGCGAGGCGCTTGTCCAGGCCGATCCAGGGCACCTCGTGGTTGCGTACGGTGACAAACAGGTTGTGTTCGTGCAGCACCCGGTTGTGCTTCAGGTTGTGCAGCAGCGCGTTGGGAACGCTCCCCGGCTGCGCCGACAGGAAGACCGCCGTGCCCTCGATGCGCGTGGGCGGATCGACCAGCACTGCGTCGAGGAATTCCCGCAGTGGCAGCGCATCGGCCTGCAGCGATGCGTTGAGCAGCCGCCGGCCCTCGTGCCAGGTGGTCATCAGCAGGAAGATCGCGCCACCGATCAGCAGGGGAAACCAGCCGCCGTCGGCGAGCTTGAGCAGGTTGGAGCTGAAGAAGGCGAGGTCGATCAGGAAAAAGAAGCCGGTCGCGCCCACGCATAGCGCCCACGGATAACCCCAGCCGTAGCGGATCACGAAGAAGGTGAGCACGGTGGTGATCAGCATGTCGAGCGTGACCGCGATGCCGTAGGCCGCGGCGAGATTGCTCGCATTGCGAAACAGGGCCACCGCCAGCACGATGGCCACGAACAGGCCCCAGTTCACGAAGGGCAGGTAGATCTGGCCGGTGTCGCGGATGCTGGTGTGCTGGATCTGCAGCCGCGGCAGGTAGCCGAGCTGGATCACCTGCCTGGTCACGCTGAAGGCGCCCGTGATGAGGGCCTGCGAAGCGATGACGGTGGCCATCGTGGCCAGCCCCACCAGGGGGAGCAGGGCCCATGCCGGCGCCATCCGGTAGAACGGGTTGCTGACTGCCTCGGGGTCCTCGAGCAGCAGCGCGCCCTGGCCGAAGTAGTTCAGGATGAGTGCGGGCATCACGATCGCGAACCAGGCGATGCGGATCGGCTTGCGGCCGAAGTGACCCATGTCGGCGTACAGCGCCTCGCCGCCGGTCACGCACAGCACGACCGCGCCCAGGATCACGAAGGCGGTGCCGGGGTTGATCCAGACGAAGCGCAGCGCGTGGTGCGGGCTGACGGCCCACAGGATCTCGGGGTGACCCACGATCTGGCCGATGCCCAGCGCCGCGATCACGGCGAACCACAGCAGCGTGATCGGCCCGAAGAATCGCCCGATGCCGGCGGTGCCGTGCTTTTGCACCGCGAACAGCGCGAACAGGATGACCAGCGTGATCGGGATCACCGCGCCCTTGAGCGCCGGCGAGATCACTTCCAGGCCCTCGACCGCCGACAGCACCGAGATCGCCGGGGTGATCACGCCATCGCCATAGAACAGACAGGTGCCGAAGATGCCGATCAGCAGCAACACCGAACGCAGCCGCGGTTTGTCCTTCACCGCCTGCGAGGCCAGCGCGAGCATCGCGACCAGGCCGCCTTCGCCATGGTTGTCGGCGCGCAGCACCAGCGTCACGTACTTCAGCGATACGATGAGGGTGAGGGTCCAGACGACCATCGACAGCACGCCGTAGACATTGTCGTGCGTGAAGTCGACATGGCCGCTCGCGAAGACCTCCTTGACCGCGTAGAGCACGCTGGTACCGATATCGCCGTAGACGACGCCGATCGCGCCCAGCGTGAGGGCGCCCAGGGAGGACTTCGCTGTCGTCATGGAGGCGGCCGCACGGCGGCGGTCCGGCGCTGTCGAATCCGTCATTGTGCACCGCAGCGTCCTGACGGGATGCTGACGCCTCGCAACCGATTCCGAGGTGGCGATCCGGCATACTCGTCCCGACACACCATGAGCCGCCCCGCTTCCTCGTCCGCTTGCCGTCCTGTCGTCCGGTTGGCCCGCGAGCTGATGCTTTGCCTGGGCGCTGTCGGGGCGGTAGCCTTCCCTTGCGGGCGCGCCTGGGCGACGCCGCCGTCGGCGCTGGTCGAGCCCACGACGCTGCCCGACTTTGCCGTGCTCGAGGCGCAGGGCGCGCGGATCGGTGCGATCCGGATCGTGAACCGCAACATCTTCGACCCGACCGATCCGGCCGAAGACCAGCTGCTGTTTCGGGTCGCCAACGCGCTGCATGTGCGTACGCGCGCCGGCGTGATCGCGTCGGCGCTGCTGTTTCGGCAGGGTGATCCCCTCTCGGCGAGCCGCATCGAGGAGACCGAACGCCTGCTGCGCGGCACGCGCTTCTTTCATGATGTCCGGATCCGACCAGTGGCGCTGCGTGACGGGGTGGTCGACATCGAGGTCGAGACCCGGGATGCCTGGACCCTCGACCTCGGTGCGAGTGCCGGGAGATCGGGCGGCGCCAACTCGCATTCGCTGTCGCTGCAGGAGTACAACCTGCTGGGTACCGGCATCTCGTTGGGCTTTGGGCGCTTCAGCAATGTCGACCGCTCGGGCAGCGAGTTCCAGGTGTCGGCCGACCGCGCCTTCGGGACCTGGACCTCGGTGGTCTTCGGGCAGGCGAGCAACGACGACGGGCGGCGTCGGGTGCTGCGGATCGTGCGGCCCTTCCATGCCCTGGATGCACGCTGGTCGGC
>Ga0315902_10012319_pt1 | contig 11143 bp, 6 predicted proteins | sample LakEriMetagenome_9_FD_203523 | JGI IMG/M metagenome (GOLD analysis project Ga0315902, IMG submission 203523) | Freshwater fungal communities from buoy surface, Lake Erie, Ohio, United States - Buoy 12 MA117 | ecosystem: Environmental > Aquatic > Freshwater > Lake > Lake biofilm | place: USA...
TCGCCCCGAACGACGTCGTCGCCGTCGAGATCGATCCCGACGGCGGAAATCATTCGCATGACAGCACCCTTGTAAGCCTGCTGATCGCCGACGGCACACGCCGGTGGGACCTGGCCAAGGACGTGGTGCCCGACATCCTCGCCGGCAATCCTCACGCCGACAGCCATGGCAACGCCGCGGTCTGGCATTTCGTCGGTCGGCCGATCCAGCAGGCTGTCGGTGGCAGCCAGCCTGAACGGATTCCCGCGGGCTCGCTGCTGGCGTCGTGGCAGGCAGCGGCCTCGCAGGCGGAGCGGACCGAACTGGCGGCGCGGATCGCCGCCCTGGTCGAGAAGCCGGCGGCGGTTCCGGCGGACCGGCCCGACGGCAAACTGGCGGCGACCCTGCTGTCGATCGCCGACGCCTTGCCGGCGGGCAGCGGCGGTGACGGCGGGGTCGGCGGCGAGTACGGGCTCGATCCGGGACTTTTCGGCCGTGCACCCTCGGGCGCCGCGATCGCTCCCACGAGCCTGTGCATGGCGGCGCCGGCGATCGTCGAGGTCCGCGTTCCAGCGTCGCTGTGCGGGAACGACGCCGCGTTCGTTTCCCGCGTGCGGCTCCTCGATCCCGCCGCCGACGGCAGCGTCCAGACCGGCGCGGTCAGCCAACGCCCGGCGGCCGCCGTGGGACTCCTCGACCCGAAGACGTCCTCCGCGTCTCGCGGGGGCTCCTGGACCGACACCAATATCGCGTCGCGGTTCGAGTTGCCCGTGGTCGTCTCCCCGACCGGCACGAGGCAGAAGCGGTTCGAGGCATGGTTCGACGAGTTCAGGGCGGTGTTTCCCATCGCCCTCTGCTACCCACAGATCGTGCCGACCGACGAGGTCGTCACGCTGATGCTGTACCACCGCGAGGATGAACACCTCCGGCGGCTGATCCTCGACGATTCGCAGCGGGCGGAACTCGACCGGCTGTGGGCCGAACTGATGTTCGTGAGCGAGGCGCCGCTGAAGGAGGTGGACGCCCTCGAACAGCTCATCCAGTTCGCCACACAGGACGGCAACCCGAAGGTCTTCGAGCCGTTGCGGGATCCCTACCGGAAGAAGGCCGAGGAGTTTCGGCGGTTGCAGTCGGCGGCGGAGCCACGGCACGTGCAGGCAGTCGTCGATCTGGCGGCCCGGGCCTGGCGGCGGCCGCTCGGACAGGCCGACCGGGCTCGGCTCGAGACGCTCTACGGCACGCTGCGGAGCGAGGGACTCGACCATCCCGGCGCCGTCCGGATGCTGATCGCCCGCGTCCTCACGGCGCCCGAGTTTCTCTATCGGGGCGAGCGGCCCGCGCCGGGCGGCGGCGCCGTGCCGGTCACCGACTGGGAACTGGCGACGCGACTGAGCTACTTTCTCTGGTCCTCGCTGCCGGATGACGAACTCCGCGGCCTGGCGACGGCCGGCAGGCTCCGCGATCCCGAGGTGCTCTCGGCCCAGGCCCGGCGCATGCTCGCGGACCCGAGGGTCCGTCGGCTGGGCGCCGAGTTCGGCTGCGAGTATCTGCACGTGGCCGACGTGGCCACGCTGGAGGAGAAGAGCGAGACGCACTTCCCGACCTTCAAGGCCGTGCGCGGCGCCATGCAGGAGGAGGTGGCGCGGTTCTTCACCGACCTTTTCCAGGCCGACCGCTCGGTGCTGTCGCTGCTCGACGCCGACCACACGTTCGTCAACGGGCCGCTGGCGGCGCACTACGCCCTCCCCGGAGCCGATCCCCGGCAGACCCAGTGGCGGCGGGTGGACGGCATGAAGGCCGCGGGCCGGGGGGGGATCCTCGGCTTCGCGGCGACGCAGGCCCGGCAGGCGGGCGCGTCGCGGACGAGCCCGATTCTCCGCGGCACCTGGGTGTGGGAGGTGGTGCTGGGCCAGAAACTGCCCAAGCCGCCGCAGGGGGTGCCGCAGCTGCCCGAGGAGGCGCCGACAGGTCTTACGGAGCGGCAGCTGACCGAGCGACATTCCAGCGACGAACGGTGTGCGGCCTGCCACCAGCGGATCGATCCCTTCGGCTTCGCGCTCGAGGGGTTCGACGCGATCGGCCGCGGCCGCCGGCAGGACGCCGCCGGCCTGCCGATCGACACGAAGACCGCGCTCGCCGACGGCACGAGCCTCGCCGGGCTCGACGGCCTGCGCGGCTACCTGCTGGGCAGCAGGCGCGACGAGGTGGTCCGGCAGTTCTGCCGGAAACTGCTCATGTACGCGCTCGGCAGGCCACTGCAGGTCTCCGACAAGCCACTGCTCGACACTATGGTTCGCGACCTCGGGGCGAACGACCACAAGGTGGGGATCGCCATCGATCGCATCGTCCGCAGTCCGCAGTTCCGCGAGGTGCGGGGCCGGGAGTATGCCGGTTCCCCGTCGAATGCCCCCCGTCCCTGAAGGAGTCCGCCATGACGACCGCCGCACGCCTCCCCAGCCGCCGCCGCGTCCTGCACGGGCTCGGTGTCACGATGGCCCTCCCGTGGCTGGAGTCGGTCGCCGTCCGCGGGGCCGCGCCGGCGGCCGCCGGCCGCGCGGGGGATGGGCCTCCGATCCGCCTGGCGGTGATGTTTTCCGGCAATGGCTTCCACGCGAAGGAATGGTGGGCCAAGGGCGAGGGCGCCGCCATGCAGCTCGGACGGGTGCTCGAGCCGCTGGCGGGCTTCCGGGACAAACTGACCATGGTCAACGGCCTGTATCACGAGCAGGCCCGGAAGGGAAACATCCACAGTTCGCAGACCGGCAACATGCTGTCGGGAGCGCCGTTGGCCTCGGGCGGCGAGATCGCGTCGGGAACGAGCTTCGATCAGGTGCTGGCCGCGTCGGTCGGCAGTGCCACGAAGGTGCCGAGCCTCGTGCTCGGCTGCGAGGCGTCGAATCCGTCGGTCCACAAGAACTACTCGATGCTCTACAGCTCGCACATCTCCTGGAGTTCGCCGACCACGCCGACGCCGCTGGAGCTGTTTCCGGCGCTGGCCTTCGACCGGCTGTTCAAGGACGGGGCGGCGGCGGGCACGAAGAGCGTCCTCGACGCCGTGCTGGACGACGCCCGCGACTTCCGCCGCGGCGTCAGCGTCGCCGACCGCCGGACGCTCGACGAGTTTCTGGAGTCGGTGCAGAGCGTGGAATCGCGGATCGCCGGCGCCGGCCGGCGGGGCGAGCTGCAGGGCTGGCGGCCGACGCTGGAGAAGCCGGACCGGGAGCGGCCGGCCGACGGGATCCCGCAGGACATCGCCGAGCACATGCGGCTGATGTGCGACATCGTGGTGCTGGCGTTCCAGACCGACACGACGCGGATCACGACGCTCAAGCTCAACAACGACCACAGCGCCCTGCGGTTCCCCAACCTGCCGAAGCATGGAGGCAAGCCGGGCGAGGGGATCGACTACATGATCCATCACCTGCTCTCGCACACCGACACCGAGGACTACCTCCGGGTCAACCAGTTCCTCATCGGCCAGACGGCCTACATCGCCGGCCGGCTCGACGCCATCCGCGAGGGGGACCGGACGCTGCTCGACAACACGATCCTGCTGCACACGTCGAGCATGCTGCATGGGAACCACGACAACTCCCGGCTGCCGGCGGTGCTCGTCGGCGGCACCGGCGCGGGCCTGCAGGGCGGCCGGTCGTTGGACTACGGCACGAAGCCTGATCGGCAGATGTGCCGCCTGTTCCTCTCGCTGATGGACCGGATGGGTCACCGGCTCCCCGAGTTCGGCGACGCCAAGAGCCGGCTCGACGAGGTCTGATACGGCTCACACTTGAAACGTGCGCGGTTCGCTGGTCGGGGTTACCCATGCCCCATCGCCGGGCGTTCACGGATGCCCTCGTGGCATCCGCTCACTCAGACCGGCCTGCGCTTCGCCATCCTGGCTGCGCTGGGCCGCTCAAGCCGGCTCTTGGGGCATGGGCAACCCCTTCCTGTCCGCTGGGGCAGCGGTGTCTTTTGGTGCGCGAGAATCAAGTGTGAGCCGCATGACGCCGCGCCACCGGGCCGCTAGCCCTTCTTGCGGAATCCCGCGCCGTCGAGAGCGTGCCCCTTCATCAGCCGGTAGAGCGTGCCCCGGGGGAGCCGGGCCTCGCGGGCCGCGGCCGACACGTCGCCCGCGTGCCGCGTGAGCAGGTCCGTCAGATACTGCTTCTCGAACCGCGACACGTACTCGGCCCGCTGGGCGAAGAAGCCCTGCCCGCCGGGCTCGGCAGCACTCCCCCGCCCCGCGGCGGCCACGACCTCGTCGGGCAGGTCGTCGAGGCCGGCGATCGGCGACCGCGTCATGGCGATCGCCCGCCGGACGACGTTCTGCAGTTCGCGGACGTTGCCCGGCCAGTGGTAGCCCCTGAGCACCTGGTAGACGTCGGTCGACAGCCCCCCCGCCGCCCGCCCCATCTCCTGCGCGGCCCGGTTGGCGAACGCCTCCGCCAGCAGACCGATGTCGTCCCCCCGGGAGCGCAGCGGGGGAAGGTCGATCCGCACGACGTTGATCCGGTAGAACAGGTCGCGGCGAAACTCCCCGCTTTCGACCATCTGGTCGATGTTCCGCGACGTGGCCGCCACCACCCGCACGTCCACGGCGTTCTCCTGGCGGGCCCCCACGCGGCGGACGCGGCGCTCCTGGAGGACCCGCAGCAGCTTCGCCTGCAGCGGCAGCGGCAGTTCCCCGACCTCGTCGAGAAACAGCGTGCCGCCATCGGCGAACTCGACGAGCCCGATCCGCCGGGCGTCGGCCCCGGTGAAGGCGCCGCGCTCGTGGCCGAAGAGCTCGCTCTCGATCAGGGCGTCGGGGATCGCGCCGCAGTCCACCGGCACGAACGGGCCTGCCACCCGGCGGCTGCGTTGGTGGATGGCCCGGGCGACGAGCTCCTTGCCGGTACCGGTCTCCCCGCTGACGAGCACGTCCACGGAACTGCCCGCGATCCGCTCGATGACGGAATACACGTCGCGCATCGCCGGGCTCTCGCCCAGAAAACCCTCGAACGAGTAAGGCCGCTCGACGGCTCGCCGGAGCACGTCCTCGGCCGCCCGGCGGCGCGAGGCCTTGAGGAGCCTGACGAGCGCGTCCTCGAGGTCGGTCTCGACCCGGGCGATGTCGAGGTAGTCCCCCGCGCCTGCCTGCAGGCAGGCCCGGGCGGTGTCGATCCGCGGCCGGGCGTCGATGATCACGACCGGCAGCTGCGGGTCGGCCTTGTGGAGCGCGGCATGGACGGCGTCGGCCGCCGGCCCGCTCCGGGAGGTGGCGATGCCGAGGTCCCAGGAATCTCGCGACAGCCTCCCGAGCGCGGCGTCGAGCGAGGTCTCGACCCGGACCTCGAGCGGCTGCAGCCGGGCCACGAGGCGGCCGTAGGGGAGCGCATCGGCCCCGGCGGAATCGATGATGAGGATGCGCGGTTGCTGCAAGGGACGCCCCGAACGACACGGAGCCGCGTCGGCCGCCTACCCACGCCTGCCGCGGAGAGTATGCAACTGCGGCGTGGCCGGGGCAAGCCGGCGCCGTGCTTTCGCGGCCGGATCGCTCTGGTACATTTTGCAGGAGTTCTCCCTGCGGTCCGGCGGGTCGCCCGTTCCGGACCACGATCCGCGCCGCGCCCCTGCGAGCTTTTGTCATGGCCATCGACACCTATTCCCCGTGCCCCGGCGGCACCGGCAAGAAGATCAAGTTCTGCTGTCCCGACCTCGTCGGGGAGATCGAGCAGCTCGACCGGCTCATCGAGGGTGAGCAGACCTCTGCGGCCCTCGGCGAGGTGACGAAGCTCGAGGAGAAGCATCCCGGCCGCCCCTGCCTGATGGCGGTGCGCACGAAACTCGAGCTTGCCTCCAAGCGGTTCGCGGAGGCGGCCACGGCGAGCCGGAAGTTCCTCGACGCCTTTCCGGACAACCCCATGGCCCTCGGGCAGGCGGCGGTGACCGAGGCCGTGGCGGGACGGGTGCAGGAGGCGGCCGTGCTCTTCGACCGGGCTCGGGAGCGAGTGCGGGAAGTCACCGCCGCCCCCGAGGCGAACGCGCTGGAGGATGCGGAACTGGTCAAGGTCGCCGCGACGCTCGTCCAGGCGGGGGCCCAGATCGGGCACGTCGGCTTCGCGCAGGGCATCATGGACTGGCTGGCCGCGGAGAACCGTGGCACCCGCGAGGAACGGCGGATGCTCGCGGCGATCCTCGGTTCGTCCGGCATTCCCGAGGCCCTGCGGCCTCGGGTGCAACTCATGGAAGCCCCGGCAGACGCGGCCTGGCGGGAGCCGTTCGCCGCCGTGGTCGCCGCGGCCCGTCAGTGGCGACTGTCGGCGGCGCTGGCCGGCTTCCGTAGCCTCGAGGCCGTCGCCGGCCCGAGCCGCGCCCTGCAGACGAACATCGCCCTGGTATGCGAGCAACTCGCCCGGCCGGTGGCGGCCGCGGAGGCGTGGCTCGCCGTCGCCCGACTGCCCGACGTGTCCCCGGACGACGCCGTCGACGCGACCGGTCGGGCCATCGCCCTCGAGACCGAGGCCGACCCCGATCGGTCGCCCCAGGTGCAGTTCGCCAACAGCATCGGCACGCTCACGGTGCCGGCGGGAGAGGAGGGGGTGGCGGCGATCGACCTCCTCGAGGACCGCATCCGCCACGACCCGCGGTGCGAGCCGGCCGCGTTCGACCGCTCGGCCTGGGTGTCGCGCGGGGCGGCGCCGCCCCGGTCGATGTGGCGGATCTACGACAGGCCCACGACGGGCAGCGAGCCCGCCCGGCTGCTGGCCTCGCTGTTGATCTTCGGCCGGCAGACCGACCGCGAGCCGGAGGCGGTGCTCCAGGGCTTCGCGCCCGACGTGGTCGAGGCGACCCCGGCCGCCAGCGGCATGCTCGGCTGCACGTTCGTCCCCGACACGCCCGCGGCGGACGAGCAGCTGCCGATGACCACGCCGACGAACTGGCTGCTCGGCGCCCAGTTCCGGCCGCCGCTGGCCGATCCCGCCGGCGACGCCGCGGCCTTCGATACGGCCATGACCAGCGTGCGCCGGGCCGTCGCCCGGCGGTTCGTCGATGTCTGGCCCGACACGGCGCTGCCGGAACTGCTCGGCAAGACGCCGCGCGAGGCGCTGCGGGATCCGGAGGGAGCCCGGCGTCTGGAATCGCTGATCAGCATCGGTGAGGCCACGGCCCGGCGGCAGTCGATGCGCGAGGCGTGGGCGGACATCCGCAGCCGGCTGGGCATCGCCGCGCCGGCCCCGATCGAGTCGCGGCGGCCCCACGGGGGGGTGCCGCCGCTCCGCTGGCACCGGCTCGACATGGGGGCGCTCGACCACGACGACCTGCGCGACCTGTTTCTGACCGCGGTCAACGCGGGCTTCACGCGGGCGGGGGACGCCGCCGCCGAGGCGCTGCTGGCCCGCAGCGACGCCATTCCCGAGGAACGCTGGGAGGCTCTCGGCGTCCTCGAGGAGCAGGCCGAGACCACCGGCCGGCAGCTCGAACTCCTCGGCATGATGCGGGACGTGGGCCGCACGCTCAGGGCCAACGTCGGCATGCTCGACGTGGCCGAGCTCCGGATCCGGCTGCAGCGCGGCGAGCAGGCCGAGCTGATCCGGCTCCTCGACCGGCTGCGCCGCGAGCACGGCCGCGATCCGCAGGTCATGCAGGGTCTGGCGGAGGTGCTGATGGAGGCGGGCATCGATCTGTCCGCCCTGGCGGGCCGGGCCGGCGCGGGCATGCCCGCGGCGGCCGGCACGCCGGGGGCTGCGCTGCCTCCCGCGGCCGCGGCGCCGGGGAAGATCTGGACGCCCGGGGGCGAGCAGGCGGGCGGCGGCGAGAAGAAGTCGCTCTGGACACCGGGGTGAGGACCGGCGTTCGTCCGGCAATGGTGGCCGCGTGGACCGGGCATCCGCGTTCGACGTGTCGGCGATGCGGCGGGCCATCGAGCTCGCCGGGCGGGCCGCGGGCTGCGTCGAGCCGAACCCGATGGTCGGCGCCGTCGTTGCCAACGCCGGCACGATCGTCGGCGAGGGCTGGCACGAACGGTTCGGCGGGCCGCACGCCGAAGTCGCGGCGCTCGCCGCGGCCGGCGCGGCCGCGCGTGGCGGCACGCTCTACGTGACGCTCGAGCCCTGCTGCCACCACGGCAAGACGCCCCCCTGCACGGAGGCGATCGTGGCCGCCGGCATCGCCCGGGTCGTGGTGGCGGCGGACGATCCGTTTCCGCAGGTCGCCGGCGGTGGACTGGCGGCGCTGCGCAGGGCGGGGATCGTGGTGGACGTCGGCACGCTGGCGGCGGAGGCCCGCCGGCTCACCGCCCCCTACCGGACGCTCGTCGAGCAAGGAAGACCGTGGGTGATCGGCAAGTGGGCGATGAGCCTCGACGGCCGGCTGGCCGCCGCCGATCCCGCCGACCGCTGGATCTCGTCGGCCGCCTCGCGGGCGGTCGTGCATGCCATCCGCGGTCGCGTCGACGCGATCGCCGTCGGCATCGGGACGGCGCTGGCCGACGATCCGCAGCTCACGCCCCGCCCGCCCGGCCCGCGCCGTCCGCTGCGGATCGTGCTCGACAGCCGCTGCCGGCTGCCGCTGGACTCGAACCTCGTGCGAACGAGCCGCGAGCTGCCGGTGCTCGTGGCCGCCGGTCCGGCCGCGCCGCCGGACCGCATCGCGGCCCTCGAGGCCGCCGGCTGCGAGGTCTGGCGGTCGGCCGCGGACGACGAGGTCGCGCGGCTCCGCGACCTGCTCGCGGAGCTCGGCCGCCGCCGGCTCACGAACCTGCTCGTCGAAGGGGGGGCGGGCGTGTTCCGCAGCCTGTTCGCCAGCGGGATGACCGACGAGGTCATGGCCTTCGTGGCCCCGCGGCTCATCGGCGGCCCCGAAGCCGGCGTCTCGATGCCCGCGGTGCCGGAGATCGACATCGAGGAAGTCGCACATCCGGGGGGCGACCTCCTCGTGCGCGGTCGCGTTCGTCCCCCGGCCGCCGGCCCGTCACCGGCCCCCTGAACCGGCCTGTTTCGCGGAATTTCCGCCTGCCCTTGCATTCCGGGCGGCCGGAAAGGACGATCTTGAGTTTCCCCGGTTTCCGACCCGCACCGGCCGCCTCTGGCGCCGACGGGTCACGTCGATTCGAAGGAACTTCGTCATGCGCACCAAGAGCGTCGTCCCCCGGCTGCGAGCCAAGAAGCGTCTGTTCAAGCGGGTCAAGGGGTCGGTCGGCGGCCGCCGCCGGCTGCTGCGGACGGCCAAGGAATCGATCATCCGCGCGGGGGTCTACGCCCGGCGCGACCGGCGCCGCAAGAAGCGCGACTTCCGCCGGCTGTGGATCGTGCGAATCAACGCCGCGGTCCGCGAACGCGGCATGCGGTACAGCCAGCTGATCGCCGGCCTGGAGAAGATCGGCTGCGAACTCGACCGGCGGACGCTCGCCGAGATGGCGGTGGTCGATCCGACCGGGTTCGACACCGTCGTCGCGGCCGTGCGCCAGGCGCTCGGCCTGCCGGAGCCGGCCGCGGTCGCGTGACGCCGTGACAGCCGTGTCGCTCGACTCGTTTCGGGAAGAGCTGGAGCGATTCCGTGCCGCCGTCGTGGCGGCGGTCGAGGCGGCCGCCGACGCAGATGCGGTCGAGGCGGCGCGGGTCGAGTTCGTCGGCGCCCGCAGCGGTCGCCTGAAGGCGATCCAGAAACTGCTCGGCGGCATCGCCCCCGCCGACAAGCCCGCCGCCGGCCGGCTGTTCAACGAGACGAAGACTGAGGTCGCCGACCTGCTCGCCGCCGCCCAGGCCCGACGGCCCGGCGCGGCCGCGGCCGCCCGCCCCGCCATCGACGTCACGCTGCCGGGCGACCCACTGCCTCTCGGGCACCTGCATCCGCTCACGCAGACGATCCGCCGCGTGCAGGAGATCATGGGCCGGCTCGGCTTCGAGAGCGTGGACGGCCCCGAGGTCGAGGACCAGTGGCACAACTTCGAGGCCCTGGCGATCGGGACCGAGCACCCGGCCCGCGACCCGCTCGACAACTTCTATCTCGCCGTCGCCCGGGGCATGGACCCGCTCCTGCTCCGGTCGCAGACGAGCACGGTGCAGATCCGGACGATGGAGTCCCGCCAGCCGCCGCTGCGGATCGTGTCGCTGGGCCGCGTCTACCGCCCCGACACGGCCGACGCCACCCACTACCCGATGTTCCACCAGGTCGAGGGCCTGCTCGTCGAGCCCGGCACGACGATGGCCCACCTCAAGAGCGTGCTCCGGCTGTTCGCCTCGAGCTTCCTCGGCGGCGACGTCCACGTCCGCTTCCGCCCCTCGTTCTTCCCGTTCACCGAGCCGAGCGTCGAGGTGGACATGGAATGGGGCGGCCGCTGGATCGAGATGGGGGGCGCGGGGATGGTCGATCCGGCCGTGCTCGAGGCGGTGGGCTACGATCCCGACGCCGTGTCGGGCTTCGCCTTCGGCCTCGGCGTCGAGCGGATCGCGGCCCGGCGGTACGGCGTCGCCGACATCCGTGATTTCTACCGCAACGACGTCCGCTTCCTCCGGCAGTTCTGACCTCCGGGCCGGCCCGCGCCATGATCATCTCCACCACCTGGCTCGCCGATTACCTGCAGCTCCCCGCCTCGGCCGACGCATTGGCCGAGCGGCTCCTGCTGGCCGGGCTGAACCACGAATCCACCCGCCCCGTCGGCGACGACACGGCCGTGGAACTGGAGGTGACGAGCAACCGTCCCGACTGCCTCGGCCACATCGGCGTGGCCCGCGAGGCGGCGCTGCTCTTCGACCGGCCGCTGCACCTGCCCGATCCGCGGCCGCTGGAGTCGGCCACGCCGGCCGGCGCCGGCATCGCCGTCGAGATCCAGGCGGGGGACATCTGCCCCTGCTACACGGCCCGGCTGCTGCGCGGCGTGCGGATCGGGCCGAGCCCGCGCTGGCTCGTCGAGCGGCTCCAGACGGTTGGCGTGGCGAGCGTCAACAACGTCGTCGACGTCACCAACTACGTGATGCTGGAGACGGGCCAGCCGCTCCACGCCTTCGACCTGGCGAAGATTCGTGGCCGACGGATCGTCGTCCGCCGGGCCGGGGACGGGGAGCCGTTCACGGCCATCAACCACAAGACCTACGCCCTCGACGCCCGGATGTGCGTGATCGCCGACGCCGAACGGCCGGTGGCGCTGGCGGGCGTGATGGGCGGCGCCGACACGGAGATCGGCGCC
>Ga0315902_10012320_pt1 | contig 11143 bp, 10 predicted proteins | sample LakEriMetagenome_9_FD_203523 | JGI IMG/M metagenome (GOLD analysis project Ga0315902, IMG submission 203523) | Freshwater fungal communities from buoy surface, Lake Erie, Ohio, United States - Buoy 12 MA117 | ecosystem: Environmental > Aquatic > Freshwater > Lake > Lake biofilm | place: USA...
TCCGTTGCCGCCAACTGTGCTGGTTCCAGCAAGTCCTACAGTTCCAGCACCACCACCACCGCCCCCGCCAGTATTAAGCGTGGTAGAACCGCCGCCGCCAGCATTACCTTGCCCAGAAGTGCCAGCACCTCCTATGCCTTCAACTTGATTTCCGTAACTGCCACCACCACCACCAGAGCCGCCTGTAGCACCATTCATAATTCCAGTAGCCGCACCACTAGCACTGTATGCTCCACCGCCGCCGCCGCCTAAAGCAACTATGTTTCCTGTGCTTGCGCCAGACGATGCGGCAAGTAAAACAGAATTACTACCAGTTGTACCTTTTGTTGCCGCACCACCACCAGCACCACTAGCGCCTACAGTAACCCAAAGTTGAGTGCCAGCAGTTACGCCAGAAAAACCAGCAAGCAATCCTCCACCCGCACCACCTCCTGCACCAGCACTTCCGCCACCGCCACCTCCGCCAGCCACAACCAAATACTCCACACTAGGAGGCGCAATACCTGTCCAGGTTTGATTCTTAACTGCTTGATGGACTTGGCTTAAAGTCCACATTCCTGAGTAGAGTGGCATATTATTATGTTGGTGAAGTTACTTCAACCCATGCTGTTGTTGGTTCATCCCAGCGATACATCTTATTGTCTGTTGGCATAGCAACTGGTGCTGACCACAAGCATGTGTCTTCATTCAGAACCCATGATGCATATGGTTTTGGTGGAATGAATGCATCACGACCTGAATCGTATGTGTACCCAATACCTGCATAGTTCTTACGCAATGGACGGCCTTCTGGATGCTGACCACCTTGTGTGTTATATGAGGTCTGAACCCACAATGCTGGGTCACCCCAATGTCCTGTGTTTAATGTTTCTTGGTCGATAACAATTACTTGTGTAACGATACCATTTTCTACTTTAGCAAAATGTGCCATTTAAAATCTCCTTAAAAAGTTACTGTTCCCGATGAGGTCCATGTATATATTTGATATCCTGATGCATAGTTGACTTGTACGTTTCCTGTGACGGACTTTGGTGGTGATAATGTTCTGAGGTAACGGATGATTACAATGCCTGAGCCACCGTTGCCGCCAGCACTAGAAAAAGGAGTAACAGAATAACCTGCTCCTGCGCCTCCACCACTTCCAGTATTTGAAATAGCTGAAGTTGCGGAAATTGTAGATGTAGCACCATCTGCGTTAGCGCCTGCTCCATTGCCACCACCAACAACTCCTAATCCAATAAGTTCTGAGCCGTAGTATGTACTACCACCGCCACCGCCAGCGTAGAAAACTCTTTGACCTGTAATGGTTGAGCAAGTACCTGTACCGCCAGAACCTGCTCTATTTTTATTACCACCACCATAAGTAGCATTACCACCTACTGAGCCAGAGCCACCGCCACCGCCACCTTGATATCCATCTACAGTAATTTCATAACCTCCAGCATAACCTTGTCCAGAAGTTCCTGCGCCGCCTCCCGATGGCGCTGTTTGACCACTATTACCACCACCAGAACCACCGCTTAATGCTGCACCTCCACTACGATATGATTTACCGCCACCGCCACCGCCAATAGATGTTATTGAACTAAAAACTGAATTTGAACCAGAAGTTCCAACACCCGATGAAGTTGAGGACGCTGGGCCACCAGAGCCACCAGCACCTACGGTTATAGTCAGAGTGGAACCATTGACAACAGGAAAATTAGCGGCTTGCAATAAACCTCCCGCACCGCCGCCACCACAAGCACCATTGGTATCGCTTGCACCACCTCCACCACCAGCAACCACAAGGTATTCAACCGTGGAAGGTGGCCCACTAAACGGGTCATAGTTTGCGGATAAAAATCCGCCTTGATAACTACTCATCTCAACTCCATTATTTTGGCCAGTTAGCAGAACTTACTGCTGTAATAAAATCTGGCATATTAGTAGCCGCAGTAACCGCAGCAATCAATCTATCACACTCAGTTAAAATAGCTGCACGTTTAGTAACAACGTCAGCAGGTATATCTATGTTGCGTTCAAACTTACGAATGGCCATCCAATCAGTAGAGGCCAACATTGAGTTTGCAGTATGTTTAAACTGTGTAATGTAATTTGTTTTTAAACCAAATGTTGTAATAGGTTCTGTAGCACCCTCCGGTGTTACTGTTACATCTTCTAGTGCCTTTGGTGTATTGACATATTCTCTTGTAACAGATTCAGCACCAACTTCATACTTGTCAAAGGTTACCCAATAGAAGCGTTCGTCTTGTTTGTTACCATCAATAATAGGTTTAGCACCATGTTGAATGGCATATAGATGTGTTGGTTGAAACTCATTAGGAAACAGAGTTTGTAGTTCACCCACTTGAGTGATTTCGTTATTGTTTGTTAATAGTGCGTACATTGTTTTTCCTGTTATCGGGCCAAGGAGTATTTGAATGGGTTGGAAGCAAAGGCCATGTAAATGTATGTGCCACCACTTGTATTTTGTCGTGAATCAGATGTTCTTATTTTAAACCCGTTAGACAATATATCAATTGAATAAGATGTTTCTTCAGCATCAGAAGAATTTGTTTTTAATGTTGCGCTTGCGACATTGTATGAGCTTCGTGAAGAATCCCAAATAAACCAACTATTGATATCATTAGATTGCTTAATTAATACATACGCAGGACGGAAACCAGTATACACAGAAGGCCCATCAGCAGAACCATTGCCTGTGTAAGAGCCAAACTTGCTATATCCCACTACTTCTGCAAAGCAGTAAGCGACATAAGTACCACCGTTTATATTAACAGCATCAAGACTTGAGTTAGATTGTGTCAATGTAAAAGTGGTAGGTGTAACAGCGCTTATGAAACCCGCATTTCCTCCACTTCCTAGGTATTGAGTCGCAGCTGTATTTAAAGCAATGTTATACCCTGCTGTAAGTCCAGAATGATAAACACGCCAATCGTATACGCCGCCACTTCGTGATTTTAAAATAATCATTGATGGCGTAACATCAAGTCCATGCCCAATAGTAGCTCCTGATGTGCCATTTCCCGTATAGGTTACCACACTAAACTCAGACGTAGGGTTTACACTTGTTGTTGAAGCAATTGTACCTAATCGGTTTGTTACGGCAGTACCGCCGGCTTTCCAGTTCCATGCGACATAGGTTGAACCACTAACATTAGTTGAGCCATTAGTTCCAGCGATTTCTGTCCCTAATGTAAATCCATTTGAATTAAGTGAAGTTAATCCAGTTCCAGCGTTAGAAGTTCCTTCTGCGTCTATTGAATCAGACCAAAGTACCTTTGTTACTCCACGAATAACATCAAATAGGGTATTTCTGCTTACATTGCTCCGCATTTTTATCCACACCAAATCTGGTTGGAATCCAGTAGTAATGCTTTGCGTTGCGTTAGTACCTGTGTAAGTTACAGGCGCAAAATAACTTGTAGCCAAAGTTTCACCTGTTGAACCAATTGCCGGTGTTGGTAAATTGGTTGTGCAAAGTGCTTTGTATCCTGATGGTGCTGTATATGCAAATGCTCGTTGACCGAAATTGTGTGTGCAACTATCAGTTGTGTCGAATCCACTTGTTGCTGGATTCAATGTATATCCAGATAGATTTGTGTATGCGGCATTTGTTCCGGCAGAAGGTGATCCACTTGCAAACCAAGTGCCATTTTTACCCCACCAAATTTTGCCTGTGTCCATATCCAAAGCAACCATCATCACATCGTTTTGAGCAAATGAAGAACCATAGGTAGTACCAGCTCCTGTGTTGTTTCTTCTATCTCCATTTGATGCGTATACACCCCAAGAATTTTGATATGCACCAACGTAACTGCTACTTGGATTGGTAGTCACATTGTATGCGTTGTCATCAACTCCATGCATAACAGATTGCGTTGTACCTGTTATTGTTACTTCCCAATACCATTTTCCACTTGAAACACCAATAGTACCTCTTGCTGAATTCCAACCACCAGAAGCAGTTACTTGGTCTAAGTTACCATTTGTTAAAGTTACTGTTGATCCTTTATTTACAGGATTCATTGTGTTGTAATTGCCTCGCACGCTACCGCCAACACCAGTATCAAAACCATATTGTGTTGGAGTATCCACTAGAGAATCATTCCCTGCTCCGGCTGTTACACTAAAGTTATTAGGTGTCCAGTTGTTGCCGTTAGGTGAGTAGTCTTTACCTAATGTAGAGGCTGTTGTATTACTATTGTCTGAGAAGTTTAGATAAAAACCATTGGTACCATATGTACCCAAGTAACGAATTGGTGCCCATACACCTGTGGTTGTGCTTGTCGCACCAAAGGATGCTGGTGTCAAGGCTTGACCATCAATGAAGTTAATATCGGTTAAATATGCATTGAGGTACTGAATTCCTGATGTGCGAGTGCCAATAAAATGAGCATACGTCATATTAAAAGCAGTTTGTAAATTTTGAGCAGGGTATAAAGGAGATGATGTATTTGTTACATCTACACCATTAACATAAATTTTAATTCTGTTGGTTGATGTTGCTTGAGTTGTATCAACCGAATAAACAATGTGATACCAAGCAGATGGGTCACGAAATACTGCTGTTGTTCCAACACTTGCAATATTTGTACCAGAGCCATCAACTTCATAATAATAAAAAGCGTTACTATCAAGAAAATACATAAACGCTTCGTTCACGGCACCGCTTTGTGCCGCAGACATAATCATTTGATATGTCGATAGCGTAGAGCGTTTCATCCAAGCACTAAATGTCCAAGTTCTACGGTTTGTAGCACTTGCAGGTGTGCGTGTTAAATTAGTAGAGTCAGCACTATTAAAGCGCAAGCTGCGTGAGATTTGATGTGATGTATTATAAACAACTGGTAATATTGGAGCCAGTGTTCCTGATGATGTGAAAATGTGAACTATGTGTCCGTTGGTGTAGTTGATTGTACCACCAGAAAAGAATTGTACATTGCCTGGATAACGGACTACAACAATGCCTGAGCCGCCTGAGCCACCAGCGTAAAAAGTTGGGTTGCTATAACTAGCGGCTCCACCGCCACCACCTGTATTGATTCCCCCATTTGTGCCTGCCGTTAATGTAGAACTACCGCCACCACCAACACCACCTGAACCGAAACCTGTGTTAATACTATTGGAAAATCCACCGCCACCACCGCCGCCATAGGTCGTTACTGTGCCAGTGATAGCTGATGCAATACCAGCACCGCCATTGCCACCAACAGCAGCTGCGACTAAACCAACTGTGCCTGCACCGCCGCCACCGCCACCGTTTGATGCACTACTTAAACCACCAGCGTTACCTTGCCCAGCAGTGCCTTGACCATTAGCGATAGTAGAAAGTCCACCACCGCCACCAGAACCACCATTATTTTTAGCCGCAGAAGCTGTGTAATTAGCAATGCCAGCGCCGCCACCTAATGCACTGATGCTGCCAAAGACAGATGCTAGACCTTGTACGGCATTGTCTCCGCCTGATGTACTACCAACACCACCTGTGCCAATAGTTACTGTATAAGAAGTGCCAGCCGCAACAGTAGCAATACCTGTTAATACACCACCCGCACCACCGCCGCCTGTGTAACCACCACCGCCACCACCAGCGACAACAAGGTACTCAACCCATTTAGGTGCAATATAGCCCGACCATGCACCTTGTCGTAGAGCTTCGACTTGTTGTTTGAGAGTAAATAAACCGTTTGCCATTGATTATCTTAAAATGTAATTGTACCTGATGCTATCCATTTATATACTCGCCATGCGCCAGCAATATATGTCTCAGGTGATCCAGTTGTTGATGCTGCAGGAGCTAAGTATGCTGGGTAGCGAATGATGACGATACCAGAGCCGCCAGCTCCGCCTGTAAATCCAGTTGGATCTGTATTACCAGCACCACCACCTCCGCCGCCAGTATTTGCAAAACCAGATGATCCGTTTGTGCCTACACCACCAATGCCTCCGCCTCCAGCTCCTGCTGGACTTGGACCACTTTGAGTTCCAGCAATTGGATAAGTTCCGCCAGAGCCGCCACCAGCATAAAAGACTTGAGCGCCAGAAATTGACGATGATACTCCTGTACCACCAGCTCCTCCTCGTCTTGCACTAGCTTGAAGGGATACAGGAAATGCATTACCACCAACAGAACCGGCGCCACCACCACCACTGCCAGCGGTAAAGTTACCAAGTCCACCATTATTACCTTGGCCAAATACACCAATACCAAGAGATGTATTGTCATTAGATGAAGAAGTTGAGTTTCCGCCACCAGAACCACCACTACCTCCAGCGCCAGCCGAAGGAGCAGCTCCAAATCCACCACCTATTGCAGTAATTATACCAAAAACAGAATTTGATCCTTGTGCTCCAGCATTTCCACCAGCACCTACAGTTACAGTAATACTTGATCCAGCAACAACAGTATATCCAATTGCAGTAAGAAATCCACCAGCGCCACCGCCTCCACCACCAGATGAATTGGGTGAAGTAGAAGCACCACCGCCACCGCCAGCTACAACAAGGTATTCCACCGATGTTGGTGGTGGCCAATTGATGCCGTTAAGGCCGGCCGAAACAATTCCGCCCGTATATCTTTGAGACATTGCTTAAGAGATTTCTTCCCAAGAAATCAAACTGGCAAGGCCATTAGAAGTCCCGGATTTAATACCAATAGATTCGTTTTCTTCCAAATAGAATGATGTTGATTTATCAATGATAATCAAAGAAGCATTACCTGGAACTGAGATTGCTTGTGCAATTGGGAATCCTGAACCAGTCAAAGCAGCACCAGTATAGACGTTAACTGTTACTGTAACAGCATTAGCATTAGTCTCTCTGTTAGCTACCATGATAGTATTAACTTTGTATACTTTACCACTTGAAGCTGGATTGCTAAGCAAACCAATCTCACTTGTGGTAGACAAGGTCATGTTGTTTGAATTTGCATTAATCAACGATACGTTGACAATATTAGGTGCGGCCATTTAGTTTTATCCTCCGAATACAATAGCCATCGCTATTGCCTTTCCTGTTGTTGCACCTGGTGATGCAAGTTTTGCGTTTGTAATTGTTCCGTCAACGATGTTGTTTGCGTTGATAGCTGTCAGGCCAATCTTATCGCCAGTCACAGCAGCTGTTGCAATCAGATTAGATGTGATTGCTGTTAAACCTATTTTATCACCAGTAATTGTTGCTGGCGCAATCTTGTCACCAGTAATAGCATTCGTCTGAATCTTAATTGTAGATACAGAGAAGTCTGATGGAATATGTGGACTAGCACCAAGTCCAAGGAACAATACTTGAATATTATTTGTGCCTGTTGGTGGTGCTTCTGAGAAGATAAGTGTCGTACTAGATAACGAATATGTATCTGTATGCTGGCGAATACCACCAACGAACACTAGAATCGAAGCAGTAGTTACTGGTGCTTCACGCAAGGTGAAGTTAACCGTGCTATTGTCACCATTGAAGGTGTCTATAGCAAAGGTTGCTGAAGTTGTTAGATTGCCGATGTATGCCATATTGCTTTATTTATAAGTTATTGGTTGGCCAATTTTGAGAACCGACCACAGTAATTAGGTCTTCAACGCTATTTGTGCCTTCAATAGCGGTCTTCAATCTATTGTATTCTGTAATGACTGCGGCACGATATGTAGCTACATCAGTTGGAACAGCCACATCACGTTCTACTTTGCGAGTAATCATCCAATCGGTTGGTGCAAGATGTGAATTGGCAAAACTTTTAATCTGTTGGAGGTAATTATATTTCAAACCTCTTGTTGTGAGTGATTTAGTTGTATTAACCATAGTCTGAGTTGAATCATCAAAAACTTCAACAACTACATTCTCTATAACATCTTCTAAGGCCTTTGCAGTATTCACATAGGTGCGAGTTACAATACCATCACCAACTTGATATGAATCTGGTGTTACCCAATAGAAGCGTTGGTCTTTTTGTTCACCCTCAACGATTTCAAATACACCGTGTTCTGCTTTCCATCCTGCATCAGGACCAGCTGGTGGGAATGATGTTTGTGGAAAAAGTGTTGGCAATTCACCAATACTTTTTACTTGATTATTTTTTACGATTGCGTACATTGTTTTTCCTATTGTGCAAGAGCATATTTAAATGGTGAAGAAGCAAAGGCGGCATAGATAAAAGTTCCACCATTTTCATTCACATCATCACCAGCTGATATTTCAAATCCATTTGCTGTTTGTAAGAATGGGCCTGGATAAGATGCGTATTCTGTATCTGATGTATTTGGCGATAGATACACTCTGCGAGGATTAACAATTCGCCAATTAGTTCCACTTGAACTTGTACGTTTAACTAGAATTAGTGCCGGAGTAAATCCTAGATAAACAAAGTTTCGGTTTGTGTTTCCATTGCCTGTGTAAGTGCCAATCTTGCTATAACCTTCTATTGATGCAAAACAATATGCAACCTGAGTGTTTCCATTGTTATCGTTGTATTGGAATACAGTTGAAGTCGGTGCGCTGTATCCAATGTTTGCAAATGCAGCTGTTGAATTTAAAACACCATACTGCATTGAGCCAGTAATGATATCAGTCATTGTAATCCAACTACCAGAACCATTTCGCACTTTTACAATAATCAAAGATGGTTTGACACCAAGTCCATGACCAACAGTCTTAGTTGTTCCATCTGCTGTGAATGTAACTATTGAAAAACCAGCAGTGGGATTAGCACTTACTGTAGATGAGATTTGTCCTGATGTATTATTTACGCCAGTACCGCCTGCTTTCCAGTTCCATGCGACATAAGAAGTTGCGTCTACATTAACTCCAGAATAAGTAGAGTCATTGCCTAACGAAAATCCATCAGAATTAAAAGAAGTAAGTGTTCCAGAACGAATGCCTTCGGCAACGGCTACATTGGTACTTAAAACATTATTAACACCACGGAGAACATCAAATAAGTTGTGATAATAAGTATTTACCCTCCATTTTATCCAAGTGAAATCAGGTTGAAATCCAACGCCAGTTATATTTTGAGCTGTTTGATTTGTGCCATTGTACAAAACAGTATTAAAAAACTTACCCGATTGAGTCGCAGTAGTCGCACCAATGGTAGGCGTAGGCAAGTTAGTTGTGCAAAGTGCTTTGAAGCCTGATGGGGCTGTGTAGGCAAATGGACGTTGGCCGAAGTTGGAATGTATTACACCACCTGTACTGTATGGTCTAGCAATAGGACAATAAGTTCCAGCTGTTAATGTGTAAGCAGGACTTGTTCCTGTTACTGGATTGCTAGAATCAAACCAAGTGCCGTTTCTACCAAAGAAAATTTTATTGTTATCAAGGTCAAAAGCACACATAAAAATGTCACCTGAAGTTAGTGCAACTCCATAGGCTGGTTGAACATTGTTATTTATTTTACTACCTTGTTCTAAAGTTTGGGCATAAGATAAAGCATCTTGACCCGGATATTTATCTGTAATAAATCCTTGCCCAATACCAACTGTTGTACTACTAGATGCAGTTGTCAAATTTGCTTCAAAATACCATTTTCCACTAGAAACAGCTATAGTTGAATTACCTCTTGTGAATGGTGATGATGTACCATTAAATTGTAAATTTCCATTAACAAGAGCACCACCTGAATTTGATAATGGATTCCATGTGCAGTAATTTCCCCGCACATTCCCACCCACACCAGTATCAGTTCCAAATGATGTTGGAACATCTACGACCGAATCGTTACCAACACCAGATGATACACTAAAATTATTAGGTGTCCAGTTGTTGCCGTTACCAGAATAGTCTCTACCTAAAGTGGTTGCAGTTGTGTTGCTATTATCTGAGAAGTTCAGATAGAAGCCGTTAGTGCCGTATGTGCCTGTGTAGGCTTTAGGTTGCCATACGCCTGTGTCTGCGTTGGTTTCTCCAAAGGATGATGGGGTTAAAGCTTGCCCATCAACCATGTAAACTTCGGTCATGTAAACGTCAGAATAATAAGTTGCCGTTGATTCCCTACCAATGTTTTGGGCTGAATTATTATTGATTGAGCCATCAAAGTTTTGTGTTGGCCAAGTTCCAGATATTGTTATTTGAGATCCATTTATATAAACTTTTACTCTGTTTGTTTCTGTTGCTTGTGTAGTGTCTTGTGCAACAACAATATGATACCAAGCTGAAACATCACGATAAACAGCAGTTGAAGTTAATCGTGTGTATGTTGAACCCTGGCCAACATCGACCCAAAAATAGTCTCCATCAAAAAAACCAATCTTTGATCCGTATGTGCCGCCATCAGCAGACATTAACTGTGGATAATTGCCGCCACTTAAAGCACTGCGCTTAACCCAACCACTCCATGTCCATGTTCTGCGATTTCCAGCACTTGCAGGAGTACGATTCAGATATGCAGAGTCAGCGCTGTTGAACCTTAAACTACGAGCACGACTACCACCAGCACCACTGGCACCACGCATCAATCTTCTAGGTGTAAATGCCATAATTTATGCTGTGTAACCAGTTAGAGAAGAACCACGCCATGTAGTTCCTGTATTGACTGTAGAGAAGATTAGAATATCAACACCATTCGTTGAGAGTGTTGGTGCAGTATTAGCTGGCCATCTAACTGAAGAAGGCCATGTAACTGTATAATTACCGCCATTGGCCAATTGCAATACAAAAGAAGAATCTCTGGACACAGGTGCACCAGTGAATATCCATGTAGATGTTCCTGCTGGTGTTGAGATGAAATAGTTTGCAAGTGCCACGTTGACTGTGTTACTTGTAGTTGCCAATGTTACCACGTTCATAGCAACACCACCATAAACATCTAGTGTCGTATTAGCGATTGCACCTGATGTATTACCAACGGCAAATGGTCCACTTGAGAATGTTGGAACGGCACTAAACGCTACGTTGGCTGAGTATGATACACGACCATCAGTACCAACTGTAATGACTGGAATCTGAGTTGCACCACCGTATGAACCAGCAGACACACCAGTTGTTGTTAGGTTGGATGAACCAATCGTTGCAGCGGCAATCTTATCACCAGTAATCGTATTATTATTAAACAGATTGCCAGTAATCGTGCCACTTGAAATTAAATTACCGAAAATTCTTGTTAGTGCCATTTGTTAATCTCTTTTAGTTATTCTTTATTTATGTCAGAAGG
>Ga0315902_10012326_pt1 | contig 11139 bp, 10 predicted proteins | sample LakEriMetagenome_9_FD_203523 | JGI IMG/M metagenome (GOLD analysis project Ga0315902, IMG submission 203523) | Freshwater fungal communities from buoy surface, Lake Erie, Ohio, United States - Buoy 12 MA117 | ecosystem: Environmental > Aquatic > Freshwater > Lake > Lake biofilm | place: USA...
TTGCTGGCGCTGGTGGCGGTGGAGAGGGTAACTGCTTGGTCAGCCATAAAGGTGTCCTTTCAAAAAGTGGGTGAGAATGAATCTGCGAGTGGAAGAAATCCGGGGCCGCGCTCGTCACGCGGCCCCGGTGTCAGGGTTAGCTGTCGGCGGTAGCGGCGAACTTCGCGAGGCCGAGCGGGTTCTTGACCGCGAGGCCGAAGATGGCGCTGATCACACCACGTGGGCCGCCGTCCAGGTCAGGCAGCGCCTTGTAGGCCCACTGCTTGTTGAACTTGAGCTCCATCATGGAGGGGTCGATGGCGTAGCCGCGGCGGGCATCGGCCGCACCGGCGGAGAAGCCGAGCCAGTTGGACAGCACGAGGTCGTAGGTGCCGAAGTCACCGGTGAAGCTCTCGATGGTGTCGCTCCACTTCGAGCCCTGGCCGCGATTGGTCTGGGTGATGGCGGTGAAGTTGGACACGGTGGGCGAGTAGCCGACCATTTCGGTGAAGCGGGCCTTGAGGCTGGTGCCGCACACGAACATGTAGGTGCCGCGTTTGCCGGTCTGGGCATACTGGCTCTTCATGACGTTGTTCACCACGGCGCGGGTCACGCTGGCAAGCGCGGTGGCGTCGATGCTGGCGGAGGGCGTGCGGAAGGCGGAGGGCACCGGAAGCACGGCTTGCGCGGTGCTGAGCGCCCACTTGCCGAGGCCGCGCGTCTTGTAAGGCACCGTGCCGTTGTCGGCCTGTGCTTCGTTGTCGCTGCCGAGAGTGGCTTCGACATCGCGTTTGCACTCGATGGTTTTCTTGGCGATGGCGCCAGCCATTTCGGATGCGAGGCCGGCCACGTCTGACACGTCCTGCGCCATCTCCGTGACCATCGGGGTGCGGCGCACCTTCTGGACGTAGTTGGAGAGCAGGCCGCGATTTTCGGCGGCGTCTTCGTAGGTGCTCACGTCGGCACCATCGACAACGCCGTCGGTGCTCGGGGTGGCATAGCTGTCGGCCTGCCAGTCAAAGCGGGTCTTGACGGCGGCTTTCCCTTTCGGGATGGCGGAGAGCAAAGGATAGTCCTTCGCGTCGATGTTGTAGATGGCGTCGGCGAGGTCTTCGCGGCGTCCCACTTGGGTGCGTTCAAAGGTGGCGGGCATGATCTTGGAAAAGGTGAAGTTTGAGGTTCAGGTTTTCCGCAAAAGGTCCGGGTCTCACAGGTCAGGCGGCATGCTTCAGACTGGCGACCGTGTTTTGCGCGAGGCTCATGGCGAGACTGGCAAAGGGTGCGGAGGCGTCAGAGGCAGATGCCTGGCGGCGAGCAGGCGGCGGGGGAGCAGGCGGGGCGACTTTCTTGGCGACGCTGGCGGCGGCGGGCTTGCTGCTGCCTTTCTTCACGAGTTCATAAGCACCGCTTTCGAGCAGCTTCGCCACGGCGAGGCGGCCCAGAAGAAGGGCGCGATGCGGGCTCAGGCTGATCTCAGGATGCTCGGACTCGATCTCTTTCACGAGGGCATGGCGGCTGCTGGTGGCATCGAGCACGAAGGGATACTTCCTGCTGGCGATGGCTTTCGCATCGGACTCCTTGGCCAGTCGGTCCTTCAGCACGCTGCGGGCTTTGTCGGCCTGCTTCAGTGCTTTCTCCATCTGGCGGCGGTATTGGCGCACCTGCTGCGGGGTGTATTCCACCTCGTTGCCTTGTGCGTCATTGCCGGTGTAGCCTTCCTGCTCGTGATCCTCGGCCCACTCTTTGGCGGCCTGCCATTGCGCTTCGAGCTGGGTCAGATCCTGCTCCGTTTTCACGGCCTCGAATCCTTCCGGCATGCCGTAGAGCGGCGTGCCTGCTGTGGTGCCTTGGCTTTCCATCTCCTGCACACGGGCTTGGATTTTCTCAAGCTGCTCGCGCAGTTCGCGGTTTTTGGCCCGCGTCTTGAAATTGTCCTTTTCCAGTGCCTTGAGCTTGGCGGCGGCTTCCTTCGTGTCCTCGGGAGCGTCGTCATTGTCGCCTGCTTCCCCGTCGTCCGCATCGTCGTTGGATTCGTCAGCATCCGATTCGTCCTCGGCGGTCACCTCGGCAGAGTCGTCCTCATCGTCGGGCAGGATCGCATCGCGGTCCTGATTGGTCCCGTCCGTGTTGTTGGACTCATCGGCGTCATCGGTTCCCGCGTCGTCGTCATCGTCGGCTGTCGAGGTGACAGGTGGAGACTTCGGTTTTGCGGCGGCTTGTGTCGGCTGGCTTTTGGCCTTGGCCTTCACCGGCTCTGTCTTGACTCCTTCCGCTGCACCCATCGCGGCCAACTGCTCGGCAACCGTGTGGCCGGCCAGTGACTCAAAAATGGACAACGGAGATCCGCCAGGACCGCCCTGAACGCCAGCTTCTACGGGTGCGTTCGAGCCCGTGCCGCCTGCGGAGGCGACATCACCACCTGCCGATCGGGCAGCCGGTGCGTTTGGAACCGCATAAGATGAGATGAACATAAGACGTGCGCCCTGCGCACGCCGCCACTGCATCACACCGCCTGCCTGCCGACAATCTCACGCGCTCCCGGTTTGCCCTCGTTTGCCACCGTTTGCCATGTTTTGCGGTCGTTTGCGGTTCAGTTTTCCGCTTTGGCCTCCGGCTTCTTCCGTGCCGTGAGCCGGATGATGTCCGCTCGCAAGTCCTTCAGGTATCGTGCCGCGCCGCTGGCCTCATCGCGGATGCGCGGCTCTTGATTGCGCACGGTCATCTCGGCATGCGCTTCGCCGATGAAGCATTCCAGCAAGCTCATCACGGCCCGCATCTCCCGCGTGTCATGCGTGGCTTCGAGTGCATCCGCAATCTGGCCTTCGGTCAAAGGCCCGGCCTCCATGCAGGTTTCAATGAGCAGGCGTTTGGCTGGGCGTGGCATGAGATCAATTATTCAACAACAGGTTTGAAACCGGTGCGCCCTACCTGCGCATTTTCCGTGCGCTGCTGGACGGCAAACTGGAAAGCGGCCATGCGACGGTTGAGCATCTCGGTGAACATGCCACCGGCGGCATAGGCCTGGGCCACGGCGGGGTTCTTCTGCATCTGCTCTTGATCCACCTGCAAACGGGTGGCGGCATCCATGCTCTCGGTGACGGTGGGCTCGACGCCGGTGAGTAGCATGGCGATGGCGGCTTTTTCCTCTTCAGCCTCGGCAGCATTGCGCTCGCTGAGGCTGCCGGTGACCAGATCGGCCAGGCCGGGATCAATGTTGTTGAGCAGCCACGACACGACGGGCACTGTGGGCACCTGTCCGGCGACGCCGGGAATGCTGAAGGCGTCCTTCAAAGCGCTCCAGCGCTTTTGCAGATACTCCATGTCCAGGCTCTTCACATCGAACTCCAGCACGAAATCAAAGCTGCCTGCGATCTCTTCGCGGGTGACCTGGAAGGGCTGTGGGCCATTGCCAAGCACGCGGCTGACATAGAGCGGGTCCATGAACTGCTGATCAAGCGCGAGGATGCGGCGCAGGATCTCACGCTCTTCCATGAGGGCTCCGGCGACGATCCATTGCTGGTGCATCTGCACCTTCGCCACGTCGATTTCGCGGTGATGCAGGCCGAGCAGATTAGCCACGTCCTTGCGGATCTCGTTGGCATCGAGGATGGTGCCTTGATCCAAGGGCGGCGGGCGCATGTAGTCGGCATCGCCGCCAGACTCGACGGGCAGCTTCGTGCCGGGCTCGTAGTCCCAGCGGGCACCACTGCCAGCACGGCGGCCCGTGACCTTGACGATGGGCATGGTGGCAAAGCTCGTGCGGTCCATGCTGGCATCGCGCGTGCTCTTGAGCAGGTATTGATGCGTGCCAACCATTTCCGGCACGCCGCGGCTCTCAAACAGCGGACGTGCCTTGTATTCACGACGCAGATCGACGTAGCAGCCGCCGTCAAAGTAGTAATCCAGCAAGCGGTTGACGAACACGAGTTCCTTGTCCGCTTTGCGGCGATCCTTGCCGACCAATGACGGATGCAAGATCAGCTCTTGCACGGCAGGATAGCCTTCCTCATCGACGGTCTGCACGGTGATGCGGAGCACCTCATACCAGGTCTGCTCGCGGTTGCGATAGCGGGCGGTGAAGGTGTCGCGGGCGGGCTCGTTCAGGATGCGCTCGACACTGGCGGCGGTGGTATTGAGCACGGCAGAGGTATCGACAACGGGCTTCGGTCCCATGTCCAGCAGGGCGTCGATGGCTTCCTCGTTCCAGCCGTCGGTCTTGGCTTTGGCTTTGATCTCGGGCTCGGTGTATTGCTCAACGTGCGCCACCCACGGGGCGCGGTCCACCTGGCCGCACCAGTGCGGGTAAAACACATCAATGCCGGGCAGGTAGGCGCGGACGCATGGTTTGCCGGGTTTGCGGTAGGGTGCCGTGAAAGTCACGCTGTCCTCAGTGCGCAATTCACGCGCCACACGCCGCGCCCGCACGGGCGAGAGCAGCGGGTGACGGCGGCGGATCATCGCGACGATGGGCGCGACATCTTCCGCCCGCAGCAAGTCGTTCAGCTCGGCCTCGGCAGCATCGGCAATGGCGAGCTGCTGCTCGGGTGTGAGCAGTTCGCCATCGGCGTCGATGGGTTGCATGCCTGCCTCGGCGGCTTGCAGGCGGGCCTCGGCGAGTTTGGTTTGCGTGTGATCTTGCACCAGATCCTCAATGCTGAGCGTGACCTGCGCCGTGCCCATGCGCTGCTCCCAGCCGACGTGCATCACGGCATGGCCCCAGGTGTGCTTGATCTGCCGGGCGAAATTGCGCTCGCGCCACAGCTCGGCCCGCAGGCGTTGCCGCGTCTCGTATTTCATCAGCGTCTCGACCTTCTTGGACGCGGCCGCATCACTGGCCTCCATGGCAATGACCTGCACCTTGGCGCTCTCGATCGCCAACATCTCCAGCATGGTGAGCTGGTCGATGGCTTCGCCTGCCAGATGCACGCGGGAATCGGCGGAGCCCTCGAAGGGGAACACTTTCTTGCCGTAGTTCGCGGCATGCTTGCGCCCATCCTGCGACTGCCCGGCCCAAACAGCCAGCGCGGTGCGCTCATGGTCCTGCATGTCCTGAATCCACGGCCCGAGATCGGTGAGCGAGAGCGTCATCTCGTCGATCACCCAGGTGGGATCGAGCGTTTCATCGGAGGCGACGACGTAGGTTTCGCCGGTTTCGAGGTCGGAAGTGAGCATGGCCGTGCGGGCAGGAATGGATCAAAGCAGCCCAAACTCCCGCAGCACAACGGCCTCATCATAGCGGTAAGCCGTCATGGTTGGCAAGAGGATTCTAGCCGGGCTGTCCTGCCGGCAGATGATCTTCCGCGCCGTGTGCTCGCCAATCCGAGCCCGCCGCGCATGCGCCATCACCTCCGCCCAGGTGATCAAGGTTTTCAACGCGGGCTTGCTTGGCGCTTTGGCGGCAGCGGTGGGTTTTGGGGTGGTGGTCATGGCTTTGTCGAGGTGGAATTGCGGTAAGCGATCATGGCGGCGGCGGTGCGGTGCAGCATCAGTGGATCGTGCCCATGGCGGTCTTCCATTGGGCGATCAATGCGACCGACTTTCCACGGCTCGCCGTAGTCGGATGTTGGTGTTGTTGGCGTGTCGCTCATAGTCTGATTGTCTCCTTGTCTGATTGTCTCAATAACTCCCGCCCCTGACGATCTCCAAACCCGCAGGCGGCACATGCTCCGGCCCGGCGAGGCAGAAGTAGCGCCACACGTCCACGGGGTCTTTGCAGGCTTCGTCTTTGCGTTTGGTCTGCTCGGCGTAGTCGGGGATCGTGAAATTCTGCAAACCAAAAATGGTGTTGGTGCATTCGCGGTTCACGCGGGCTTTGGGCTGCATGAGGATGGTGGTGGCAAAGGCATCGCGCACGAGCGCCAGGCCTTCCTGCACGCGCACGCCCTCGGGCACGAGGATGGTGAAGCCATTGGGCAGATCGTAGAACTCCTGCTGGATCGTCGCGCCGGTGGCTCCGCTCTTCCACTGGCTCCAGCGAGGGTCGCCATACGTCTCGAACGGCTCGGCACACAGGATGGCATCGCCGCTTTTCACGGGATGCTGCACGGTGCGGCCCTGCCACTCGCCGCCGGTTTCCTTCATCTTCTCCAGCAGGCGATGCCGCATCTGCCACACCAGCTCGGCATACTGCTCGAAGTTCCAGCCGAGACGCAGCTTTTGCGCCGGGCCTTCGTCGCCATTCATGCGGTCCTTTTCGGACATCACGGCCCACGGGCCGGGCATCATGTCGTCGATGGCGATGCTTTCACACGGCCATTCCTGTGCCTGCCAGAACCGGCCCATGGGATCGACAATGAACCAGCCGATGAAGAAGGGCTTCGCCTCCGCGCCGTCGATAATTTCGTAGAGCGTGCCATCGCGAGGCAGATCCTTCCAGTCGCACAGGTGCTGCTCCGGCTTCCACACGGCCTCGAACTCGCTGCGGCTCGCCGCCTCGGCGTCGCCGTAGAGCTTGATGCGGATGGTCTTCTCATCGGCTCCAGCGTAGTCCTTGGAGAGCTGGGGATAGACGTTGACGTATTTGTTCGCGGCGGTGTGGAGGTAACAAACCAACCGCGTCGGCTCCAACGGATACGCGATCTTGGGCACACGCGGATCTTTGCAGCCGCCCTTCGCCGCCAACTCGGGGGCAATGACCTTGAACTTGTCGGGCTTCACCGCGCCCTGCATGAAGTAGCGCACCGTCGGCGTGAAGCCTTCCTCGGGCGTGTAAGTGATGAGATGCACGCCGTGCATGAGCGCCCCCAGCAGCTCGCCATGCGGACGCTTGGCACCGGGCACGCCGTCCGCGAGAGGCATGAGGTAACTTTGCAGCGCCAGCATTTGCTTCCGGTGCTCATCGCGCTGCGTTTCGATGGCTCGCGAGGCGAGACGATCCTTCAGCGCTTTGACGTGATCGACGGGAATGCCTTCATCGGACCACACAAACGTGAGCGCGTAGCCGCGAAAGCTCTCCAGCTCTTGCGTGAAGAAACGAAACTGCACCATGCCGCCGCCAGTGTAGCGCTCGCCATTGGCCCCGGTGACGATGAGGTAGCGGCTGAACTGGTTGTCGGTGAACTTGCCGCCGCTGAACTTCGCCTTCTGGTGCTTATCCTGCTTGATCTTGCCCGCCGCACCGCCCAGCGCCTCGGGCGGCAGGAACGACTCAATGGGCTTCTGCTGAAGGTTTTGCGAGTCCTCCTCGCGACGGCTCATGCAGAACACCGTGGCTTTCTGCGCATGCTTCCAATGCTGCACCGCCAGCGAGGCCGCCACATGCGTTTTGCCCGCACGAATCCCGCCGCTCACCAGCACCTCCAGAACGCGCCCTGGATGCTCCAGACGCTTCCGGCACAGCTCCAGCAGGAACAGCCACCAATCCTGCGGCACCCAGCCCTGATCCAGCGGTTGCTCCGCCATCTCGCGGATCGCATCCGCCCGCGCCGCCACCGCCTCCGCCGCGCCTTCCTCGCCCAGCACCAGCAACTCATCCAGCGCCAACGGCTCAATCACCGGATGCGCCTCTTGCCCTGCATGCAGGGCCTCAATGACAAGCTGGGTGTCGGGTGAGATCATGGGGTGATGGGGATGTTTCCGGTTTTGCGGGTATTATGCGGAATGGCGGTTGGGATAATTACCGTTCAGCATATGCGGCCACCCCGCGTTGGAGGCGACTGAGCCGGGAGCGATTCAGTGCGCTCGACGGTCTTCTTTGTGCGTTTATTGAATACCGTTTGAAGGTGTTCCTTCACCACGGCGGTTTGTGCTTCGGTCAGTGCTCGGGGGTTTTGCACCTCAAACAAACCTTGCAGCCAATAACAAAAGTTTTCGGGGGTCATAATGTGATAAGGTTGATGTTTGGACTTTGATGCTGAACAAAGAAAATGCAGGCCGCGGCTCGAAGATCATCTGTCGTGCAAATCAGGCTTGGCGCTCGCCGTCGCCTGATTTTCGACGGTTCTGCTCACCGACTAGCGCGACGCACTTCGAGTGCAGCAAGGTGCCTCCAAAGCCCGCTGCCATGATTGGCACGTTTTTCACCACTGAGCGCAAGACAGATTCGCATTCGTGCAAGCGGCGAGTCATTGCGTCCGGTGGCACATAAAAGTTGTGGCTGCATCCGCCGCAGCACACATCAGCAGCGTGACCGTCGTAAAGCCAGAGTTTGCCGCAGTTTGGACATTCAACAAACTGCTTGACCACGAAAGCAGAACCAGCGGATGCAGGCAACCCAGTGGGTCGGTTTGTCGGAGTTTGAGAGTCGGTTTCTTCGGTCATGTATTTGAGGCTGGTGAGTGTCTTTCGTGGTTATGCCCCAGGGTTGCCTGATCCTGGTCGTTTGGCGTGCATTTCCCTCACGGTTCAAAACGGAATGTCATCGTCTTCCATGCCGTCGGTCATGGGCGCATCGCTGCCGCTGGTCACGGGCGAGCCTGCGGCGGGGCGGGCGGTGCGCTGGCCGCCGCCGTGGTCGTCATATTCGCGGGCATTGCCGAGAATCGGAAACTTGGGCGGATTGGCGCTTTCGCGTTCGTCTTTTGTTGTGGGCTCGCAGATCCAGTGGGTGTTTCCAAAATCGTCTTTGCCATCGCGATTCGGCACCAGTGAAAGCGAGAGATAAACCCGCTCCGCATTTTTGGGCGAAGGCTTGGCGCGTGCTTCGTCGAGGTTGATCACGATGCAGTCTTTGCCTTTGAGGCGCAGACGATAGGCACCTTGCAGCTTGGCAAGGTCGATGTAGGCATTGAGTTTGTTGGGCATGGTGTGTGTCGGTGTGCTGTTTGGCGTGTTACTTCTGAACAGGAGGCGGCGCGGGATTAAGCTCGGCGTGGATGTGCTTCACGAAATCAAGCACCGTCTCCATTTTGGCAGCAGCGTTGTCTGAGATGTCGATTCCAAATTCGCTCTCGCAAAACATGACGATTTCGACTTTATCGAGCGAGTCTGCGCCTAAATCGTTGAGCATGGCATCTGCCACCACATCATCCGCGCGGCATTTCAAATGCTCGACGAGGAGATCGGTGAATCGGTGTTGGATTTCGGAGGCAGTCATGGTGTGTGTCGGTGTGTGGGTTGTGGGTGAATCAATCTTTGAAATCGGCGTCCCAGCCGTCGTCGGTGCGTTTGGATTTGCCGGAGGGTTTGCTGCGGGGTTCTTTCTTGGGCACGGCGTAGCTGCCGAATTGCCAGTCGCGCCAGTCGGTGCTGTTCAGCTTGGGCATGCGACTGCTGAACCAGGTGCGCCAGTCCTCGAAGCGCACATGCAGCTCGGGTGTCGGGCCGCGGCGATTCTTGCGGACGTAGATTTTGGCGTCCTGCTCGTAGTCCTCGCGGGGCCAGCCGCCGTCTTCCTCGCCATATTTGCCGCCGCTGCTCCAGCATTGCGGGTTGCGCTCGCGACGCGGCTCGACGGCATCGGCCCAGCCTTTCTTCTTCTCCTCGCTGAGCGTGTGCCAGCCGAAGAAATACGGGTCGCGATGCAGCATCCACACGTGATCGGCATACCACTCAATGGCGGCGCTGCCGCTCAGATCGGCGAGCACGGGCGGCTTGCCTGCGTTGCGGTCGGTTTCCCGATTAAGCTGCACCATGAGGAGCACGGTGAGCTTGTAGAACTTTTTGACGAATTGCAGCGTCTCCATGACCTCGACCAGCGCCTCGCGCTCGTCTTTGAGGCCGCGCTTGCTGACGGCTTTGATGAGGTGCAGGTGATCGACGACGATCCAGCGGATGCCGTGCTGGCGTTTGGCGACTTGCACCTGGCTGCGGATGTCGGCGGTGGAGATGGCGGAGCCGTCGGAGATGAGCAACGGCGCGGTTTGCACCTGGCGCACCTTCCCCTGCATGGCGTCCTGATCGGCGCGGGAGAACATGCCGGTGATGGCTTTGCTGGTGTCGATGCTGGCACCGCCGAGAATGATGCGGTCGTAAAGCTGCACGCTGCTCATTTCGGCGGAGAACACGAGGCCGGGCACGTTGCGCTCGACGGCGAGGTTGTGGATGAGCGTGGTCGCCATAGCGGTCTTGCCCTGGCCGGGACGGCCCGCGATGACGACGATTTCACCCTGCGCGTCATCGAGGCCGTGCACGGTTTGATCCAGCTCCAAGATGCCGGTTTCGAGGCCCATGATCTTGCCACGATTCGCGATGGTTTGCTCCGTGCGCTCAACCCAATCAATGACGCCGCGCCGCGCGTGCACGGGACCGGTGGAATACTCGCCGGAGGCTTGCAGCGCCTGCACGCATTCAAACACGCGGCTCTCCGCGCGACCGACCACGGCCGTAATGTCTTCGTCATTGGTTTCGGTGCCGTGATGCAAGCACTCGTCGATGCTTTCGGCGCAGGCGTGGATGGTTTGCCGCAGCGCCCATTTCTCACGCATGATCTGCACGTAATGCGGATAATGCGCGGCGATCGGTGTGAAATCGTAAAGCTCGCTCACGTGCGCAGCGCCGCCCACTCGCTCGAGCTTCTCCTGATCACGCAGCCGGTGCGTCAGGGATACCGGCTCGACGGGCAGGTTTTTATCCAGCATCTCCAGCATGACCTCGAACAAGGTGCGGTTGCCCGCGTGGTAAAACGCCTCGGCCGGCAGCTTGGCGCGCACTTCGGCAATGCGTTCCGGATCTTGCATGAGGCAGGACAGCAGCCCTTTCTCTGCCTCATCGGAGAAGGGAAGGGCGCGGTTGATTTTGGCCAGCCGCTCCTCGGTGGTCACGGCGCGGTCTTTGGCAGGTTGATCACTCATGCGGCCTCCTTCCCATGCTGAGCGAGCCAGCGGCGGATCTGCGCCTTGTCACTGGCGACCATTTGCGGCCAGCCGGGCACGGTGCCCTCCCAGCCATCGCCCCAAAGAGCGGTCATGGCCTGCTCGTAGCCGTCCGGTGGCATCTCCACCGTGAGCGGCGGCGCTTCTTTTTTCGCGCCAAAGCTATCCGAAAAGGCTTGGAAAGGTGTCTTGCCGCGCAGATCACCACCGCGATCCTGCTCCTTGGCGAGCCAGTTGGTGACGAACTTCCGCCAGTTGCTCTTGCGGGCCTTGGCCTTGTTGGCCTTCAGCCACTGCTCCATGGCGAGCATCTGCCGCCGGATGTCGCAGGCCGGGTAAGCGCCCGCCAGCTCATCCATGAGCGTGTCCGTGAACCCCGTCCAGCCCGTGTCCGGTGCCCAGGCCAAGT